>Ga0207648_10000271_pt1 | contig 56175 bp, 53 predicted proteins | sample KBSMisM32_FD_184310 | JGI IMG/M metagenome (GOLD analysis project Ga0207648, IMG submission 184310) | Miscanthus rhizosphere microbial communities from Kellogg Biological Station, Michigan, USA - KBS Miscanthus M3-2 (SPAdes) (version 2) | ecosystem: Host-associated > Plants > Roots >...
CGACGAAGGCTCGACCACGTCGGGCTCCTCGTGGATCCGCGCGACCAGATACGGCCGATCGGCCGTGAACTCGTCGATCCGAACACGTTGGCCGCCCTGCACGAGGATCCGCAGCGTGCCGTCGGGCATCTTGAGCATGCGGGCGATGACCCCCGCCACCCCGACCCGGTAGAGGTCGTCGGGACCTGGCTGCTCGACCTCGGAGTCCTTGCTGGCGACCATCACGATCATGCGGTCCCGTGACAGTGCGTCGTTGACGAGCTCGATCGAGCGCTCCTGGCCGACGGCGAGCGGCGTCAGCGTCTCCGGAAAGGTGACGGTCTCGCGCAGGGGCAGGACCGGTAGGGCATCGGGCAGAGGCTCGTCGACGCGGATTGCGTCCTCGGCATCGAGCGGCGACTCGACGACTTCAAGGACGGGGCTCCCCTCCATCAGCGCCGCCTCTCGTCGGTGCGGTCCGGCTCTGGCGAGCAGACGCCGTCAGAACGGACCGTACTGGCGTGAGTCGGCACTAGTCCCTCTCGATCGGCACGCGGCGCGTCGTCTCGGCTGGGTCGCGGAGCGGAAGGTCGATCCGCAGCACGCCGTCCTCGTAGGTTGCCGAGGCACGGTCGGCGTCGACGTCCACCTGCAGCTCGACGACGCGGCGAAAGGGCCCGGACTCGATCTCGACCTGCTGATAGACGCGGCCTTCGGTCTCCTGCACGTGGCGCTCTCCCATGATCGCGATCTGGCGTCCGCTCACCTCGATCCCGACCTCGTCCAGCTTCACCCCCGCCAGGTCCACCTTCACCACGGCCCGCTGCGGATCGCCGCAGTAGTACACGTCCACATTGGGTGTAAACCCTCGGCTTCTCCTGCTGACGTACGTGGTGCGAGCCCACGCATAAAGATCTCGCTCGGGCATCGCCCTGAAGCCTAACCAGCGGATAGTCGCGGCGGGTCCGCCGCGCCTATGCGCTCTGGGCTGCCCAACGAGGCGGCCGCATGAGAAGGACAGGCTGCTTCGGCGGCACGAGGCCCTCGGGACGGTTGGGCCGGAACGTCGCGCAGGGCTCCTCCTCGGACAGGGCACAGAGCAGGTTGCGACGGAAGTAGCAGTCGTCGCAGGTGGGCGGCTTGGGCTTAGAGCCCATTCGGAAATCCCTCACGCACGCCTGGCGGCGGCTCGTCAGTCGCACAGGCGGGATTTCCAAAGGGGCTCTGCGGCACGGCGGCGATGTTGCCAGTCTCGCGCGCCTTTCGTGATGGTCAATTCCGCAAAGCGCAACGTCTTTGACACAGTCTCGTCACAGGTTCCCCGCGTCTTGCGGAGAGCGGCAAGGATCTGCCGCGGATCCTTATGGCGCCGACGGCCCCACCGCTACCATTGGCACTGAATGGACTCCCCCGGCCGGACCGAGAAGCTCGCGGCATCTCCGCAGCTGTTCGAGAGCGACTTCCTCAACTTCTTCTCGCGGGTGCATCCGTCGATCCCGGCGATCGTCTTCGTGCCCGTCGTCGTCGCGATGGAGTGGCTGGGGGCCGAGGGCGGCTACGGGCCACTGTCGCTGGTCGTGCTCACCCTCGCCGGCATCGGCATCTGGACTCTGACCGAGTACTGGCTGCATCGGCTGGTCTTCCACTGGGAGCCCGACAACGCACTCGGCCGGCGAATGCACTTCGTCATTCACGGCATCCACCACGACCATCCGAACGACAAGCTGCGGCTCGTTATGCCCCCGGCAGTCGCGATCCCACTCGCGGCCCTCTTCTTTCTCGCCTTCACCGCGATCTTCGGCACGCCGGCCGCCTATCCCCTCTTCGGCGGCTTCATCGGCGGCTACCTTGCCTACGACTACACGCACTACTACGTCCACCACTTCGTGCCGAAATCGAACTTTGGCAAGAAGCTGCGCGAGCAGCACATGCGCCACCACTTCCAGGACCACCGCTACGGCTTCGGGGTCTCCTCGCCGATCTGGGACGCGGTCTTCCGCACGCTCCCGCGTCGCCGCCCCGCTTCGTAGCGGAGAGCCGCCTCGAGCTCGAATCGCGCATCGGGATCGTCGAGCGCCTCGCCGAGCAGCTCGCGCAGGCGCCGCAGGCGGTAGCGCACGGTCTGCGGGTGCAGGTGAAGCTCCGCCGCCATCGCCACGGCGTTGCCGCGATGGCGAACGTATGCCAGCGCCGACTCCTCCATCCGCGCACGCGCCTTCGGAGTGAGCGGGGCGAGCGGGGCCAGGCGCCGGGCAGCGAGCCGCGCCGCCATTCCCCGGTCCCCGAAGAGCAAAAGCTCGCCCAGATGCTCGTCCACGCAGCCAAATCCGCCGACCGCGAGCGTCCCGGACTCCATCGCGTGCAGCATCGCCCCGGCGAACTCCCAGGACTCTCGCAGCCGCGCCGGCTCGCCGGCCGGCCCCAGCGCAGCCGTCGCGCCGGTCGCGGCCCGCTCAAGGGCGGCCCTCCGACCGGGACCGTCGGGATCGGGCACGAGGGCGCAGCCGACGTTTTCGAGCTCGGTTACGAGCGCGTCGCTTGGCAGGCGGCGCCCGAAGCGGGATAGATCGGCGGCGGAGCAGGCGAGCGCCGCGACGCTGCGCGGCAGCATCCAGCCGGCCGCCTTGGCCGCCGCCTCGACGTCACCCTTCGCGGGTGGCGGGTCCCGCATCAGGAGACCGACGAGCTCGTGCTGACGGCGTTGACGCAACTCGACTATCTCCGACTGCGCTTCGGCATACCCCTCGACCGAGTCGGCCGACAGCTCGTCGAGATAGGCGAAGACCGCCTCCGCCAGGAGGCTCAGCGCCTCGGAATCGAGCTTCGCCCGCTGGCCGGCCCGCGCGAGGCGGCGCCAGGCAACCCGGGCCCCGACCCGGTAGGCCGCCTGCAGCGAGTCGAGCGTGCGACCCTGCCTCGACTCGCCGCGACCGAGGGCGACGTAGACGTCTCTGCCCACCCTGCCCGCCTCCGGATCCCGAATCAAGGCGACGAACTGACTCAACGCCTCGCCGACGCCTCGCCGGATGCCCCGGCCGAACGCCCCCTCCAACGGCCGTTCGTACTCCGGCACCTCAGCCGCGATCGTCTCGAGGATTTCCTCGGTGACGGCTGCGAGCTCGGGCTCGATCACGTCCGCAACCGAGGAGTCAAGGCCGCGCCAGGGCTCGATTCCCGACAAAGTTGTCATTTATCTAATAAAAGCTGGTGACATAAATTGGTTTGAAGTCTAATTCTTGTGGAAGCGGCACACCTAGGCTGCTCCGCGAGATGGGCGAGATGACAAGAGCCGAGAAGGCGGCGAACCTCGGCGCCGTCCTCGTTCCCTTCCTTGCCACGCTGGTTGCCGTGGTCTTCCTCTGGAACGACTTCGTCGGCCCGACGGATCTGGCGATCGCCGCCGCGATGTACCTGCTCACGGCGGTCGGGATCACCGTCGGGTTCCACCGCCTCCTCACGCACCGCTCGTTCCAGACCCCGAAGTGGATCGAGTACGTCTTCGCCGTGCTCGGCTCGATGGCGGTGCAAGGACCGGTCATGTCCTGGGTGGCGGACCATCGCAAGCACCATGCCCACACCGACGCCGAGGGCGATCCGCACAGTCCTCACGTCGGTCACGACGGTGGGCTGCGGGGAATGCTGGCGGGTCTATGGCACGCCCATGCGGGATGGCTGATGTCGAGTCAGGGCCGGGCCGACTGGAAACGCTACGCGCCTGACCTCTACGAGGACCCCGGCATGAGGGCGATTGCGCGCAACTTCGTGCCTCTCGTGATCGTCAGCTTGCTGCTGCCCGCCCTGCTCGGCTACCTCGCGACAGACTCGCTGACCGGTGCGGCCACGGCGCTCCTCTGGGGAGGGCTGGTGCGAATCTTCTTTGTGCATCATGTGACATGGAGCGTCAACTCGGTATGCCATTTCTTCGGCAGCCGTCGATTTGACACCGATGATCGGTCGACAAACGTCTTTTGGCTGGCCCTGCCATCGCTGGGTGAGTCGTGGCACCACAACCATCACGCCTTCCCGCGTTCCGCCGTTCACGGGCTGAGAAGATGGGAGATCGATCCTTCCGCTTTGATTATTGGCGCGATGGAGAGGGTAGGGTTGGCGCAAAACGTCGTGCGGATCTCTGCCTCGCGTCAAGCCGAACGGTCGGCTTGAGCGGCTAAGTTACGCACGAGGTCATCCAAATGGCCAGAGTGTGGGCGCGGAATTTGACTATATGAATAGTCACTGTCACTGTGACTCTGGCACACTTTCGACAGCTGACGAACCGGACACCGATTCGTCCGGATGAAAGGAAGGAAATGCCCAGCACCAGCAACGTACTCGACGAGGCTCTCGACCTGGTCAAGAAACGCCTCGCCGAGCTCGACGAGGAGCGCAGGCGCCTCGAGCGCGCACTAAGCGAGCTCGGTGGCACGATCACCCGCCGTCCAGGTCGTCCCCGCGGCAGCGGCCGCGGCCCTGGACGACCCCCAAAGGCTGCAACCGGCACGGCGCCTCGCAAACGCCGTCGTCGTCGTGGCGGTACCCGTGCGGATCAGGCAGTCGCCCTGGTCGAAAAAAGCCCCGGCATCAGCGCCTCGGAGATCGCCAACACGATGAAGATCAAACCCAACTACCTGTACCGGGTCCTCGGGGAACTCGAGAAGGAGGGTCGGGTCAAGAAGCAGGGCCGGCAGTACCACCCCGCTTAGAGATCCGCGCGGAAGCGTTAAAAGCCGGCCTCGAATCGAGGCCGGCTTTTTTGTTCCTAAGAACCTGCTCTAGACGAGACCCAGACCGCTGACCGCGTCGCGCTCCTCGCGCAGCTCGGCGGCGCTGGCGTCGATGCGGCCGCGCGAGAACTCGGGCACTTCGAGGCCCTCGACGACCGACCACTCGCCCCCGGTGCAGGTGCAGGGGAGGCCGGCGACGATGCCTGCCTCGATGCCATAGGAACCGTCTGTGGGAACGCCCATTGACACCCAATCGCCGTCGGGCGTTCCGAGCACCCAGTCGCGCACGTGATCGATCGCGGCGTTCGCGGCAGAAGCCGCGCTGGAGGCCCCACGCGCCTCGATGATCGCGGCGCCGCGCTTCGCGACGCGGGGAATGAAGTCGTCCGCAATCCAGGACTCGTCATCGACCGCGTCCCATGCGCTTTGTCCACCGACCCGGGCGTTCACGAGGTCGGGATACTGAGTGGTCGAGTGGTTGCCCCACACGGTCATGTTGGTCACGTCGGAGATCGGTTTGCCGAGTCGGTTCGCGAGCTGCGCGATCGCGCGATTGTGGTCGAGCCGCATCATCGCGGTGAAGCGCTCGCGGGGAACGCCATCGGCATTGGAGAGGGCAATCAGGCAGTTGGTGTTGGCGGGGTTGCCGACCACCAGCACGCGCACGTCGCTGGCCGCGCCGGCGGCGATCGCTTCGCCCTGCGGCTTGAAGATGCCGCCGTTCGCCTCGAGCAGGTCCGAGCGCTCCATGCCTGGGCCGCGCGGCCGCGCCCCGACGAGGAGGCCGACGTTGCAGCCGTCGAACGCCTGGCGAGGGTCGTCGAAGATGTCGATCTTCCGCAGCAACGGGAAGGCGCAGTCGTCGAGCTCCATCGCGGTGCCCTCGGCCGCCTTGACAGCGTCCGGGATCTCGAGCAGGCCGAGCTCCACCGGCGTGTCGGGGCCGAGCATCTGGCCGCTCGCGATGCGGAAGAGGATCGCGTAGCCGATCTGACCGGCGGCGCCGGTCACGGTGACTTTCACAGGGGTGCTCACGAAATCTCCTTTGCTTTGAGGGCCTCGTCGATCGAGGCGAGGAACTCCTGGGTCGTCTGGTACTCCTGCTCGGGACCGACGAGCAGGGCGAGGTCTTTGGTCATCTTGCCGCCTTCGACCGTCTCCACGCAGACGCGCTCGAGCGTCTCGGCGAAGCGGGTGACCTCCGGCGCCCCGTCCAGCCTGCCGCGGGCGGCGAGCGCTCGTGTCCAGGCGAAGATCGAGGCGATCGGGTTCGTCGAGGTCGGCTTTCCCTGCTGGTGTTGCCGGTAGTGACGTGTGACGGTCCCGTGCGCGGCCTCCGCCTCCACCGTCTTGCCGTCTGGGCTCATCAGCACGCTCGTCATCAACCCGAGCGAGCCGAAGCCCTGCGCGACTGTGTCCGACTGCACGTCGCCGTCGTAGTTCTTGCAAGCCCATACATAGCCGCCCTCCCACTTCAGCGCCGCCGCCACCATGTCGTCGATCAGGCGGTGTTCGTAGGCGATGCCGGCCGCCTCGAAATCGGACTCGAACTCGCTCTCGTAGACCTCGGCGAAGATATCCTTGAAGCGGCCGTCGTAGCGCTTCAGGATCGTGTTCTTGGTCGAGAGGTAGACGGGATAGCCGCGGTCGAGGCCGTAACGCATCGAGGCGCGGGCGAAGTCGCGGATCGAGTCGTCGAGGTTGTACATCGCCATTGCGATTCCCGGGCCCGGGAAGTCATACACGTCGAGCTCGACCGGCTCTGAACCGTCTTTTGGATTATATGTGAGCGTCAGCGTTCCCTCCCCCGGCACCACCATGTCGGTCGCGCGGTACTGGTCGCCGAAGGCGTGGCGGCCGATCACGATCGGCTTGGTCCAGCCGGGCACGAGCCGCGGGATGTTGGAGATCACGATCGGCTCGCGAAAGATCACCCCGCCGAGGATGTTGCGGATCGTCCCGTTCGGCGAGCGGTACATCTCCTTCAGCCCGAACTCCTCGACCCGCGCCTCGTCCGGGGTTATCGTCGCGCACTTGACGCCGACGCCGTGCTGCTTGATCGCGTTGGCGGCGTCGATCGTGATCCGGTCGCGCGTGGCGTCGCGGCTCTCGATGCCGAGGTCGAAGTAGACGAGCTCGACGTCGAGGTAGGGCAGGATCAGCTGCTCTTTGATGAACGACCAGATGATCCGGGTCATCTCGTCGCCGTCGAGCTCGACGATCGGGTTCTTCACTTGGATCTTCGCCACGCGGGCGGCGATGCTATCGGGGGACTGGCACAATCCGTGGCGATGGCCACCGTCCAGCGCCGCTCCTCCGCGACCCACGAGGTCTTCAACCAACCCCCGCCGCTGGAGGACTACAACCCCTTCGACGCCGACGAGCCGCTGAAGGAGGCGCTGCGGCGCGAGGGCGCCGATTGGGCCGAGGACCGCGCGCGAGAGCTCGGCGCGATTTGCGGCTCGCGGCAGACGATCCGCTGGGGCTTCGAGGCAAACGAGCGCAAGCCCGAGCTGCGCACGCACGATCGCTACGGCAACCGCATCGACGAGGTCGAGTTCGACGTCTCCTGGCATGAGCTGATGCGGATCGGCGTCGGCCACGGCCTGCACGCCTCTCCCTGGCGCGAACCGGGGACGGGAGCGCACGTCGCCCGCGCGGCGATGTTCATGCTCTTGATGCAGGCGGAGAGCGGGGTCGGTTGCCCGATCTCGATGACCTACTCGGCGATCCCCGCCCTGCGCAAGCAACCCGAGCTCGCCGCCGAGTGGGAGGAGCGCTTCCTCTCGCTCGACTACGACGAGCGCTCGCTGCCGGCGGAGCGCAAGAGCGGCGCCCTCTGCGGGATGGCGATGACCGAGAAGCAGGGCGGCTCGGATGTGCGCGCCAATACGACGACGGCGGTGCCGCTGAACGGCGGCGGCCCCGGCGCCGAGTACGAGATCGTCGGCCACAAGTGGTTCTGCTCGGCGCCGATGTGCGATGCCTTCCTGGTCCTCGCTCAGACCGAGTCCGGGATCTCCTGCTTCCTGATGCCGCGCTGGACCCCGGACGGCGAGCGCAACGCCTTCCACATCCAGCGGCTCAAGGACAAGCTCGGCAACCGCTCGAACGCCTCCAGCGAGGTCGAGTTCCGCGGCGCCTGGGCACGGATGGTCGGCGAGGAGGGACGCGGCGTGCCGACGATCATCGAGATGGTCAACCACACCCGCCTGGACTGCGTGATCGGCACCGCCTGCGGCTACCGGGCGGGGGTGGTCCAGGCGCTCAACCACACTGCCCACAGGGCGACCTTCGGCACCGAGCTGATCGACCAGCCGCTGATGCGCAACGTGCTCGCCGACCTCTGCGTCGAGTCGGAGGCGGCGACCGTCGCGGCAATGCGCCTGGCCCGCTCCTACGACGAGGTCGCCGCAGGCGACGAGGAGGCGGTCGAGTTCCGCCGCCTCGCGAACGCCGTCCTCAAGTACTGGCTCTGCAAGCGCGCGCCGGCCCACGCAGTCGAGTGCCTCGAGTGCCTCGGGGGCAACGGCTACGTCGAGGAGTCGGGCATGCCGCGCCTTTACCGCGAGGCGCCGCTGGCCTCGATCTGGGAGGGGTCGGGCAACGTCCAGTGCCTCGACGTGTTGCGGGCCATGGTCAAGAACCCGGCCTCGGTCGAGGCCTTCTTTGCCGAGGTGATGGAGGGGGCCGGCGCGGAAGCGAAGCTGGACTCCTACGTATCCGCCCTGCGGGACGAGATCCCCGGCGACGTCGAGACGATCCAGGAACGGGCGCGCCGCATCGTCGAGAAGATGGCGATCGCGCTGCAGGCCTCACTGCTGATCCGCTATGGCGACCAGGCCGTCGCCGACGCGTTCTGCGCCTCACGCCTATCGGGCGACTGGGGCTACGCCTTCGGAACCCTCCCCGCCGGCACGGACTTCAGCTCAATCATCACTCGCCACCGGCCGCGGTAAAGAGTCGGACCCCTTATCTGGACGCGTCGCGAAGCGCTCGCCCCACCTGCTCGGCGGTGATCACGCCTGAGAGTCGCCCCTCGACGTCGACTGCCATCACCGCGCCGAAGCGACGCAGGGCGCGGTTGGCGAGCAGCGAGTCCAGCGGCGCATCGTCGCGCACCTGGAAGGTCCCGTCGTCGATCTCGAGCAGGTCGGCGATGTGGGCCGTCGCCCGCGAGGCCTCGGGCACCTCGTCGGCTTTGTCGCGGACGACGAGGCCGAGGAAGCGGTGGGCGGCGTCGACGACCGGGAACCAGGGCCAGCGGTAGCGCAGGAAGTATTCGTCCAGCGCCTGCTCGACGCTCAGCTCGCCTGGAATCGAAACCGGTTCGCGGTCCATTACGTCGGATACGCGCAGCTCGGCGATGCGACCGCTGATCGCGGTCTGCATCGAGGCGGCCCGCGCCGAGCCGTTGATTACGAAGCCGATCAGCGCCAGCCAAACGCCGGCGAAGGCGGCGCCGCTGAAGATCAGCAGCAGGCCGCCGCCGATGAAGAGATAGGCGAAGACGCGGCCGAGGTTGGCGGCGAAGCGGGTCGCCGCATTGCGGTCGCCGGTCCGCCACCAGGCGATCGCGCGCACGATCCTGCCCCCGTCCATCGGGAAGGCGGGCAACAGGTTGAAGACGAGGACCAGCAGATTGATCGAAGCGAGCCAGGCGATCATCGCCCAGAAGCCCGAGACACCGGCGTTGCTCTCAACGAGCGCCGAGCGGCGGAACTCCTCCGTGCCGACGGCGACGAGGCCGAGCGCGGTGAGCGCGACGACGATCGCGAAGGTCACCACCGGTCCGGCGGCCGCCACCTTGAACTCGGTCGAAGGACTGTCGGCCTCCCGGTCCATCCGCGCCATCCCGCCGAAGACCCAGAGCTGGATGCTCGAGATGCCGATTCCGTTGCGTCGCGCCGCGAAGGCGTGGCCGAGCTCGTGCAGGACGATCGAGCCGAAGAAGCCGGCGGCGCTGAGCACGGCGAGGCCAAAGGCAGACGAGGAGCTGCTGCTCTCGCCCAGCACGTCACCGTAGAAGTTCGAGAGCCAGAAGATGACGAGGAAGAGGACGAGGAACCACGACCAGTCGACGGCGACGCGGATGCCGCGCACATGGAAGAGCGTGATCGAGCCGCCGCCGAGCATGGAGCAATGGTACGGCTCCCTCCATCCCCAGGAAATCCCGACTTCGCGGTCGGATTTCGCCTCTATAGAGTCCCCGCTCGTGCCTGCCCATGACGTACTGGTGATCGGCGCCGGCCTCGCCGGCCAGCGCGCCGCTCTCGCCGCCGCGGAGCAGGGCGTCTCGGTCGGGATCGTCAGCAAGGTCCACCCGGTTCGCTCCCACTCGAACGCCGCCCAGGGCGGGATCAACGCCGCGCTCAATCCCGGCGACTCCTGGGAGTCGCACGCCTTCGACACGATCAAGGGCTCCGACTACCTCGGCGACCAGGACGCGGTCGAGATCATGTGCCGCGAGGCGCCGGAGGAGATCCTCCACCTCGAGCACCTCGGCGTCACCTTCCACCGCAACGAGGAGGGCAAGCTCGGCACCCGTGCCTTCGGCGGCGCCTCGGCCGCGCGCACCTACTACGTCGCCGACATCACGGGCCAGGCGATCATGCACGTCCTCTACGAGCAGCTGATGAAGCACTCCGACTCGGTCGCCCGTTACGAGGAGTGGTTCTGCACGGCGCTGGCCCTCGACGAGGCCGGTGAGTGCTGCGGCGTCGTCACCCGCAACATCGCCGACGGCTCGATGGAGCTGTTCGAGGCGAAGTCGGTGATCCTCGCCTGCGGCGGCAACGGCCAGGTCTGGAAACCGACCACCAACGCCCTGATCTGCACCGGCGACGGCATCGCGATGGCCTACCGGGCCGGGGCGAAGCTGATGGACATGGAGATGATCCAGTACCACCCGACGACGCTGGCGGGCAAGGGCTTCCTGATCACCGAGGGCGCCCGCGGCGAGGGTGCGCATCTGCTCAACGCCAAGGGCGAGCGCTTCATGGAGCGCTACGCGCCGAACAAGATGGAGCTCGCCTCGCGCGACGTCGTCTCGCGCGCCGAGCAGACCGAGATAAACGAGGGCCGCGGCTTCCCCGACGGGACGGTCGCGCTCGACATCACGGTCGTGCCGCGCAAGCGCGTGCACGAGGCGCTGCGCGAGATCGTCCTCGTCGGCCGCGACTTCGCCGGCGTCGACATAACCCGCGAACCGATCCACATCAAGCCGGGCAACCACTACACGATGGGCGGCGTCAAGACCGACGTCGACGGCCGCACCGACATACCCGGCCTCTATGCCGCCGGCGAGACGGCCTGCGTCTCGGTCCACGGCGGCAACCGGCTCGGCGCCAACTCGCTGCTCGACACGCTGATCTTCGGTCGCCGCTCGGGCGTCGATGCCTCCGCGCGGGCGAAGCGGATCGACCGCACCCGTCCCTCCAAGGCGGTGCTCGAAGCCGAGCAGGCGCAAATCGACGCGATCTCCTCCCGTGAGAAGGGCTCCGGCCGGCGCGTCTCGGAGATCAAGCTCGAGCTGGGCACGACGATGGACGCCAAGGTGGCGGTCTTCCGCGAGGAGGCCGGGATCCAGGAGGCGCTGGAGACCGTGCGCCGGCTCAAGGGCGAGGCCGAGAGCGCCTACATCGACGACAAGGGCAGCGTCTTCAACCAGGACATCCTTGCCGCGATCGAGCTCGGCTACATGCTCGACAACGCCGAGTGCACCTGCGTCGCCGCGCTCGAGCGCAAGGAGAGCCGCGGCGCGCAGTACAGGACGGACTTCCCGGAGCGCAATGATGAGGAGTGGCTCAAGCACATCGACCTGCAGCTGAGCGACGACGGCCCGGAGATCTCCTTTTCCGAGGTGACGATCACCCAGTGGGAGCCACAAGAGAGGACGTACTAGCGAGATGGCCAACTACACGCTGAAAGTCCGCCGCTACCAACCCGAGTCGGGCGAGGGCCCCTACTGGGAGGAGTTCGACGTCGATCTCGATCCCTCGCTCTCGGTCCTCGACGGCCTGCTGCAGGCAAAGGACCGCGACGACGGCTCGCTCTCGGTGCGTTGCTCGTGCCGGGCGGCGATCTGCGGCTCCTGCGGGGTGAAGGTGAACGGTTCCTCGACGCTGGCCTGCAAGACCCAGATCGGCGAGGCCCACGAGGCCGCCAATCGGCGCTCCAAGGATGCAAGCACCCCGCCCCCTCGTGGCGCCGATGAGGAATACAAGCCCGCCGAAGGAGAAGAGAGGGGCGCCCGGACGCGGGAGCCTGGCCGCGAGATCGCCAGGGATGATGAGCGCGGCCAGGCGGGAGCGGAGGACGCCCCGATTGTGATCGAACCGATGGGCAATATGCCCGTGATCAAGGATCTGGTCACCGACATGGAGTCGACGCACTGGACCAAGATCCGCCGCGTCACCCCTTGGCTCCTCCCTCACGGCGAGGCGCCGGAGCGCGAGTACGTGGTCGAGCCGGAGTCGATGATCGACATCACCCAGTCGATGGCCTGCATCCAGTGCGGCGCCTGCGTCTCCTCATGCCTCTCGATGGAGGCCGACCCCGACTTCATCGGACCCGCTGCCCTCGCCAAGGCCTACCGCTTCGTCGGCGACCCGCGCGACGCCGAGACCAAGGAGCGTTTGCACGACCTGGCGCACGACCCGCACGGGATCTACGACTGCACCCACTGCTTCAGCTGCATCGACGCCTGCCCCAAGGGCGTGGCGCCGATGGACCAGATCATGCGCCTGCGGCGCAAAGCCGGCGAGCACGGCATCGACGACGACCCCAACAACGGCCACAACCACGTGACGGCGATGACCAAGATCATCGAGAAGAAGGGGACGAACGACGAGTCGCTGCTGATCCAGGAGTCATATGCGCCCGGCGTCAAGGGCAAGCTGAAGCCGACCAAGGGGGCGGTCAAGGGCCTGACCGAGTCGCTGCCCACGGTGCTGCGGGCGATCAAGACCGGCAAGGCGCGCTCGCTCTCGAAGCTGATCCCCGGCATCCACCCGAAGCTGCCCGGCGGCGCCCAGGACGAGGTCAAGGCGATCTACGAGCACACCGAGGCGCACCGCGAGGAATTCAACCTGTACATCAAGGGCGAGGAGGGCGACGAGGCCGAGGTGGCGGTCGCCGAGGGGCTCGAGCCGCCTCAGTCCAGAGAGGAGGCGGTGCAGTGAGCGACGGACAGATCAAGGTCGCCTACTGGCCCGGCTGCGTCTCACGCGGCTTCACGCCCGAGCTGCACGGCTCGATGGCTATCGCCGCCGAGCGCCTCGGCATCGAGCTGGTCGAACTCGACCGCGCCAACTGCTGCGGCGCCGGGATCATCGCCGAGCACAACCAGGAGCTCGCCGACACGCTCAACGCCCGTACCTTCGCCCTCGCCCAGCAGACCGGCCTCTCGATGATGAACATCTGCTCGACCTGTCAGGGCGCCCAGTCCGAGTGCCAGCAGCGCCTCGACGCCGACTCCGCCTACCGCGCTCACATCAACGAGGTGCTCAGCGGCCAGGGCCTCGCCTACGAGAAGGGCAAGGACGGCTTCACCAACAAGAACTTCCTCTGGCTGCTGGTCGAGGACTACGGCCTCGACCGCCTCGCCGAGAAGGTGACGCGCCCGCTGGGCGGCCTGCGCGTCGGCCCCTTCTACGGCTGCTACATCGTGCGGCCGAAGGAGCGGCTCGGCTACGACGAGTTCCCCGAGCGCGACCTCTACCTGGAGAAGGTGATCGAGACCCTCGGCGGCGAGGTCGTCGAGTACGACGGGGCCCGCAAGTGCTGCGGCTTCCCGGTGATCACGATGAACCGCGAGACCTCGCTGCGCCAGGCGGGCACCCACGTCGGCGACGCGATCGACGCCGGCGCCGACTGCCTCGTAACCCCCTGTCCCCTCTGCCACCTCAACCTCGACATGCAGCAGCCCGAGGCGGCCAAGGTCGTCAACCGCGACCTCGGCCTCGCCGTCCTGCACCTGCCGCAGCTGGTCGCGCTGGCGCTTGGCGCCGAGCCGAAGGAGCTCGGGATGAGCAAGCACATCGCCGGGACCGGACGGGTCGAGGACAAGCTTGCTGCGGTTCCCGCCTGATTCTTCTCGGCTTTAGCGGTTGAGGAGAGGAGTGCTGGGTCGGCGGACGCGCTTCGCGCAGAGTGTCCGGCGACCCAGCACTCCTCTCCTTCTCCGGGCTCAAACGGATAGGAGTCCAGCGGGCCTCTTGCTCAAAGCTGGTGCGGCCCGGTGCCTAGACTCAGAGATGAGCGGCGAGGAAAGCGCCGCCGAAGGCTGCGACGAGGCCAGCCAGCGCGATGATCATCGCGTTCTGAAACGCGCTCAACGTGTTCTGCAGCGAGTCGAAGCGATCCTCAAGGTGGGCAAAGCGCTCGTCCATATGATCTCGTAGGGAGTCGACTTTGTCGCGCAGCGAATCGACCTGGCCCGAGAGGTGGTCAAGGCGGTCGTCGTTCCAGTTGGTCCGTGCCTCCATCGTGGAACCTAGGCTAGCGGACAAAAGGTTACGTGTGGGAGACGGAAGTGTGCCGATTCAGTCAATTTCGGCCTCGGCGGCCTGCTCGATTTCCTCGACGCCGCGCGGGCGGCCGGCGCGGACCCAGCGCCAGTGCAGGCCGAGGGCGATCAGGACGGTGGCGCCTATCGCCAGCAGGGGGTATCCGCGCGCGAGGTTGACGCAGAGCGTGAAGACGACGGCCACAGCCCCGATCAGGTTCAGCGCCGTCATCCCCGTCGCGCCTTGACGGTGCGAGAACCGAGCCATCGCCAGCAAGCCGGCGAGGAAGCTGACGAAGACCGCGACGGCGTAGACGAGGACCAGCTCCTGCTCTTGACCGCCGGCGACGAGGACGATCGCGGCGGAGATGACGGCGTAGACGACGACGGCGGCGACCGGCGTGTGGTGGCGATTGACGCCGGCCAGTCGCGACGGCAGCAGCCCCGATGCGCCATTCCGACCCGAGCCGGCGAGCGCCTTCAGCAGTCCCGGTCCCGCCTGAAAGGACGATGAAGCGGCCGAGAGCAGCAGCAGACCGCTGGAGAGCTGGAAGAAGGCGAACAGCGGCCCCCGGCCGGCGGCGGCTTCGCCGAGGTTGCCGATCTGCGTCTCCTCCGCACCCGGAATGCCGACGTTGAGGTGGACGGCGAGAGCTGTGAGCGCAAGCGTGAGGCTGCCGACGATGACGACGGTCAGCGCAAGGGTGCCGCGCCCGAACCGGCGCCGGCCGCGGTCGTCCAGCTGGCCGAGCTGGGCGATCGAGGTCGCCGGCGCCTCCGTCCCGGTGGCCAGCGCCATCGCGACGGGAAAGGCAAAGATCACGGCGACCAGGGCCGGGCTCGCTGAGCCGGCGATCGGCGCCGCGTTGTGCGTCGAGTGCGGGTCGGCCCAACCCAGGGCGAGAACGGCGATCGCGGCGACGATGAAGAGGCAGGTCATCGCCGCGAAGATCAGGCGCCCTCCGTGGCCGAACCAGGTCAGCGCCGCGACGAGTACGACGAGCCCGAGCGCAAGCGGGATCCTCGCCGCCGCCAGGGCCGGCAGGTAGTCGATCGCCGAGCTGGCCGCGGCTGCGATCGAGATCGCGATCGTCAGCGCGAAGTCGACGATCAGGGCGCCGATCGGCAGGAAGGTCCAGCCCTCGCCGAATGCCTTGCCGGCGGCTTCCGGCGAGCCGCCGCCCCTGGGGAAGGCGCGCACGAGCTGCCAGTAGTTGACGGTGATCAAGGCGATCAGGCCGATCACGATCGCCATCGTCGGCAGCAGCAGGTCGAGGTGCCCGTTGAGAGCTCGGAGCGCAGCCTCGATCGCATAGGCGACCGACGAGACGGGGTCGGCCATCACCGCGAAGGCGAAGGCAAAGAAGAGGAGCGCCTTGGGCGGCTGGCGGAATGCGCGCGCTAGGCGGAGGGGCTGCGTGGAATACACCGGAACCTCCTGGGTCGACGACTTGTGTCGCCGACCAGGCTTCCCGGCACACCTCGAGGGAGATTACCGCGCGGCCGCCCGGGATGAACCTTCGGTCCGCCGCCTGATCCAGCGGGCGCCGAGCGTGTCGGTGAGGCCGTGGGCGACGATCGAGGCGATCACGGTGATCGCCGCGATGTCGAAGATCAGCTCGCCGTTGCCGACGTCCGACTTGAGCACGAAGAGCGCGAAGAGCATCGAGGCGACCCCCTTCGGCCCGAACCAGGCGACGAAGGCCTGCTGGGCGCGAGGCAGCCTGGTGCGGATGAAGGAGAGCAGGACGGCGGCGGGACGGGCGACCAGCAGCGCGAAGGCGACGAAGGCGACCAGCGGCGCGACGTTGCGGTCGAAGCCGGTGGCGACGATCAGCCCGCCGAAGACGAAGAAGGTGATCACCTGCAGGATCGTCCCGGCATTCTCGGCGAACTCGACGAAGCCCTGTGGCACGTCGCGCTCGGCGGCCCCCATCGCCAGCCCGCAGGCGAAGACGGCGATCAGCCCGTTGCCGAAGGTGACGTCGGAGAGGCCGAAGGCGACCAGCGCGAAGGAAACCGAGTAGATCCCCTCGTAGCGTGGGGTGAGGCCGCCGCCGGGAAGCCGGTGGTGGAGGCGCCCGCCGAGGTAGCCGAGGGCGAGGCCGATCCCGAGCCCGACCACCGTTTCGCCGGCGAGCTTGGCGGCTTCGGTCTGGGCGTCGCCGGTGGGCGAGGCGAAGACGAGGAAGAAGAGGACGAAGGGCAGGGCGAGGCCGTCGTTGAGGCCGGACTCGAGGTTGAGCGTGTGGCGCACCGCCGACGGGACAAGCCGCGAGGTGACGATCGAGGACGTGACGACCGGGTCGGTCGGCGCGAGGACGGCCCCGAGCAGGAACGCCTCAGCCCAGCTCAGCTCCGGGAAGAGCGCCTTCGCGGCCAGGCCGAGCAGGCCCATCGTGATCGGCATCGCGATCGTCAGCGAGCGGGCGACCGGGCTCCAGTGACGACGCAGCAGCTCACGCTCGACGAACATCCCGTCGGAGAAGAGGGTGAGGATTAGCGCCAGCTCGATCAGCTCGACGATCGATTCGTCGGTGGCGTCGACTTCGACCGCGCCGACGGTGGCGAGCAGGATCCCCAGCGCCACGGAGAGCACCGAGGCCGAGAGCACCGTCCCCCGCATCAACCCCGAGAGCGCCGCGACGATCGCGAGCAACCCGCCAAAGAGCAGAACCGCGTCGCCGAAGCCGATGTCCATACAGACGTGAACCTAGACGACGGGCCGGGGTAAGACGGGCCGCTAGAAGTTCGCGGTTACGACAACGGCGGCAAAGGCGGCAAGAATGCCAGCGAGGCTGTAGATCATCGAGTGTTGTAGGGCGTCGAAGCGCTTCTCGAATCGCTCTTCCAAGCGATTGAAGCGCACATCGACGTGCTCTTCGAATTTGTCGAAACGTTCATCGACCTGTTCGAAGCGTTTGTCGACCTGTTCAGCGAAGTGATCGAGACGATCGTCGTTCCAGTGCACTGTCCTTGCCGCCTCCACTCCATCAACGTTAGCAGACAACATGTTACATAAGGCGCGCGTAAGCGTGCCGGACGGATGTCTGGCTGGTTAGCCTCGCGAGTCGAGCAGACCGCGCTCGATCAGCAGCTCGGCAACCTGGACCGCGTTGGTCGCCGCCCCCTTGCGCAGGTTGTCGCCGGCGATCCAGAGGTTGAGCGTGCGCTCCTCGCCGGGATCGCGGCGCACTCTGCCGACGAGGACCTCGTCGCGGCCGGCTGCGTCGAGCGCCATCGGGTAGACGCCGTTGCCCGGGTCGTCGACGACGATCACCCCGGGAGCCCCAGCGAGCAGCTCGCGGCAATCCTCGGGCGAGAGGTCCTCGACGGTGCGCACGTTGACCGACTCGGAGTGGCCGGCGACCACCGGCACCCGCGCGCAGGTCGCCGAGATCGAGACCTCCTCGCCGATGCCGAGGATCTTGCGCGTCTCCGCCATCACCTTGCGCTCCTCGGTCGTGTAGTCGTCGCCGTCCTTGAAGACCTCGACCTGGGGCAGCACGTTGAAGGCGATCCGGTGCGGATAGATCTGCGGCTCCGGTACGGGCTCGCCGGCGAGGATCGCGCGCGACTGCTCCTTCATCTCTTCGATCGCCCGCTGGCCGGTGCCCGATACCGCCTGATAGGTGGAGACGACGAGCCGCTCGAGGCCGACGGCACGGTGGATCGGCGCCAGCGCCATCATCATCACCATCGTTGTGCAGTTGGGGTTGGCGACGATGCCCTTGTGCCCGGCAGCCGCATCGGGATTGACGCCGGCGACGACCAGCGGCACGTCCTCGTGCATCCGCCAGTAGCTCGTGTTGTCGACCACGACGGCCCCGGCCTCGACCAGCCTCGGCGCCCACTCGGAGCTGACCGCGCCACCGGCCGAGGAGAGCACGACGTCGAGATTCCGGATCGTCTCCGGGCTCAACGGCCGGCACTCGAGCGTCGAGCCGTTCCACTCGATCTTGCGCCCGGCCGACCGCTCGGAGGCGAAGGGCACCACCTCGGCAGCGGGAAAGCCGCGTTCGGCCAGCACCTCCAGGATCGTCGACCCGACCGCCCCCGTCGCACCCAACACTCCCACTCTGTAGCCATCGGCTGCCATCGCGCCGAGTATGACGGAGCGCAACGGCGTTGCTCGGCGGGGGCAGGGGCAGGGCGCCCCTCGAACCGGCGGATACTCAAAGTGCCGAGCTAATTAGCGAGGCACTTGTCGGGGCGAGGGGCGCCCTGACCGCGGCGCCCGCCGCGTCAAACGCCCTCAGCTGCCGACGGTCGGGCGGTGCGCGGCGCCTTCGGGTTCTTCGGTGCGCACGGCATCCGAGCCGAGGTCGAAGGCGTCGTGGAGGACACGCACCGCCTGAGGGACCGCATCGGCGGCGATGACGACTGAGATCTTGATCGGCGAGGTGGAGATCATCTCGATGTTGATCCGCTCGCGCCCCAGCACCTCGAAGACCTTTGCGGCGACGCCCGGATGCGAGCGCATGCCTGCGCCGATGATCGAGACCTTGCCGATGCGCTCGTCGGTGCGCACGCCGCGGCTGACGCCGCCGAGCGAGGCGATCGCGTCGGTCGCCCCGCGCAGCTCGGCGCGGTCGACCGTGAACGAGAGGTCGGCCAGCTCGTCGTCGCCCACCGGCTCGTTCTGGATGATCACGTCGACGTTGATGCCCGCATCGGCGAGCGCGGTGAAGATCCGGCCGGCGACGCCCGGCTCGTCGTGGATGCCGACCAGCGTCACGCGCGCCTCGTCGTCGGTGTGGGTGACTGCGGTTACGAAGGGTTGCTCCATGGCCTCCTCGGTCTCCTCCTCGCTGACGACGAGGGTACCGGGGCCGTCCTCGAAGCTGCTGCGGCAGTGGATGCGGACGCCGTGGTTGCGCGCGTACTCGACCGAGCGCAGCTGCAGCACGCGGGCGCCCGAAGCGGCCATCTCGAGCGTCTCCTCGAAGGTGGCGAGGGGGAGCTTGCGCGCGTCCGGCACGATGCGCGGATCGGCGCTGAAGACGCCGGCGACGTCGGTGTAGATCTCGCAGACGTCGGCGCCGAGCGCCGCGGCGAGAGCGACGGCCGTCGTGTCGGAGCCGCCGCGGCCCAGCGTGGTCACGTCGAGGGTCTCGGTGGAGACGCCCTGGAAGCCGGCGACGAGCACGATCTGGTCCTCGTCGAGCGCCGCCTCGATGCGCTCCGCTTTGACGTCGATGATCCGCGCCTTGGTGTGCGAGGAGTCGGTGACGATGCCGGCCTGCGAGCCAGTCAGCGAGATCGCCTTGTGCCCGAGGTCGTGGATCGCCATCGCGCAGAGCGCGCAGGAGATCCGCTCGCCGGTCGAGAGCAGCATGTCCATCTCGCGCGAGTCGGGGCGGTCGGAGATCTCGAGCGCCTGGGCGACGAGCTCGTCGGTCGTCTTGCCGCGCGCAGAGAGCACGGCGACGGCCCGGTTGCCCGCCTCGCGGGTGGCGACGATCCGCCGCGCCGCGCGCTTGATCTGCTCGGCGCCGGCGACGGAGGTGCCGCCGAACTTCATCACCACTGTCTTGGGCTCGCTCCCGGCCATCGACGGTTGAGGATAGTCGGCGCCCGCGGGCGCCGACCGCCTTGCCGGAGCGGAGTTACTCGCCGCCGAGGTTGCCGAGCATCGCGTGCTCGGCCATGTGGATCAGGCCGAGGGCCATGTGCGGACGCATGTCGCTGGTGCGCACCCTGACGTGCGAGCCGTGCGGACCGACGACCTCGACGATCGTGCAGACGTCGCCGATCTGGCAGTCCTCGCCGTAGTCGGCTTCGAGCGCCTCCATCTGGGCGGTCACGACCTGCCCCATCTTGCTCTGGTCGATCGGCATGTTTCAGGGAGACTACATGTGATCGAGATCACGCAGATCGATATATCGAATAGATATATTTCATCCGTGGAGCTCAACCCGACCGCCTACGTGATCCTCGGCATGGTCAGCCGCGAGCCGCGCTCCGGCTATGAGATCAAGGCACTGGTCGACGAAACCACCCGCTTCTTCTGGGCGGCGAGCTACGGCCAGATCTACCCCGAGCTGCGTCGCCTCTCGGAGGCGGGGCTGGTCGAGGGGCGCGACGAGCCGCGCGGCGAGCGCCGGCGCACCGTCTACGCGATCACGGCCGACGGCGAGGACGAGCTGAAGGCGTGGCTGCGCCGCCCGCCCGAGACCTACGAGATGCGCGAGGAGGGCTTGCTGAAGCTCTTCTTCGCCGGCGTTCTGCCGCCCGCCGAGGCCGCCGAGATCCTGCGCGCGATGGGGGGGTACCGGCGCGGCCTCGCCGGGCGGCTGCGGGCGATCGGGCCGAAGGCGGAGGAGAAACGCGACGACGGGGCCGACCCCTACCCGCTGATGGTGCTTCAGGCAGGAATCGAGTTCAACGAGTGGTTCGCGGACTGGTGCGAGCGAATGGAGGCGAGCCTCCAGCGCTCGGGCCGCAAGGAAAGGAGCAGCTGATGTTCGACGCCCTCGCCCGCTTCGCCGACGGCAACGCCCGCCGCATCGGCCTCTTCGCGATCGCCTTCTTCCTCCTCGCCGGGGCGCTCGGCGGCTCTGTGGCCAGCCGTCTCGATCCCTATGGCGCCGACGATCCCGCCACCGAGACGGTGAAGGCGCGCGAACGGCTGGAGGACGCCGGCTTGCGCATCCCCGCCGTGCTGGTCGTGCTCCAGCACGCCCGCGTCGCCGACCCCGCAACCAGGGCGCGGGTCGAGGCGCTCGAGCACGGCGTGAGGGCTCGCGCCGACGTCAAGTCGGTGACTGGCTACTACGACACCGGCTCGCGCGTCTTCGTCTCCGAAGACGGCCGCTCCACCTACTTCGCGGTCACCCTGCGACCCACGGCGGACAAGGCCTGGCAGAAAGCCGGCGCCGACATCGCCGACTCGCTCGCCGGCCGGCCCGGCGTCGTGGTCGGCGGCGGCGCGGTCGCCCAGGAGCAGGTCAACAAACAGGTCGAGACCGACCTGCGGATGGCCGAGATGCTCGCCTTCCCCCTTCTCTTCCTGCTCTCGCTGCTCTTCTTCCGCAGCCTCGTCGCCGCCCTGCTGCCGCTGCTGATCGGCGGCCTGGCGATCGTCGGCACCTTCCTCATCCTGCGCCTGGCCAGCGAATTCGGCTCGATCTCGATCTTCGCCCTCAACCTGACCACGGCGCTCGGCCTCGGCCTGGCGATCGACTACAGCCTCTTCGTCGTCTCCCGGTATCGCGAGGAGATCGCCAAGGACGGGCCCGGGCCGGCGGCGATGCGGCGGGTGCTGGCGACGTCCGGGCGCACCGTCTTCTTCTCCTCGCTGACGGTCGCCGCGGCGCTCGCCTCGCTGCTCGTCTTCCCGCAGCGCTTCCTCTACTCGATGGGGCTCGGAGGCTCCCTGGTCGCGCTCTTCGCGGCGCTGATCTCGCTCACCGTGCTGCCGGCGGTGCTGACCCTGCTCGGCACTCGCGTCAACGCCCTCTCGCCGCGGTTCCTGCAACGCCGCGCCGAGGCCGACGCCCGTCCCGACGAGAACGGCTTCTGGTACCGGCTCTCGCGCTTCGTCATGCGCCGGCCGGTTCCGGTCGCGACGCTGAGCGCCGCGCTGCTGATCGTGCTCGGCATCCCCTTCTTCGGGATCAAGTTCAACATCGTCGACCCGACCGTGCTGCCGAAGTCGGCCAGCGCCCGCCAGGCCTACGACCTGGTCAGCTCCGAGTTCCCGCCCTACCGGGAAAGCCCGATCTGGATCGACGTCGAAGGCGGAAACCGGCGGGCGATCGCCAGCTACGCGGCCCGCGTCGGTCGCCTCGGCGGCGTCGCCGAAGTCGCGCCCCCGCTGGCCCTACGCGGCGACGTGACCGCGCTCCAGGTCACTTCGGCCCACCCGTTCGCCTCGGACGCGAGCCAGAGCACGGTGCAGGCGATCCGGGCGCTGGCGCCGCCGCCCGGCGCGACCGCGCTGGTCGGGGGAGCGACCGCCGACTTCGTCGACTTCCAGTCCAGCCTCGACCGCCACCTGCCGATCGCGCTCGGGATCGTCGTCGTCGCGACGCTGACGATCCTCTTCCTGATGACCGGTTCGGTGGTGCTGCCGGTCAAGTCGCTGCTGATGAACTTCCTCAACCTGAGCGCGGTCTTCGGCCTGCTGGTGCTGATCTTCCAGGACGGCCGCCTCGAAGGCTTCCTCAGCTACTCCAGCCCCGGCGCGATCGAGCAGACGATGCCGATCCTGCTCTTCGCCGTCGCCTTCGGCCTCTCGACCGATTACGCCGTCTTCCTGCTCTCGCGGATCAAGGAGGCGCGCGACAACGGCGCCTCCGATTCCGAGAGCGTGGCGATCGGCCTCGAGCGCACCGGTCGCATCGTCACCGCGGCGGCGCTGCTCTTCGCCGTAGCGATGTTCGCCTTCGCCACCTCGAAGATCATCTTCATCAAGGAGAACGGCATCGGGACCGCCCTGGCGGTGCTGATCGACGCCAGCATCGTCCGCGCCCTGCTCGTCCCGTCCCTGATGGAGCTGCTCGGCAAGTGGAACTGGTGGGCGCCGGCACCCCTGCGCAGGCTGCACGACCGGTTCGCGATCAGCGAGACGGCGATGTCCGGCGAGGCGCACTGAGGAGCGGGCGATGATCTACAAGGCGATAGTCAAGCGCAAGGCCCGTAACCTCTTCGCCGCCCTGAGCCGGGGCGACTGGCAAGCGGCGACCAAGGATCTGGCCGACGACGTGCATCACGTCTTCCCCGGCGACAACGCCCTGGGCGGCGAGCGGCACTCGCGCGAGGCGATGGAGCGTTGGTTCGAACGCCTCTACCGGCTGATCCCGGAGATCGAGTTCGAAGTGCGCGAGGTCTCGGTCAAAGGCTGGCCATGGGACACCGCCGTCGCGGTCGAGTGGACCGATCGGGGCCGAGCCGCCGACGGCCAGCCCTATGAGAACGAGGGCGCCCACTGGATCCGCCTGCGCTGGGGCAAGGGGGTCTCGGTCCATGCCTATCTCGACACCGAGAAGGTGACCGCGATCACCGAGCGCCTGGCTGCTGCTGGCATAACCGAGGCGGCCGAGCCGCCGATCGCCGGGTAAGCCGTTGACCGGCTCAGGAGCTGAGGCTGGAGACCATTAGGTCACGGGACCCACATTTCGACCCGACCGGAAAATACTTCTTCGTCTGGATTGGAAATCCACAGGTTTCCCGTTGCGTCGCTGGCAATACCACCGGGGCGAAGAAAGCTAAATTCACCTTTGAATATTCCAGCATGACCAAATTTCCCCAGATATTTGCCTTCTTCATCGAACCACTCGACTCGATCATTGCCTTCATCGACGACCCACACGCGGCCCGCTTCATCTACGTCGATTGCATCCGGATTGCTGAACTGTCCATCCCCTGAACCTTTTTCGCCGAATTGACGGACAAATTTCCCCGCTTCGCTGAACTCGCTGATTCGCTGATTTTGCAGATCTGCAACCCACATATTTCCTTCGGGCCCGACATCTATGGCCACGGGTTCGCCAAGCTGCCCAGGTTCGGACCCTTTGGAGCCGATCACTTCGACCAGGTTGCCTTCTTTATCGAACTTCTGCAGCCTGCCATTGCCGGTATCGCCAATCCAAATATCTCCTTTGAGGTCGATCGCAACACCTTCTGGTTTAGCGAGTTTGCCTTCCCCCGAACCGGCTTCACCAAATCCAAACATATATTCGCCACCCGAGCTGAACTCCTCGACTCGGTTATTGCCAGTATCGACCACCCAGATGTTGCCTTCTGCATCGATTGCAAGCGAGGTTGGATCCGTAAGTTGACCTTTCCCCGCACCTGGTTCGCCAAACTGAGAGAGATACGTCCCAGCCGAGTTGAACTCTTGAACTCTGCCGTTTTCGTAATCGGCAACCCATATGTGGTCTTCTTCATCGATCGCAACTCCAGCCGGGTGCATGAACTGGCCATTGGTCGAACCATAAGATCCACCAAACTTGAGCGAAAAGTATGGGGCAGTCTTTACCAAGGCGTCTTTGCCTTCGCTCACAACTTCGGCACTTTTAATTACTACCCGAAAGTGATACGTATGGTTGGACAAAAGACCGGTGATAGTTTGGCTGACAGGCACGAATTCTGTGCCTGAGCCCACCGATTCGGCTTCCACAGGGATTTTCGTTCCGTAGGAAGTCGTTTCGCCGTATTCGAACCAGTAGGTGGTGGCCGAGCCTCGGGGGTTGACTTTGCCGTTGAGGGTCGCCTGGGTTAAGCTGATTTCCGTCGCCGGTTCCGTGATTACCTTCTTCAAGGTCGTGAACGTTTTATCCAGACCTTCACTTGGGCCCAGGGCACTTTCGGCCACCACTCTGAAGTGATAGGTCGTGCTTTCTTTGAGGCCAGTGATAGTTTGACTGACCGGGACGTATTCTGTGCCGGACCCCAACGATTCGGGTTCCATGGGGATTTTCGTCCCGTAGGAGGTCGTTTCCCCGTATTCGAACCAGTAGCTTGTGGCCGTTCCTTCTGGATTGACTTTACCGTTCAGAGTGGCCTGGGTGATTTCGATCACCGTGGCCGCTTCGGTGATTGCCTTGAGAGTCAACGTCGTAAACGTCCTGTCTTCGCCGGGAACGGATTTCCCCGCTTCGCTTTCCGCAACGATCCTGAAGTGATATTCGGTAGCGCCTTTGAGACCAGTCGGCGTTTGGCTGACGGCGACGTACGAGCTGCCCGATCCAGCCGAGATAATTGAGGTTTTGCTGCCGTAAGAGGTCGTTTCGCCGTATTCGAACCAGTAGCTGGTCGCCGTGCCTTCGGGATTGACTTTACCGTTCAGAGTGGTCGACGTCGATTTGATTGCGGTCGCCGGTTCGGTGATGACTTTGGGCAGCTTGAGGGTCGTGAAGGTCCTGTCGATACCTGCGGAGGTCCCGGCTGAGCTTTCGGCCACAACCCTGAAGTGGTATTTGGTGCCTTCTTTGAGCCCAGTGATCGTTTTTTCGACCGAGACGCCCACGAGGCCCGAGCCGACCGATTCGGGTGTAACCGGGATTTTGGTGCCGTAAGAGGTGGTTTCGCCGTATTCGAACCAGTAGGTCGTGGCGAGACCGAGGGGGGTTATGGTGCCGCGCACGGTCGCAGAGGTAGCTTTGACGGCCGTGGCTGTGTTCGTGGCGGTGGTGGGCGGCTCGGCCTTGACCGTCCATGACTCTACGCGGTCGTTGCCGGAGTCGAGGATCAGTAGCTTTTGAGGTGCGGGCGCGACGACCGCCGTCGGTTTGATGAGCTGCCCAGGGCCGGTGCCTTCTGCGCCGACTTTGTCGAGGTATTCGCCGTTGATATCGAACTTCTGGGCGCGGTCGTTGCCGCTATCGGCCACCCAGAGTCTTTCCTGGAAGTCGGCCGCAATCCCGACGGGCGATTCGAAGTGGCCGTTGCCCGTGCCCGCTTCGCCGAATTTCGAGACGAAGCCGAAAGAGCCAGTGAAGCGCTGCGTGCGGTTGTTGCCCGTATCGACAACCCAGAGCCGCGATTTGGCGTCACTCAGGATCCCTTCTGGGGCTTTCAGTTCACCGTTGGCGGAGCCTTTTTTGCCAAATGTGGAGAGGTGTTCGCATTTCGAGTTGAGCTTTTGGATTCGGTCGTTGCCGGTGTCGGCGATAAAAGGGCGATCTGAGGAGTCGAGCGCGATGCCGGTGGGCGATTTGAGTTCGGCTTCGCCCGAGCCTTCTTTGCCGAATTCGCAGATCCATTCCCCTTTGGAGTTGAGCTTCTGCACTCGGTTGTTGCCCGAGTCGACCACCCACAGGTTGCCCGAGGAGTCGATCACGATCCCCTTGGGAGATTTGAATTCGCCTTTGCCCGAGCCGACTTTGCCGAATTGGAAGAGGTATTCGCCTTTTTCATCGAACTCCTCGATCCGGTTGTTCCCCGTGTCCGATATCCAGATGTTGCCTTTGGAGTCGAGCGCGAGGTCGAAGGGTTCGGAGAGCTGGCCGTTGCCGGAGCCTTTTTCTGCGAAGGAGGAGTTGAAGCCGGCGGTCGTGAATTCGGCATCTTCCCCTGTCGCTTTTTCTGCTTTTTCGTTTTCGGCGACGACTCGAAAGTGGTAGGTCGTGCTTTCTTTGAGACCAGTGACGAGGTTGCTGACGAGGACGCTGGAGCTGCCCGAGCCGACGGATTTAGGCGAGGCCGGGATTTTCGTCCCGTAAGAGGTCGTTTCGCCGTATTCGAACCAGTAGCTGGTTGCGGCGCCTAAAGGATTGACGGAGCCTTTGAGGGTCGCTTGTTCGTAACTGACCGCGGTCGCCGCTTCGGTCGTGGCGTCTGGAGCCGAGGCCATGGCAGGAGCCGTAGCGCCCATCAGGAAGCAAAACACGAACAGGAGAAAACTGGCCCTTGTCGACAGAGCATGTGACATCGGCTCAACCTTTCCGAGCGAAACACTTAGCTGACGTAGATCGAATTAATCTATTTGATCATTTCCCCTTTACCACAGACAAAGCGCCGCGAGCCACCCGCGTTCGCACTCCGCTTTCCCGGGGAAATCCGAGCTCAGGAGCTGAGGTTGTAGATCCCGGCGCTGGCGAACGGCGTCAGCGTCGGGCTCGCGGCGTAGCCGATCGGAGGGAGGCCGAACGCTTCCTCGATGCTGAGCAGGAGGCTGAAATGGTCGAAGTAGCTTTCTTCGTTGACCGTCCCCGCTTCGATGTAGGGAGAGAGGAGGAGCAGTCCGACGCGGCCGCCGCCGCCGGTCGATTTCACTCCGCCGCTGGCGGCCGGGGATGGGCTCGACGGGGGGAGGTTGGGGTATTCGGGCGCGCCGCAGCAGGCGCTCTGATCGGCATCGGGCCCGCCCTGGGGGGCCTGGGCGAAGGTGATCGCGATCAAGCCGCCGGCCTTGTACGGCTGCGATTCCTGGATCTCCGTGACGACCTCTTCGAGGAAGGGCTGGGCTTCGGCCAAACCGCCCGGATGCCCGTCCCGGCACGGCTGTTCGCTGCCGTCGTGGCAGGGATTGGGAACGACGTAGGAGAAATTGGGCGTGCTTTTCTCGGCCTCGAGGTCGGTCGTGAGCTGGTCGAGGCCGACGGTTCGTTCGGCGCATTCGGGCTTGTCGAAGATCGAGTGGAAGAAGGCGAACGGGTTGCGCGGGTCCCCGCTGGCGCAGCCGCCGCCGTCCTCGACGTAGGCCTTCCAGCTCTTTTTCGCTTCCACAAGCTGGTCGGGGAGGGTCTTCGTTTCCGCCGGGTACACACAGCCTTCGCCTTCGACCTGTTCTTCGGCTCCCACCGTGGGTGAGGCGATGTCCATGTATTCGGGGCAGCCTTCGGCGGTCGCCACCGTCGGTCCCTGACCGCTGAGAAGGGCGATTTCGTTGGCCAGGCGACCCCGGGTCACGGCGTAGTAGTTGGCAAGCAGCTCGCCCTTCGAGACGAGTTCCTGAGCGAGGTACGGCGCGGGGGATTCCTCGCCGAAGCCTTCCTCGAAACCGTGTTCGCCGAGCTCAATCAGGAAGACGTGCTGGATCGGAGGGGGCGGTGGGGGTTCTTCGAATTTTTCCGTCGTTTTCTTGGTGGTGGTGGGTCCGGTTTCGTCCTCGCCTTCACCGCCTTCAGGCCCTTCACCCACGTTTTCGGGTTCGGCGCCTTCTTCGACTTCCACTTCCGTTTCTTCGACTTCTTCTTCGGGGGCCGCGGCGGGCGGCGCTGAGGGGCCCATCTCGACGACGATCGGCGAGACGCCGGCACTCTGCGCCAGAGGTCCGGTCGCGGCCCCGACTACGACCCCGAACGCCAGCAACGCCATCGTCGCCACCGCGGCGCTGCGCGGCTCGGGCATGAAGCGTTCGGCAAGAGAGGCGTCTTCGTACTCTTCGTCATCGGCCTCGGGGTCGCTCTTTGCGACCGGCGAATCTGGAGCGGCCTGGCCGGTCACGTGCATGGCCCCGCTCACCTTCGAGATCGAAATCCACTCGGCGAACGCGTCCGGAATCGGCTCGTTGCGCTCACCGCAGCCCAGGCAGTAACGCTGCCGCTCCTCGAGTGCGGCGCCGCAACTCTCGCAGGCCTTCGGCGGGACGCCCTTGCCCGCGTCGTCGTTACCGCTGCTCACCGCCCGGAAGTGTCGCCCCGCAGAGCTCGGCACATGTCACTCAGATGTGAAGAAGACGCCGCCGTGCCGCGCCTGTTCACAGGTCATAAACATCTTCATGCGGATCCGCCGTGACGATGTGGCTGCCGATGGAGGCCCATCGCCTTCCCAACCCGCACATGGACCCGACGAACGGCCCGAACGCGCACCCGTCCCCAGCGCCGGGGCCACACCTCGCCCCCGAGCCCACAACGCGGCCCCCTATCCCCCCGACAGGAGCCGGGGCAACACACTCGTTCGCCCAAAGCGGCGAGCAGTGCCCCTCGTGCGGCTCCCATGTGGCGCCCGACCAGCGGTACTGCCTTCGCTGCGGCGAACGCTGCGGCGATCCGCGCCTGCCATTCATGAGCGCTGTCACCTTCATGGACGCGATGAAGTCGCCTGCGAGCGCGGGCGCTTCCCTACCCCCTCCCCGCGGCTCGCAGCGACGTGTCTCGCCGAATATGGCGCTGTTCGCGACGATCGGCGTACTGCTGCTGGCGATGGGGGTCGGGGTGCTGATCGGGCGCTCCGGAAGCCACTCGGTCGCAACTGCCCCGCAAGCGGCGGCGCCGATCGTGATCCACGGAGGCGGCGGCGAAGAACTCAAAGGCGCTTCCTCAGAACCCGGCGCCACCAAAATCGGCGGCAGCCCCAAGAAAGTCACGAAAAAGGTCCTGGAGAAAGAAGCCAGCTCACAGGGCGACACCGAAAACCTCCTTCACTCGAAAGTCCCGCTCGCCAAACCCGACATCAAACTCGGCGGAAAGTGCAAGGAAGGCGTCGCCGGCTGCAAAGGCGGCGAATTCACCGGCGAATTCTTCGAATGAGACTTCCTCTTCCCCGCAGAGCGAGGGCTACCGCGAACGGTGCGTCTTCCGCACCGCCCAGCACCCTCGCCGCACACGACCACAGTCTCGTCGTCGATCTCGAACGCCGTCGCGACCAGCTGGTGGCGAAAGTGGCAGAGCTGCAGTGGGACCTCGGCGGCCTCGTCTACGAGATGGCGATCCGCAACCAGGTCGATGTCGAGGTACTGGTCAAGCGCGCCGTGGCGCTGCAGGACGCCGACGCCGAGCTGAGCGAGGTCGAGCGGATCGTGCGCATGGAGCAGACCGGCACCGCCGGCGCCTGCACCTCGTGCGGCGCACCCCACAGCACCGGCGCAACCTTCTGCTGGCAGTGCGGCCAACCGCTGCTCGCTCAGGTCCCGAGCGACGCGATCGCGCGTCGCTAACCGGGCGCTAGCCGAAGCGACCGCTGACGTAGTCGCGCGTGCGCGGGTCGGCCGGGTTGCCGAAGATCGTCGCCGTATCGGCGTGCTCGATCAGCGCCCCCACCGGCTCGCCATCGCTCGAATCGAGACCGAAGAATGCAGTCTCGTCCGCCACCCTGGCCGCCTGCTGCATGTTGTGGGTCACGATCACGATCGTGAAGCGGCCTTTCAGCGTGTGGATCAGATCCTCGATCAAGGCGGTGGCGATCGGGTCCAGCGCCGAGGCCGGCTCGTCGAGCAGCAGCACGTCGGGCTCGATCGCGATCGCGCGAGCGATGCAGAGCCGCTGCTGCTGGCCGCCCGAGAGACCGAGCGCGCTGCTCTTGAGGCGGTCCTTGACCTCGTCCCAGAGCGCGGCCCCGCGCAACGCCTGCTCGACCCGTTCGTCGAGACCGTGCCGCAAGCCGAGATTGCGCGGCGCCCAGGCGACGTTGTCGTAGATCGACTTCGGGAAGGGGTTCGGTTTCTGGAAGACCATGCCGATCCGGCGGCGAACCTCGACCTCGTCGACGTTTCTCCCGTAGATGTCGTGGCCGTGGTAGCGAACTTTGCCCTCGAGCCTGAAGTTGGGGATCGAGTCGTTCATCCGGTTGAGGCTGCGTATGAAGGTCGACTTTCCGCAACCCGAGGGTCCGATCAGGGCCGTGACCCGGCTGCGCGGAATGCGCATGTCGACCCCCTCCAGCGCCCGCTTGGCGCCGTAGAAGACGGAGACGCCATGGACGTCGAAGACCGATTCGACCGGCAACGAGCGGTGGCCGCCGGGGGCTGCCACGGTCAGCGGACCGCTCTGGATGCGGACCCGGGAGGGAATCGCCGGCGTGCCTCCCATCTCCATCGAACCGGCGGAGCTCATGGCGCCATCTTCCGCCGGCTGCGCGCCAGCAGCACCCGGGCGCCGGCGTTGGCGAGCATGATCAGGGCGAGGAGCACGAAACCCGCTCCCCAGGCGCGGGTGAAGCCTTCCGGGTTCGCTTCTTCGGAGAGCCTGTAGATCGTCCCCGGAATGTTCGGCACCGCTTCGAACGGGTTGAGCGAGACGCTTACGCCGGGGTTGTTGGAGCTGAGCAGGATCAACGGCGCGGTCTCGCCGGCGGCGCGGGCGACGCCGAGGATCGTCGCCGTGGCGATACCGCCCATCGCGCTTGGCAGGACCACGGTGAGCACCGATCGCCAGCGACTGACTCCGAGCGCATCGGCTGCTTCGCGCATGCTGTCGGGGACGAGGCGAAGCACCTCCTCGGTCCCGCGGGCGACGACCGAGACCATGATCATCGCCAGGGCGACCGAGGCGGCGATCGCCGACTGACTGCTCATCGGTTCGACGATCAGGGCGAAGATGAAGACGCCGACGATGATCGACGGGTAGCCGTTCATGACGTCGAGGGCGAGCCTGATCGGCGTGGCCAGCCGCCCACCGAACTCGACGAGGAAGATCGCGACCAGCACACCGATCGGCAGCGCGATCAGGGTTGCCATGAGGACGAGCTCCACGGTCCCGACCAGCGCCGGCCCGATCCCGTCGGGAGCGCCCCCGAGCAGGAAGTCGAGACTGAGGGCGCTGGCGCCTTCGGCGACGACGCTATAGACGACGATCGCGAGCATGGCGACCGCGAGCACGGCGGCGAAGGTCGCCCCCGACTCGGCCACGCGGCTGACGGCGCGCCGACGGCGCAGGTTGCCGGTCGGCGTCAGCGGCGCCGCGGGGTCGAAGGCCGGCTCGTCCACGTTCAACGTGTCGCCATCCTGCGGTAGTCGAAGCGCCGCCCGATCCATTGCGCGCAGAGGTTGGATGCCAAGCCGATCGCGAGCAGGATCGCGGCGCAGTAGTAGAGCGAGGCTTTGTGCATCCCGGTGATCGCGCCCGGAAACTGGTTGGCGATGCGGGCCGCCAGGGTGTCTCCCGTTTCGAAGAGCGAGGTATTGATCTTTTCGCCGGCGCCGATCACCTGAGAGACGGCGATCGCCTCGCCCAGCGCCCGTCCCAGCCCCAGGAGGGAGGCGGCGATCACGCCAGGGGCAGCGGTCGGCAGGACCACGCCGCGGACCACCTCCCAGCGGGTCGCGCCGAGGGCGCTCGCCCCGTCCTGGACGTCGCGCGGCACCGCGAGGAAGAGGTCGCGCGAGATCGAGGCGACGATCGGGATGAGCATGATCGTCAGGATCAGGCTCGCGGTGAAGATGCTGGCGCCGGTCGTCTGCGGCGGACCGAAGAGCGGGATGAAGCCGAAGTGGTCGTGCAGGAACGGCTCGACGTGCTTCTGCACGAAGGGGGCGAGGAGGACGATGCCCCAGAAGCCGAGGATGACGCTCGGAATCGCGGCGAGCATTTCGACCAGCGGCGAGACGACGCCGCGCACCCCCTTGGGCGCGAGCAGGCTGAGGTAGAGGCCGATCGAGATCGCGATCGGCGCCCCGATCAGCAACGCGAAGAAGGAGCTGACCAGGGTGCCGTAGAGCAGGACGCCAGCGCCGAAGACGCCGAAGTTGGGCAGCCATTCGGTGTGGAAGAGGAAGCCGAGGCCGAACTTCGCGATCGCCGGCCTGGCGTGATCGACTATCTCATAGGCGCTGAGGGCGAGAGCGCCAACCGCGATCAGGGCGGCCAGGGCGCATATCGCATAGAGAGCCCCGTCGCCGAAACGGTCGAAGCTGCGCCGCCAATCGCGCCGCCGACGTGCGGCAGGCCCGGCCGATCGCGGCAGCGGGGAGCTGGCGGCGGTACTCATTGGCGGGCAGCGTAGAGAAAACGAAAGGCGATTCACACCCCCCGCCGAGAATTTTCACAGAATTGAAACAAGTTCCCGTCCTGTTCACAACTCTGTAACAAAAAGGCCCCTGTTCGTTACAAGTTCGAAACACGCACTTTCACAGAATTGACACACATCGGCCTTTCGGCGGCGCGATCCTGCGCTCGCCAGAGGGCGTTCCACGGCCTGTGGGCACGAGGCGCCCGACTTATCACAAGCCGAAAGGATTCCCTTTTGATTCGCAATAGGTTGTTTGGTGTCCTCAGCGCGACGGCCGTCATGGCAGGATGCATGGCGACCATCTCGACCGCAGCCGCATCCGCAAACCTCACCGGCGCCGGTTCTTCGCTTGTCGCGCCGTTGATGCTCAACTGGATCAACGGCTTCGAAGCCCGCATGAACGGGACGGTCAAAGTCACCTATGCCTCGGTCGGGTCAGGCGCTGGGATCGCCCAGATCACGGCTCGCACCGTCGACTTCGGAGCTTCCGACGCCCCCTTGACTCCCGAACAGGCGTCGGCCTGCAATGGCTGCGTCCAGATCCCCTGGGGCCTGACCGCGACGGGCCTCGCCTTCAACATCAAAGGCGTGAAAAAGCTGCGCCTCTCGGGCAAAGTGATCGCCGGCATCTACTTCGGCAAGATCACAAAATGGAACGACCCGAAGATCAAGAAGCTCAACCCGAAAACGCACCTGCCGGGCACTCCAATCACCCCCGTCTTCCGGAGCGACGGATCGGGTGACACCTACGCATTCACCAATTACCTCTCCAAGGTGAGCAAGGCCTGGAAGAACGAACGCGGTTTCGCGACCTCGGTCAGCTTCCCGGCCGGCGTCGGGGCCAAAGGCAACTCCGGCGTCACCTCGGTCGTGCAGACCACCAACGGGGCGATCGGCTACATCTCCGCCTCGTACATCATCGCCGCTGGTCTGCGCGCCGCCGCAGTTCAGAACGAGGCGGGGAACTTTGCGCTGCCGAACCTGAAGAACATCTCCAACGCGGCGGAAATGGTGAAGAAAGTGCCGGCGAGCAACGAGCTCCATATCGTGGACCCGCCGAAGAAGTTCTCGAGCGCGTACCCGATCTCGACGTTCACCTACTGCATCGCGCCTCACGACGCGGCGCAGAAGAGTCTGCTGTCGGAATTCGTCAGCTACGTGCTGACCACAGGTCAGAAATACGGCGCCGCGCTCGACTTCGCACCGCTGCCCAAAGTCGTGCAGAAGGCAGGCAAACGCACTCTGGCGAGCCTGTAGAGCTAACCGCCGCGCCGGAAGGCGCCACGCGGCAAACAAGCCCGTCGCTGGGGTCCGAGAGGGCTCCGCGGCGGGCTTTTTCGTGGCCGGAACCCGAGTGAAGCGCTAGGCGAAGGCCTGGGTGGCGCGGCGGCGGAGGTCGGCGTTGAGCATCCCCGTCACCTCGCTCGGCGCCGAGCCGGCCGAGGGCACGGCATCGCCGATCAGACCGCTGGCGCGAAAGCCGAAGAGGGGGGCGTCGAAGCCGGCCTCGCGGATCCGGCGCACGAGCCTCACCGCGTCGGCGGTCTCCGCATTCGGGCCGCAGAGGACGATCGCGGTCGGATCGAGCGCCCGCAGGGCGCGTTCGAGACGCTCGTCGCCGAGCTCGTTGGAGAGCATCAGCACCCGGAAGCCGGCGCGGCGCAGGGTCAGATCGAGCGCCTGCGCGTGGACGGCCTCGGCGTCGGAGCCGCGGCTCGAATCGAGCAGCAGGATGCCTGCGGGACGCGAGGCGGCGGAAGCCAGGCGGCGGGCGCCATGCAGCCAACCGGTCGCCCAACGCGAGGCGAACTCGAGCTCGGCCTCGCGGTCGTGTTCCGTCGCGAGCTTGTCGATCGCCGGCAGCAGCAGCTCCTCCACGGTGCGCTCCAGCGGCCGCAGCGCCAGGCTTTCCTCGACAGCGCGGTCGGCGGCGTCCTCGTCGAAGCTCTCGAGCGCCGCGAGCAGGCTGCCGTCGCTGGCCGGCGCCTCCTGGCGCTGCCGGGCAAGCTCGATCGCCGAGGAGATGTTGCCGGTCTGAGCAAGGGCGTCGCGCAGGGTCTGCAGCTCGACCAGCTCGTAGTTGCGGTGGTTGCCCTCGGTGCGCCTCGGCTTGGGAAAGCCGTAGCGGCGCTCCCAGCTGCGCAGGGTGTTGGGGCTTACGCCCAGCACTTCGGCGGCGGCATTTGTTCGAATTCCCGGCATCGGATCGTCTTTCTCCTTGCCCGCCCAGTTCGACGAGCCCGAGAATCTTCCCACCCCGGAGGCGGGTTTACGCAAGTTATGGACAGATTTACGGAATCTGTCAGCGATCTTGCAAGGGTCCCGAACAAGATGAGCGTGAGTCCGGGGAGGTCATCCGGGCCGCGATCATTTTGAGAGGGACTCTCCCAAGCTGCCGACACCCACCGGCTGGCCGACCGCGCGGGCTCGCCACATCGCCTCGTCGGCCTTGCGCAGCAGGTTTTCGGCGTCAGCTCCGTGCTCTGGGCAGGCGACGACCCCCGCGGAGACGGCGATTCGCAGGCCGCCGGCCACCTCCAGCTCGTCCAGCACGCGCAGCAGTCGCTCGGCCATCTGGACCCCCTCGACGGTCGTCTGGTTGGGGGCGAGAACGCAGATCGCGTCCTCCTCGAGCCTGAAGGTTTCGTCGACCAGGCGCACGCTGTCGCGCAGGGCGGCGCCGACGATGGCCAGGACCGTCTCCTGGCCACCCTCGGGCTCCCCGTCACGGGCGTCGGGCCCGTCGACGTCGAAGAGGACGAGCCCGAACGGGTGGGCGTAGCGCCGATGCATCTCGATCAGCTGGTCGAGTCGACGGCGCATGTGGCCAGGCTCGAAGAGGCTCGGATGCTGCTCCAGGGCGGATGGCGACGCGCTCTCGCAGAGCGCCGAGACGGCGGTCGCCGTCACGGAGCCGAACTCGGTCGCGAGCTGCCGAGCCGTTCCCGCGAAGGTGCCGGCATCGGCGTCGGGCATCTCGTCGAGCAATCTCTCCAGGAGAGAAGCCTGCAGCGAAGAGACCTCGCGCGCGACCTGTCCCGCGGCCGACTCCCGGACGACACCGGAGCCTGAGTCCCCGTTGCCCGTCATCCGCGTCGCCACGCAGAGACCTTGGCGCACGGAACGGACGCCAGGCCGACAAAAGTTCGCTATTTGCGGATTGACACTTGTCTAGGAACTTCGTCTAATCGAGACTTCGGCGGCCGGCGAAGGCCTTGCCGAGGGTCACCTCGTCCGCGTGCTCGAGATCGGCGCCGACCGGAAGCCCGCTGGCGAGGCGGGTGACGGAGACGCGTCCGCGCAGCAGCTCGGCGATGTGCAGCGCGGTGGCCTCGCCCGTGGTGGTCGGGTTCGTGGCGAGGACGACCTCACGCACCTCGCCGTCGACCCGCCGCAGCAGCTCGGCGATCTTCAGGTCCTCGGCGTCGACGCCGTCGATCGGCGAAAGCGCTCCGCCGAGCACGTGGTAGAGCCCGCGGTACTCGTGCGTGCGCTCGATCGGGATCACGTCGGCAGGCTCCTCGACCACGCAGATCGTCGAACGGTCCCGGCCAGCGTCCGAGCAGATGCGGCAGAGCGGTCCCTCCGAGAGGTTGAAGCATTGCTCGCAGAGCCCGACCTTCTCCTTCACCTCGCGGATCGCCGCCGCCAGCGCCGCCGCCTCCTCGTCGGGGGCGCGGAGGATGTGGAAGGCGAGCCGCTGCGCGGTCCGCTGGCCGATCCCCGGCAATCGCGAGAGCTCGGAGACGAGCCGCGCGAGCGGCGCCGGTCCTTCGGCGCTCACTCTCTACATCCCCGGCAGGCCGAGCCCGCCGGTGATTCCGCCCATCTTCGAGCTGGCGAGCTCCTGGGCCGCCCGCAGAGCCTCGTTGACCGCCGCCTGGACCATCTCGGCGAGCAGGTCGGCCTCCTCCGGGTCGATCGCCTCCGGGTCGATCGCGATCTCGCGCAGGACGAGGTCGCCGCTCATCTTCACCTTGACCATGCCGCCCCCGGCGCTGGCCTCGACCACCTCGTCTTTGAGCTTCTCCTGCGCCTCGAGCATCTCGCTCTGCATCTTCTGCGCCTGCTTCATCAGGGCGTTCACGTCGAAGCCCCCCGGCATTCCGCCCCTGGCCACTAGCCGACCTCCTTCGCGTCGAACTCGCTCTTCAGCTTCTCCATCAGCGCATCGTGATCGATCTCGTCCTCGGCCGGCGGCGGCGCCTCCGCCGTCGGCTCGCCGTCGAGCAGGACGTAGGACGGTCGCAGCCTCTCCCCCGCGACCGCCTCGATCGCGTCGGCGAGCAGCTCGCGCTTGTCCGGAGCCTCGGCCTTCTTCTTGTTGAAGGTGAATTCGGCCGGGAAGCCGACCTTCAGGCCCTCGTCGTCGAGGCCGACCGGGCGCGCTCCGTCAAAGGTGGCCGCCAAGGCCGGTGCGGTCTCCCGCACCTTCTCCAGGACCAACGGCCAGATCTGCTTCACCTTCTCCAGGTCGATCCCGCCCGCAGGTCCTGTCGCCGGGTCGGAGGTGTCCGGCTCCGCGCTGGGTTTTTCGCCAGGAGAGTCTGTCTCACCCGGAGCGTCGTCGGGGCGAAAAACAGGACGCCGCGCTTCGCCGGACACCTCCGACCCGGCGCCACCCGCGGAAGGCTCGTTCTGAGCTGAGGTACTCGGGCCTGGCTGCGTCGAGGGCTGGCCGGCTACGGGAGCCTCCCTGTCAGGGGACTCCGTCTCTGCCCCGGGTGGCGTCGTAGGGGGTACCGCCCCCGAGGACGCTTCAGCGACCGCAGGGGGCGGTGGGTCCCCTGCGGCGACAGGACCCGCGGCCGGAGACGCATTAGTCCCCTGCTCTAGCCGCTCGATGCGGCGGAGAAGGCCATCCGTCGAGGGATCAAGGTCCGGCTTTGCCGCCTTCAGCAGCGCGATCTCGACCGCCATGCGCGCGTCGTCGCCCTCGCGGACGTTGGTCAGGGCGTTGGCGAGCTCGTCGATCGTGCGAACCAGGGTCGCCGGCCCGACCGCGCGGGCCTGCGCGGCGAGCCGGTCCGCGTCGGTGGCGGTGACGACGAACGTGTTCGGGACCTCGCCGACGGTCTGCGTGACGAGCAGGTGACGCAGATGCGCGAGCAGGTCGCGGGCGAACTGAGCGGGGTCGCGGCCGGAGCGGGCCATCTTCTCGACGCCGAGCAGGACGCCGCGCGGGTCTTCGGCGACGACCGCGTCGACCGCTTCGAACAAGAGCTCGGCGTCGGCGGCGCCCAGCAACTCGAGCACCGCGTCGAGGCCGACCTGCTCGCCGCCGAAGGCGACCAGCTGATCGAGCGTGCCGAGCGCGTCGCGGAAGCTGCCGGAGGCGGAGCGGGCGATCATCGCCACGGCTGCGTCCTCGGCTTCGATGCCCTCGGCCGCCGCCACCCGTGTCAGCACCTCGGAGATCTGCTCCAGCGAGGGACGCTGGAAATCGAAGCGCTGGCAGCGGTCGGCGATCGTCGCCATCACCTTGTGGGCCTCGGTGGTGGCGAGGACGAAAACCGTGTTCGGCGGCGGCTCCTCGAGCGTCTTGAGGAAGGCGTTCCATGCCTCCTTGGTCAGCATGTGGGCCTCGTCGAGGATGTAGACCTTCCAGCGACCGCCGGTGGGCGCGTAGGCGACGCGCTCGCGCAGGTCGCGCACGTCGTCGACCGAGCGGTTGGAGGCGGCGTCCATCTCGATCACGTCGATCGAGGTGCCGGCGGCAATTGTCAGGCACGATTCGCATTCGCCGCAAGGCGTCACCGTCGGACCGCCGCGCTCGCAGTTGAGCGAGCGGGCGAGGATCTTCGCCATCGAGGTCTTGCCCGTGCCCCGCGAACCGACGAAGAGGTAGGCGTGGTGGACCTTGCCCTGCTCGACCGCGTTGCGCAGAGTGCGAACCACGTGCTGCTGCCCGACGACCTCGTCGAAGGAGCCGGGCCGGTGTCGGCGGTAGAGGGAGATCGAGTCTGACATCGAGACTTGGGCCAGTGTATCTGCGCGTCTCGACCGCGCTCTATACCTTGCGCCGGTGCCACCGAGGGTCTCCAGCTGGACGGGGCCGGCCATCTGGGTCGCCGCCGTGAGCGCCGCGTTGCTGCTCCTCTTCCCGGTCGGCTTCCCCAACTACGACACCATCTACGCGCTGGTCTGGGGACGCGAACTGGCGCACGGCGCGAGCCCCGACTACGGCGCCGCCCTGCCCCCCACCCCACACCCGCTTGCCGACCTGCTGGGCCTCGTGACGACGCCGCTCGGCAACGGCGCGATCGACATGACGATGGTGGTCGCATACGTCTCGCTGGCCCTGGTCGGCTATCTCGTCTATCGCCTCGGCTCGCTCTGGTTCGACCGGCCGATCGGCGCCGTCGCCGCGCTGATCGTCCTCACCCGCGCGCCGTACCTCTCGAACGGCCTGCGCGCCTACGTCGACCTCCCCTATATAGCTCTGGTTCTGGGCGCGCTCGTCATGGAGAGCAAGCGCCGTCGCGCCGGCTGGCCCGTGCTCGCCCTCCTCGTCCTCGCCGGCCTGCTGCGCCCCGAGGCCTGGGGCTTCTCGATCGCCTACTGGCTCTGGCTGGCACTCGACTACCGGGGCGGGATCGTCTGGCGAGGAGAGCGCTCCTCTCGGGAGCTGGGCTGGCTTGCGCTTCTCGCCCTCGCGGGACCGCTGCTGTGGACGCTGTTCGACGGGATCACGACCGGCAACTTCCTCTACTCGCTGACGGGCACGCAGGAAACGGTCGAAACGCTGAAACGCAAGACCGGCCCGGTCGACCTCGTCCTCTACGGCCCGCGCGCGCTCGGCGAAGTCATGCAGTGGCCGGGAATGATCGGCGCGCTGGGCGGTGCGGCCCTCGGCTTCGCTTTCCTGCGACGGCGCTCGGCGCTGGGGCTCACCGCGGTCGTCCTCGCCCTTGCCGCTTTCGCCTTCCTCGCCGCCGCCGGCCTGGCGATCATCGCTCGCTACACGATGCTGGCCGGGGCGCTGCTGGCGATCTTCGTCGCGCTCGCCCTGCTCGGCTGGCGGCTGCTCGAGCGTGAGCATCCCTGGCGGCGGCGCTGGCAGGCCTTCGCCGGAGTCGTTCTCCTCATGTTCGCGCTCTGGGCTCCGAACCAGTGGGACCTCGACTCGACCGTTCATCGCGACCTCTCCAACCAGGGCACGATCGAGCGCGACCTCAGCCGTCTCGTCGACGCCGGCGCCTTCGCCGAGCCGCTCTGCGGGCCGATCGCGGTACCGAACCACCGCGCGATCCCGCGCCTGGCCTTCGGGCTCGAAGTGAAGCCGACCGCGATCGTCAGCGCCAGCGAGGAAGGCATCCCGCCCCGCGGCTACTTCCTCGACCCGGCGAGCCAGTTCGTAATCCACAACTTCATCCTCGACCCCAACGATCCGACGCGGTTCTCGCACGCGGTGCCGCCGGGCTTCCGGGAAGTGGCCCGCAACGACTCCTGGATCCTCTACCGGCGCTGCTGAGCCCGGTCGCGCGCAGCCGGCGGCGGCGCTCGGAGTAGCATCGGTGGATACGGGAGCCCACGGCATCGCCGATGCCATGGCTGAGAGGGTGGCACCGAGGCCACCGACCGTCTGACCTGATCCGGGTAATGCCGGCGGAGGCAAGATGAGCGACAGAAGCGGTTACGACGCGGTTGTGGTCGGTGGCGGAGCGATCGGCCTCTGCTGTGCCTGGAGCATCGCGCGGCGCGGAGGGCAGGTTGTCGTCCTCGACCGGACCGCCTCGCCGGCGGGCGCGACGCGGGTCGCCGCCGGGATGCTGGCTCCGGTCGGCGAGCTCGCCTTCGGCGAGCCGCAGCTGCTGCAAATGACGCTCGCCGCCGCAGAGCGCTTTCCGCAATTCGTCGCCGAGCTGGAAGGGGCGAGCGGCGTGGACTGCGGCTACTCCCGAGAGGGAGCGCTGCACGTCGCGCTGGACCGCGACGAGGCGGCCGAGCTGCGCCGCATTCACGAGCTGCAGCGCTCATTCGGGCTTGGCGCCGAGTGGCTGCCGCCGCGCCGCTGCCGCGAACTCGAGCCAGGCCTCACCCCCTCGTTCCACGGCGGCGTGCATGCGCCGGGCGAGGGATCGATCGATCCCCGCTCGATGACCGCCGCACTGCTTGGGGCCTTGCGAGAGGCCGAGGTCGAGGTGCGCAGCGGAGCCGAGGTCACCGACGGCTTGCTCGAGCGGAGACGATTGACTGGCGTCCGCACCGGCGCCGGCGAAGAGCTGCGCGGCGCGACGGTCGTGCTCGCCGCCGGTGCGTGGTCGGCGGCCAGCTGGCTGCCCAAGGAGGTGCAACCCCCGGTCCGCCCGGTCAAGGGACAGATCCTCGAGCTGTGCGCCGTTGACGGCGAGGCGCCCTGCGACCGGATCGTCGCCTCGGAGCGTGTCTACCTCGTCCCCCGGGCCAACGGCCACCTGGTCGTCGGCGCCACGGTCGAGGAGCGCGGCTTCGACACGACCGTCACCGCGGGCGGCGTCCACGAGCTCCTGCGCGAGGCCTATCGCCTGCTTCCCGACATCGCCGAGATGGAGCTCGTCGAGGCGATGGCGGGTCTGCGGCCGGGTACTCCCGACAACCTGCCGATCGTCGGCCCGGGGGCGCTCGACGGCCTCGTCCTCGCCTGCGGGCACTACCGCAACGGCATCCTGCTGGCGCCGATCACCGGCGACGCGATCGCCGAGCTGCTCGATGGCGGACAGCTGCCCGAGACGCTGACCCCCGCCCGCCCGCTGAGTTCCCGGTTTGGGATACATATGGATCCCAAACGACGAAGTCACCGAAAGATGGTGGAGGGAGCGGCCGAGTGAGGATCGAGCTGAACGGCAAACCGCACGAGCTGCCCGAAGGGGCGACGCTCGCCGACGCCGCGCGAGTGGTGGGAGTCGGCGCGGCCCGCGGCGTCGCCGTCGCCCTCGACGGAGAGGTGGCGCCGCGTGGAGAGTGGGCCTCGACGCCGCTCGCCGAGGGCAGCAGGGTCGAGGTGCTCGCCGCGATCCAGGGCGGGGCCGACGGCTGGGAGCTCGGTGGGCAGGCGTGGAGCTCACGACTGATCGCCGGAACGGGCGGGTTCCGCTCGTTGGAGCAGATGGAGCAAGCCCTGGCGGCGTCCGGCACCGAGATCGTCACGGTGGCGCTGCGGCGCATCGATCCCGGCGCGGAGGGCTCCGTCCTCGATGTCATCGACCGGCTCGGCCTCTTCGCCCTGCCCAACACGGCCGGCTGCTACACGGCGCGCGATGCCGTGCGCACCGCCCAGCTCGCCCGCGAGGCATTCGAGACCGACTGGATCAAGCTCGAGGTGATCGGCGACGACCGCACCCTCTTCCCTGACGCCGTCGAGCTGGTCGAGGCAGCCGAGACCCTCGTCGGCGACGGCTTCACCGTCCTCCCCTACACCAACGACGACCCGATCCTCGCGCGTCGTTTGGAGGAGACCGGCTGCGCGGCGGTGATGCCGCTCGGCTCGCCGATCGGCTCGGGCGCGGGTATCCGCAACCCCTACAACATCGCGATCATCGCCGAACGCGCCTCGGTCCCGGTGATCCTCGACGCCGGCATCGGCACTGCCTCCGACGCGGCGCTGGCGATGGAGCTGGGTTGCTCCGCGGTGCTCGCGGCAAGCTCGATCTTCGGCGCCTCCGATCCGGTCGCGATGGCGACCGCGCTGCGCCTCGCGGTCGGGGCCGGGCACGCGGCCCATGTCGCCGGCCGCATCCCGCGCCGCACCTATGCCGAGGCCTCGACCCCCGAGCAGGGGCTGCCCGAGCTTTCCTGACCGCCCCACGGCTCTTGGCCCTCTACCATGGGCAGCCGCGCCCCCGTAGCTCAGTTGGTTAGAGCGGCGGCCTTTTAAGCCGCGCGGCACGGGTTCGAATCCCGTCGGGGGTATCGCCGCACCGGGGTAGATAGATCCCATGGCCGACCACGCGAAGCGAGACAGGGAGCTGCTCCGGTCGCCCTGTGACATCGAGGAGGAGGACGAGCTCCGACTCGAGCGGATCAAAGACGAGGTCGACAGGGGATTCGACGCGATGCGCGACGTCGAGGACGGGGTCTCGGTCTTCGGCTCGGCGCGGGTCGCCGAGGGGCACCGCTGGTACGAGCTCTGCCGCGAGACGACCGCCTGCCTGGCGCGCAACGGCTTCACCGTCATCACCGGCGGCGGCCCCGGCCTGATGGAGGCCGCGAACCGGGGCGCCGCCGAGGCGGGCGGCCTCTCCGTCGGCCTCAACATCCAGCTGCCCCACGAGCAGGAGACAAACCCCTACGTCAACCGCTGCCTCGACTTCCACTACTTCTTCGCTCGAAAGCTGATGTTCGTCCGCTACGCGCGGGCCTTCGTCATCTTCCCGGGGGGCTACGGCACGCTCGACGAGCTCTTCGAGAGCCTCACCCTGATCCAGACCCACCGCATCCAGCTCTTCCCGACGATCCTCGTCGACTCCGCCCACTGGGAACCGCTGCTCGACTGGGTCGACGAGAGCCTCGACGACACCTCGCTGATCTCCCCGCCCGACATGGAGCTCCTCGTCACCGCCGACACGGTCGCGGAAATCTGCGGCCACGTCGAGCAGGCGACGCACCTTCAGCGCCAGCTCGACAATGGATAAATGCAAACGGCCCGCCGTAGCGAGCCGTTTGCGCAGGACTGCCGTCCGAACTTAGGACCCCGCCCTCACGTCTTCACATCGTAACCCCGAGCGGGAGTCGAACCCGCCAGCCCCGTTTCGTGAGGACGGAGTCCGCGTCCGGCGGATCGCTCGGGTCGCGCTTCGAGCCGCCGGGCTGGAATGCAGGATCGCCTCCTTCTGCACCGAAGGCGGGGATCAGCTGTCGATGACGATTGAGCCGACCCGGCCGATGCGTTCGAAATGGTCGTCGCAGGTCAGGACCGTAGTGCCGTTGCGAGCTGCGGTGGCGGCGATCCAGATGTCGTTGGTGGGGACAGGCGTTCCCGCCTTGCGGAGCTCGGCGACGATCTCCGCGTAGTGGCGGCTCGTCTCGGCATCGACCGGCAGCACCTCCACCACCGAGCTGTCGAGAAAGGCAGCCAACTCCGTTTCGTTGCGCTGTCGCCTGCCGCCGAACAGGAAGCCGGTACGCAACTCGCCGAGGGCGACGGTGGGCACGCCCACCAGCTCGGCCCGATCGAGGAGCGCCGCCACCTCTTCGTTTCCGCGTCGAAAGTTGCTGTAGGCGGATGTATCGAGGCAGAACGCGCTCAACGCCAGAGCTCCTCGTCGACCGCCTCGAATTGCGCGGTCGCCCGCTCGAAGTCGCGGAACTCCTCCTCGCTCCAGCCTCCCGCCAGCTGACCCAGTCCATTGGAGCGCACGCCCTCCGCGCCGAGCCCCTGCCCGAGGAGGTCGATGACCGTCTGGTTGAGCGACTTGCCCCTACGGCGCTTCTCGCGCTCGAGGGCCTCCGCGAGGCTGGGTGGGACATTCCTGATCGTCAATGCTTTGATTGCGCCCACCTCTTGCAGTCAGTTAGTGCATTCATCTAATGCAGAAGATTACAGCATCAGCCCCGCGCGGTTCGACACCGTCGTCGCCTCAGCAAGCCCCGCCCTGTTCAGGACAGCACGCAAATCAACCGATTTGCGTGCCGCTGCCGCCGAGTTAATGCCGGAAGTGGCGGTGCTTGGTGAAGACCATGGCAACGCCGTCGGCGTCGCAGGCGTCGATCACCTCGGCGTCCCGCTTCGATCCGCCGGGCTGGATCACGGCGGTCGAGCCGGCTTCGATCGCCAGCTGGGGCCCGTCGGCGAAGGGGAAGAAGGCGTCCGATGCGACGGCGGAGCCGGCCAGGAGCGCGGCGGCCCCCTCGCCCCGCGCGTCGCGGCACTTCTCGACCGCGAGGCGCACCGAGTCGACGCGGCTCATCTGGCCGGCGCCGATGCCGAGCGTGGCGCCGTCCTTGGCGATCACGATCGCGTTCGAGCGCACGTGCCGCACCACGGTCCAGGCGAAGCACATGTCGCGCCACTGCTCGTCGCTCGGCTGCGTCTTCGTAACGACCTCCATCAGCTCTCGCGGCTCGGGCTCGCCGTCGCGGTCCTGGACCAATAGCCCGCCGAGCACCCGCTTGACGTCGCGTTCGTGCGGGTCGGGCTGTCGCCGCTCCTCCTCGCAGAGGATGCGGATCGCCTCCTTCTGTTGCAGCACGGCCAGGGCGCCGTGCTCGTACTCGGGCGCGATCAGCACCTCGACGAAGTTCTCGTGCAGGCGCTCGGCGAGCGGCTCGGAGATCGGGCGGTTGAAGGCGATCACTCCACCGAAGGCCGACATCGGGTCGCAGGCCAGCGCCTTCTCGTAGGCCTCGAGGGCGTCTTTGCCGACCGCGACCCCACAGGGGTTGTTGTGCTTGACGATTGTGCAGGCCGGGTCCTCGAAGTCCTCGATCAGGCGGCGGGCCGAGTCGAGGTCGAGCACGTTGTTGAAGGAGAGCGCCTTGCCGTGCAGCTTGGAGACACGCGAGAGGACGTGGCTGCGAATGCCCGCCTCGGCGTAGAGCGCCCCGCGCTGGTGCGGGTTCTCACCGTAGGCAAGGTCGAGCACCTTCTCGTAAGCGACCGCGAGGTGCTCGGGGTAGTCCTCGTACTCCTCCGAGAACCAGCGGCTGATCGCCGCGTCGTAGCGAGCGGTCTGGGCGAAGGCCTCGTTGGCGAGCCAGTGCCTCGTCTGCGCCGAGACCTCGCCGTCGGTCTCCTCCAACTCCGCCAGCACCGCGTCGTAGGACTCGGGCTTGACCACGACCGCGACCCCGTCGTGGTTCTTCGCCGCAGCGCGGATCATCGTCGGGCCGCCGATGTCGATGTTCTCGACCGCGACCTCGGGCGCGACTTCGTGCCCGGAGACGGTCGCCTCGAAGGGGTAGAGGTTGACGCAAACCAGGTCGATCGGCTCGATCCCCTCGCGCTCCAGCGTCGCCATGTGCTCGGGGTCGTCGCGCCGTGCAAGCAGCGCGGCGTGAAGTCGGGGGTGCAGCGTCTTGACGCGGCCGCCGAGGATCTCCTCCTGGCCGGTGAACTCGGAGACGTCGGTCACCTCGAGGCCGGCCTCGCGCAACGACGCCGCGGTGCCGCCGGTCGAGAGGATCTCGACGCCGAGGCCGGCGAGACCGCGGGCGAAGTCGGCGACCCCGGTCTTGTCGGAGACGGAGACGAGCGCCCGGCGCACCCTCACGGCGCCGTTGCCGGCGGCCTCGGGGCGGGTTTCTGCGGAAGCCTCAGTCATCGATTCGAACGGCACGGGAGTCGTCGCCAGCGATCCTAACCCTGCCCGCCGCGATCATGCGGATCGCCTCCGGGTAGAGCTCGTGCTCGGTCGCGTGGATCGCCTCCTCCAGCTCCGCCCGGTCGCGGCTGGCGGGCACGGGGACCTCGCGCTGCACGATCACCGGGCCGGTGTCGACGCCCTCGTCGACGAAGTGAACCGTCACGCCGGTCCGCTCGACACCGGCCTCGAGCGCCTGGCCGATCGCGTCGAGCCCCGGGAATTCCGGCAGCAGGGCGGGATGGACGTTGACGATCCGGCTGCGGAAGCGGGCCACGAAGCCCCCGCTGAGCAGCTGCATGTAACCGGCGAGCACGACCAGGTCGGCCCCCCGGGCCTCGATCCAGTCGCCCATCGCCGCGTCCCGCGCCGGCCTGTCGGCATAAGCGTCGATCGGGAAGGAGGCGGTCTCGATGCCAGCCAACCGCGCTCGCTCGAGCGCCCGCGCCCCTAAGCGGTCGGAGCCGACGCCGACGATCCGGATCCGCTCGCGGCCGTGCAGCTGGTCGACGATCGCCTGCAGGTTGGTGCCGCTGCCAGAGGCGAGGACGACGATGCGGAAGTCGCTCACGCCCGGCATCATCGCGAACCGCACCGAGTTTCAACTCCCGCCAGGCTGAAAATTTGATGCAGTTCGCGAGCGAGTGACGCTTTTCGAGCTAATCGGCATGAGGGTCCCCGTCGTCCAGGCCGGAATGGGCGGCGGCCTGAGCCGCCACGAGCTCGCCGCCGCCGTGGCGGAGGCCGGCGGCCTGGGGACGATCGCGGTCAGCGGCGCAACCGCGATCGAGCGCGAGCTGCGCGCCGCCCGAGCGCTGACGGGAGGGCCGATCGCGGTCAACGTCCTGCTGCCCTTCGCGCGCCGCAACTGGTTCGGGGCCGCTGCCGACGCCGACGCCGTCGTCACCTTCTGGGGTAAGCCGCGGCGCCGCACGCCAGGTGTCTGGATCCACCAGTGCGGCTCGGTCAAGGAGGCGCGCGCGGCCCACGCCGCCGGCGCCGACGCCCTCGTCGTCCAGGGCGTCGAGGCCGGCGGACACGTCCGTGGACAGGCGCCAGCGGCCGAGCTCTTTGCCCAGATCAGCGCGGCGCTGCCATCCGGATATCCGCTGCTGCTCGCCGGGGGAATTGCCGAACGAGCAGATGTCGAGCGGGCGCTGGAAGCCGGCGCCGCGGCGGCGGTGGCCGGCACCCGCTTCCTCCTCTCCGAGGAGAGCCGCGCCCATCCCGCCTATCGCGAGCGGCTGCTCGCCGCACGGAAAACGATCCTCACCGAACTGTTCGGCGCGGGCTGGCCGGCGCCGCACCGCGTCGTCGCCAACGCCGCGACCGAGCGCTGGCTTCGTGACGACCCCCGCGGGCCTCGCCTGAACCGGATGCTGAATCGTCTCACCGGCCCCACCGCTCGCTACATGCCCGCCTCGCTGCAGATGCGAATCGCCCTCGCCCAGCGACCCGGCAGCCGCCTGCTCTCGCCGCTCGGCCCGACCGACGACGGCCCGGCCAACCTGCTCGACGCCGGACCGCTCTACGCCGGCGAGACGGTCGCCCGCATCGAAGACGTGCGCCCGGCGGCCGAGATCGTCCGCGAGCTGACGCCCTAGCGGCCGGCCGGCGCCACGGCGATGTCCTCGAGCGCGAACTTCCCGTTCGCGTCGTCCGGGTCGCCGAGCGGATAGCGGCCGCTGAAGCAGGCGTCGCAGTGGTCCTCAGGCGCCGTGCCGATCGCCTCGTAGACGCCCTCCAGCGAGAGGTAGGCAAGCGAGTCGCAGTCGAGCTCGTCGGCGATCTCCTGCACGGTGCGCTTGTGGGCGATCATCTCCTCGCGCGTCGACATGTCGACGCCGTAATGGCAGGGGTTGCGGATCGGCGGCGCCGAGATCCTCATGTGGATTTGGCTGGCGCCGGCGTCGCGCAGCATGCCGACGATCTGCCGCGTCGTGTTGCCGCGCACGATCGAGTCGTCGACGACGACGATCCGCTTGCCGGCGACGATCTCCGGCAGCGGGTTGAACTTGAGCCGCAACCCGTGCTTGCGCAGCTCCTGGCCCGGCTGGATGAAGGTGCGGGCGACGTAGCGGTTCTTGATCAGGCCGTCGTCGCGCGGCAGGCCCGAGGCGCGGGCGAACCCGGCAGCCGCCGGGTTGCCCGAATCGGGCACCGAGATCACCAGGTCGGCCTCGACCGGCGCCTCGCGCCAGAGGATCTCGCCCATCCGGCCGCGCACCTGCTGCAGGACCTTGCCCTCGAGCCGGCTGTCGGGTCGCGAGAAGTAGATGTGCTCGAAGACGCAACGCGCCGGCCGCTCGGCCTTGACGACCTGGCGCGTCTCCAGCCCACGCTCGGTCAGCGAGACCATCTCGCCGGGGTGGACCTCACGCATCAGCTCGGCGCCGATGATGTCGAAGGCGCAACTCTCGGAGGCGACGACGAAACGGTCCTCGAGCTTGCCGAGCGAGAGCGGCCTCACGCCGTGCGGGTCGCGGAAGGCGACGATCGCCCGCTTCGTCATCACCACGGTCGAGAAGGCGCCCTCTAGCCGCGGCATCGTGTCGGCGACCGCGTCCTCGATCAGCTCGCCCTCGTTGGAGGAGAGCAGCGCGGCGATGATCTCCGAGTCCGAGGTGCCGCGGAAGGCGATGCCGCGCTCCTTCAGCGCGGCCCAGAGCTCGACCGCGTTCGTCAGGTTGCCGTTGTGGGCCAGCGCCAGCTCGCGGCCGTCGTCGCGCCAGACCGGCTGCGCGTTCTCCCAGGAGCCACCGCCGGTGGTCGAGTAGCGCACGTGGCCGATCGCCATGTCCCCCTCCAGCGCCCGCAGCTTCTCCTCGTCGAAGACCTGCGAGACGAGGCCCGAGTCGCGCAGCGTGGTGATCTGGCCGCCCTCGCAGGTGGCGATCCCGGCCGACTCCTGACCGCGGTGCTGCAACGCGTAGAGGCCGAAGTAGGCGAGGCGAGAGACGTCGTGCCCGGGCGCGTATACGCCGAACACCCCGCATTCCTCGCGCGGGCCATCGCGGTCTATGAGCTGCCCCTGGGGCGGAGTCAAGCGCGTGCTTTCCTGGCGTTTCGAAGGACGGACGCGCAGGCGGACTGCCTACCCCGGCAGGGTAGCAACGGGGACACGCGAAACCGCATGTCTCTCAGGAAAGCTGCGTGGAGAGGGAGCGCCACGCGCCGGACGCATCCGAGAGCGGGACGGCGATGCTGCAGTCGCCGGCTGCGATTTCGATCTCCGTGCGACCAACCGCGCCGATCGACGTGGCGCCGAGCTCTTCGAGCACCGAACGCTCGCCGCCGACGAGGAAGCCGCCGGATCCTTCGCCGAAGAGCGCCTCCTCGGGTGAGCAGCCGCGCTCGAGCAGCGGCCGCAGGTCGACGCGGCAGCCGAGGCCGCCGGCGATCGCGGACTCGGCGAGGGCGCAGGCGAGGCCGCCGTCGCTGACGTCGTGGGCGGAGGAGAGCCTGCCGGCGCGGACGGCGTCGCGGACCGTCGCGCAGGCAGCGGCGACCGCCTCGACGTCGGGCCGCGGCAGGCCCACATCGAGCTCGCCGCGCAGCTTGGCCAGCTCCGAGCCGGCGAGGGAGGGAGCGAAGGGGCCGAGCAGGCCGATCGCGTCGCCCTCTTTGGCGAAGGCGCTGCCGCAGGCGCGGGCCGGGTCGGGCAGCTCGCCGACCATCCCCACCACCGGGGTCGGGTAGATCGGCCCTTCCGGTCCCTCGTTGTAGAGGGAGACGTTGCCGCCGACGACCGGGACGCCGAGCGCCTCGCAGGCGTCGGCGAGGCCGCTGACCGCACGGTCCAGCTGCCAGGCAGGGACCGGTTTCTCGGGGTTGCCGAAGTTGAGGCAGTTGGTCAGGCCGAGCGGCTCGGCGCCTACGCAGGCGAGGTTCTGGGCGCACTCGAGCACCGCCTCGATCGTCCCCGCGTAGGGGTCGCAGGCGACGCGGCGGCCGTTGCCGTCGATCGAGACGGCGATCGCGTTGCCGGCCTCGGGGATCTGGAGCACGGCAGCGTCGGCGGACTCGGGCCTGCGCACGGTCCGCGAGCCGACGATCGAGTCGTACTGCTCGAAGGCCCAGCGCTTGGAGGCGACGCTGGGCGAGGCGAGCAGCGCCAGCAGCGTCTCCCCGGCCGAGGCGCCCTCGTCGAGGGTCCGCCGGTTGCCGTAGATCCAGCCGTCGGGCTCGGCCGGGTCGAGGTCGTAGAGCGGACAGCCGTCGACCAGCGCACCGACCGGCATGTCCCCCACGACCTCGCCATCGCGAAGGACGCGAACGTGGCCGCTGTCGGTGACGACGCCGATCTCGGCCGCGCCGGTCTGCCATTTCTCGCAGACCGCGATCGCCTCGGCGACTCTCGCCGGCTCGACCACGGCGAGCATCCGCTCCTGCGACTCGGAGACCATGACCTCGAAGGGCTCCATGTCGGCCTCGCGCAGCGGGACCTTCGCCACGTCGAGGTCGATGCCCACGCCCCCCGCCGAGGCCATCTCCCCCGCCGAGGAGGTGAGCCCCGCCGCCCCCAGGTCCTGCAGCGAGACGAGCAGCCCCCTGCCCAGCAGCTCCAGGCAGCACTCGAGCAGCTTCGACTCCTCGAACGGGTCGCCGATCTGCACCGTCGGCCGCTTCGCGTCGTCGCCGTCGCCGAGCTCGGCCGAAGCCAGCACCGAGGCGCCTCCGATTCCGTCGCGGCCGGTCGAGGCGCCCATCAGGACGACCGCGTTGCCGACCCCGGCGGCGGCGGCCCGCACCATGTCTTCGGTCTTCGCCAGCCCGACGCACATCGCGTTGACCAGGCAGTTGTGCTCGTAGGGCGGCTCGAAGTAGATCTCGCCGCCGACCGTCGCCACGCCGATCGAGTTGCCGTAGTGGCCGATGCCGCGCACGGCGCCGTCGAGCAGGTGACGCGAGCGCACCGAGTCGAGCTCGCCGAAGCGCAGCGAGTCGAGGATCGCGATCGGGCGCGCGCCGAGCGCGAAGACGTCGCGCAGGATGCCGCCGACCCCCGTCGCCGCTCCCTGGAACGGCTCGACCGCGCTGGGGTGGTTGTGCGACTCGACCTTGAAGGCGACGGCATGGCCCTCGCCGACGTCGACGGCGCCGGCGTTCTCCCCCGGCCCCATCACCACCCGCTCGCCCTCGGTCGGCAGCCGGCGCAACAGCTTGCGCGAGTGCTTGTAGGCGCAGTGCTCGGACCAGAGCAGGCTGAACATCGCCAGCTCGACGTCGTTCGGCTCGCGCCCGAGCTTCTCGCAGATCAGCTCGAACTCGGAGTCGGTGAGCCCGAGCTCACGGTGCTTGGCCATCCCAACCGTCACCAACAGCCTTTCCGGTGCGCTTTATGTGGGTATAGACCGGAAAAGGCGCACCGGAAGCTCATGCCAGAGCCTCCGCCACGGCTTCGAACACCTTCAGCCCATCCGTCGATCCGGTCAGCGGATCGACGGCGTGCTCAGGGTGCGGCATCAGGCCGACGACGTTGCCGGCCTCGTTGCGGACGCCGGCGATATCGCGCGCCGAGCCGTTCGGGTTCTCCCCCGGCGCATAGCGATAGGCGACCTGGCCCTTGGCTTCGAGCTCGTCGAGCGCCCCATCGGGCGCGTAGTAACGCCCTTCGCCGTGCTTCGCCGGGATCGACAGCGTCGCCCCGTCTTCGGCGATGAGCTCGAGCTGACGGCAATGGAAGCGGAGGTCTTCGTTGAGCAGCAGCGCGCCCGGCAGCAGCCCCGCCTCGCAGAGGACCTGGAAGCCGTTGCAGATCCCCAGCACCGGCCCCCCGGACGCGGCGAACTCGGCGACCGCCTCCATCGCCGGCGAGAAGCGGGCGATCGCGCCGGCGCGCAGGTAGTCCCCGTAGGAGAAGCCGCCGGGGACGACCACCGCGTCGATCCCGTCCAGGTCGCGCTCTTCGTGCCAGACCAGCCGTGCCTCGCCGAGCAGCGAGCAGGCATGCAGGGCGTCCCGCTCGTCGCAGGAGCCGGGGAGCTGGAGCACGCCCCAGCGCATCAGGGGGCGCCGTCGAGGCGCTCGATCTCGTAGTCCTCGATCAGCGGGTTGGCGAGCAGCTTCTCGCAGAGCTCGCCGAGCCGCTCCGGGTCCTCGGCCTCGAGCTCGACCATGCGGCCGACCCGCACGTGCTCGATCCCCTCGAAGCCGAGCGCCGGCAGAGCCCGCTCCACCGCCTTGCCCTGCGGGTCGAGAATGCCCTCCTTGGGGCGGATCAGGACCCGCGCCCGGGTCGTCGCCACTAGAACGTCCGCTCCGTGATCCGCTCGTAGGCCTCGACGTACTTGGCTCGCGTCTGCTCGACGACGTCGGCTGGCAGCTCCGGCGCCGGCGGCGTGTGGTCCCAGCCCGCCTCGTCGGCCCAGTCGCGGACGTACTGCTTGTCGAAGGAAGGCTGCGTCTTGCCCGGCTCGTAGCGGTCGGCGGGCCAGAAGCGCGAGGAGTCGGGCGTCAGCACCTCGTCGGCGAGGACGATCTCGGCGCCCGCGTGGCGGCCGAGCTCGAACTTGGTGTCGGCGAGGATGATGCCGCGCTCGGCCGCGTGCTCGGCCCCGCGCTCGTAGACCTCGATGGAAATGCGCCGCAGCTCTTCCATCAGCGCCCGGTCGCCGACGATCTCCGCGGCGCGGTCGAAGTCGACGTTCTCGTCGTGGTCGCCGATCTCGGCCTTGGTCGCCGGCGTGAAGATCGGCTCGGGCAGCTTGTCGGACTCGAGCAGCCCGGCGGGCAGCTCGATCCCGCAGACGGCGCCGTCGCGCTTGTATTCCTTCCAGCCCGACCCCGAGAGGTAGCCGCGCACGACGCACTCGACCGGGTACATCTCCAACCGCCGCACCCGCATCGCCCGTTCCGCCACCTCTTCCGGCACGTCGGCGGAGACGAAGTGGTTGGGGACGATGTCGGCGGTCAGCTCGAACCAGAATTCCGAGATCCGGTTGAGCACCTTGCCCTTGTCGGGGATCGGCGTCGGCATCACCACGTCGTAGATCGAGATCCGGTCGGAGGCGACCATCAGCAGGTCGTCCTCCCACTCGTAGATCTCACGGACCTTGCCGGAGGAATGGAGCTTCAAATCGGCGACGGGCGACACGAAGCCCGATGCTAACCGTCCGGGAAGCGGAGCACCGGCCTGGGCGACTCTGCGAACCTATGGGCGTGAGCGCGCCGCCCGAAGTCTCCAGCCCGCCGCTCGTCCAGACCCTGCGCTGGGCCTTCCGCCCGCTCCCTTTCATGCAGCAGTGCCGCGAGCGCTACGGCGACAACTTCGCGGTCAAATTCCTCGGCTTCGAGCGGCCGATGACGATGATCTCCGACCCGGCCGCGATCAAGGCCCTCTACACGGAGCGCTCGCACGGGCTGCCGCCCGGCCGCGAGGTCTTCCTCGAGCCTGTCCTCGGCTCGCGCTCGCTGCTGCTGCTCGAAGGCGCCGACCACCTCGCCCACCGCAAGCTGATGCTGCCCGCCTTCCACGGCGAGCGGATGCGCTCCTACGAGCCCCTCGTCGAGGAGATCGTCGACCGCGAGATCGACTCCTGGAGACTGGACGAGGAGTTTCCGATCCACCCGCGGATGCAGGCGATCACGCTCGACGTGATCCTCCGCGTCGTCTTCGGCCTCGCCGAGGGACCGCGACTGCAGCGGCTGCGAACCCTGCTCACCGGTCTGCTCGAGCAGACCGCCTCGCCGTTCACCCAGATCGCCGCCCTGGCGACCCGGCGCTTCACCGGACGGGGGCCGTGGGACAGGTTCGAGGGTCAGCTGAAAGCCGTCGACGACCTGCTCTACGCCGAGATCGCCGAGCGTCGTGCCGAGGAACGCTTCGACGGGCGGGACGACATCCTCTCGGTGCTGATGGCCGCGCGCTTCGAGGACGGCGGCGGGCTTCCCGACGTCGACCTCCGCGACCAGCTCCTAACCCTGCTGCTCGCCGGACACGAGACGACCGCAACTGCCCTCGCCTGGACCTTCGACCTGCTGCTGCGCCACCCCGAGCCGCGTCAACGTCTGCTCGACTCGCTGGAGGCAGGAGAGGACGACTACCTGCGGGCGACGATCACGGAGGCGCTGCGCCTGCGCCCGGTCGTGCCGCTCGCCGGCCGCCGCCTCAGCACCGAGCTCAGCGTCGACGGCCTCGACCTGCCGGCCGGAACCGACGTGACGCCGGCGATCTGGCTCGCCCACACCCGCGCCGACGTCTACCCCGAGCCGTTCGCCTTCCGGCCCGAGCGCTTCCTCGACGAGGCGCCCGACACCTACGCCTGGGTCCCCTTCGGCGGCGGGGTGCGGCGCTGCATCGGCGCCGCCTTCTCCGAGTTCGAGATGCGCATCGTCCTGCGCGAGGCGCTGACCCGCTGCGAGCTGCACAAGGCCAGCCCGGCGCCGGAGAAGATCGGCCGCCGCAGCATCACGCTCTCGCCGAAGGACGGCACTCCCGTGGTCGTGACCGCTCGGCGTCCCGCTCGGAAGCCGGTTACCGCCTAAGCCCTCTCGCCGGCTGTGCCCTTTGCGGCGGGATGTTCCTGTGCCCAGCGCGCGATCGTGCCCGAGCCCGAGATCACCTCGCCGTCGTCGAGGACGAGGATCGGGACCTCGTTGGTGCCGCTCAGCTCCTTGACTTCCGCTCGATCGGCGTCCCGGCTCCCCCAGGTCGTCGGCAGCAATCGGTAGCCACCGACGACTTTCATCTCGTACTCGTATCCAGCCGCATCGAGCGCCTTGCCCGCCTTGGCGCAGGGATGGGCAAAGGCCGGGCCGCGCTTCTTCTGACCGCAGGTGTAGAGGACCATCGCGCCGAGAGCCTATCCCAGCGCTTCCAGCCGCCCGAAGACCTCGGGCAGGTGCGTCAGGTACGCATCGAAGTCGAAGACGGAGTCGAGGTCCAGGTCGGGCGCCGCCTCCCCAAGCAACGTGCGGAACTCCGTGCCGGTGTCCCAGGCGCGCTGGGCGTTCTCCTGGACGATTCGGTAGGCCTCGTCGCGGGTCAGGCCGGAGTCGACCAGGGCGGTCAGCGCCCGCTGGCTGAAGAGGGCGCCGTGGGTGAGTTCGAGGTTCTCGCGCATGCGCTCGGCTCGGACGTTCATCCCGCTGGCCAGCTTCGCCGCCAGGTCCTGCATGTAGTCGAGGCCGATCGTCGCGTCGGGCAGGATCACCCGCTCGGCGCCCGAGTGGGAGATGTCGCGCTCATGCCAGAGGGCGACGTTCTCGAGGCCGGTCTGGGCATAGCCCCGCAGGACGCGGGCGAGGCCGGTGATCCGCTCGCTGCGGATCGGGTTGCGCTTGTGCGGCATCGCCGAGGAGCCCTTCTGCTGCCCGCTCGCGAACGGCTCCTCGACCTCGCGCACCTCGGTGCGCTGCAGGTTGCGGATCTCGGTGGCGAACCGCTCCAGTCCGGCGCCGGCAACGGCGATCGCCGAGAGCAGCACGGCGTGGCGGTCGCGGGGGATCACCTGGGTGGCGACGTCCTCGCGTCCCAGTTCGAGCTTCTCCATCACCCGCGCCTCGACCGCGGTCGGCACCGACGCATAGGTGCCGACCGCGCCCGAGAGCTTGCCGACGGAAAGCTGCTCGAAGGCCTCGCTCAGCCGGCTCAGGTTGCGGTCGGCCTCGAAAGCGAAGCCGGCGAGCCGCAGGCCGAAGGTCGTCGGCTCCGCATGCACGCCGTGCGTGCGTCCGACGCAGAGCGTGTCGCGCTGCTCCAGCGCGCGCTCGACCAGCGCGTCGCGGTAGGCATGGGCGCTGGCCAGGACGATCTCCCCCACCTCGCGCAGCTGCAGGGCCAGCGCCGTGTCGAGCACGTCCGACGAGGTCAGGCCGTAGTGGATCCAGCGCCCATGCTCGCCGACGGACTCGGCGACGACGTCGACGAAGGCCGCGACGTCGTGATCGGTCACCTTCTCGCGCTCGTTCACCGCCTCGACCGTGAAGTCCGCCTTCTCCCGGCAGACCTGCACCGCCTCCTCCGGCACGACTCCCTCCTCGGCCCAGGCCTCGGTCGCCGCCAGCTCCACTTCCAGCCAGCACTCGAGCTTCCGCTGCTGCGACCAAACGACCCCGATCTCGGGCCGCGTGTACCTGGAGATCATCCAGGCACCTCCGTTCCGGTGCGCTTTATGTGGTTATAGCCCGCATAAAGCGCACCGGAGCTGAGCTGGGCGAGTGTCGCGTTTGTCGGGCGGGTGGCGCGGGGGTGAGGTGACCTCCGCTGCGCGGAGGCTGCTGAGGGCGGGGCTACGAACCCAGTATTGAAAGGTCCCGGTGCCCGAAGCAGCGCGCAGCGCAAGGATGGCACCTCTCCCCCGCGACAGGACCCGCCCGTCAGAAGCGTCCTCATCAGCAGTTGATGATTCTGGCGGCCAGGATCCCGGCGTTCTTGGCCCCGTCGATCGCGACGCAGGCGACCGGGATGCCGGGCGGCATTTGCACCGCCGAGAGCAGCGCGTCGAGGCCGCCTAGGCTTTTGCCGAGGATCGGCACGCCGATCACGGGCAGGTCGCTGTGCGCCGCCGCGACTCCGGGCAGCGCCGCCGACATCCCGGCGCCGGCGATGATCACCTTCAGACCCCGC
>Ga0207648_10000274_pt1 | contig 55950 bp, 51 predicted proteins | sample KBSMisM32_FD_184310 | JGI IMG/M metagenome (GOLD analysis project Ga0207648, IMG submission 184310) | Miscanthus rhizosphere microbial communities from Kellogg Biological Station, Michigan, USA - KBS Miscanthus M3-2 (SPAdes) (version 2) | ecosystem: Host-associated > Plants > Roots >...
ACAGCCCGTCGCTGCCGATCGTGATTCCACCGATCTACGGGTTGAAGGGCGTCGAGTTCGAAACCTACACGGGCGACGGTCCGATCTCGTACTGGAACAGCTACGTCGGCGTCGGTCAGATGGGCGGCAAGGGCAACTTCAGCGATCCGCGGATCGGGCTGTTCATCCACCAGTCCCCGGACCTCGTCACGCCGAAGCTGCGGGCGCTGCTGAAATACCAACTGAGTCTGCAGACTCCAGAGATTTCACGGGGCAGCCTGAACGAGGCCGCGGTGAGACGTGGCCGTCGCCTGTTCAGGAACGAAGCGCAGTGCTCCAGCTGCCACCAGGGGCCGACGCTGACCGACGTGGTGAGCCACCCGAATCGAGGCGTGCCGTTCCTCCACGATCCCGCCGAAGTGGGCATGGACCCGGCTTACGCCGAGCGAACCGCCACCGGCAAGTACCGGACGACGCCGTTGCGAGGCCTGCTGCAGCATCCACCGTACTTCCACGATGGAAGCGCGCCGGACCTGCCAGCGGTGGTCAATCACTACGACGCGCTGTTTGGACTCAATCTGACTCCGGATCAGAAGGCTGATCTGGTCGAGTACCTCAAGTCGCTCTGAGGCTAGCTGCTTCGGCGACAGACCTCTCGAGCCACGGCCGCGCCCGCCAGGGTAGCGGCCGGGGTCTCGAAGCTGCCTTTCGCGCCCTTGCGATCGAAGTAGTCGAAGATGTCGGCGCCGCTCCTGATGCTGGCATCGCTCAGCACTTCGATCGCATGCTGCAGTTCGTGGCCGATTGAGCCTGCCACGTGACATCCCGCCACCCCGCGCCGATCGATGCGAATGCGCAGCAGACGATGAGGACCCGCGATCTGCATCGTGTGGAGCAGGCAGGCGAACACGCCGTGGCCGCAGATGCCTTCGTCGACATACACCAGCCCATCGCTGGCGTCGATCGTCTCGATGAGCCTTCGGAACACCGGCGACAGTTCGGAACCTCGCGCGATCGCGGCGGTGATAAACGCACTGTCGGAGCGGACTCGCGGTAGGGGCGTCGTCTGAACCACGAGGAGGACCACAGCGTCTGCCAGGGTCATGACGTTCACCTCGCCAGACAAGGCGGAGCCGAACGTCAAAACAGTGCAGGCCCTCGAAACGCGCCCACATTGCGGGAATCTGATCAGGAGACCGTTCAGGGCGGGCATATGATGGGCCATCCCATGACCCCTGAACGCGCGCGGGAGGTCGAGAGCATTTGTCAGGCGGCGCTCGAGCGCTCGGGTGCCGATCGCGCCGAGTTTCTGCGCGCAGCCTGCGGCAGCGACGAGGGCCTACGGCGTGAAGTGGACGAACTCCTCGGGCACGAGGCGGCCGCGGCACGCTTCCTCGAAACACCGCCCCTGGCGGTCGCAGCGCAGGACATGAACGTGGCACCCGGTGCCCTCGTCGCCGGTCAGCGGATCGGGGCGTACACGGTCGTGTCGCCGCTAGGCTCGGGCGGCATGGGCGAGGTGTATCGCGCGCGCGACGCGACGCTCGGCCGCGAGGTTGCGATCAAGGTCCTGCCATCGCTCTTCACGAACGACCCCGAACGACTCACGCGGTTCGAACGCGAAGCGCGGCTGCTCGCGTCGCTGAACCATCCCAACATCGCGACCATTCACGGCATCGAGCACGTCGACGGCTTCGATGCGTTGGTCCTCGAAGTGATCGAGGGCGAGACCCTGGCCGATCGGCTCGCACGCGCGGTGAGATCTAAGGCGTCCGGGCTCCCCCTGCAAGAGACCCTGGGCATCGCGCGCCAGATTGCCGACGCGCTCGGCGCCGCCCACGAGAAGGGGATCGTCCACCGCGACCTGAAGCCGGCAAACATCAAGATCCGTCCGGACGGCGTGGTCAAAGTGCTCGACTTCGGACTCGCGAAAGCGGTGGCGCCGCCCGAAGGCTCACCGACAGTCGGCGTCGAGCCGACACGCGATGGAATCCTGCTCGGCACGGCGGCCTACATGAGTCCGGAACAGGCCAGGGGACAGGCGGTCGACAAGCGAGCCGACATCTGGGCCTTCGGCTGCGTGCTGTATGAGATGTTGACCGGGCGTGTCGCCTTCTCTGGCGACACAGTTTCAGACACTATCGCCGCGATTCTCGAACGCGATCTTCCCTGGAGCACGCTGCACGCGCCGGCCACCGTCCGGCGTCTACTCCACCGGTGTCTTGCCAAGGATCCCAAGCGCCGCCTTCACGACATCGCGGATGCGAGGATCGACATCGAGGACGTCCTCCATGGTGACGATGCCGCAGACGGGAGCGGCGGGACGCTGCCCCTGCACGCAGGTCGCGCATGGTGGGTCGCCCTCGCGGCACTGGGGTCGCTGGTTCTCATCGGTGGGGCGGCGTGGTACCTGACGGCACAGCCGCGACCGGCGGCGCCTCGCGTGACGCGCGTCACCTTGGCATCGTCTGGCCCAGCGGCGGCGACCTATGGCACTCGCCTGGCCATCACACCCGACGGCACGAGCGTCGTCTATGCGGGAAGCGGTTCGCTCTTCGTCCACAACCTGGATCAGCTCGACGCAAGGGCCATCGCCACGGGTGTGTCTCCTTTGAACGCCGTTCTCGTGTCGCCAGGTGGACAGTGGGTCGGGTTCGTGGAAGGTAACAAGATCAGGAAAGTCAGCGTCACCGGCGGACCAGTCTCGACCATCCTGGAGTTCACCCGAGGAGGCGCAACGTGGGCAACGGATGACACTCTCATCCTTGGAGGCGATGAGGGCGGCCTGCGGCATCTGTCGACCGCAGACGGTACGGTAACCGCGCTGACCCAGCTTCGCCCTGAACGAGGCGAGCTGAGTCACGTGCTTCCTCACATGCTGCCTGGCGGCAAGGCCGTTCTCTTCACCATCACGGCGGCAGCTGGGGGCAACGATGCCGCCCAGGTCGCATTACTCGACCTCGCGACGCGTACGACTACCGTGCTGGTGCGAGGTGCCAGCGATGCGCGTTACGTGCGTAGCGGCCACTTGGTCTACATAGCGAAGGGAGCGTTGTTAGCCATCCGGTTTGACCTGGAGCGGATGCAGACGCATGGCACCGCGGTCACTGTGCTGCCGCAAGTGGCGACCTCCGGGACCGGGGCGGGGGCCTTCGACGTGGCGGACGACGGTACGCTCGTGTACCTGGACGCACCAGGGCTTCCGCCCTTCGAGGCTCGTACGCTCGTCTGGGTAGACCGCCAATCGCACGAGGAGCCGTTGGGGCTCTCCCCGGGTAACTACAGCCATCCGAGCCTGTCGCCGGACGAATCGCAAATCGCGCTGGCGGTGTCCGACGGCCTGAACGACAACATCGGTGTGTGGGACGTCGCACGACAGAGGCTCAAGCCGCTGACTCTTGGTGCTCCAACCAAATTTTTTCCCGTGTGGATGCCGAATGGGCGATTGCTCTTCAGCACACTGGGCACCGGCGTGTTCTCGCAATCAGCCGACGGCAGCGGTGTGCCCGAACTCGTCGTAAAGGACTCGCGCACCGATGGTGTGTACCTCCCGTCGGGGGTGACGCCGGACGGCACCCGGCTGCTCGCCGCTTACCGCTCCGACGTGACGACGGTCTCTCTTGATGCTACCCACGACGTGCAACAGCTGATTCACACGCCGGCCGTCGAGCGCAACCCCGTCGTGTCGCCAGACAACCGCTGGATGGCCTACGAATCCAACAGGTCAGGTCGATTCGAGGTATTCATCGTGCCGTTTCCCGACACGAAGAGTTCCGGACCGCATCTGATTGCCGGCGGCACGCGGCCGCTCTGGGCACGTCGAAGCAACGAGCTCTTCTATGTCGCGCCCGGCGGCGCGCTCATGAGCGTTCGCCCCGACGCACAAGGTGGGACGTGGAACAACCCGGTGCAGGTTGTCGATAGACGCTATGCGACGGAGACGCCCATGTCCGGCCGGAACTACGACGTCTCCGCTGACGGCCAACGCTTTCTCATGGTCAAAGAGCCGCCTGTGGACCCAGCGAAGCCGCCGCGGATCGTCGTGGTACAGAACTGGCCCGAGGAGCTGAACCGGCTCGCGCCGACGGCGCACTGATGGTCGGCACTCCGGACCCGGCGCACGGCGCCACCGCGCTGCTCCTCGCGTGGGGCCGAGGCGAACCAGGCGCGTTCGACGAGCTGGTGCCGCTGGTCCACGACGAGCTGCACCGGATCGCGCGGGGGTACATGGCTCGTGAGCGACCCGAACACACGCTGCAGGCGACGGCACTCGTCAACGAAGCGTACCTACGCTTGATCGATCTGAAACGGATTCGGTGGCAGGACCGCGCCCACTTCTTCGCGATGTCCGCGCGAGTCATGCGACGGATCCTCGTCGACTTCGCTCGGGCACGGCGCCAGGACAAACGGGGCGGAGGCGCTCCGAAAGTCTCGCTGGACGAGGCATTGCTGGTCGGCGACGACACCGGCCACGACCTTGTCGCGCTCGATGATGCGTTGCTGGCACTCGCCGCCGTGCACCCACGAAAGAGCGACGTCGTGGAGCTCCGCTACTTCGGAGGGCTGAGCCTCGAGGAGACCGCCGAAGCGCTCCACATCTCGACCGACACCGTGAAGCGCGACTGGCGCTTTGCGAAGCTGTGGCTGCTACGCGAACTCAGCTGATTCGGAGCAGCTTCATCGCGTTCCCGCAGAGGATCGCTTCCTTGTCGGCGTTGCTGAGGAAGCTGGCGTTGAGCACGAAGTCGATGCCCACCGGCCGACCGGGCTTCTCCTCGATGAGTCGGCTAAGGAGCCATCGTGCCGCATCGAGTAGACTACGCCTTGGCGCAACACATCCCGCCACGCGCCGGTACCACTTCAACATCAATACAAGAGGGCACGATGCAAGCAAGAATCCGTCAGGTGTCTCTGTTCACAGCGGTCGCGGTCACGTTGACGATGGCCATCGGGGGCACCGCGTTTGCTCAGACGGTCGGGACCTGGAAACTCAACGTCGAGAAATCGAAGTATCACGAGGGTCAGGCGCTCAAGAGCGCCACGCTCGTGTACGAGGCGGCGGGTGAAGGCATCAAGGTCACGGTGGATCAGGCGCCGGCTGTTGGACCCGCGATCCACTACGCCTACTCGGCGAACTACGACGGCAAGTACGTGCCCGTCGTCGGCAACCCGAACGCCGATATGGCCGCTCGCACGCGAGTGAATGCCACCACGACGACGTTGGTCAACAAGAAGGGCGGCAACGTCATGTCCACCATGACTCTTGCTGTCTCCGCCGATGGGAAGACGTTGACGATCACGACGACGGGCAAGAATGCCAAGGGGCAGAACGTCGATAGCGTCGCGGTCTACGAGAAAGCCTAAACAACACCGACCATCGTCATGACCCGTCCGGCGCGTCGACTCGGAGCGAGTGGACGTGTTCGGCCGGGCGCCCGGCGTACAGTCGGACCAGCGTCTACGTTCCGACGCTTCCGTTCAAGGACAAGTCCCATGAAAACAGCTTCTCTTCTTGCTTTCACTCTGTTGGTGTCGGCCTGCTCGCCGGCGCCGGTTGCCGAGCCCGTCGCCCAGGCAGGGGCCCCCGTCAAGATCTCGATCACGACGAAGTCGCCGGAGGCCCTGACGCACTTTCAGCGCGGCGAGGCGCTCCTCGAGAACCTCCGCACGACCGAAGCCGTCGAGGAATTCAACCAGGCGCTGAAGCTCGATCCGGAGTTCGCCGCCGCCAAGTCGTTTCGCGGCTTCGCAACGCCGGGGCCCGACGGTCTGAAGGAGATGGAAGTGGCGACGTTGGCCGCGGCCACGCTCCCCGAAGCGGAGCGCGTGCTGATCGAGGGCAACGCCGCCAACCGGCGCGGCGACCTGGAGAAGGCGCGCAGCTCGTATCGTCGCGTCATCGAGCTGGCGCCGACCGACTTCCTCGGCCACTACCTGCTCGGCCAGCAGCTGCTTGGCGATCAGAAATACGCCGACGCGGCCGCGTCGCTGAGGAAAGCCACCGAGCTGAACCCGACTGCCGGCGGCGCGCAGAACATGCTGGGTTACGCGGCGCTGCGACAGGGCGACACCTCGGGCGCGATAGCCGCCTTCGAGCAGTACGCGAAGATCCTGCCGCAGGAGCCGAACGCGCACGACTCGCTGGGCGAGGCGCTTCTCGGCGCCGGCAAATTCCAGGAGGCTGAAGCGGCGTTCCAGAAGTCTCTCGAGGTCTCGCCCCAGTTCTGGGCCGCGCACGAAGGGATGGCCTACACGAAGCTCTATCGTGGCGACTGGGCCGGCGGGAAAGCCGCGCTGGTGAAGGCCAAGGAGACGGCGACGCGCTGGGCCGACAAGATCCAGGTGGACGACGAGCTCGTCGGCGTGGCGGTGGCGCAGCGCAACACGGCGCAGGCGCTGAAGATGATCGACGCGATCGAGAAGACGGTGGGACCGCAGCCGTCGGACGTGGCGTTCGAGCCGCTGCGTCGAGGCCAGGTCCTCCTGGATGCGGGCCGCGCGAAAGAGGCGCTGGTGCCGATCGCGACCGCGCTCACGGCCGCCGACGGCGGCAAGCTCCCGGTGGGGTTGAGCCGCAACCTGCGGCGCGAAGCGCTGCGAGCGCGGGTGGCGGCCGAGGCCCAGACGAGCGATACTGCGGCGGCGCAGAAGACGTCGGCCACGCTCGATGCGGACGCCGCGGCGCGTGCGGATGACCCGCAGGCCCAGACGGCGATGCACTTTGGCCGCGCCATGTTGGCGGTGGCCCAGCGCGACGCCAAGGCCGCGCAGGCCCAGTTCGACCAGTGTTCGCGCGAGGACCAGGTCTGCCTCTGGCAGGCAGTGGTTTCGGCCGAGAAAGCCGGCGACAAGTCGGCGGCGGGCACGACGCGCGACACGCTGCTCAAGGTGTATGGGCGCGACCCCGGTCACCTCATCATCCGGTCCCGGCTGGTCCCGTCCGGCGTGTCCTAGTTCGTCACGAGGCCCCGGACTGGGAATTCCGGGGCCTTGCTCGCTAGGCGCTTATCCGGAGCAGCTTCATCGCGTTCCCGCCGAGAATCGCTTGCTTGTCGGCGTTACTGAGGAAGTTGGCGTTGAGGACGAAGTCGATGCCTACGGGCCAGTCGAACGGATAGTCGGTGCCGTACACCATCTGACCCACGCCGGCCTCGGCCACCAGATGCCGAAGGCCTTCCTCGTGGAAGGCCATGGTGTCGACCAGGAGCTCGCGCCGGAAGTACTCGCTCGGCTTCTTCTTCAGCGCCTTGCAGTCGGCGCCCAGTGCGCCGCCGCGGCCGCAGAGCGCATCGGAGCGGCCGCTGTAGGACGCCAGGTAGCCGCCCGCGTGCGCGGCGCAGATCTTCAGACCGGGGAACCGATCGAGCGTGCCCTCGAAGATCAGATGCGACAGGAACACGGTCGTCTCGAGTGGATTGCCGATCGTGTTCCCGAGCCCGCCCTTGCCCTGGAGTCGCGCATTCTGCGTGGTGCCTGGCGCGGGCTGCGGGTGCATGAACAACAGCACGCCCAGCTCCTCGGCCTTCGCCCAGAACGGATCGAACTTGCGATCCGAGAGCTCCTGCCCTTCGACGCTGCCGCCGATGGCCGCGCCGCGCATGCCCAGTTTGCGAACCGCCTGCTCGAGTTGCTGCGCCGCGAGGTCGGGATGCTGCAACGCCAGCGTGGCCATCCCCACGAAGCGATCGGGATGGGCGGCACACCACTCCGAGATCTTCTGGTTCTGCAGCGCGATCAGATCGGTGGCCAGCGCGCGATCGGCCGCGTAGCCCCAGCCGTTGACGTTGATGGCCTGGTAGTCGATGCCCTGCGCGTCCATGTCGATCAGGCGCTGGGGATTGCCCAGCGCGATCACGTCCGTCAGAGTGGCCTTCGCGGTCGCGGCGAGCGGCGTGTTCTTCACGAGGTCCACGACCTCGGGCACGAAGCAGTGGGCGTGCACGTCCACGGTCTTGACGCGACGGCCGGCGATCGAGACCTCACGGCGCTTGCCAGGCTTGGCGCCAACCTGCGCCAGGGCATCGGTGAGGAGACGACTGCTCAGGAAGCCGCCGGCCGCTGCGCCGGCCGCGTGTCGAATGAAGACCCGTCGATTCGGCATCTGTTCTCCCCCGTTCCGGGTTGTGGACGGCCGGATTATACGGGCGATTCGTGCCACAATGCGCCGCTTCAGAAGGAGAGGTTCACATGCGCATTCAGGCCTCGCTGCTCGCGCTTTCCGCTCTGATCCTCCTGTTCGTCAGCCATCCGTCCGCACGGCAGTCGACGCGCGAGCCGTCACCCACCCGGGACATCACGATCATCTCGAGCGCCGGGGCCCGCGCGCTGGCAGACGCCTGCACGGCGTGGGCCGAGAAGAACAAGCTCGTCGTGGCAATGGCGGTCCTGGACTGGGGAGGCAATCTCGTCGAATCCCATGCGATGGAGGGCGCGGCCGCCAATGCCATCGACACGGCGCTGCTCAAAGCCAAGTCGGCGCTGCGCTGGCGGCGCCCGACGTCGGAGACCAACAAGATGGTCCGGAGCGGCGAGAACCTGGCGCCGACGTTCATGAACGATTTCCCTCAGCCGGGCGCGCTGCCCATCGTGCTCAACGGACAGGTGATCGGCGCGATGGGCGTGTCGAGCGGTGACGGCGAGCGCTGCGCGCAGGCGGCGATCGATAGCGTGTTCAAAGGGAAAGCGACGACCGTGGGGCGTTAGTCTCCTTACTTGTAGGACGAGCGATCGACGGCCGCGCCGCGCAAGTACACAGACGCGATCTTTCTCGTGTTGGTGATGTTGTCGAGCGGGTTGGCGTCGAGCACGATGAAATCGGCGCTCTTGTTCGCCTCGATGGTGCCAGTGTCGGCCATCCGCAGGAACTGAGCGCCGTTGCTCGTGGCGGCCATGATCACCTGCGCCGGCGTCATCCCCGCGGCCACCATGTCTTCCATCTCGATGTGCGGCGCGTACGGAGTGTTGCCGTCGGTGCCGACGACGATGCGAACGCCGGCGCGATTCATCATGGCGAGATTGCGCGCCTGAATTTCCCAGAACGCGTGGACGTCCGGCCGATTGGTGTTGCCCTTCTGCACCGCGGCAAACGCGTCCGGCGCCAGTGCCGGCCGCAGCCACTCGATGTCAGCGACCACTCCGCGATCCGGCATGTTCGGTCCCAGCACGAGGTTCGGCCGCTGCTTGACCAGACCGAGGAACTCCTCGTCGAGGTCCTTGTCGCGCACGCCGTGCGCGAACGCGTCGAGGCCGGCCCGCAGCGTTGCCTTCGCATCGTCCAGGGTGTAGATGTGGGCGATCACGCGAAGCTTGTTCTTGTGCGCTTCGTCGATGACGGCTGTGTACAGGTCTGGTGCCAGCTTCTTCACCGAGCCCATGCGATCGTCGACCCAGATCTTGATGATGTCGACCTTCTTCGCGGCATTCTCATCCACCGCTTTGCGGGCTTCCGCCGTCGTCGTCACCCAGAACGGCGCGGTCGTGCGGCCGGGCTCCGGCGCGGTGATGCCGCGGCCAGCGGTGAAGAACCGTGCGAGTCCCGGCGTGGTCTCGGAACGGACCTGATAAGACGCGTCGGTCGTGTCCTGACCGAGGCTCATCGCCGCCCCCACGCCGAAATAGGCTCGGCGCCGCAGATCGTCGATCAGCATCTCGCGCGTCTGACTGAGATGGGTATGCGTGTCGATGATCGCCGGCATCACGGTCTTGCCGGCCAGGCTCACCCGCGTGGCGCCTGCCGGAACCTTTACGTCGGCGGCGCGACCCACTTGGACGAAGCGGCCACCGCTGACGACGAACGATGCGTTTTCGAGCGGCGGCCGTGCATCGCCGACGATCACGCGCGCGCCTTCGAAGACGGTCGCGCTGGACTGGCCGAACGCTGTTGCCGACCACGCCGCAACCACTGTGAGAACGAGGAATCTCAGTCGTCGCATCGCCGCCTCCATGTCAGAACTCAGGGCCTCAAGAGCGGAATATCCTTCGCCGGTTCCGGCCGCGACTGGATGAACGCGTAGATGTTCGCCAGGTCGGCATCGGACACGACCTTGACGGTGTACGGCGGCATCTGGCCGGACGGCTGCCGGACGTAACGGCTGAAGGCCGTGAATGCCATCGGACGCGGCCCGAGCCGCGGACCGGTGGCGTTCGATCCCTGCGCTTCGTATCCGTGGCACTGATAGCAGCCGACGCTCGTGAACAGCTTCTTCCCCGCGTCGGCGTTACCCGCCGGCGCGGCGGGCGTCCGGACGGGCGTCTGCGCCTGAGAGACGATCGCGGCTGACAGCACGAGGATGGCGAAGAGCGCGCGTGTCATTGATCCTCCGGCAGGCCTAAAGGCCTGCAACCACGAACGGGCTTAACGCGGCTGCGTGACGACGTCGATGAGCGACGGCTCGCCACGCTTGACCACCTCGATCGCGCGCCGCAGGGCCGGTCCCAGATCGTTCGGGTTCGTGATCGGTCCCTGCGCGTGCACGCCCATGCCCTGCGCGATCTTGGCGAAATCCACGTTCGGGTTGTCGATCGACGTACCGATGTGGGCCGTCGTGACGCCGCGCTGGTGGCGGTTCGCCATGCGCTGCAGGTGCATCATCTCCTGGTGGTAGGCGCGGTTGTTGTGCATGACCGCCAGGAGCGGAATACGGTGATGCGCCGCCGTCCACCACACGCCGGGTGCGTAGAGAAAATCGCCATCGCCCTGGATCGTCACCGACAGCCGTCCGCGTTTCTTGTTGGCCAGCGCCGCGCCGATCGCGGCCGGCGCGCCGTAACCGACGCCGGCGCCGCCCGATCCGCCGAGCGACTGGTAGTGCTTCTCGAAGGACCACAGCCGCGAGGTCCAGTCGCTCATGATGCCGCTCTCGGCCACGAGCGCCCAGTCCTCGTTCTTGATCGCCGCCCACAGTTCCATCGTCATGCGTGCCGTGCTGATCGGCGTGGCGTCCCAGCCGTAGGCCGCTTCCGCGCGCGCGCGCTCCAGCGCCGCGGCATGCGACTCGGCGAGCCGCTTCCCGCGTTCGGCAAACGCGGTGCGTCGATCGGCAGTGATCAGCCGCTTGCACGCCTCGGTCAACGCCGGCAGCGTCGCCTCGGCGTCGGCCGCCATCGCGATGTCCACCTCCGGGTAGCGCTGGAAGTCCTGATAGTTCCCCTTCGTGGCGAGATCGAGCGCGGTGATGCTGATCAACTTCGTGCCGGCCTTCGTGATTGGCCTCGACGTGCGCACGAGCGAATCGCGCGAGGCGTTCACCGTGCCCCAGAAGTCGGTCAACTCGAGCCCGAGGATCACGTCGGCGCTGGCGACGAGCTGGCGGGCATTCGCGCTCTGATTCAGCGGATGCCGGGTGGGAAAGTTCATGCGCCCGCCCTGATTGACGACCGGCGCCTGCAGCGTCTCGGCCAGCTCGAGGAGCCTGGCAATGCCGGCGGGCGTGCGGGCGGCACGATCGGCCACGATCACGGGGTTCTGCGCCGCGACCAGCAGCCGTGCCGCTTCGGCGACCGCGCCCGAGTCGCCTTGCGGAGCCGAGGCGCGCGTGAGCCGCGGCACTCGCAGGCGCGTGTCGATCTCCGGCGTGATCGGATCCTCCTGCAGGCCGCCGTCGAGCACCAGCAGCACCGGCATCATCGGCGGCGTCATCGCGATCTTGTAAGCGCGCACCGCCGACTCCGCGAAATGCGGCAGCGAGATCGGCAGGTCGTCCCACTTGATGAAGTCGCGCACCATCGCCGCCGCGTCCTGCACGCTGTGCGCCCATTCGACGCCGGGCCGTCGCAGCGTCGCGTCCAAGGTGTTGCCCGCCATGATGTAGACCGGGACGCGGTCGCAGTAGGCGTTGTAGATCGCCATCGCGGCGTGCTGCATGCCCACCGTGCCGTGGCACAGCACCGCCATCGGCTTGCCTTCGGCCTTGAAATAGCCGTGCGCCATCGCCACCGAGGACTCTTCGTGGCAGCAGGTGATGAACTCGGGCGCCGCGTTACCGCCGTAGTTGACGATCGATTCGTGGATCCCGCGGAAGCTCGATCCCGGGTTGGCCGCGACGTATTCGAAGTCGAGCGACTTGATGACGTCGACCATGAAGTCGCCGCCCGGGCGGTCGGTGGTCAGCGCCTCGACGGTGGCCGGCGGATCGGTCTCGCGCGGCGGCGTCGGCGCGGTGGCTTGAGCCGGCGGTGCGGCCTGGGGCGCCGCCGAGGCGCTGGCGGCGGGCGCCAGGGCCGCGGCCCCGGTCACCGCGGCGCTCTTGAGAAAGTCTCGACGATCGAGCGCACGTTTCTCTGGCATTGCGGCTTCCTCTGTCGTGGCCGTCAGGCGGCGAGCGCGTCGAGTCTAGCCGATCCGCGCGTGGGCGCGGCGTGTCACAACGTCGTCAGCCAGCGCCCTGCCGCGAGCCGGAATTCGTCCGTCCAGTCGTGGCCGCCATCGAACCGCACGATCTCGTGTGCGACCCCTCGCGATGTCAGGAACTGCTCGTCGGCCGCCACCTTCTCGGCGGTATACCAGGCGTCCCGGACACCGGCACCGAGCAACACCGGTGGCCACGGACGCGCGACGTTCGTCTGCACGTCCGGAGGAATGTCGCCGCCCAGGGCGATGATGCCTGCCGCGGGATGGCGGCCGCACACCGCGGCGCGGTAGGCCATCGCCGCCCCCTGCGAGAACCCGAGGAAGACAATCGTGCGCGCGTCGGCGCCGCCAGCGGCCTCGACCGCGCGGTGAAGGTAGGCCAGGTTGTCGGCGATGGCGAGGTCCCGGTCCTGCCGCGTCATCCAGCTCGCAACCACGGCCTGGTCGCCGCGCGCGTAGAAACGATGCAGCGCCTGAACAGACGCGACGCGCCACCCCTCCGCTACGCCAGGGATCCGGCGGGCGTCATCCAGCATGATCTCGGCGTTCTGCGCGTAGCCGTGACAGGCGACGAGCAAACGTCCGGTATCGGGGCCCGCCGCGTCTTCGACGAGCACGCGGCCGTGGGTGATCGCCTCAACCGCGTGCGACGTCATCCGGCGGCTCTTACTTGCAACGGGCGGCCGGCGGCCTGGGATTGCGCCACTTGCGGTGGCATCCGTCGCACGACGCGCTCAGCGTCTCGGCGATCGCGATCATCTTGTCCTGATCCTTGGCCTGGGCCGCCGCATAGGCCTTCATGCTGGCATCGCGAACGTCCTGCACGAACTTCGTCCAGGTCGGGTCCTTGACCGGAACGGGCTCGCCGTTCGAGCAGCGCCGCCCTTCAACGGTCAACAAGGTGGCGGACTCGGCGAGCGCCAGCGCCGCGTTCTCCACCGCCTGCCAGCCCCCGAACGAGCTGGTCAGCGGGTCGGTGGACATGTTGGGGTCGTGGCCGGGGATGAACTTCACCTCTGCCGGGTTGTCGGCCTGGGCGGAAAACACGACGTTAGCCGCCGGATACAGGACGCCACGCATCAGTTGGTTCATGTTGGCGTAAACCGGGGGAGGCGCCGCCACTGGCGTTTGCGCGGCCAAAAACAGCCCACCGGCGGCCAGCATGAGGGATAAAGTGAATAACAGGGTCCTGTGCATGCGCCTAGATTAGGTGGGGAGCTGTGCCGGCGCAATCACTGGACACGGACTGCCTGTAAACTACTGGACTCACAATCGTCGCTCGACCACTCTTGAGGACTTCGCAGATGTCTACCGCCACCGGCACTATCAAGCGCATGACCGACAAAGGCTTCGGTTTCATTGCCACACCTGAAGGTACCGAGTACTTCTTTCACCAGTCCGCTTGCACGGGCAAGCCGTTCAACTCCCTGCGAGAAGGCGATCGCGTGACCTTCACCGTCGGCCAGGGCCCGAAGGGGCCTCGCGCGGAGAACGTCTCTCCGGCCTAAGCACCCTCGAGTGACGTCGATCGACAGCACCCTGGCGCCGCACGAGCGCAAGATCGAGGAGCGGTTCGTGCGGGCGTCGGGCCCTGGCGGTCAGAACGTCAACAAGGTCGCCAGCGCCGTCGAGTTGCGCTTCGACGTCGGCTCCTCGTCGCTCCCTCCTTCCGTCAAGTCCCGCCTGACCGCGCTCGCCGGCAGCCGCATGACGACCGAGGGCGTCCTCCTCATCGACAGCCGCGAACATCGCACGCAGGGACAGAACCGCGAGGCCGCTCGCGCGCGTCTCGCCGCCTTGATTCAACACGCGTCGGTGCGGCCCAGGACGCGCACGCCGACGAAGCCGGGCCGCGCCGCACGAGAGCGGCGACTGACGGCAAAGAAGCTGCGAGCCGATGTGAAAGACCGCCGCTCGAAGCCCCGCGATCGGGACTAGCGCGTCGCGCGCGGCATCGTCTACTTGGGAGCCGGCGCCGTTCGATTGCGGTACTTCAGGCGATTCAGTTCGTTCTTCGCCAGCGCGTACTCCAGATAGGTCTTCGCCCCGCGCTCGGCAACCCAGCGGAAGTGGGCGACCGCCTCGTCCTCACGCCCGGCCATTGCCAGCTTGAACCCCGTGTACGTGCGCGCCTCGGTCTGTTCGCCGATGTCGCCGGCGGCGCGGAGGAACTGCGCGTCGTCGAGACGCCCCTGCAGGTAGCGCAGCACCGTGCGCGTCCATTCCTGCGGAGGCTCGGCCTTCTCGGCCAGCGCCAGCGCCGCGTCCGCCTCCGCGGGGCGGCCGGCGCGCCGCGCGGCGAGCGCGCGCACGAACAGCGGATACACGGACTGGTCTTCGCCCATGCCGCGCAGCTCGAGGTACGTGGCCAGCGATGTTGCCGCAAGGTCGTCGCGCCCGAGCCGCAGCGCCTGCAGCCCCTGGCTCCAGTAGTAGCCCGGCGACCACTCAACCTGCATCGCGTTCTGTATCGCGGCGGCCGCCTGCGAGTCGCGCCCGAGACCGAGCGCGGCGCCGTTCAATCCAGACCACGGAGACGGGTTGCCTGGCATCAGGTTGATCGCCTTCGAAAACGCCGCCAGCGCCTCGTCGTGGCGCCAGGCGCGCTCGAGCGCCACGCCCAGGTAATAGTGCGCCCCGCCGTTGGCCGGATTGGACGCGACCACCTGCTGCAGCGAGGCAATCGCCTCGTCCTCGCGATCCTGTTCGAGCCGGAGACGCGCCAGCGACGTCTGCGCCGCCGCGTGCGCGGGCTGCTGCTTGACGGTCTCGGCGAGCTCTCGTTCCGCGTCGTCGAGTGCGCCCGCCTGCAGCAGCAGCCGCCCTTCGAGCGCGTTCATGTCCGCTTCGGTGATGGAGCGCGCCTCGTCGGACGTCAGCTTGTCCGTCTGGATGTCGAACGTCAGGGCCCGCATGGTCACCCGCCGGACGTACTGACGCAACTCCTTGTCCATCCCGTCCACGTCGGTGCCGAACGCTTCGCGGAACGCGGTGTCGTGACTGCCGGTCTTCGCGAACGACGCGAGATAGGCCTGGAACGGACTGGTGGTCGGGTTCTTCCGCTCGATCATGATGTAGTGCACGAGCGCCCACGACTCGGCGTAGAACATGCCGATCTGTTTCTCCCACCGCCACGTCGACTCGAGGTCTTTCGGCGACACGATGTCGCGCAGGGGCACGAACGTATTGCTCCCCAGCGTTCGTGCACGGTACGACGGCACCGCTCCAATCAGCGTCTTGCCGCGATAGTCGCCGCGGAACGTCGAATAGAAGTCTGCGAGCCCTTCGTTCAGCCACGTCGGAATCGAGGTCCGGATGTTCCGCGAGACGAAGTAGTGCGTGTACTCGTGAAAGATGATCTGCAGGCTGTCGTCGCCGCGGGACGCCGGCAGCACGATCACGTTGACGTCGGCGCCGCGCGAGAAATATCCGCCGACGTTTCCCTGGGGCTTCCCGCGGCTGTCGCGCGGCTGAAACCGCTGGAACGCCTCGAAGTCCCGCATGACCACGACGTAGGTCGGGACGGGGCCGGTCACCGCCGCCTTCGGGAACAAGAGACCGAGCGAGTCGCGAAAGCGCGCGAGCTCGGCCAGCGTGCGCCGCAGCTCGCCGGTCGGCGCATTGCCGGTGACGATGAAGTCGGGCGTGACGATTTCGCGCCAGGAGCTCTGGCTGGACACCGGGGCAGCCATCCACGCGGCGGCGGCCATCGTAACGACGACGCTGATCAGCTTCTTCATCTCTCTAAACAAACGCCCGAGGGGCGCCTCCCGGACGCGTGACCGGCCAATGGTCGCACGCCAACCTGTAACCTCCGCGACCCGTCAGAGTAATCACCCGCATGCCATCGCTCCTGCTGCTCCACCTGCGTCAGGCAGTTCGCGGGCTCCGCCGGAATCCCACTTTCGCGACAGCGGTGCTCCTCACGCTGGCGCTCTCCATCGGCGCCAACACCGCCGTCTTCACCGTCGTGAACGGTGTCCTGCTCAACCCGCTGCCCTATCCCGAGCCCGAAACGCTTGTCAGCGTGCTGACGCGAGCGCCCGGGGCGCCCAACGCGCCAGGCGCCAGCGGGGGTATCACCGACATGCCGGAGTCGGCGTCGATGTATGCAACCTTTTCGGAGAACAACCGGTCCTTCGACAGCCTTGGCATCTTCGACACGTTCCCGCTGACGGTCCTCGGCGACGCCTCGTCCGAGCAGATTCGTGCGGTCGGTGCCAGCCGCGGAGTGCTCGAAGCGCTGCGCGTGAAGCCGATGCTCGGGCGGAGCTTTGTCGATGGTGACTACCACCTCGACGGCCGGCCTCCCGACAACGTCATCCTCGGGTGGGGCTACTGGCAGCGGCGGTTCGGCGGCGACCCGTCGGTCGTCGGCCGGACCTTGAGGAACGATTCCGCATCGTTCCGGATCGTCGGCGTGATGCCGCAGGGCTTCCGGGTCGTCACCGTGGAGCCCGAGGTGATCGTGCCGATGTCGCTCGATCGCAGCCGTCTCGTCCTCGTCTTCTTCCAGTACCAGATGATCGGACGGCTGAAACCGGGCGTCACGTTCCAGCAGGCCAACACGGAGCTGGAGCGGCTCGTCTACGTCTGGGGCGGCGCGTGGCCGATGCCACCCGGCTTTCAGAGCGCCAACCCGCGCCCCTTCGACAGCTGGCGCTTCTCGAGCGTGGCCCAGCCGCTCAAGGACGACGTCGTCGACCGCGTGGCGAACCTGCTGTGGGTGCTCATGGCGACCATCGGCATCGTCATGCTGATCGCCTGCGCCAACGTCGGCAACCTGGTCCTCGTGCGATCCGAGGCGCGCCAGCATGAGTTCGCGGTGCAAATGGCGCTCGGATCAGGGCGGGCGCGGCTGATCGCCGGGTGGCTGGTCGAGAGCCTCGTCCTGTCCGTGCTCGGCGGCGCGCTGGGGACGGCGCTCGCTTACGCTGGCGTCCGCGTGCTGAAAGCTTTCGGACCGGCGAACATTCCACGCCTGGCGGAGGTCGCCGTCGACGGCCGCGTGCTCGCGTTCGCGTTGGCCGTCTCGATCCTGTCCGGGATTGTGTTCGGGCTGATCCCGGCGCTCAAGTACGCGGGGCGGCACCTCTCCGGCATGCTGGCAGGCGGGCGCGGGGCCAGCGACGGCCGCGATCGGCAGCGCACGCGCAATGGGCTGGTGGTGGCGCAGGTGGCGCTGGCGCTCGTGCTGCTCGTGAGCTCCGGTCTGATGATCCGCACGTTCCTGGCGCTGCGCAGCGTGGCGCCGGGTTTCGATCCGGCGAACGTGCAGACGATTCGCGTCACGATTCCCGCGACGGCGGCGCCCACCGCGGATCGTCTCGCGCAGACTCACGCGGCGCTGCTGCAAGCGCTCGAAACGATTCCCGGCGTCGGCGCCGCAGCGCTGTCCACCTCGATGCCGATGGAGGGGTTGGTGCCGGGCGGCGCCGGGACGCCCTTTTTCCCCGTCCTCTCCGAGCGAGACACGCCGGACCGGTCACGGAGCCGCCCGCTCCGTCCCTTCAAGTACGTGTCGCCCGGATACTTCCGGTTGTCGAAGACGCGCGTCCTCGTGGGGCGTGAATACACGTGGAGCGATCTCGACAACCTGCGGCCCGTGGCCGTCGTCTCGAACACGCTCGCCGTCGAGCTCTGGGGGTCGCCGGCCGCGGCGCTCGGCCAACGCCTTCGGGCCAGCCAGAACGCGACGTGGCGCCAGGTGATCGGCGTCGTCGACGACGTGCGGGACGGCGGTGCCAGTCAGCCCGCGCCGGCCACCATGTACTGGCCTTCCCGCACCGAGAGCTTGGGGTTGCCTGTGCCGGACGTGCCGTCCAGGGTCACCCTTGCGGTGCGCAGCGCGCAGGCTGGCAGCCCCGGGTTGATCGACGCCATGCGCGAGCGCGTGTCCTCGGTCAACGCCTCGATTGCGGTGTCGACCGTCCGCACGCTCCAAGAGGTGTACGACGGCTCGATGGAACAGACGTCGTTCGTGCTCATCATGCTGGGCATCGCGGCGTTCATGGCGCTGACGCTCGGGTTGATCGGCGTCTATGGTGTCGTCGCCTATGCCGTCGCGCGGCGCACCCGCGAGGTGGGCATCCGGCTGGCGCTCGGCGCACAACAGCAGGAGTTGCGGCGGATGTTCCTCACGCAGGCGCTGGTATTGACGGGTATCGGCACGGCGATCGGCCTCGCCGCCGCGGCCGGCGTGACGCGCGTGCTGGCGTCGCTGCTCTTCGCGGTGACACCGGTGGATCCGCTGACGTATCTGGCGGTGGCGCTGGTGGTGACGGCGGCAACGCTGCTTGCGAGCTACCTCCCCGCGCGACGGGCGTCGCTCACCAGCCCGGTCGTCGCGTTGCGGGCAGAGTAGGTCCGAATGTTACCGCTTGACGGCCTCTTTCTCTTCGCGCCGCGCGCCGGCCAGGATCCCGGTCATCGCGATGTTCCCTTCATGGCAGGCGTACTCGAACACGGTGAGCTTCCCCGCTTCGCGGCGCATCGGCCGCCCCACCGTCCAGTCCTTCACGTAGACGGCCGGGTCGTGCATCGTGAAGCGATAGTCGATCTCGTCCGCTGACGTGCGGGTGTAGCGCTCCGTGAGCACGAGGTCGGGCGACGATCCGCGGTAGCTGGAACGCGGATCGAAGTTGCGGGTCTCCACTACGAGCGTGTCGCCCTCCCAGCGGCCGCGCGACACGCCGAGCCACTGCTTCACGCCGGCGGGAAGACCCTCGCGTCCATCGAGCGGAATGATGCGCGGCTCATGAATCAGCTCCTGCAAGATGACGACGTAGCCCGGCGACTGAAAGAGCTGGGTGTTGCTGCTGTAGTTGCTGCCGATGCCGTTCCACCCGCGCGTGATGCAGCGCGTCCAGGGCGGCAGATCCGCGTAGCTGTCGGCGGGGCCCCGCTTGGCGCGTTCGGCCCGCTCCGCCGCGATCCGCTGCTCGGTTGCCGGTGTGTACGCCGGCACCCGGCCGTCCGGCGGGTCGAGAATGAGCGACGTCCGCTTCAACCCTTTGCCGCGATCGAACCAGAACGAGTTGTAGGTGCCTGGATCGCCGGCTGACGGCGGACGATCCCCGTTGGCCAGGTGCTCCACCTCGAGGCTTTCCGCCTCTTCGTCGGTCAGGGTCTCCTTGCCCGCCTGGGCGCCTGAGAGCGGCCGCTCGAGCGGCGTGGACGTCTGGCTGTTCCACTGACCCTGGAGATCCGGATCGCCCCACGCCGTGCGGGGCGCGGCGTACTGATCCGCGCCGCGCGCCGACACCGCCCACGTGAGCGTGAGCACGGCCACGAGTCCGCCTACCGACAGCAGCACTCTCTTCATCGCTTCGGCTCCTTGTTCAAGTGGCCGTACATCAGCTCCTCGGCGAACTCGACGCACTTGTACTCCATGAGCTGCGCGTTCTTCTCGACCCTCCGGTACAGCGGCATCCGCATTTTCCAGGCGCGCGTGAACACGTTGGGATCCTCGACCGTGGCCTCGTACTGGATGACGTCGAGACCGAGCGGCGTGTAGCGCTCCACCACGTGGAGCGCCCCGCTGTGGTAGTTGCCCGCGCGATCGAACCACGTCTGATCGACGAAGCTCGTCACGTCCACGACCAGCGTGTCGCCTTCCCATCGCCCGTTCGACCATCCCATCCAGCTGTCGACGGGGGCGTCCTGGTGCGCGCTCATGTGAACGATGCGGCTCGCCGACGCGAATTCGTAGGTCACCAGGATGTCGTTGGATCCGGTGGACTGCACGATCTGGAACGGGTACGGCATGTAGGTGGCGCGCGGCACGCCCGGCTGATAGCACTTCACCTCCGGGTCGTTGGCCATCCAGCTTTTCGCGTTCGCGTCGCGCTTCGCCAGCGCCTCCGGTTTGTAAGGAATGGCGCCGCCCTCGACGACGCCGAGGCCGCCCGGCACGCTGAACGCGGCACCCAGCGCGGTCACCGGCCCCTGCGTCGCCTGATGCGATTCGATGTTCCAGTTCGCGGTGTTGTTCGCCGCCCAGATGCCGTTCAAGTTCGGCTTGCCGTCCGGCATGCGCGCAGCCGCCGCGGCCGACGCGCGCGGCACGCCCCACATCCACGTGGCGCCGAAGGTGACAACTGCGGCCGCGAGCGCGCCGGTGACGAGCCCTTTGAGCCACTGCGACATGCGCGCACCATACCACCAGGTGGGGGGCGGTTCGGACTACCTTTCTCGGGGTATGGCGGGATCGCGCGCAGAGAGGACCGCGCGACGACTCAGGGCAGCACGATCTCCGCGCCGGCCACACCCTGCTCCCCGCAGATGGCGTAGAAGAGGTACGTGTGGCCGCTGTCCTGAAAGACGTGCGGGTCGCGGATCTGCTGCACCCGCCCGAGCACGTCTCCCACCTGCGACGGCGCCGCCGGCACGTTGGCACACTCGTAGGGGGTCTGCGGCCGCATCACTTCGACGGCCGGCGCCACCCGCCACGCCGACCAGTCCTTCGTCAGATCCATGGTCGTAAACATGACGCGCTCGGGAGCGTCGCCGATCACAGTGAAGAAGATCTGCAGCTGCTGGCCGCGCGGCACCAGCGCCACGTGGCGCACGCGGTTCGCGTAGGGGCTGTCGCGGAACGGGTTGCCGCCGAGATCGAAGCTGTCGAGCGGATCCTTCGCACGGCCCATCTGGCCGAGGCGCATGAACCCGTACCAGTAGCCGCCGTACGGGAACACCCGCAGGTAGCTGTCCTTCGTCAGCGCCGGGCGGGACGTGAAGTGCAGGCCGTCGGTGGATTCAGCGGCCTGCGTGAACTGTCCGTAGCCTTTCTGCGTCGACCACGCCCGGGCCTCGGCCAGCCCCACCGGCCAGCGCTCGCCGTTGCTGTACCAGCCGTGGCTCCACATGACGATCCGCTTGCGGCTGTTGTCGATGAGGATCTCGGGCGAGGCCAGATGCGTCGAGTAGCCGCCGGGCAGCATCACCTCGGGCTGTGGATCCGGCTGCGGCCGATAGAACGCGGTGTCGCGCGCGTGCAGCACGCCCGGCTCGTACACCTTCCACGGCCCCGTCACGGCGTCGGCGTAGGCAAGCCGGATGAAATCGCCGCGATGATTCCCGAAGTACATGTAGTAGCGGCCGAGCGGCCGCTCCACCCAGTCGGGCACGCGGATCACGGTGGGCCCGTTGACGTTCACCCCGAGCGTCGGCGAGGAGTCGACGGTCACGAGCGGGTTCTGCGGAAAGCGCGTGACCGGAATCGACTGGGCCTCCACGGCCTGGCACAGCGCCAGGCCGAGGAGTGAGAGCGCGAGTACTTTCACCGCGTCAGAACACGTACTGCAGGCCGATCTGCATCGTGCGGCTGCCGGTCTTCGACGTGATCGTCCCGAAGTCCGCCGCAGTCGGGTTGGTGGACACGTTTCCAAGCGTCGGGTGATTCAGCACGTTGAACACGTCCCACCGGAGTTCCGCCCGCTGCGTGCCGAACCTCACGCTCTTGCGCAGCGACATGTGCAGATCCCAGAAGCCCGGCTGCCGCAGGAGGTTGCGCTCCCACGTGGTCGCATAGGTGCCTGCGGTGGGGATCCGGAACGCGTCCTTGTTGAACCACACCTCGTTCGTGCCGTTGAAGTCCGTGCGTCCCGTGTTCGGGTCGCCGACGAGGTTGTAGTACTGGGGGCCGCTGCCGGGGCCGACGCCAGCCACGTCCACCGTCGTGGTCACGTCGAACGGCACGCCCGACTGCGCCTGGAACACGCCACCGATGTTCCAGTCTCCAAGCACGCCCCGCAGGATGCCAGGAGCCGACCTCAGCTCCGGCGTGCGGTAGGACGCCTGGGTGATCAGCACGTGCGGCCGATCGAGCGCCGAGATGCCGTAGTAGCCGCTGTCGTCGTAGGCGTTCGGCAGAATCTCGAGCCGGGTACTGCCATCGTCCTTCGTTTGCGACCACGTGTAGGCGAGCGAGTAGCCGAACCCGCGAACGGCACGCCGGCTCACCGCCAGCTGCATCGCGTTGTACTTCGACTTGCCGGTGGTCTCGTACAGCGTGATGTTGCCGAAGCCCTTGTACGGCCGCAGGGCGTTGGCGTTCACACCCGGATTCGCCTGGATGGTTCCGGGCTGCAGCTGGTTGATGTTGCGCGCCCGCTCGAGATTCGACGCCGATCGGCCGACGTACGAGACCTGCGCGGAGTGCGACCACGGCAGCTGACGATCGGTCGTGACGTTCCACGCCCACGAGCTGGCGTTGGCGTAGTCGGGCGAGAACATCGCCATCACCAGCGGGAACGAACGCCGCTGCGCGCCGCCCGGCGCGTCGACGTTGCCGTTGATGACGGTGGCCATGTCGGACAGCGGCGGGTTGAACCCGTAGGCGGCGCTCGTGTTGATCTGCGGGCGGTTCAGGAAGCGGCCGACGCCGCTGCGAACCGTCATCTTGTCGCTCAGCGCGTAGGCCATCCCGAGCCGCGGCTGCAGGCCATCCTTCGGGTCGTCGGCAAAGCCGGGGGGCAGCCCGTGATAGAGCCGGCCGAGGTTGGCGAGTTGCGGGAACAGCTTCAGCGCTTCCGAACTGGCGCTGTCGCCGGGCAGCACGACGCCGTTGAACGGATCGCCGGCTCCGGGCACGATGGAGCCGTTGGTGCGATCGATCGTGACGGCATTCGCGGCGTTGTAGAACTCCGACTGGAACGACGCGATGGCATTGTTCTCGTCACGCCACTGCTGCCACAGCGACATGCGCAGCCCGAGCTCGAGCGTCAGCTTGCGGGTCGGCTTCCAGCTGTCCTGCGCGTAGAAGTCGTAGCCCATGCCGATGAAGTTGGTCAGCGGCTTGGTGCCGAACTCCGTGTAGTCGTCGAACAGCCCGAGCAGCGCGTTCGTGATGGCCAGGCCGCTCCCGTCCGTCCGCGTCGTATCGGTGAAGCGGAACGAGCCGTTCTGATTCGTCGTGGACGGCGCCGACGCCGCGCTCAGCTGAATCTGGTCTTTCATGCCGGAACGTTCCACCGACACGCCGGCCTTGAAGGTGTGATTGCCGTGAATCTTCGTGACGCTGTCGGACCACAGGAACACGAAGTCGTACCAGTAGCCCGGATACTGGTTAAGCGTCAGCGTGCTGAAGCTCTGAATCGCCAGGTTCGACAGCTTGTCGGGATCGAGCTTCGTACCCGGGAACAGGAACGGGTAGTTCAAGCCGATCGACGAGCGCGTCGGATACGGCACGCTGTCAGTACCGCCAGGACAGTAATCGCAGAGGCGCTGGCCGAAGAACCGCGACGGCTTCGTCGAGCCCCACGAAAACGACGCCTCGTTGATGAGCGACGACGACAGCGTGCCCGTGTAGGTGGCGGCCCCCGTCTGTCCCGGATAGTTCCAGATGGACGAAAACGCGGTGGCCGACTCCGGATCGTTCCACACGTGCGGTGCCCACGTCGACCGGACGGCGATGCGGTGGTTGTTGACCGGCACGAAGTCGATCTTGATGCTGTCCTTCCGCGTGTCGTCGAACGTGGCCGGCGTGCCGATCCAGTTGTTGGTGCCCTGCTGGAAACCCGGAGTGGGCAGCGGATACGAGTTCAGCAGCGCCAGGCCGTTGGGGCTGATGCGATCCTTCGGGATGATGTTGCCCTGGAAGCAGCCGCGCTGATCGGCGGCGGTGCACGGCAGCCCGGTGAGCGGGTCGCGAATCAGCCGTACGGCCCGGTAGTACGGGTTCGCAGGGTTCAGCAGCTCGCTGAAGTCGCCGTTGCGCATGGCCGCCGACGGCACGATCGCGAGCTGGTTCTCCACCGAGCGGATGCGATCCCACTCTTCGCCCCAGTAGAAGAACAGCTTGGACTTGTCGGAGTTGAACCCGCCTGGGATGTAGATGGGGCCGCCGAGCGTGAAGCCGTACTGGTTGAAGTTGGACGGCGACTTCACGATGCCGGCGCGGTTGTTGGTCCAGGTGTTCGCGTTGAGCGAGTCGTCCTGGAGCGTCCAGAACCCGTTACCACGGAACTGCTGCCCGCCGCTCTTGGTCACGAGGCGCAGCAGGCCCGCCGACGCGCGGCCGTGCTCGGCCTGATAGTTGGTGGTGAGGACCTGCACTTCCTCCACCGTGTCGGCGTTCTGCATGCCCATGGTGAAGCCGCCGTTGGCGCGCACGCGGATGGAGGGGGCGCCGTCGACGGTGGTCATGAACTCCTCGGAGCGCCCGCCGTTGATCGAGGTGATGCCGGTGGCGAACGTGAACGCTCCACCAGGCAGACCTCCGAGGTTGCCGCCGACCGTGCCGGGCACGAGCTGCGCGACCTGGGTGGCCCGACGCGAGCTGAGCGGCGTGTCCGCGATCTGTTGGGCACCCACGGTGCGGCCCACCACGCCGGTATCGACCAGCGTCGTCGCCGCCTGGACCTGCACGGTCTCCGAGAGGCCGCCGACTTCGAGCTGCACGTCCACGCGGATGTTGACGCCGGCGTTCACGCGAACGCCCGTCCTGCCAACCGGCTTGAAGCCCGACAGCGTCGCGTTGATGCGGTAGTCGCCGACCGGGACGTTGGGGAAGGTGTACAACCCCGATTCGTTGGTCACCGCGCGCCGTTCGAGACCGGTGCCCTCCGCGACGAGGACGACGTCCACGCCGGGAAGGACGCCGCCGGAGGTGTCGAGGATCGTGCCCGACACCTGCGCGGTGTCGAACTGCGCCCAGGCTGGCGCGGCCAGGAGCAGAACGGCAAGGACGAGAAGCGGGAATCGCGCGAAAGCGCGGGAGCGTGGACGAGCGGTCATGGGGTCCCTCCTCATCTGCCCAGCGGTGCGACGCAAGGCAGCCCGCCGCGGATCAACGGGGCCGCAGCAGTGGGGGCGATTTATACGGCAAGCGCATCAGACCGTCAAGGAAGCGGTACCGGCCGCCTCTTCGCATGGCGAAACCCAGGGCCCGGGCGCTTCTCGACTTTTGCGGTTTTTTTGCTGACAATCTACTCGGCCGGCTGGTGCCGATGACCATTTGTGGAGTTGCAGCATGAATAAGCGAACTGTGGGTTGTGTCCTCGTGGGCGGGCTTCTGATGGCCGGCGTGTCGTTGCAGGCGCACCACTCGCTCGCGGGCGTGTACGACATGAAGAAGGAAGCGGAAGTCTCGGGCTCGGTCGAGAAGATCCAGTTCGTGAATCCCCACGGCTCGATGACGCTGTCGGTCAAGGAGGCGGACGGGACGATGAAGGACTGGGTGTTCACGCTCGGTTCCGCGACGGCGCTCGCGGCCCGCGGCATCGGCCGCACGGGTGAGAACGCGCTGCACGCCGGCGACAAGATCAGCGTGAAGTTCATTCCCGCGCGCAGCGGCGCCCCGCTCGGCTTCCTGAAGTCGGTCACCATGCCCGACGGCCGCGTGGTGCAGATCTCCGCCGGCAACGCCAACGATTAGGTCGGTGCCCACGATGTCGTTTCGAAAGATGCAGTGGACACGTGTCGTCATCGGCGCGCTGTTCGCGATCAGCACCGCCTCGGCGGCCTTCGCGCAGGCGCCGCCCGCGGCACAGGGCGCCGGCCCGCAGGGGGCGCCCGGCGGCGGTGGACGAGGGCGCGGCGAACCGCCGCCGCCCTATCGGCCCGCGCAGGGCGCCAAGGATCTCAAGTCCGTGCTCTTCAACTGGACCTGGTACCTGGGCATGCTGCGCGGCGTCGACGAGCACGAGCTGATCGTCTCGCTCGAATATCAGGGCAAGACCGGCACCGTGCAGGTGGACGGGCAGCCGTGCGCGATCACCAAGTACCGCGTGAGCACCAACTACCAGCTTCCCGGTCAGCGCACGCAGTACACCTGCACGCGCGCCAACGGCCAGGCCTATTCCGCCATCGAAGTCTTCAACGGCGGCTACGCCTGGAACGAAGACGTGGTGGGTGCCGAGATCGGCGGGACGAAGGGCAAAGCCACGCCGGCGCCAACCGCGATTCAGGAGCGGTTGATCCGCCTCTGGGCCAACCCGCAGGGCGCGGCCAAAGCGGCGCTGCTCGCCGCGCGTAAGACCGACGAGCTGGGACCCAACCCGAGCGTCGGCCTGAAGGACGGCGACATGACGTCGGGCGGCACCAGCCTCGTGTGGGAGGGCGGCAAGCCGGTCGTCACGTTCCCGATTCCTGGCGTGCCGGGTGCGACCGGTGCGGCCACGCTCGACGCGAAGTTCATGCCCGAGAAGATCGTGGTCAAGAACGGCGCGACGACGACGGAGTTCGCCTACAGCAACTACGCCGACTGGAACAATCCGCTGAACAAGGTCGAGGTCTGGTACGCCGGGAAGATCACCGAGCGCCGCAACGGCACGGTGGTGCGTGAGGTCACGACCACCGAAACCGAGACCGGCAGCCTATACGTGGTGATGCCGGTGCCGGACAGCGTGAAGAAGGCGATCGCGTCGCCGGCCTCGGTGCCGTCGGTGCCGCTGCCCACGGTCACGTTGGCCGCGAGCACGACCACGCCGCGGCTGCCGAACGGCAAGCCGGACATGACGGGCAACTGGGGCGGCGGCGGGTTCAACTGGCGGTACGGCAACCGCCGGTGCGGTCCCACGCAGGTGGAGTGCTCGCGCGAGATCAACCAGACGATGGACTTCGAGTTCGAAGCGCCGCCGCGCTTCGGCCCGGCGCGTCCGCTCTACAAGCCGCAGCACTGGGACAAGATCCAGCAGCTCGACATGTGGACGAACAAGGAAGATCCGGTGATGACCTGCCAGCCGCTCGGACTGCCGCGCAATGGTCCGCCGCGGCGCATCGTCCAGAGCGACAAGGACATCATCTTCTTCTACGGGCAGTACGCGGATGGCGGCGGCGGGCAGGGTGAATATCGCATCATGCCGACCGACGGCCGCAAGCACAACCCGAGGGACGTCACCACTACCTACTACGGGCTGACGGTGGGCAGCTGGGAGGGCGACACTCTGGTCCTCGACTCCGTCGGATTCGTCGACACCACGTGGCTGTCGCGTGGCGGCTTCTTCCACACCTCCGACATGCACGTGATCGAGAGGCTCACGCGTTCGGGCAACGAGATCAAGTACGAGGTGACGGTCGAGGATCCCGAAGTGCTCGCCGAGCCGTTCGTGATGACACCGAGAATTCTGCGCATCACCAACTTCCCGGATGCCGGGCTCCTGCCGGAGCGTGGCAACTGCGAGGTCTACGAGCTGGGCGACATCACGTCACAGATCCGGCATTAGTTCCGTTTTCAAATTCGTACGTAGGGGCCGGCTTCAGCCGGCCCTTTCTTTTTAGTTCAGCGCCAGCAGCGTCTGTCCCTCGAGCCGGTGGCGGATCAGCCGCCCCTCTTCTCGCGAGAACGCCGGCGGACACTTGGGATCGGGCGTCAGCGACGGGGCCATGATGCCCTCCTCGGCATGTCCGGTGCGCGGAAGCAGCACGTGCGCGAGCTCGTGCGCCATCACGACGCCGAGGAACCATCCCGGCTCGACGCCGTGGTGTCTCGCCAGGTCGTGGACGCGCGCGTAGTGGACGTAGACGCGATTGGCGGGTGGAACCGCAAAGCCGAGCCGCCGGACGTCGCCCGTGACGAGGCGGTCCCCTGCTGTCTCATCGAGCAGGACCACGACGATGCGTTCGAGCCCAGGCACCGCGGGTCCGCTGGCTCGAGCCGCCGACGTCACGCGAATGCCAGCCGCACCAAAGATGTATCTGACCCGCGCCTGAGCTGCTGCCAGCTCGGGACCTGCGTCGGGGGCGCGATTGTCCACCAGGATCTCGAAAGCCGGCCGCCGATCGGCGGTTTCCGCGTGAACGCGCCCAGCCGCCAGGCTGGCCAAAATTGCCGCGACAGCGAAACTTGTGCGGGCCATGACATCCTCACTCTTTCCAACGGCTGGTAGAGCGGGATCGCACCGCTGGCGCTACAATCGGGCGCTCAACGACAACTCAACCGGGGGCGGCATGAAGACTCTCCTTCCGCTGGGGCTCGTCGCGTTCCTCTCCGTTTCGCTCTCGGCGCAATGGGCCAACGTCCCCGCGCCGCAGGTCCCGCGCACGCCTGACGGCAAGCCGAACCTCTCGGCCCCGGCACCACGTCTGCCCGACGGCACGCCGGATCTCTCCGGCATCTGGCAGCCGCCGACCGGCTACATCCGGGACCTCGCGCGCGACGTCAAAGAGCCGGTGCCGTTCCAGCCGTGGGCCAAGGCGCTCTACGACGAGCGCGCAGTAGGAAAGTTCTGGCGCGAGGAGCCGGACGCCAACTGCCTGCCGCAGGGTGTGCCCAAGGTGCTGTTCGCCCCGGCGCCGTGGCGCATCGTGCAGACGCCGAAAGTCGTGTTCTTCGTCCACGAGGCCTTCAACCTGTGGTGGCAGGCGTTCATGGACGGACGCCGGTTCGAGCTCACGCCCGACGTGGCGCCCACGTGGCACGGCTACTCGACGGCGAGCTGGCAGGGCGACACGCTGGTCGTCGAGAGCGGCGGCTTCAACGGACGCGTGTGGCTGGATCAGTTGGGCAAGCCGTCCACCGAGGCGCTGCGCGTGACCACGCGTTTCCACCGGAGGGACTTCGGACACATGGACATCGGCGTGACGATCGACGACGCCAAGGCCTACACGAAGCCGTGGGGGACGACGGTGGCGGTGACGCTGCTGCCCGACACGCAGCTGATGGAATTCATCTGCCTCGAAAACGAGAAGAAGACGGGCGGGACGAAATGAGCCGACTGTTCACGACCCTGCTGGGCGTCACGCTGCTGGCCGCCGCGTCGGGAGCGCAGGCGCCGTCACCGGTTCGCCCGATCCAGTTCAGCGACACGCGGCTCTCGAACGGTCTGCGCGTGATCATCTCGGAAGACCACTTCGCGCCGGTCTACGCGATTGCGGTCAGCTACAGCGTCGGATCGAAGGACGAGCGCCCGGGACGCACCGGCTTCGCGCACCTCTTCGAGCACATGATGTTCAAAGGGTCCGACAACGTCGGTCCGGGCGAGCACTTCTTCCTCGTCTTCAACAACGGCGGGTCGATGAACGGCACCACCAACACCGACCGCACGCTCTACTTCGAGGTGATGCCGCGCAACCAGCTGGACCTCGGCCTGTTCCTCGAATCCGATCGCATGCGGTCGCTTGCGATCACAAAGGAGAACCTGGACAACCAGCGCCAGGCGGTGCAGGAAGAACGCCGCCTCCGCCTCGACAACCAGCCGTACGGCAAGAGCGCGGAACGGTTCAACGAGCTGGCGTACGACAACCCGGCCTACCACCACTCGGTGATCGGCTCGATGGAGGATCTGAACGCCGCCACCGTCGACGACGTCGCCGGCTTCTTCAAGACCTACTACGCGCCGAACAACGCGGTGGTGGCGATCGTCGGCGACGTGAACACGAAGGACACGCTGGCCCGGGTGGAAAAATACTTCGGCGACATCCCGCGCCAGCCGGGCCCGTCGGCCGTCGACCTGTCGGAGCCGGAGATGAAAGCCGAGCGCCGAGAGACGATGCAGGACCGCCTCGCGCGCCTGCCGCAGATCGTCATCGGCTACAAGATTCCGCCAGCCACCCACGCCGACTGGCCGGCGCTGTCGGCGCTCGGCCAGATCCTCGGCAACGGCGAGAGCTCGCGCCTGTATCAGCGCTTGGTCAAGACGCAGGAGCTGTGCGCCAACGTCGGCTCGGGCAGCCAGCCGCGGATAGGTCCGGGACTGTTCAACATCACCTGCACCGTCCGGCCGGGCAAGAACATCGCCGAAGCGGAGGCGTCGATCACCGACGAGGTGATGCGCATGCACTCCGGCGCGGTGTCGAACGAGGAGCTGCAGCGCGTGCGCAGCACGACGCGCCGCGGATCGGTGGGTATCCGCGAAAGCGCGCTCGCGCGCGCCCAGTCGCTCGCCGACAATGCCGCGCTCTACAACGATCCGAACCGCATCAACTCGCTCACCGAGAAGCTCGCGGCGGTGAGCGCCGCCGACGTGCAGCGGGTCGCGGCCCGCTATCTGCAATCCACCAATCGGGTCGTCGTCCACACGCTGCCGGCCGCCGCCCCTGCCGGCGCGGGCGCGCCGGCCGCGAAGTGAAGGGACCGCATATGAAGCCGTTACGCATCCTGGCGCTCCTGATCGCCGTCGCGGTCCCTGCCTCCGCGCAGGACTCCCCCACCGCGCAGCAGCCGACCGACTTCAAAGGCGTCGTGCTGAAGAACAAGGCGCCGGTCTCCAACGACGTGCTGCGGGTGACGTCCCGGCGCCCGTTCGAGGCCAAGCTGAAGAACGGCATGGACCTGATGGTCCTCGAAGAGCACCGGTCGCCCACGATCCAGGTGGAGATCGCGGTGCCGGCCTCCACGATGTACGACCCCGAAGGCGTGCCGATCAGCGCGGCGATGACGTCGCTGATGCGGCTCGGCACCAAGACGCGCGACGCGAAGACGATTGCCGAAACGCTGGCGGGGCTGGGCGCTCAGATCACGTTCAATGTCGGCGATCGCTACGCCTACGCGCGCTTCTCCACGCTGTCCGAGAACCTCGACGCGGTGCTGGAGCTGACCTCGGACATGCTGTTCAACTCGACGTTCCCCGAGGAAGAGCTCGGCAAGTGGAAGAACCAGCAGATGAGCACGCTGCAGCAGGCGCGCTCGCAGCCGGAATTCCTCGCCACCGAGCGGTTTGCCCAGGCGATGTATCCCGAGGACCGGCGCTCGTACCTGCTGCCGACGCCGGACGGGATCGGACGCATCACGCGCGCCATGGTCCTCGAGCAGTACGCCAAGGTGTACCGCCCGGAACGCGGCCGGGTGACGGTGCTCGGCGACATCACCGCGAAGGACATCGCCCCGAAGCTCGAAAAGCTGATGGCCACGTGGAGCGGCAAGGGATCGACCGCACCCGAACTCCCGCTGCCGCCGGCCACCAAGGGGCGGCGCGTGATCCTCGTCAACCGTCCGGGCTCCGTGCAGACCGCGTTCTACATCGGCAACCACGCGATCGATCGCCTGAGCCCGGACTACATCCCGGTGCAGGTGCTGAACCGCGTGCTCGGCGGCGGCCCCGCGTCGCGGCTCTTCCGCAACATCCGCGAGGAGAAGGGCTACACCTACGGCATCAGCAGCGGCTTCTCCGCCTCCCGCTACTTCAACCACTTCGCGGCGCAGACGTCGGTGCGCACCGAGGTCACCGCCGACGCGCTGCGCGAGATCCTGAAGGAGTTCGCCGATATCCGCACGCGCCTGGTGCCCGCCGACGAACTGCAGAACGCGAAGCGGGCGCTCGTGGCCGGCTTCGCCCTCGGCACCGAGAACCCCGCCTCGGCGCTGGGAAACGCGACGCAGATCAAGGAGTACGGGCTGCCCGCCGACTACTGGGACACCTACCCCGAGAAGATCGCGGCGGTCACCGCCGCCGACGTGCAGCGCGTCGCGCAGAAGTACATCCCGGTGGACGACGTCGTGATCGTCGCGGTCGGCGACGCGGCCCGGATTCGCGCGCCGCTCGCGACCTTCGGCACACTCGAAGAGTGGGACGCCGAGGGGCGGCGCACCGCGGGGAATTGACGCGGGTCAGCCCGCCGGCGACAGGCACGGCAGCGGCTCCAGCGCCGCGAGCGCGTGCACTTCCCGCGACATCTCCCGGCTGAACGCGCGGTGCAGCGCCTGCAGCTGCACATCGTCGTGCGCGAACGAGGCAATCTCGTCGGTGATGTCGAAGAGGCGGCGCGACAGCTCCAGGCGCGTGGCCTCGAACTGCTCCATCGCCGCCGTGGTGCCGGTCAGCACCGCGCGCGCCAGCAGCTCGGCGTCTCGCAGCGCGTCGGTGATGCCGTGGGCGGTGGCCGGATCCTTGAAATAGCCGGCATCCCCCACCAGCGCCCACCCCGGTCCGGTGCTGCGCTTGATGAAGCCGGGGTGACCACCAAATCCGTGCACCGCCTCCACGCGGGTCGCGCCCTCGAGTCGCGCGTCGAACTCCGGGCACACCTCGTGGAGCAGGCGATGGTAGGCCTCGGTGGCATTCCCGCGGACGCGGTCCTTGAACTGCGGGGCCGGCACCGAGACGAAGACGCACGTGCCGCCGTTCGTCGGAATGGTGCCGATGCTCCCGTCCTGGCGGAAGACCCACCGGTAGTTCGTCTCGTTCACACCGGTCCAATAGCTGTACAGCACCGCGGCCGCGTGCCGCCCGGTGACGACCGGCTCGGCGCCGACATGCCGTGCCACCGTCGAGTAGAGTCCATCGGCCCCCACCACGAGATCCGCCTCGATCGTGTGCCGCTGGCCGCCCGCGATAGCGGTGATGCCGCGCACGCGGCCGTCCGCGTCGGTGACCAGACCGTCCATGGTGACGCCGTAGATCACCTCGGCGCCGCTTTCAACCGCCATCGCCGACAGCAGGCCGTCGAGCAGCGTCCGCCGGGGCGCATACAGCGCCTCGACGCCGTATTTCGGCTCGATCGGTACGGTGACGTCCTCGTGGCGGTAGCTGAACGTGGTGGCGGTGACGGCCGGCGTGCCGCTCACGATCGCGGGCAACACGCCCCACCGGTGCAGCTGCAGGACGGCGCCCCGCATCAAGGCGTGCGTCGAGAGCGTGTCGGTGCCGAAGCGCCCGCGATCGACGACCACCACACGGGCTCCGGCCCGTGCCAGCAGCAGCGCCGTGGCGGCGCCCGCGCACCGGGCACCAACGATGACGACATCGACTTTCATGACCGTTCCAGCCTCACGACTCAACGCGTCGTTTCAGCTGGAACCCCGCAACGGGGGGGGTTACCTCTTCCGGGCTTCTTCGATGATGGAGGTGTCGATGAAACTGGCGAGTTCGGCGCGCGACCGCGGCGTGCGGGACTGGCCGGCCGCGACCCACTTCTCCTCTTCCACCAGGATATTGAGCAGGTCGGGCGCCACCGCCAGCGGGAAGCCGTGGTGCTCCCACGACCGTGCGATCTGCGGCGCCGGATGCTTGGTCACCCGGCTGATCAGGTCGAAGTACTTCGCGGGTTCCTTGCGGAGGTTGCCCGTCTGCGTGATGAGCTCCCGCACGAACGCGACCAGCTCCTTGCGCCGCCGCGGATCGTTCAGCACGTCGGTCGTCGAGTAGACGCTGTAGAGCTCGCGATACACCTCGTTGTCCTGGAAGGTGATCGCATCCTTGCCCAGCAGTTCCATGGTGTTCTGCGACTCCGGCTCCCACATCGAAATCGCATCGGCGTCGCCCTTGGCCACCGCCGCGGCCATCGCCGTGGCCGGCGCGCTCACGATGGTCACGTCCGATTCCTGCAGGCCGGCGGTCCGCAGCAGCGCCACCAGGTGATAGTGCGCCGACGTGTTGCGCGGGGTGACGACGCGCTTGCCCTTGAGATCGGCGAGCTTGCTGATCCCCGCCGAGCGCTTCGCCACGATGCGATAGTTGCCGTCCACCAGCGTGAAGAGCAGCCGCACCTTCGGGTTGTCGCGCAGCACCACCAGCATCTGCGTCGTCGCGTTGCCCGCCGCGTGCGCGCCGTTGTTCTGCAGCGTGCGGACGCCGCCGTTGATGTACTGGAACTGCGAGCCGAACGGCCCTTCCTTCGCCATGTAGACCGTGGCGGCTTCGACCACCGCGGTCGCCACGGCCACGGTGAAGGGCGCGTCGGGCGCGAGCGGCGTCGGCGGCGCCGGGGCGGGCGCCTGGCCGGCCACGCTGACAGCAACAACGGTAGTAAGGGCGATCGCGACACACACGAAACGGAACTGGGTCATGCGCGGGAGTCTATCGCGCTGACCGGTCACGCCCATACCTAGCCTGGGGTATTCGAGAGGACGTTGAGTTTGTAGCCGGCCTTGCCGAACAGATAGTTCCGCGACTCGTCGGCCATCTGCCGGAACTGCACCATGTCCACGCTCTGCATGCGCCCCCGGAGCTTGCGGATGCGGCCGCCGATGATCACGGTATCGACGTTGCGCGTGTCGGCCGCCAGGACCACCGTGCCGATCGCGTGGTTCGACGGATAGAGATTGATGTCGTCGGTGCGGATCAGCACGACGTCGGCCTGCTTGCCCGGCGTCAGCGTGCCGCAGGTGTCCAGGAGGCCGGCGCACGCCGCGCCGCCCACCGTGGCCGACTCGAGCACGGTGCGCACGCTGACGGGTGCCGGCGCCTTCGCGTCGCCGTTGGCGCGGCGATATTGCGCCATCGCGCGCTGGACGTTGAACGCCACACGCATCTCGCTGAACATGTCGGTGCCGTACGACACTTCGTTGTCGATGCTGAAGCCGGGGCGCATGCCGTGGTCCAGCGCCTTCTGGAACGCGAACACGCCCTCGCCGAGCCCATACTGCGCGTCCGACCGCGGGCACACGTTCACGGTCGCACCCGACTCCTTGACCCGCTGCCACACGCGGTCCGGCCACCCCTGGCAGTGGTTGAACGTGATGTCGGCGCGCACCAGCCCCTCGTTCAGGAACTGGTCGAAGTCCGCCCCGGCGGCGTTGGACTCGGTGGTGATGCGGAGGCCGAGCCGGCGCGCGAAGGCGTAGTTCTCGCGGCTCATCCCCGAGAACATCCGCAGCGTCACCAGCTGATCGGCCGACGAGAAGAACTTCTTCTGGAGGCGTTCGAGGTCCTGGGGCCACTGGCGGTCCCACTCGCCCGCGGCCGGCGCGCCCGACGCGTGCACGCCGCGGATGCCCGCGTCGAGGAGCGCCTGCACGGCGGAATCCGAGTGGGCCGCGGAGCGCGAGTTGTGCGAGTTGTCGATGATGCAGGTGATGCCCGCGTCGATGCAGCCGAGCGCGGTGATCAGGTTGCCCACGTAGGTGTCGCGCGGACGGTAGTGACGCGCGAACCCGTTGTGGGTGGTGGCCATGTACTCGGCAATGGCACCGTCCGGAATGATCCGCCGCAGCTGCCCTTCCCACGAATGACGGTGGGCGTCGACGAAGCCGGGAATGACGACGGTGTTGGCGGCGTCGATCACCTGCGCCTGGGGCGGCGCCGTGAGTTGGGCGCCGACCGCGGCAATCTTGCCGCCGTCGATGAGCACATCGCCCTTCACGAAGTCGCCGACCTTGGGGTCCATGCTCACGACAGTCCCACCTCTGAGCAGGATCTGCCGCGCCGCGGGGCCTCGTTGCGCGGCGGCAGCTTCCGATGCAAAGAGCGGCGCTGCCGCTAACGCAGCCGCCGCCTTGATCGCGTCGCGTCTAGATGTGTTTGACATGCGCCCTCGTGATCCGCGCCAGCGTCGGCGTGCCGCACTGGCGCATTGTCAGAGTCAGCTCGGCGTTGAGGATGTCGAGCACCCGCTCCACGCCTTCCTGACCGAACGACGCGAGGCCCCAGGTGTAGGGCCGACCGATGCCCACCGCGCGCGCCCCGTAGGCGAGCGCCTTGAACGCATCGGACCCGCGCCGCACGCCGCCGTCCACGAGCACCGGAATCTGGTTGTTCACCGCGTCGACGACTTCCGGAACGGTCTCGATCGTCGGGCGCAGCGTCTCGGTGGCGCGGCCGCCGTGATTCGAGACCAGGATGCCGTCGGCGCCGCTCTCGCGCGCGAGCCGCGCGTCTTCGCCGGTCTCGACGCCCTTGATGACGATCTTCATCGCGGTCAACTTCTTCAAGCGGCCCACCCAGTCCCAGGTGGCCGCGAGCGGGTTGATGCGGTTGCCGCTGAGGCCGCTGAACATGACGGGGTCACGCCGTCCACCCGTGGCGGTGGCGTGGCACGCCGCGCACTGCCGAGTGTCGGTGCGCTGGAATCGCGTCGCCGTCTCGAGGTTGCGTCCGGCGAGATTGTCGATGGTCCACACCAGCACCGGACAGCCCGCGGCCTCGACGCGCCGAACCAGCTTCTCGGTGTCCTCCCAGGCCTGGGGCATGTAGAGCTGGTACCACAGCCCGCCGCCGCGCGCGGCGATCACGTCCTCCACCGCGATCGAGGTCTGCGTGGACAGCACCTGCATCGCGTTCTTCGCCTTGGCGGCGCGCGCCGTCGCCACTTCACCGTCCGGATGGAACATGCGATGGCCGCCCACCGGGCAGACGAAGATCGGACTCGCGAAGCGCTGGCCGAAGAGCTCCACGCTGGTGTCGATCTTCGACACGTCCACCAGGCGGCGGGGCCGCAGCTGGATCGTCTTGTAGGCGGCGACGTTGGCCTGCAGCGTCAGGTTGTCGTCCACGCCGCTGGCCATGTAGCCCCAGTGCGCCGGCGGCAGCTTGGTCTTCGCGAGCGCCTCGAAGTCCATGACGCTCAGCACGTCCCTGGCAGGAAGCTGGACCACGGCGGGCTCCTGAGCCCACGCCTCCCGCAACCCGTACGCCATCAGGGGGCTGGCAGCCAGAAACTTGAAGAATTCGCGGCGGTAGTTCATGGCCCGTGATTCTACGCCCCGTACCCCAAAGTGGTATTGCGCCGCCGGGGGCTCCGGGTGCACCCTCCTCGCCATGAAGACATACACCACGGTTCTGACGCTCCTGGGCATCGCCTGCCTGGGTCTCATCGCGAGCGCACAGGGGCCGAAGACGTCGGGTTCGTACACCGCGCCGAGAAACGCGTTCGGACAGCCGGACCTCGAAGGCGTGTGGGCCAACGACAGCATCACGCCGCTGCAGCGCCCCGCGGCGTGGGCCAACAAGACCACGCTGACCGACGCCGAGGTACAGCAGCTCAAGAACGCGAGCAAGCAGCTCGAAGAGAGCGGCGACGCCCTCTTCGGCGACGAGCTCGTGCTCGACGTGCTCGAGGGCAAGCAGAAGCCCGCGTCGCACGATACGCAAACCGGCAACTACAACGGCTTCTGGCTGCCGAGCCGCGACATCGATCACCGGACGTCGCTCATCATCGATCCGCCAAACGGCCGCATTCCGGACCAGACGCCGGAGGCGCGGGCGCGCGTGGCGGCGATCGCCGAGCAGCGGCGCCTGCACCCGGCCGACGAGCCCGCGAACCGGGGCTTGAGCGAACGCTGCATCACGTTCGGCGTGCCGCGGTTCCAGGCCGCGTACAGCAGCGTCTACCAGATCGTGCAGGGGCCCACCGACGTCGTCTTCGACATGGAAACCATCCACGACGCCCGTGTCATTCCGCTCGACGGGAAGAAGCACCTGCCGGACTCGATGCGCCAGTGGCTCGGCAACTCGCGCGGCCACTGGGAAGGCGACACGCTGGTGGTCGAGACGAAAGGGTTCTCGCCCAAGAGCAACATGCTCGGCTCGTCGAGCGGCCTGCACCTGGTGGAGCGCTTCACGCGCGTGGCGGCCGACACGCTGCAGTACGACGCCACCATGACCGATCCGTCCACGTGGACGCGGCCGTGGACGGCGCGCGTCCTCTTCAAGCGCTCGAACGAACCGTTGATCGAGTACGCGTGCCACGAAGGAAACCACGGCATGGCCGGCATCCTGTCGGGCGCGCGGAAGCAGGAGGCCGACGAGCGAGCCGCGGCGAAGCGGTAGGGCGCGTACCTAGGGGACCGTCGTAGGGGCCGCCTTCAGGCGGCCCGTCTACTCGGGCACGTGGTGAGGTGGTCGTTCACCATCCCGACCGCCTGCATGTAGGCGTAGCAGATCGTCGACCCCACGAACGTGAAGCCGCGCTTCTTGAGGTCCTTGCTGAGCGCGTCGGACTCGGCGGTGCGTGGCGGCACATCCTTCATCGTCCGCGGCCGGTTGATCTTGGGCGCGCCGCCGACGAACGGCCACAAGTAGGCGTCGAACGAGCCGAACTCCCGCTGCACGTCCAGGAAGGCGCGGGCGTTCCGCACCGTCCCGTGAATCTTCAAACGGTTTCGCACGATGCCCTCGTCGGCGAGCAGCGCCCGCAGCTTCTTCGCGTCGTACGTCGCGATCCGCTTCGGGTCGAATCGATCGAACGCCTTCCGGTAGGCCGCGCGCTTGCGCAGGATGGTGATCCAGCTCAACCCGGCCTGCGCGCCTTCGAGGATCAGCATCTCGAACAGATGGCGGTCGTCGTGCGACGGCACGCCCCACTCGTCGTCGTGATAACGGAGATACAGCGGATCGGACCCCGCCCACGGACAGCGCGCGTTGGGACTCATTTCTTCGCACCGAGCCGAAGAATCTTCCCCTCGTTGCCGTCGGTCATCACGTAGAGCGCCCCGTCGGGACCTTCCTGCACGTCGCGCACACGCACGTCGAGGTCGACGAGCAGCCGCTCCTCGGCCACCACTCGATTGCGCTCGAGCACCAGCCGCACCAGGTGTTTGCCCGCGAGCGCGGCGACGAACAGGTTGTCCTTCCACCCAGGCACGAGCCGTCCGGACGAGAACGCGATCCCGGCCGGCGCGATGTCGGGCGTCCAGAAGTAGACCGGCTGCTCCATGCCCGGCGCCGCCGTGCGATCGCCGTGGATCGACTTGCCGTTGTACTCGTGGCCGTAGCCGATGGCCGGAAAGCCGTAGTCCTTCCCCTTCTCGATCGCGTTGATCTCGTCGCCGCCGCGCGGGCCGTGCTCGCTCACCCACAGCGCGCCGGTGCGCGGGTGCAGCGCCATGCCCTGGTCGTCGCGGATCCCGAGCGCGTAGATCTCGGGCCGCGCGTTGGCGCGGCCGACGAACGGGTTGTCCTTCGGCACCGAGCCGTCGGTGTTGATGCGGAGGATCTTGCCCATCAGGCTGTCGAGCTGTTGCGGCTGCGGCCAGTCCACGGAGTTGATGCCGACGCCGGCGGGAATGCTCGACGACACGAGCAGCGTGCCGTCGGCGGCCTGCACCGCACGGCCGCCGATGCCTTCGGCGGCGAGCAGCGTCTTCACGTTTTCGAGGCGTGTCGAGTCGTCCGACAGCCGAGCCTGCGCGACCATCAACACGCCGGCGAGCCGCGGCGGATTCGACGCGTTCGTTCCCGCGGGCAGCGCCGTATAAGTCAGATAGAGGGTGCGGCTCTTCGCGAAGTCTCGATCGGGAAGGACCTCGAAAAGGCCTTGCGGCCCACGCGCCCAGATCTCCGGCAGCCCTCCGAGCGGGGCCGACGGTTTCCCGTCCTTGCCGACGAGCCGGATACGGCCGGGACGCTCGCCCACGATGATCCGGCCGTCGGGGAGGAAGTGAAACGAGAAGCCCCCGGAAAGCCCGGCCGCCACCGTGTCGACGGAATACGGCTCAGCACGCGCGGGGCGCGGCGCGTGCGTTTGGCCGAGCCAGGCGGGAATCGGCGCGTAGCCGTCCGGCGCCGCGCTGCCGTCGGGCGGCGCGTTCGGGAGCTGTGCCGGAGGACGCAGAATTGCGCGCGGCTCCTGACCTGATAAAATTGATGCGGCGGCGAGAACAGCCAGTAGAGCTGTGATGGAACGCATGGCTGGATTGTAGGACCAGCCAAGGCGCCGCGGCCGTCGTCTTAGAACGTGAGGTCGAACATGAAGAAGTTGTCTGGTGTTTTTGCCCGATCATCCGCCGCTGCCCTGATCGCCCTGTCGTCGGTATCGCTCTCCGCGGCCGGATCGGGTAACGAACCGGCGAAAGCTGCCGTCGTTCAACAGGCGCCGGTTCGCATCGACAACTTCGGGCGCATCAGCGCGACGTACTACCGGGGCGCGCAGCCGGAGGCGGGCGACTACGCCGACCTCGCCGCACTCGGCGTGAAGACGGTCATCAACCTGACGAGCGACGACGCACTGGCCGAGGAGCCCGGCCTGGTCGCGAAGGCGGGGATGAAGTACGTCGCCATCCCGATGACGACCCGCGTTGCGCCGACGTCCGAGCAGCTCGACTGGTTTCTGAAGATCGTGAACGACCCGGCCAGCCAGCCGGTCTTCGTGCACTGCGTCGGGGGAAAACACCGGACGGGCGTGATGACCGCGGTGTATCGCATGACGCAGGATTCGTGGACGTCCGAGCAGGCGTTCAACGAGATGAAGCAGTTCAAGTTCGGCCCGGTGATGCTGCACCCGGAGTTCAAGAAGTTCGTCTACGACTACCGCGTGCCGGCGCCGGCCGACAGGCTGCCCACCGTCCTGGCCCTCGAGGCCCAGTAACGTTCGGAGGGGCGGGTCTCCAGACCCGCCCCCGTCCGGGACCGCCCCGTCTGGGGCTATAGTTCCCGGCCATGGATCCAATCAGGCGCAGGATGATCACGACCGGAGCGGCGGCCACCGCGATGGCCGCGGCTCCGCGCGCGCTTGCACAGTCGAAACCCGCCGCAGCGAAGTTCTACGAACGCGGCAAAGTGCGCATCCACTACGACGAACAGGGCAAGGGCTTCCCGCTCATGCTCATCGCCGGCGGCGGCCTGAACTCGTCGATCGAGCTGCTGCGCCGCGGCGATCCGTTCGATCCGTACGCCGAGTTCGCGGGGGAGTTCCGCTGCATCGGCGCCGACCTGCGCAACGCCAACGGCGGCCAGTCCTCGGGCCCGCTCGAAATCGATCGACCGTGGGACGCCTACACCGACGATCACATCGGCCTGATGGATCACCTGGGCATCGACAAGTTCATGGTGCTCGGGTTCTGCATCGGCGGCCCCTTCATCTGGAACCTGCTCGAGCGGGCGCCGAACCGGGTGGTGGCGGCGGTGCTCGCGCAGCCGAGCGGCTCGCGTCCGGATCAGCGCGACCTGTTCTACGACAACAACATGAAGGGGTGGGGCCCGGCGCTGACGGCCCGCCGGCCGGACGTCACCTCGGAGATGGTGGACCGCTTCCTCACGAAGATGTATCGCACCAACGCGGACTTCGTCTTCACGGTAACGCGCGACTTCGTCCGGAGCTGCCAGACGCCGGTGCTGATTCTTCCCGACGACATTCCGGCGCACCCGCACGCGGTGGCGATGGAAGCGGCGATGCTCGCGCCGAAGGCGCAGGTGAGCATCTATCCGTGGAAGGAGCCGAAGGAGCGGATTCCGCTGGCCGTTCGCCACATCCGCACCTTCCTGCGCGCGAACCGTCCGTCGTAGGGGCCGCCCCGCCTCATTCGTCGCGGTGCACGGTGTCCGGCGAGAATGCCGGCAGGCAGACGGCGATGTATTCGGCACCATCGGGCTCGGGGCTGCTGTAGCGGATCCACTCCCCGGGCGACGTGACCACGGCCTGTCCGGCGCGCACGTCCATCGCGCCGCCTTCGTACTCGACGCGCACCATCCCCCTGAGCACGAGCGTCACTTCCTCGAAGTCCGGACGCTGGCCCGGCTCCACCCAGCCGCCCGGCGACACCATGCGCGCCACGCTGACGTGGCCGTGGCCAGAGTTCACCCGCCCGGCGAATTCCTGAATCTGTTTGGGCTTGTTGCCCGCCGCCTGCACGACGGTGGGGCGTTCGATGAGTCGAGGCATGGTCAGGATGCTATACCGTCCGGGCGGCAGTAAGATTTCCGCATCATGCGAATGGCCCTCCGTGCGTTGCTCGTCGTGGGGCTCTCGGTCACACCGGCAGGTGCACAGTCAATCGCCGGCGACTGGGCGATGTCCGTGTACGAGGCCTTTGGCACGAACCTCACGCGACTCTCGCTCGCGGTGAACGGCGAGACCGTGACCGGAATGGTGACGGGCCGGCCGCTCGAAGGTTCGTACGCGCGCGGCACCCTGACCTTCAAGGTCCGCAACGCCACCGCCACCGGGGCGCTCGACGGTGCCGGACTCAAAGGCGACCTCGTCTTCCCCGACCGCACCGTGAAGTGGACGGCGGTCCGCATCCCTCCGCCACCGGCCGTCCCGAGGACTCACGAATTCGAGCCGACGGCGTTTCAGTTGTACTTCTCGTCGAAGGTCGAGCCGCCGCTGCACATTCATCCCGGCGACACGGTCCGCACGTGGAGCGTGGACGCCGGCGGCGTCGATCGCAACGGCACGCGCCGCTCGCAGGGCGGCAATCCGCAGACGGGGCCCTTTTACGTCGAAGGGGCGATGCCGGGCGACACCCTGGTCGTACGTCTCACCCGCGTACGCCTCAACCGCGGCTGGGCGCAGAGCGGTTCGCGGGTGGTGGGCAGGGCGCTGGAGCCGGGAACGCTCGTCAAATGGGATGACAACTTCTCGAGCCGGTGGACGCTCGACACGGCGCGCGGCGTCGCCACGCTCGAGAAGCCGACCGCGCCGCTCGGCAAGCTGACGATCCCGCTGCAGCCGATGCTCGGGTGCATTGGCGTCGCGCCGCAGGGCGAATCGTCGGTTCGGACCACCGATTCCGGCAGCTTCGGCGGCAACATGGACTACAACCAGCTGCGTGAAGGCACCACCGTCTATCTGCCGGTGTACCACCCTGGCGCGCTGCTGTTCGTCGGCGATGGGCACGCGGCGCAGGGCGACGGCGAGCTCACCGGCGATGCCCTCGAGACCTCGATGGACATCGAGTTCACGGTCGATCTCATTCGCGATCGCAGCTTCGGTCACCCGCTCGCCGAGAACTCGGAGTTCCTGATCAGCATCGGCATCGCGGGATCCATCGACCAGGCGCTGCAGCAGGCCACGAGCGGGATGATGCGGTGGCTCGAGCGTGACTACAAACTGACCGGATCGGACGCCGCGATGGTGCTCGGCTTCGCGCTCAAGTACGACGTCGTCGACCTGGTGGGCACGCAGGTCAGCGTCGCGGCCAAGGTGCCGAAGTCGGCTCTCGCGCCGCTGAAAGGAAACTGATTGCGAATCGTCGCGATGCTCGCCCTCCTGCTGGCCGCCGGCACCAATGCGGGCGCGCAGTGGCTGAAACTGCCGACGCCGGGCATTCCCCGCCTGGCGGACGGAACGCCGAACCTCGAGGCGCCAGCGCCGCGCACCGCAGACGGCAAGCCGGATTTTTCCGGCGTGTGGAAGAACGACGGCGGCGATCGCCTCTACAACAACATCGCTGCGGATCTGAAGCCGGGGGACGTGGCGCCGTGGGCGGACGCCCTCTACCGGCAGCGCAAGAGCGAGTTCGGCAAGGACAGCATGGAGACGCTGTGCCTGCCGATGGGACCGCAGTACCTGACCACGAAGTACCGCATGTTCCGCATCGTCCAGACGCCGGCGATGATTCACTTGCTGTTCGAAGATCTGGTGCACCGTACGATCTTCATGGACGGGCGCTCTCTCGAGTCGGATCCCAACCCGACCTGGCTGGGGTATTCGGTGGGGCGCTGGGACGGCGACACGCTGGTCGTCGAGAGCAACGGCTATAGCGATCGAGTGTGGCTCGACTTCGACGGCCATCCCCACACCGAGGCGCTGCGCATCACCGAGCGCTACACGCGGCGCGATTTCGGCCGCATCGACGTAGAGGTGTCGATGGTGGACCCGAAGGCGTATCCCAACGGCATCCGGTTCACGATGCCGATGAAGTTCCAGGCCGACAAGGAGATCATCGAGTTCGTCTGCGAGAACCACGGCCGCAGCCGCGAGCGCATCGCCAAGACCGGCGCTCAGCAGGCCGTGGACGTGCCGGTGGCGACACTGTCTGGGTACGTGGGCGTCTACGACCTGGTGGACGCCGACAACAACAAGACCGTGGCCAGCGTCACGCTCGATGGCGCGATTCTGTCGATGGACTACGACGCCAAGGGCAAAGAACCGCTCGTTCCCTTGTCGGCGACGAAGTTCTCGTGGTCCGGCTCCATCCTGGAGTTCTCCACCGCCGCCGGCGGCGCCAGGACGTTGACCATTCACTACGCCGAAGGCAGCGAAGTCGGCCCGCGCCGCAAGTAGGGCAGTACGTAGGGGCCGCCTTCAGGCGGCCCGTTCAGCAGGGGCAGTACGTAGGGGCCGCCTTCAGGCGGCCCGTTCAGCAGGGGCAGTACGTAGGGGCCGCCTTCAGGCGGCCCGTTCACCGGTGGTGGCTCTTGAAGAACTGCCACATCACGCCAGTGGTATCGACCTCGGTCTTCGTCCAGGTGTGGCCGAGCCCGTCGATGCGGATCATGCGCACCTCGGTGTCGCCGCAGCCCTCGTAGCGCATCGTCGACAGCGGGCCCGGCGGGTCCTCGAGGATCGCCTCGCCTTTGCAGCCGTTGTGACGGGCCCAGCTGGCGAGCGCGTCGGGCACGCTCTCCTCCCACTCCGCGCCGCGTCCGGCCGCGTGGCCGTCGTACGGGTTCTGCGGATCGGCCAGCCCGTGGAACGTGAGCACGGGCACACGAGGTCCGTCGCACGGCCCCGGCCATCGCAGGGCCGACACCGGCGCCACCGCGGCCAGGCGCGACCCGAGCTTGCACGCGGCGAGCGACGTCATCCTGCCGCCGCCGGAGAATCCGGTCATGTAGACGCGCGACGGGTCGAGGCAGACGCGCGCCGCGACGTGGTCGATCACGTCGCTCACGTAGGCCACGTCGTCCGCGCGGCCCGGCTGCACCGGCACGTTCCAGCGGTTGTTCTCCCCTTCGAGCGTCGCGACGAGAAAACGCTCGGTCGCCGACAGCGTTTCGAAGCCGCTGTTGCGTGCCTGCCCCGCCGCGTTGCCGCCGCTGCCGTGCAGATCGAGCACGAGCGGCAGCCTCGCGTGCCCGTCGTATCCGGGCGGCACGAACAGCCGGTACGCGCGCGCGCGCTGTCCGGACGTGAGCTGTTGGGATGAAACGCCTGGCGTGTTTGGCAGATCGCAGGAGGCCGAGGCCGCGTTGCGGCCCTGCGCCTGCGCAGCCGCCGCACTGAGGAGGACTCCCGCCGCGAGGATGCAGGTGATGCGCATCCGCGGATTATAGGACCCAACCGTCAACGCACCGTCGGTGGATGGACGGCGCGCCGACGCTGAAAGGGGTTACGCCGCGCTGGCGCGCGAGGCACGGGCCGTCGCGAGCGGGAAGAACCGCTCGTACACGCCACCCGGAGTCTGGGCCAGCACCTTCGCGTCCACGAGCACGCGCAGAACCGCCTTACAAAGGACCAAGCTGGCATCCAGCCGGTACGCAATCTGATCCAGCGTCAGCCGAACGGTGGGCCTGCGCAAGAACTCCTCTTGAATTCGCATCACGAGTCCTTCGATATCGGCGCGGGTCGGTGTCATCTCATCTCTCCTGCCTTTTCGAGAAAGCAACTGGCGTGCCGTCTTGTGCAGCGCCACCTTCGCCCCCTGATCGAGTGAAGCGCCGAAGAAAAGGCGCACATACAATGCCCGTGATGCGCATTTCGCTCGCCACGCTGACCATCGCCCTCTTTCTGGCTCTTCCGGCCGCGGCCCAGTGGCGAAACCTGCCGAACAACGTGCCGCTCGGCGCGGACGGCAAGCCGAACCTGTCGGCGCCCACGCCGCGCACGGCGTCGGGCAAGCCCGATCTGAGCGGCATCTACACGCCGAACTATCGTTACTTTCAGAACCTGGCCGCCGACATCGGCTTGGAGAACGTGCCAATGACCTCCGGCGCGCAAAAGATTCACGCCGCGCGCGCCACCGGTCTTCTCGGCTACGACGAGCCCGACGCCCACTGCCTGCCGCAGGGGGTGCCCAAGATCAACCAGGCGCCGGTGCCCTTCAAGATCGTCCAGACCGACACCCTCGTGCTGCTGGTCTACGAGGCGTTCAACTTGTGGCGGCAGGTGCACCTGGATGGGCGCGACTTCGCCGAGGACCTCAATCCAAGCTGGATGGGCTTCTCGAAAGGGCGCTGGGAGGGCGACACGCTGGTGGTCGAAACCCGCGGCCTCAACGGCAGGCAGTGGCTCGATCACAACGGGCTGCCGGCCAGCGACAAGCTGGTCGTGGTCGAACGCTTCCGCCGCCCGACCATCGGGCAGCTCGAGATCGAATACACGATCACCGACCCGACGTACTACACGCGCCCCTGGACCACCACGGTCAACGCGCGTTACACGACCGGCACCGAGCTCTTCGAGTTCGTCTGCAACGAGAACGAGCGATCCACGGCCCACATGGGCCCGAACATCAAGTGAACGGGCCGCCTGAAGGCGGCCCCTACTTCGGCGGGAGCAGCGCCTTGCGCTCGGGCGGCAGGTGCTGGTCCGTGGCGTTCATCATCGTGCCCACCGTGAAGTAGTCGGCCATCAGCATCATCATGTCGACGGTGCGCTGACGCCCGAACTCTTTCACCATCGACGCCCACAGCTCGCTGCTGACCCGATGCTCGCGCAGGAGCGCGCGGAAGTAGCGGATCACCAGCGCGTCCTTCTCGGCCAGTCCGGCCACCGGGCGATCGAACTTCACGACGTCGATCACCGACTGCTCGAGCCCCACGCGCAGGCCGGCGGGCTCGTGCGCGCTCCACTCGTACTGCTGATCGATTTCGCGCGCCGTGATCAGGACGATCAGCTGATAGAGCCGCGGCCCCAGCGGGAACGTGTCGCCGCGCGGCACGCCCAGCGCGCGCCCGATCACGCCGAGCCCCTCGGTGGCCCGCGGGCTCCACACCGTGACCGCCCCGGGTCCCGGCGCCGGCGTCGGCGCCGTGGCGCGGGCGTCGAGGGCCTTCTGCCCTTCGGCGTCGAGCTCGGCGCGGTTGATCGGCGGCATCCGCGATAGCGTCTGCGGGTTGATGTCGGGCGGCAGCTTCTCCTGACCAAGCGCGACGGCCGGCAACGACGCGACGAGCACGAGGGCAAGATGGATCCGCATGACACCTCCCGAAAATAGCGAACCGGCGTCAAGCCGGTTTGCCAGATACTGCCGCGCGGCCCGCGTCGTGTGCGGGCCGCGCCCAGTCTATTTCAGATGGAACAGAATGATCGCCATGCGACGCCTTCTGGCCGTGCTCATCGGACTTGCCGCCGCCGGTTGCCAACAACAGCCGTCGGATGCGGAATTCACCGCGCGGGTCGACGCGTTCGTGAACGCCTGGCACGACGACGCCGCCCACGCCCGTCCCGCGTTCTTCGACAAGATCGCGAGCGACGGCATCTACATCGGCACCGACAAGACCGAACGCTGGGGGCGCGAGGCCTTTCGCGAGTGGGCCAAGGCCGCGTTCGCGCGGCCGGTGGCGTGGGCGTTCACGCCGCTCCACCGCAACGTGCAGTTCTCACCGGACCGGCGGTTCATCTGGTTCGACGAACAGGTGCGCTCGTCGATGGGGATCCTGCAGGCGTCAGGCGTGGTGCGGCCAACCGCTGACAGTTTTGAAATCGTCCACTACCAGCTCTCGATCGCGGTGCCCAACGACGCGATTCCCCAGGTTACCGGCGCGATCAAGGCTTTCGAAACGAAGTAGAACCGCTCGCCTCCATTCCGTTGGAGCCGTCTCCATCGGCGTGGATCCCGCAGGCGCAAGAAGGCACGCCCTCCAGCGTTCAACGGAAGAACGGCGGCGGTCGGCGATTTGCAGGAGCGCTGCCCGCCAAGATCGCCCGCCTGACGAGGACGCTATGCATCGAAGTGTGCTTTCGATCGCCCTGGTCGTGTGCGCGCTGGGCACCATCGCGCGCGCGCAGGCCCCAACCGCAACGACACCCGACGGCTGGGTGGTGTTGGGCGTAGACGAATACCGCGCCCTTCGAGAACGCGCGTCGCCGCTCCCGCCTCGCCCCGACGCGCCGCCGGTCGAGGCCACGCTCTCGCGCATCGATTACGACCTTCGGGTAGACGGCGACACCGTCGCCGGGCGCGCGCTCCTGACCATCGACGCGCTGCGCGACGGATGGACCCGCGTGGAGATCCCGACCGCGCTGATGGCGCGCGACGCGCGCATCGACGGCCAGCCGGTGCCGATGCATTCCGGCGATCGTCCCGCGATCCTGATCTCTCGCGCGGGGCGCTCGATCGTCACGCTCGACATCTCGCTGCCGCTCGCCACTGCGGCCGGCGGCGAGTCGATCCAGCTGCCCCCCTCAGCCGCGTCCATCTCGCGCGCGACGCTCACGCTGCCGCGCACCGGCATCGACGTCGCCGTCGCGGGCGGGTTCCTGGCCGAGCGCACCGAAACGCAGGCGGAAACGCGATGGACTGCCTTCGCGCAGGCCGGCCACGGGCTGACGCTGTCGTGGAAGCGCAAGGTGGACGACCGGCGCGCCGAGCTGCCGCTGCGCACGCGCGCGCGTGTCACGACGATCGTCGGCCTGGGCGAGGACCTCTCGCAGGTCACCGCCGCCGTGCGGATCGAAGTGGTGCAGGGGGTCGCGCGCGAGTTCACGCTCACGCTGCCCGACGGCCTCACGGTGAACCAGGTGGAGGGCGCGACGGTGGCCGATTGGAGCGCCGCCGGCGGGCTGCTGCGCGTGCGGCTGCTCGATCCGACCTCCACCGAAGCCAGCTTCGTGGTGACCGGCGATACCCGCGCGCCCCGCGAAGGATCGGTGGTCGTGCCGCTCGTGCGCATGCCGTCGGCCGAGCGCGAGACCGGCGGCGTGGCGGTGGACGTGGTGGGCGCGGGCGAGATCTCCGAGCGGCAGGCGCGCGGGCTCGAGCCGGCCGATCCCGTCGAGCTCGGCGAGCCGGTGGCCGGGCGGGAGTCGCCGTCGATGATCGCCTTCCGGCTGCGGCCGCTCGCGGGCGCCGAGCCGCGTGCGCTGTCGGTCACGGTGGTCCGCTACACGCCGCAGGCGGTGTTGATCGCGAACATCGAAGAGGCGAGGTATCGCGCGCTCGCGTCCGAAGATGGCCTCGTGCTCGTCGATGCGCGCTACGCGGTGCGCAACAACCAGCGCAGCTTCCTCAAGGTGTCGTTGCCTCCGGGCGCGTCGCTGTGGAGCGCCAAAGTGGGCGGCCGGCCGATCCGCCCGGGCGTGGCCGAACACGATGCCGTGCTGCTGCCGCTCGAAAAGGGGCGCGCGGGCGAAGAGGCGCCGACGTTCCTGCTCGAGCTGATCTACCTGCAGCGCACCACGGATTGGATGGACAAGGGGCTCGCCACGCTGCGGCTGCCGGCGCTCGATCTCCCCATCTCGCGCACCGGGCTTACGGTGCACTACTCGCCGCGATTCAAGCTGGACGTGCAGCCCGGCGCGTTCCGCCTCGAGGACGACAACGGCCCGTTCGCCGACGCGCTGCGAGCACCGGCGCCGCTGGCGGCACCTGTCGTGGATGCGCAGACCGCCAAGCGCGTGAACCAGGGCGCCGCGGCCGGCCTGCAGGCGCTGGTCGATCGCTTTCAGAACGAAGCCGGCGGCCGCCGGGTGACCGGTGCGCTGCCCGTCTCCGTGGAGTTTCCAAACTTCGGCCGTTCGCTGTTCCTCGCCTCGGAGCTGGTGGCGGAAGGCACCGCTCCGTCGGTGGACCTGGCGTTCCGACGACTGAAGTAGGGTCCGCCTTCAGGCGGACCGTTCAGGGTCCACCTTCAGGTGGACCGTTGGAGATGTGACATGACTGCTTCGAGAACCCTGTCGTTCGCGTTGCTCGCCGTGCTCGCCCTCGTGACCGCCGCCGGCGCACAGCAACCGCCGCGGCCCACCGAGACGCCGCGAGGCGTCACGCTGACGCTCGCCGAATACAACCGGCTCATCGATCTCTCGTCACGCACGCCGCAGCCGCCGGCGCCACCGCTGCCCGCCGTGCTGGCGGCAGCCGACTTGAAGGTGCGTGTAGACAACGACACGGCACGCGGTGCGTTCAGCGTGCGGGGCGAAACATTCCGCAACGGCGTCGACCGCGTGCGCCTGTTGTCGGGATCCACCCTGATCGCCGCCACCACGCCCGGCCGGCCGGTACCGCTCATGACCGAAGGCACCAGCCAGTTCGCGCTCGTGCCCGGACCCGGCGCGTTCACGCTGGATCTCGAGTGGGGCTCACCGCTCGTGTTCCGGCCGGGCCGCGCGTCGTTCGCACTGCCCGTGCCCGAGGCGGGCACCGCCCGCGCCACCATCGACGTGCCGGGCGAGCAGGCCGACGTGCATCTGTCCGCCGGGCTCATCACGCGGCGCACGGTCGCCGATGGACGCACAACTGTCGAGGCCACGCTCGTGCCCGGCAAGCCCACGGAAGTGTGGTGGTCGATGCGCGACAGCGCGCCCACGGTGGCTGCGCGCGAGCTGCGCGCGCTCGCCGACGTGCTCACGCTCGTCACCATCGGCGACTCCGACGTCCGCATGGCCGCGCTGGTGGACGTCACGGTGATGCAGGGTGAGCTCAGGACCCTCGGCGTGAGGCTGCCGGCCGGCTACGAGCTGACGGGAGTCACCGGAAACTCGCTCGAGTCGAGCGAGCCGCGCGACGGCGGCCTGCTCATCACCGTCGGCGATCCCGCGGCGCGCCGCCACCAGTTTCTCGTCAGCCTCGAACGCAGCCACGAAGGGGGCTCGTTCGCGCTCGACACCGCGCTCGTGTCGGTGCGCGACGTGCAGCGCGAACGCGGCGAGATCGCGGTGGAAGGGGTCGGCACGCTCGAGCTCGCCGCGCACGAGCGTGACGGGATGCACCGCATCGACGTCAAGGAGCTCGATCGGACGCTGCAGTCGCTCGGCCGCCTGCCGACGCTCGCCGCGTTCCGCTACCAGAGCAGCGCCGCCACCACGCCGGGGCTGGCGCTCGACGTAAAGCGGTTTGCCGACGCCGGCGTGCTGGCGGCCGTGGCCGATCGCGTCATCGCGACCACGCTCGTTACCGCCGAAGGTCGCGCGCTCACCGAAGTGCGGCTGCAGATCCAGAACCGCGCGCAGCCGTTCCTCAAGGTGACGCTGCCAGCGGGTTCGTCGATCGCGTCGGTGGAAGTGGCCGGCGAGCCGGCCAAGCCGGCGCTCGGCGCCGACGGCACGCGCGTGCCGCTGCTGCGGCCGGGACTGCGGCCCAACGGATCGTACGAAGTGGCGTTCGTCTACCTGCACGCGGGCACGCCGTTCGCCAACAAGGGCGACCTCGGCATGACACTGCCGAAGATGGACATCCCGATCGGTCTCGTACGGTGGGAAGTGTTCGTGCCGGAGCGCTACGCGACGCGCGTCATCGGCGGCAACGCGATTGACCTGGGCGCGCTGACGCCGGAGCTGCGTGCCGTGTCGGGAGCCGGACTGTTCGAGAACAACGCGCGGGTCGGCGCTGCCGGCGCCGCACTCGGAGGACGCGTCGACACCGCCGGTTTCACGCCGATTTCCGGATCGGACGCGGAGCTGCGCGGCGTGGTGCGCGACTCGAGCGGCGCCGTGCTGCCTGGCGTCACGGTGGCCATCAACAACCCGAGCGTGGGGTCCCGCTCGGCCGTCACCGACAGCAACGGCGTCTATCGCTTTGTCGGCCTGTCGGGCGGCACGTACTCGGTGACGTTCACGCTGAATGGCTTCATGACCGCACGGCGAGAAGGGGTGCTCGTCATGGGCGGGCAGGCCGCCGGCATCAACGCCGAGATGAGGGTAGGCGCGGTGACCGAAACCCTGACGGTTACCGGCGCGTCCCCGATGGAGCCCGCGCTGCCGCCGGCCCTGCTGACGTTCGATCAAACTCGCACCCTCGAGCGCGTCGAGGGACGCGTCGAGCCGCGCGCCGAGGAATCGAAGTTCGTCGCGCCGTCAAGCAACGTCGTCAACTTGCAGCGTCGCACCGCGGGCGTGCTGCCGATCCGGCTCGACGTGCCGCGGGCCGGAACGTCGCTGCAGTTCGTCAAGCCGCTCGTCGTGGACCAGGAGGTGAGCGTGACGCTGCGCTACAAGCGCCGCGGGTAGAATGAACATTCGATGAAAGATCACCGGCTGCTCGACGGGCGCGCCGTGCGCGACCGCATTCTCGACGAGGTGGCCGAGCGCGTGCGGCAGGCTCAGGCCACGCACACAATTGGACGCCTCCTCTCGGTGAGCATCGGCGAGCACAAGGCGGCGGCCGTCTACGTGCGCGGTCAGGCGAACGCGGCCAAACGGGTCGGTCTGCAGTTCGAAGAGCAGATCTGGCCGAGCACGCTCAGCCAGGACGAGTGCAAGGCGCGGCTGGTGGCGATGAACGACGACGCCGGCGTGCTGGGGGTGATTCTGCAGCGGCCCGTCCCCTCGCACATCCACGGCCGCTCGCTGGCCTCGGCGATCCACCCGTTCAAGGACGTCGAGGGCATGAACCCGGCGTCGATCGGCAACATCGTCTACAACGACCTGGCGCTGGCCCCCTGCACGGCCGCCGCGTCCGTGGAGCTGATCAAGGCGACCGGCCTCAATCTCCACGGCCTCGAGGTGGTCATGGTGGGCCACTCCGAAATCGTCGGCAAACCGGCGGCGTTCATGCTGATGGGCGAAGGGGCCACGGTGACGGTGTGCCACCACATGACACGGTCGGTGGCCGCGCATTCGCGCCGCGCCGACGCGGTGCTGGTGGCGGTCGGCAAGCCGCACTTCCTCCGCGCCGACATGGTGAAGCCGGGCGCGGCGGTGATCGACATCGGCATCAACCAGATCACCGGCCCGAATGGCGAGGTGCAGATCGTCGGCGACGTGGACACCGACGCGGTGAAAGAAGTGGCGAGCTGGGTGACGCCGGTTCCCGGCGGCGTGGGGCCGGTGACGGTGGCGATGTTCATGCGCAACGCGATCACGGCCCACAACAAGCAGCTCGCCGCCGGCTGGCTGGGCTGAGGATGGCCGACTTTCCCCTCATCCTCTTCACCGACGGCGCCGCCAAAGGCAACCCGGGTCCCGGGGGATGGGGCGCCATCGTGGTCACGCCGGAGGGCAGCGTCACCGAACTGGGCGGCGGATCACCGCACACGACCAACAACAAGATGGAGCTCGGCGGCGCCATCGCCGCCCTGCGCCACGTGGCCGATCGGCCGGAACCGGTAGCGATCTACACGGACTCCACCTACCTGATTCAGGGCATCACGCAGTGGGTGTGGGGCTGGCGGAAGCGCGGGTGGAAGACGGCGCAAGGCACCGACGTGCTGAACCGTGACCTGTGGGAGGAATTGTCGGCGCTGACCGGCGCCCGCGCGCGAGGCAGCATCGACTGGCGCTGGGTCCGCGGGCATGTGGGCACGCCCGGCAACGAGCGCTGCGACGAGATCGCCGTGGCGTTCGCGGCGCAGCAGCCCCCCGAGCTGTACGACGGCCCGTTGACCGGCTACGACCGGCCGATCCTCGACGTTCCAGACGACACGGCGGTGCCGGAACGCCGCTCGTCGTCCAGCACGCCGAAGGTGGCCGCGTATTCCTATCTGAGCGTCGTGGGCGGCGTGCCGATGCGGCACTCCACCTGGGCCGACTGCGAACAGCGCGTCAAAGGACAGTCCGGTGCCCGCTTCAAGAAGACCGCGAGCGCCGACGACGAGGCCGCGATCCTGCGCGGCTGGGGCATCGACCCCGATCGCCTCTGATCACCGGGCCTGCTGCCGCATCCACGCAATCAACGCCTTGTCCTGCTCCGCGTCGTCGTAGGAGACCCCTTCGGCCTTCGCCATCGCCAGGGCGCGCTCGTTGAAGAAGGTGGCAACGTCGAGCTCGAGCTCGAAGATGAGCACGCTCGCCAGCCCGTTGATCGCCGAGAGATCCTTCGGGTTGACGAGCGCCGCCTCGAAGAACCGCCGCTCGGCCTCGAGCAGGATCGGATCCTTCGGCGGGCGCCCCGCCTGAATCGCCTCCCAGTGTTCGATCATGTAGGCGTTCTTCCGGTGATAGCCCCCCAGGTTCAATATCGTGAGATCAGAGGGCCATTGCCGTTCGGCGTCGGCCATCTGCGGATCGAGCGTTCGTTGGACGCGAGCGGCCGCCTTCAACTGCCGTTTGCCGACTGCGTCGTTCACGCGAGCCTGCCCGCGCGCCAGCCGATCGCCGGCCCGGATCAATTCGGGGCTCGGAGCCGCCACGAACGGCGGCAGCGGGTTGGCGGACTCCGGGGCATCCTCAGCCGCCTTCACCAACCGCTGGAGCCCGACGTCGCCGGCGGTCCGCAGGTCGAGATACACCAGGTGCCCGAAGAACTGCGGCAGCGGGGTGTCATCGGTCACACACGGCAGGATGTAGCGGTGCATGTGGAACGCCGTCAGGATCTCGGCCGACACCCATCGCGAGCGCGACGCCGGTTCGGACCACACCAGCACCATCGCGCGGCTGTCCCGGATGCTGTCGTAGAGCTCGGCCCGGAGCTGGACGCCGAGCCCAAGGTCTGAGTTGTCGAGCCACGCATCGAACCCGGCGGCGTTGAACGCCTGCTCGATCCGCGCCGCGGCCGCCGCGGTGGCCGAGGAGTGGCTGATGAAAACAGTGTGCACCGCTGGGCTCAGCGCGGAGTGTACCCTGTGGGGCATGACGGAAGCGCGCCCGCACTTGTCGATGCTGCGGTCCTACACCGCCGCCGATCTCTTGACCATCAGCAACGCGAGCTGCGGCACGATTGCGCTCTTCCTGTGCCTCGACTACGTGGAGACGGGCAGCAACCGCTTCATCTGGATCGCGTTCCTGCTGCTGCCGATGGCGCTGGTGTTCGACGTTCTCGATGGCTGGGTGGCGCGCGCGCAACCTAAGCGCAAATCGGCGCTCGGCGGCGACCTCGACTCGCTGGCCGACGTGATCTCGTTCGGCGTCGCGCCGGCCGTGCTCGGTTTCACGCTGGGGCTGCGCGGCGGCTGGGACATGCTCTGCCTCACCTACTTCGTGGTGTGCGGCGTGAGCCGTCTCGCGCGTTTCAACGTGACGTCGGCGGCGCTCACCGACACGAACACCGGCAAGGTGAAGTACTTCGAAGGCACTCCGATCACGACGAGCATCGCGATCGTGGCGCTGCTGGCCGCGGCCCTCGAGTTCGGCCACACCGGCTCGGCGCTGTGGTTCGGAGCGTGGCGGATTGGCCCCGCCACGCTCCACCCGCTGGCGCTCGTTTACGTCCTGAGCGGCAGCGCCATGATCAGCGCGACGCTTCGTATTCCGAAGCCGTAGCGACGCCGTAGGGGCCGCCTTCAGGCGGCCCGTTAGTTGTGCACGACCAGTTCGTTGCGCACCGTGTAGCCGGCTGACGCCTTCTCGACCGCGATCCGTTCGGCCGCCGCCTTCTGGGCCGCCGACGGCACGTGCCCCTTCAGCGTGATCGTCTTCGTGGCGCCGTCCGTGTCCACGTCGATGCCCGCCGCCGTCACCTTCGAATCGGCGACCAGCGCCGCCTTCACTTTGGCGGTCTGCGCGGCCGCGCCGGCCGCGTCGGCCGCCTCGTTCACGGCGTCCTTCGTGCGCTGCTCCGCTTCCTTGACGGACTGGTCATTGGCGGCGTTCTTCACGCTGTCCGCGGCGTCACGAGCGGCCGACTCCACCACGTCGCCGGTGGCGCGCGCCGCCTCGGCCGTCTCCCGTCCCGCTTCACGTGCGTCCTGCTTGGTCCTGTCCGAACAGCCCGCCATGACAGACGCGGCGACGAGTGCCGTCCCCGCCAGAGTCAGTGCTCTCATGTTCGTCCTCCAGCCCGGCGGTGGCGCCGGGAATCTCAGAGAAAAGAGCACAGCCCATGCCATATCATCCTCAGCCATGCGTCTGCGAGCGGCAGTGCTTGGTGCGGTGCTGGCGGTGGCGTGCTCATCCTCATCGCCGGAACGTTCAAACCCGGCCGTGGCCGGCGGGAGCGATCCCCGGTCCGACGGCGACCACAACGTCCGGCTCGTCGGCTATCACGACCTGCAAGGACGGCAGTCGCTGGTGGTCACCACCAAGTCGGATCCCGCCAACGGCAACTGGGTCTACATCGGCCACACGCCGAACGACCGCGCCGATCCGCAGGCATCGGACGACGGCCAGGGCAACGATCAACCGATCCTCAACCCGATCACCGGGAAGATGGAGTGGAACGGCACGTCGATCGTCGAAATCTCGGATCCGTCCAAGCCGCGGCTCGTGTGGCACATCCCCAACGATCAGGGCCACGTGAACTCGCGGTCGGTATCGGTGGTCTACGACTACGGCTTCGGCTCCGAGCCCGCGGGCCACGACTATCTGATTCGCAGCTACGACACCGGCAA
>Ga0207648_10000275_pt1 | contig 55875 bp, 48 predicted proteins | sample KBSMisM32_FD_184310 | JGI IMG/M metagenome (GOLD analysis project Ga0207648, IMG submission 184310) | Miscanthus rhizosphere microbial communities from Kellogg Biological Station, Michigan, USA - KBS Miscanthus M3-2 (SPAdes) (version 2) | ecosystem: Host-associated > Plants > Roots >...
TCCACCGCCGTGTTCTGAATCGCGGTCTCGTTCATGCCGTGCTTGCGCACCGCCTGCCGCACGCGGTTGGCGAACTCGGCCTGCACGTTGTTCTCGAACCACTTCTCGCCGAAGTTGGTGATGAGGCTCACGGAGTCGGTGACCTGCAGGCGCACCACCGCGTCGAAATCGAGCGGCACGCCGTCGCTGGACATCAGGTCGTCGAAGTGGATGCCATGCTGCTGCGGCACCATCGTGACGTAGACCGCTTCGGTGGAGGGCGCCACCCAGGATTGGCCGGCCTTCACGGCAGTGGGGTCCACGCCGCCGTGCCCGAAGAACCAGGGCTTGTGAATGAGCACCGCCTCATGACCCGCATCGGGTGCAATTGCATGACATCCTGCCGCGAGCGCCGCCACCAAGCACATTCCTGCAAGTCTCATCTGCGGTTGTCCCTCCAGTTACACAGGACATACGTGCAGCGCCACCGCGGGTTCGACCGCTTGTGGTGGGATGAACCGCCCCCAAGATATTGGGGCTCAGATTCTGACGGGCGCGCCCGGCATGGCGGTCATGTAGTAGTGCAGCAGGTCTGTGCCCGGCGGTGCGATGCCGAGTTGCCGGATCATCCCCATCACCTGGCCGCGGTGCAGCGTGCCGTGGTTCACCAGGTGCATCACGATCTGCTCCACGCTCGCCACGCCGTTGTAGCCGCGAATCGAACGGTAGGCAATCGACCGCGACAGATCAGCGTCCGACAGGTTGTCGCAGAAGCCCTCCCAGCGCGCCTGCAAATCCGGCCACTCGCGCTCGAGCGCCTCCAGCGTTTCGGCGGGTTTCTCGATCGCGTCGGCCACGCGCGTGTACCAGATCCAGTCGGCAAAGTGCAGGTGAGTCATGGTGCCGAGGATGCTGTGATGCGAGATCCCGGTCGGCTTCGCGAGCTCGCCGGGCGGCAGCGCGCGGACAGCGTCCACGAGCAGGCGCGACGCCCAGTTGGAATACCGGATGTGGAGCTGAAGATCGGCGGCGGTCATGACACAGGATAATCCGTGCCCGGCTTGGCTTTGATGTTCTCCACCATCTTGGCAAACGGCTCCATCGCGCCGTGCACCGGGATGTCTCGATCGACCTTCAGCCCGCGCCGCGCGATGTTGTCGAGCACGTTCTGCCCCCACAGGTGCCGATCCCAGGTGTTGTCGTAGAGATCGGCCTGCACCAGCAGGCGCTCCTTCGGCACGTAGGCAAACAGGTTCGTGCCCTCGCGCTCGTTGTCGAGCAGGTGATAGAGCCGCACCTCCATGGCCGCGTCCTTGAGCGTGAGCGTGTCGTCCACCAGCTGCAGCTTGAGCGGCTTCGGGCTCTTCGCCAGCGCATCGGGCTGCACCGTCCACGGCCGCGCCACCAGGTCTTTGAAGAACGCCTCGTTCGTGCGCTGCGTGATGATGGTCAGCCCTTCGGCCACGGCGACCCGCAGGCCGCCCGAGTGATCGAAGTGGTGGTGAGTGACGACCGCGTGCGTCAGCGGCTTCGAGCTGAGCTTCCGCGCCTCGTCGATGACCGCTTTCGAGCGCGTTTCGTTGAGCGGCGCCTCGAAGAGCACCAGGTGGTCGGAGAACTCGAACACGATGCTGCGGTGGTTGCCCGAGCCCGACAGCCACCAGATGCCCTTGGCCACCGGGTCCACTTTGACAACCTGCGCCGGGGGCACCGGCACCGCCGCGGATGTCACCGCGGCCGGCGCCGCGAGCGCCGCGGTGTCGGCGTCCACGGCATTCTTCGACACGCGCAGGTCGAACTGCGGGTACTTGTCGAGCGTGGTGGTGAGGCGCTTCGGCATCTTCACGCCGTTGACGTCTTCGTAGTCGGCGAACGCCGTCGCTACCAGCACGTCGCCGAGGTTGGCGTTGGAATCGAGGAACGACACGCGCACCGGCAGCTTGGTCGCACGCGACACCGCGAGCTGCAGCACGTCGCCTTTCGACGTGCGCACGTCCACGACGTCGTTCTCGCCGTCCTGCCGCAGATTCTGCACCTGGCTCGACTCGGCAAGTGCCGCGCGCACCGCGGCCACCGGGTGCTGCAGCGCCTCGCGACGCCGATCGCGCGCCTGTGCCTCGCTGCCACGGGCGGGCTCGCCGTTGGGCGGGAAGTTGATCGCCACGTCCCCGTCCTGCGCCTGGTGCTGGCGCTGCACCAGGGCGCCGGCGAACTGGAACTGCGCGGTGCGCTTCTGCGTCATGTCGGTGCGGTCGTTGGCCAGGTCTGTCGTGCGCCGATACTCGGTCACCTTCCAGTTCGGCAGTTCGCTGTCGGGCAAACGGTTCTGGCCGATGTTGGGCGCGTCCCCTTCCCCTTCCACCGCAATCGACTTGAGCGCGCGCAGGCGGTCGGCACCACCAAGGGCGGCGGCGGCGTCGGCGATGACCTGGCGCTCGGGCGGCGTCTGCGCGCAGGCGGCCGCGAGGGTCAGAACAGCAAGAAGAACGGGAACGGTGTGGACACGACGCAGCATGGCGCCTCCTCTGTAGGCACCCTTGTATCACTCCCAGGCACGAGCTGACACGCCGCCAATTGACGACTTTTTGACCGCCGCGCCGCGCGGCCCACCCGATGATCGGGGGCCATGCGAGCACACTTTCTTCGAGTCTCTGCCCTGACCGCCGTGGCGAGCGTCGTCGGCGCCGCCGGACCCGCGTTCGGCGCTCCTGGACGCACGCTGGCGGGCGTGACGTGCGAGACACCGCCGGCCGTGCACTGCGCGCTCGACGGCTGCACACGTGAGCAGCTCGGCAACCTCGGCAACGCAAAGGAGCCGAAGAGCGGCCGATCGTTCTTCCTCGATTACCCGTGCGACCTCAAGCCGGGGGAACCGGTCGTCTTCCTTCTGAGCCTCCACGGTGCCGGGGCGATCGGCAACTGGCAGCGGCACTACTTCCCGGCCCTCGACTACAAGGACAAGTACCGCCTCGTCATCGCGACGCCCACCGCCGCCACCACCGGCACCATCACGCCCGGCGCGCCCGGCGTGCGCATGTGGAACGCGGACGCCGACGACGCGTTCCTGCGCGATCTCGTGGACTACCTGTTCGCCGAGATCGGCCGCCCGTCGATCAAGTCGTTCTGGCTGGTCGGGCACTCGCAGGGCGGCATGACCTCGAACCGGATCGTCTGCTCCGACTTCTTCAAGGACAAGGTGGACGGCTGGCTCAGCCTGTCGGGCGGACGCATCGGGCCGGCGGCGATCGCGCCCGACTTCTTCGGGCCGAACGGTCCGCCGGCGTCGCTGGCCAACGGCAACGGTCCACGGCCCGGCGTGGCCGCCATGCCCGCGTGCGACATCAACTTCATCTTCACGTCGGGCGAGAAGGAGATCACCGCTCTGCCCGAGACGTCGCCGTGGGCGGAGACACACGGCTGCGCGGCGCGCGTCCGTCAGCGCGACGTCGTCGACGCCACGAAAGGCTACGTGACCGGCGCCGCGCCCGGCCGCGGCGCGAGCTGGGGCCGTGAGGCGCGCCCCGGCACCGCCGAGGTGTTCGTGTATCCGAAGTGCCGGGACAAGAAGGTGGTGGCCGACGTGCTGCGCATGGACAAAGGCCACACCGAAGGGTTGGAGCCGAAGGTCACCGAATCGCTCGTCGCGATGATGGCGGCCGCCCCCGGCGGCAAGGCGCGACGGGTGGGCGCCGGCACCGCGGCCGCCCCGGCGCCGGACGGCGACTCGCTGGCCGCGCGCATCCAGCGCATCGAGGACCGCCAGGCCATCGAACAGCTCATGGTCGGCGATTACCCGCGGGCGCTCGATTCGTCGAACTGGAAGGTGTACGCCTCGTTCTTCGCCGCCGACGGCGAGCTGATCGTCAACGGCACCAGCATCAAAGGGCCGGCCGCCATCGAGGCGTACTTCAACCGCCCGCGGCCGGCACGCGCCGGCGCGCCGGCCAACCCCGAGCCGCGGGTCGGCAAGCACGTCGTCACCAACCTGAGCATCCAGATCACCGGCGACCGCGCCGTCGCGCAGGGCTACTGGCAGACCGTGATGTCGCGCGCCAGCGGCACCAGCATCGCCGGCGCCGGCCACTACGAGGACGTGCTGAAGAAAGAGAACGGCACGTGGAAGTTCCTGAAGCGCGCCATCATCACCGAGCCGGCGCCCGCGCCGCCTTCGACGCGTTAATGTTCGTGGTCGAGGCCGGGAGTATGCTGGCGTCTGGATGCGCCGGCTGCTCTGGATCCTCGCCGTGCTCACGCTCGCCGCCGGCGCCGCGCACGCGCAGGTGTGGCGCGGCGGGTTCGGGTTCTACGCCGCGCCGAAGCGCCCCACCACGGCGACCTTCGGCCACGGCTTCAACCACTGCCGCCTCATGTTCTCGAGCGACCATCGCGAGAAGCGCGGCTGGAGCACCGACTACCCCGGCGCCGACTTCAACCTCAGCGTCCGCCTGAGCGAGCTCACCAAGACGCGCGTGACGCGCGACAAGAGCGGCGACCCCGACTACATCACCGTGTCGGCCAGCGATCCGGATCTGTTCCAGTGCCCGTACATCCTGGTGGAAGACGGCGGCTCCGCGCGTTTCAGGAACGACGAGGTGCTGAAGCTGCGTGAGTACCTGCTCAAGGGGGGCTTCATCTTCGCGTCGGATTACTGGGGCACGCGCGCCGGCGAGCAGTGGGCGGAAGAAATCGGGAAGGTGCTGCCCGGCAACCGCTATCCCATCATCGAACTGCCGCCCGATCATCCGGTCTGGCACTCGCTGATCGCGGTGAAAGAGGTGCCGCAGATGGCGTCGTTCCAGTTCTGGACGCGCAGCGGCGGCGGCATCTCCGAGCGCGGATCCGACAGCGCCGTGGTGCACGTGCGCGGCATCGCCGACGAGCACGGACGGCTGATGGTGGTGATGATCCACAACAGCGACATTCCCGACGCGTGGGAACGCGAGGCCGAGGATCCCCAGTACTTCTACCGGTTCTCCCCCGACGCCTACGCCGTGGGCATCGACATCGTCCTCTACGCGATGACCCACTGACGCTCCCGGCACGCGCCGGCACGCCGCCGCGCGGCCCTGCACGGGGGGACGATCCCGTTATGGACGGGCTCAGGAAATCCCCGGGCCTGCCGATTCCCGCTGGAATGGACCCGCAGACCAAGGCGCAGGACCGGGCGGCGCAGCCGCCGCGACGCGATCGCCTGGAACACTACGTCAAGCAGCTCGTCGGCGACTCGAAACTGCCGCTCTTCTCGAAGCGGCTCCTCGACATCCTGGCGCTCGGCACGCAGGACCGCACGTCCGCGCACAAGCTCGCCGACCTGGTCATGGAGGACTACGCGCTCACCGTCAACGTGCTGCGCATGGCCAATTCGTTCGCCTACAACCGCTCGAACCACGCCATCGAAAACGTGTCGCACGCCATCGTGGTGCTGGGCATGGACACCGTGCGCAAGCTGGCGAGCACGCTGGTCTACTTCCTGGCGTTCGAGAACCGCTCGGCGAGCCTGCGCGAGCTGATGGTGCAGTCCATGCTCTCGGCGCACGTCGCCGGCGTGGCCGCCGAGAAGACGCTGTACCCGCGGCGCGAGGACGCGTACCTGGCCGCGATGCTGCTCAACCTCGGCGAGGTGCTCGTGGCGTGTCACTCGCCGGAGCACTACCTGGTGATGAAAGCCGAGGCCCGCGAGGGGACGACGATGCGCGAGGCCTGCCAGCGCCGGCTGGGATTCTCGTTCGACGCCGTGGCGCGCGGTGTCGGGAAGCACTGGCGGCTGGCCCCGGAACTGTCGTCGATCTGGGACGAGAGCGGCGCCCCGCCGCAGCTGGCCGCGCTCGCGCGCCTGGGCAACGAGCTCACTCGCGTGATGTACCGGCCGTCCACGAAACACGAGGCCGGCATCCAGCTCCTGATGTTCCACTACGGCTACACGCTCAAGCTGAAGGAAGAGGACGTGCCGCCGATCTGGGAGCGCGGCGTCGAGGAAACCCGCAGGATGTTCGGCACGCTCGGCGTGATGGTGGGCGCCCACGCGTCGCTGTCGCTTCCAACCTCTTGATCCCCGTCGGGGTCGGGTCGTACTCGGCGATCATCCTTTCGCCGTAGCCCCGGTGTACGGCATCCGGCCAGGCGTCGGAGCCAGCAGGCGCGGCACCAGCGGATCGTCAACCTGACGCGGCGCCTCGATCCGATTGCGATCGGTCGGATACGCGAAGTGATAGCGGAGATACTGGGCGTAGAACACCAGCCGCATCGCGCCGGGCTTGATGCGGCTGCCGAAGTGCAGGCAGCGCGAGGTGTCCACGAAGGCGCCTGTCCCGGCGGGCCCGACCAGCTCCACGCGATCCGACGGGCCGGCGTGCGGCTCCAGTTCGGCGTCTTCCCAGCGCCGGAACTGATCGCGATGCTCCCCCGCCGCCTTTTCGCGCCGCCAGACGCCTTTGAGCGCGGTGCGGCTCACGGGTCCAGGCAGCCACGTCAGCGGTCCATGGTCCGGCGTTACGCCGAAGACGTTCACGAAGATCTTCACCTGGCGGAAGTCCTCGGGGTCCAGATGGTAGAGGCGGCTGTCGGCGTCGGTATCCGCCGGCGATGAGAGCAGCAGCCCCACGCGCCGCAGCACCGGAACGGTGCCCAGGTAGCGCGTGACCGCGTTGACGACCGGCAGCGACAGGCAGAACTGCACGAACTCCGGATAGCGGCGCAGATCCTCGTCCGAGAGAAGCTCCTGCAGGTACTCCTGCTTCCGCCCGAGGAGCCGCGCCCCGCCGAGCCATGGGCGCCGCTCTTCGTAGATGTGCCTCGCCAGACGCACCACGGCCGGCAGGCCTTCGAAGTCAGCCATGCCAAACCGGGAGAAGCCCGAGGTCCGATCGATCGGCACTGGCGCCGGAAGACGCGCCAGCCGGCGTGCCTCCTGGCGGCGCCGCCAGTATTCCCACGGATGACGCGCGATGACAGCCGCCCGTAACAAGGCACGGCCGGCGCGAGAGGCGTTCAATCGCTTGCGGGATGGAATGTACCTGCGAAAAGACATGACTCCCTACGTTCGACGAAACCGCGCCTGCGGGGGAGCACCGCGCTGCGTCTCATTTTACGGGCGACGACCGGAGATCGAATCTCGACTGGAGGCAGGACGCAACCTCGAGAACTTCTCGTCCGGCACCGCGTCTAAACCCGCGTAGGATGACGCCCATGCCCCACTCACGTGCCGTCACGGCCGTGGTGCTTCTGTGCGCGGCCCCGCTGCGCGCACAGGAGGCGCCGGTCGTCGACCATCACCAGCATCTGTTCAGTCCGGCCCTGGCGGCGGTGATGTCGCGCCCCGCACCGGCGCCGCCGACCGCACCGGTCACGGCCAAAGATCTGATCGCCCTGCTCGATGCGGCCGGCATCAAGCGCGCGGTGATCCTGTCGCCCGCGTACATCTTCGAACAGCCGTCACGCAAGGTCGAGGACGCCGCCCCGAAAGTGCGCGCCGAGAACGACTGGGTCAGCCAGCAGGTCGCGCAGTACCCGGATCGCCTCGTCGGGTTCTGCGGGCTCAACCCGCTGAAGGACTACGCGCTCGACGAGCTCGCGCGGTGCGCGAAGGACGTCAATCTCCGCAACGGTCTCAAGCTGCATTTCGGCAACTCGGTCGTGGACTACCACAATCCCCAGCACATCGAGCAGGTGGAGCGAGTGTTCCGCGCGGCAAACAGCTATCGCATGCCGATCGTGGTTCACATGCGCGCCGCGATTAACGCGAAGCTGCCATACGGGCGCGACGAGGCGCGGATCTTCATCGAGCGGCTGGTTCCGGCCGCTCCAGACGTCGTCATTCAGGTGGCGCACCTGGCGGCCGCCGGCGCCCCCTCGGATCCCGACGCCGACGCGGCGCTGGAAGTCTTCATCGACGCCATCGCCAAAGGCGACCCGCGGGCCACGCGCCTCTATTTCGACCTTCCGAGCGTGTCACCGGCGATTACGATCACGCCGGACAAGGCGGCCGCGATCGCGTCGCAGATTCGGCGCCTCGGCGTGCAACGGCTGCTCTTTGGATCGGATGCGCCGACCGGAGGGCCGCTCACGCCGACGAGCGCGTGGGAGTCGTTGCGGAAGCTCCCGCTGACCGAAGTGGAGCTTCACACCCTCGCGACCAACGTCGCCCCGTATCTGCGCTGAACGCGCCGGCAGAATGCGCGCGTGACGAGCCTCGACCTGAGTGGTCATCCGGTCGCAGTAAGTGACCGGCCGGGGGTCGAGGCCCGGCCGGTCTTCTCTGGATTATCGCGTCGCGGTGGCGGGCGGCGCGATCTCCAGAATCTTCGCGGCGCTACCTGGCCGTCGCGCCTTGTCCCATCTGTTCCAAGGTGGGAGGAGTCAGACCAAGGATCTTGGCCGGATTGATCTTGAAGAGCAGATCGAGCTCGCGTTCGGTGAAGCCGTTGGCGCGAAGCCTCTGTGCGGCCAACGCAAGAGCGTCCGGCGGAAACACGGTGCCAGCCTGACCGGCGTCGCTGTCGACGAACGAGTGCTCGACGCCGGCGGCTCGAATCGCGTCCACGTACCACTTGACGTCTTCCGGCCTTGCCGTGGGGTTGCCGAACTGCCAGGTGAATTCCTCCCAGACCCGCCCCGGTCCCAACTCCGCCGCTTGCTTGACCTGTTCGACTGTGTAGCCTTGCAGGCGCGGGTGCGAGTTGATGATGGTCTGCACCCCAGCCTTCAGCGCTTCTTTGATCAACATGAAGCCTTCGGGCTGCGAGCTGTGGCCAGTCTCGAGAATCAGCTGGCCGTTGGTTTCCCGCGTCCGCGCCGTGGCGATGATCTCGAGGATCTGCTTGGTCTCAGGCAGCAACTCGCCATCGGCGCACGGCATCGGATACTTCGCCCAGAAGGCGCTCCCGTCCTTGCACCTGGCAATCGGCATGAAGGGATTCTTGAAGAACTTCGCCCGCAGCGGCGCGAGCGTGCTCTGGTAGTTCGCGACGGTGTGATAGCTCCACTCCGAATCCCACGTCGACAGTTCCACGATCCGGCCGTATCCACCCTTCATCTCGGTCATGTGAATGACCGCCCAGGGGTTGACCTTGTCGCCAACAATCAGGTTGTTGGCCATGCCGCCGAACACTTCCAATTGGGGATAGAGCCTGCGGACGAGATACGCCATCTGGGCGGTGTCGTCCATGTGCTCGCCCATGATCACGAAGCCCCGCATCCCGGATTCGACGGCCCGCCGGGCCTGATCGAGCACGTCGAGCGAGCGAGCCGCCTGACCGTAGCTGGGACCGTTGCTGTCCGGATCGAGGTGCGCGTGCAGATCGATGGCCCCCTTCAGCACCGGATCTCGCGGAGCGGGATCGTTCAGGCTGTAAAAGGTCGCCCGGCCCGCCGGACCGCGCCCTTCACCGCGCGCGGGTTCGGCTGCAGGTGCCGGGCCGCCGCCCCGGCGCCCCTCCTGCGCGGTGGCGGAGGTCCCGCCGATGACCATTGCAATGCCGAGCACGGCCCCGGCACCAAGAACGAGAGTCTGTACGAACGCCTTCCTCATTTGGGCAGCTCCTGTGTCACGTCCCAGCTAGTAATTCGAATCCCAACGAATGTTGAGCCACACCATTCGGCCGTCCACCTTGCTGAAGCCGTGAGTCATGTTCGACGGCACGAACATCACATCGCCGACCTTCATGGGCTCTTCGACTCCCGAGTTTGCAAGCCGCGGATTTCCCCGGACGGGCTCGACATGGGCGCCGCCTGCTGCGGTGCTGAAGCCGGTGACGGCTGTCCCCGCTCCCTGGAGCACGACCCAGGTGTCGATCGTCCGCTCGTGGAACTCGACCGACGGCTCGGTGATGTTCCGGATGTTCACGTTGAAGTGGCCGCCCTCGATCATGCGCTTGGTCAGGCTGGTGCTCTTCGTCGAGTTCTGTTCGGCGATGTAGCTGTTCAACAACGCCTTCGGAATGTAGACGGCCTTGTCCGGGGTGGCGTACTCGCCAACGCCCGCGCTTCCCGGGACGCCGGGCACCGGCGGATTGCCGGCTCCCATCGGCCCCTTCCAATCGACGTCCCAGCGAACGTTCAGCCAGGTGATGCCACTGGACCCCACCTCGCTCATCCAGTGGGGCAGATTGGCCGGGACGAACAGCACGTCGCCGGCGTCCAGATGGTCGGTGACACCACCCGTCACCTTGCCGTTCGCAAACGTGCCGCCCGTTGTGACCGCTCCGCTTCCTTCCATGACGTACCACACGTCGATCGTCTTGGGGTGAATCAGCGGCGCGGCCTCCGGCTTCTTGATCCGCCGGATGTTGACGTTGAACTGGCCGCCTTCGACCATGCGCAGCGTCTCCTCATGGGCGGCATCCATGTCTTTGAAGTACTGATCGAGCTTCGACTTCGGAAGCGGGACCGCACGCTCGGTCGTGGCTCGCTCGAGGATGTGGGTGCCGCCGCCTGCGGCGCCGCCCCTCCCGCCCTCTCTCCCGCCACCCTGTCCTGCCGCCCCGCCGCGCTGGGCTGCGACGCTGACGCCCATGGCTACAGCCAGCACCGCGACGGCGCACACGACCGTGTGCCGAGCGACGCCTGATTTCGATGTCCTCATCTCTGGTCCCTCTCTCCGGATCGCAAACCCACCTGACACCGGCTCCGCCCTAAACAAACGCGCCCCGCGATGATCGCGGGGCGCGCAGCGTACTGTCGGGAGACCCGTGAACGCCGGCCTCCCGTCATATCAGAAGTCGATCTGTGCGCTGAACTTTACCAGACGGCCGTCGAGCACCTGCGTCGGCTGTCCAAACCGGTTCGGGTTCGTCGCCGTCGGGGTCCTGTTATAGGTCCCGAAGAGCGTGACCGGCGTGTTGACGTTGAACAGGTTGTACGCATCCACGTTGGCCTGGATGCGGCGACCGCCAAATCGGAAGATCTTGGTGCCACGCAGGTCGACCTGGTTGATCCGCGGTCCGAAGAGCGACAACGGCTTCACCAGCGGGATGGTCACCGTCGTGGCCCCCGACAGGTTGCGGCCGAGCGTCGGCGAAACATCCGCGTTGGTAAACGTCGCGTTGGCGCCGTAGTTCGCCCCCGGATTGCTCTGCACGACCGCGGCCGCCTGGATGCCCCACGGGAACTGGTACGAACCATTCACCTTGACGCGGTGCTGATACGGCACGTCGATGGCGCAGTTGAACAGCTGCTGCGGCGAGTCGATCACGTAGCAGCTGTTGGTGCCGGCCGAGGCGCTGCCGCCCGCGGCCAGCCCGAGCTGCACCGCGTTGCCGACGTTCCAGCCGCCACCGAGCTGCGCCTTGTCCTTCAGACGCAGCTGGAAGTTCACGTCGACGCCGTTGTAGATCTCCTCCTGCTTGTGGAACTCTGTTCCATTGAAGCTGCCCGTCTCGTAGCCGTTGGCGCTGCGCGAGATGATGTTGTTCGGCTGAATCCCGAACTTGTTGGGGTTGAGGTCGTAAAGGCCGGTGAGCGTCTGGCCGCTGCTCGGCAGCCTGGGATCGGTCGGCACCACGACGCTATAGGGGCTGTAGTCGGTCGGCGCCAGGACCAGGTTGTCCGTGATCTGGAAGTTGCCGAACCAGGTGCGGAAGTAGCCGGCGTTGACGACGAGGTTCGGCAGGATCTCGCGGTCGATGCTGATCGAGGCCTGCCAGTCCATGGGCCGCTTCTGCCAGCCCGTGATCCACTCCGGGTCAGGAGCGTTCGTCAGGTTCAAGCCGCCGAAGTTCGGGTTGGCCCACGCGCCGCAGATGTCGCCGCCGGTAGCGGTGAGGTTCTGCGCCAGGTTGCTCTTCAGATCGCAGTCGGGCAGCCGGTTGCCGTTCGAGTCGGTCCAGGTCCGCGTCGTGCTGCTGTTGGCCTGGGCGGGGTCGAGAAGGTTCGCCATGCCCGTCGTGGCCGACTGCACGTAGCGGTTGAGGCCGAACTTGATGGCGGTCTTGGCATCGCCCTTCGGGTCCCACACGATGCCGAACCGCGGGTTGAGATCCTTCCAGTTCGGGATGTCCGTGCGAGCCGGATACGAGCGCGCGGGCGTGATCAGCCCCGCGGGCGACTCGGTGGCGGCGATCGATTCACGCAGCCAGTCGAAGCGCAGGCCGGCGCTCACCGTGATGCGATTCAGACGCCATTGATCCTGCACGTACAACCCGAGGTCGGGATTGAGCTGATCGGTGGTCAGGAACGGCGCGGCAAACTCCGTCAGCGACGTGGGGTTGCCGTTCAGGAAGGTGTACGACACCGGCAGGCCGTTGACCTGCGACGGCGAGCGTTCCGTGTAGACACGGTGGCCGCCGCCGAGCCCATACATGTAGAACCCGCCGGTCTTGATCGTGTGCGAGCCCTTGATGATCGAGACGTTGACGCGACCGTTCGTCTGGTGCGACAGCGCCAGCTGCTTGAAACCGACGCCGCCGTAGCTGAAACCGAGGCCGACATCGTTGATCAACACGTTGTTGGGGAGACCGTTGCCGCACTGCTCGTAGTCGCTCAGGTACAGATCCGTGCCGTGGTTGCTGAAGTTGAAGCGGCTGACGGTCACGCCGGCGTCGAAGAGCAGGTTGTTGTTCTGGGGCCGGCTCCAGCTGCCCTGTGAGACATCCTGGCGCTGGCAGTAGCCGAGGTTGGCTTCGGTCTTGATAGTGCCGGTCTCGAGCTGTCCGGTCAACTGCTCGGTGAAGTTCTTCTGCCAGTCGTAGGAGAAGGTGAACTTGTCCTTCTTCGTCGCCTGAATGGTGATGCGTCCACCGGCCCCGCCGTCCCGTTCCTCGGGCTCGAGGGGACGATTCAGATCGTTCGTGAAGACGAAGTCGTTCGGGTTCGCGTCGAAGTAGGTGTTGGCGACCGCCGTCGTCGTGCCCCACCTGCGTCCGGAGGCGAAGAACCACACCCGATCGGCCACGATGGGCCCGCCGAAGGCCGCGTTGTAGTCGAAGACCTTCCTGACCTTGTTGATCGACGTCAGCCCCTGGCCGCGCAGGTCGTCGTCGAGGTTGTCGCTCTGCAGACTGCTGCCGGTGCCGGCGAGGAAGATGGATCCGCTGAAACGGTTGCCGCCTTCCTTGGGAATGCTGTTCACCTGCGCGCCGCCCAGCGAGTACTCGGCCGATCCCATCGTGCCGAGGTCGACCACGACTTCCTGCACGCCCAGCGGGTTGACGTAGAAGCCGCGGCCCGTGCCCTCGAGGCTGCCGATGCCAGGCGTCAACGCGTTGTAGCGCATGCCGTCCTGCAGCAGGCGGGAGTCGAACGTCTTGCCGCCGTGCACGGTGATGCGGACCGAGCGCTCGCCCTTGCTGCCGCCCACGTCCTGCGCGTTCGGCGGTTCCACGACGGCGGGGATCAGCGCGGCGATGCCGAGGACGCTCTTGGCCGTCGGCACCGTGTCGAGCACCTCACGCGACACCGTGCGCTGCTGCGTCGCGCTCGAGGTATCGACGAGCGGCGTGGCGCCGGTGACGGTGATCGTCTCCTCGAGCTGACTGACCTTGAGCTCGGCGTCCACCGTGGCGGTGAAGTTGGTGCGCAGCTCGAGGCCGTCGTGTTTCACGGTGGCGAAGCCCGCGAGAGAGAAGGTCACCGTGTACGAGCCCGGCCGAAGGGCCTCGAGCCGGTACTGGCCGCGCTCGTCGCTGACCGCGGAGCGGACCTTCTCGATGAGCGCCGGGCTGGCCGCCTCGATGGTGACGCCGGGCAGCACGGCGCCCGACGAGTCCTTCACGACGCCAGCGATGGTGGCCGTGCTCGTGCCTTGCGCGAGCGCGGACGCGGGGATCAAACTCAGAACGAGGGCGACGCATGCGCGACGACCGAAACGTGCCAAGACCACGAGGTCCCTCCTTGATGATGAAACCCAGGTAATCCGGGGAAAGGAGGCGCGTGCCGGGGACTCACTGCCCGCAAACACGGCCGCGCGGATTATGCGAATCGCGCGGACCATGAAGCAAAGCAGGAATTGTCATCAATTGTTCCCGGACGGGCCGCCTCGAGGCGGCCCCTACTTTTTCAACAACGGGTGGACGTATCCCGCCGGCAGTACATGGTCCGGATCCGGGCGCATCGAGACGTACTCGACGTGATCGTCCACGTCGGTGAAGCCGTGATAGACGCCGGGCGGAATGATCACGATGTCGCCCGGGCCGACCTTGCGCGACTGCGCCGCCTGTTTGAACGTCCCCTGGTTGCTCGGCCCCACCGCCACCTTGACGATTTCGCCGTCCGCAGGCAGCGGCTTGGCGCCTTCGACGACGCCTCCCGTGAGCAGCGTGCCCGAGCCGGACACGATGTAGTACACCTCGGTGATCTGGGTGTGGTTGATCGCGCCGACGGGTGCGCCCGGATTGGTCTTGCCGCGGCGCAGGACGCCCACGCTGACGTTGTACTTGCCCATGTCGACGACCTTCATCTGCCGGTCGCCGCCGCCGGTGGGCGCTTTGATCACGGTCTGCACGTCGGCCGCGGTGATGTCGGTGGCGAGCACGGGCGGCTGGCCGCCCTGCGTGAAGGTGGCGGCAGCCCCGAGTGTGATCAGGACGCCGGCAACGCCGGGAATCCACCTTCGCGCTACGCGCTTCGGCGGACAAGCGATTTGATTCATTTTCTCACCACCCATTTCTGCAGACAGCCGCCCGACGGGCTCTGATCGCAGTTGCCGGTGAGCCCGGCGAACACGTTGCCCTCGTTGTCCGCGCCCATGCCTTCGGGCCGCGTGCCCTGCTGGTAGTAGCGCAGCGAGCCGTCCTTGGCGCTGCCCACGCGGAAGCCGTTGCCCCACCCGGGATTGCGGACCTTGTTGCCGCCGCCTTCGGGCGCCTCGGGCGGGCCGCCGATCGTCTGACTGCTCTCGGAGTCGGCCACGATCACCGTGTCGTCCCGCAGGATGGCAATGCCACTCGGCCGGCCGAACTGCCGCCACTCGTCCACGAAGTTCATGTTGCGGTCGAAGATCTGCACACGGTTGTTCGAGCGGTCCGCCACGAACAGACGCCCCTGCGAGTCGTAGGCGAGCGCGTGCGGCCCCATGAATTCACCCGGGCCCGAGCCCAACTTGCCGTACTCGGCCACGAAGCTGCCGTCGGTCTTGATGCGCACCAGGCGATCGCCGTCCTGCTGCGCGTCGGTGGGACGCGGCCAGTGTCCGTCGGCCACGATGATTTCTCCGTTGGGCGCAATCGCGCACGCCGTCGGACCGATGAACGTCGTGGCCTTGTCGGCCTTCGATACACCGGCCTTGCCGAGCGTCAGCAGCACCTTGCCGTCCGGGCTGAACTTGAACAGCTGGAAGCCGCGCCCTTTCGTCGCCTCGCTGCCCTGGAAGGGACCGCTGTCGCCCGCCCAGAAGTTGCCGTCGCGGTCCTGGCAGAAGCCGTGCGCCTGCACGAACATGCCGTTGCCGAACTTGCGATCCACCTCGCCGGTCGGCGTGATGTGGAGAATCGGAGGCTCGGAGCGGTGGTGCAGCCAGGTGCCACCCTTGCCGTCCGGAATGATCCCAATCGCCGCGCCGGGCTTGATATCGCCGAGGCGAGGCCAGTTCGGCGTCATCGTGTACGGGCTCGCCATCGTGCTGGCCCATGCGGGATAGCCGCCACGCGCTCCGGCGGAAGCGGGCGCCGGATACGTGCGAGGTGACGGCGGCACGAAATCCTTGACCGCGTTGGGCGGCGGAGTGCTCGACAGCCCCTTGTAGACGAAGCGCTGCGCGCGCGCGCCCGGCGCCACTTCGCCCGTGTAAATGTTGCCCTTGGAGTCGACGGCCATGTGGTGCAGCCCCTGGAAGTCGCCGGGCTTCTCGCTGCGCTCCCCGAACTGATAGAGCAGCTGCAGGCTCTTGCGATCGAGCACCAGGATGTGGGAGTTGCCGTAGTCGGCCACGTAGAGGAACTGCTGCTCCTTGTCGGGAGAGAACGCCACGCCGGCGGCCGACTGCGCGGACGGGCCGGTGCGGTTGATGAACACCTGGGTGATGTATTTCCCTTCCGGCGTGAACACCTGCACGCGGCGGTTGGGACGGTCGGCCACGTACACGAGCCCGTCGTTCGACACCTTCACGCCGTGTGTCGGCCCGCCGAACTGCCCCGAGCCCAGCCCCTCGATGTCGGTGGGCAGCGCCGCGGCACCGCCTCCCCCGGCACGAGCCCCACCAGCGGCCGGCGCCGCAGCGGGAGCAGCCGCGCCACCCGCGCGCGCGCCGCCCGCAGGCGCGGCCCCCGCACCCGCACCGCCACCGCGTGGCGCGGCCACGACGTCGATGGGCGCATTGCCGAACGCGCCCCATTGGCGCTTGAAGGCGCCGGTGTCGGCGTCGAACACGATCACGCGGCGGTTGCCGTAGCCGTCGGCGACGAACGCTTCGTTGGTCTTGGGCCACACGAAGACGTCGGCCGACTGGTGCACGCTCTTGGTGTCGGCGTTGCCCTTGCTGACGCTCCGGCCGCCGATCTGCAGCAGGAACTTGCCCTTGTTGTCGAACTTCAAGAGCATGTCGTCGTCGAGATTGCGCAGCGACGGCGCGACGGGGGCGCTGCCGCCGATCCAGATGTTGTTCTTGTAGTCGACGGCGATGCCGTGCTCGCTGTCGGGCCAGTCGTAGCCGGTCCCGGGCCCGCCCCACGCGTTCACGTACTGCCCCTTCTCGTCGAACTCCAGCACCGGAGGCGCGGCGTTCTTCCGCTTGTCCTCGGGGATGGTGTTCGGCCGGTGCAGCAGGAAGACGTGATCGCGGCTGTCCACGCCGACCGACGCCACGTGCCCCATCAGCCAGTTGTTCGGCAGCTTCGGCCAGCTGGCGTCCACTTCGAAGACCGGCATCTTGCGTCCGGCCTGCGCCTGCGCGCCGGTGTTCGAGAACGTCGCGGCCGCCGCCATGACCGCCACGCCCGCGATAGCGAGATTTCGCAATGAAGATCGTTTCATCGTCTTTTCTTGAGTCCTGAGCCCTGAGCTTGAGCCCTGAGCGTCCTGGTTGTGCCGGATTGATAACGGAGCGGCATTATGCGAGGGGGGCGCCCGGGCCGGACCCGACGCATTTGTCATCAATTGTCACCACCCCCCGAAATGGGTCAGGACCCCCTCCAACGGGTGAGGGGTCCCGTATACTCTGGCTTCTCTCGGGAACGAGACTCCGTGACCACGACGTCATCCTGTTTCACCCTCCGCCGCCACGCGGCCGCCGCGGCGCTTCTTCTCGTGTCGTTGTGCGGCCTGGCCTGCTCGACCGGGGCCGCGGCGCCGCGGCCGCAGGAGATCAAACTGCTGTCCGGCATCGCCGCCAGCTTCAGCAGCGATCTGACGAAGCGCTTCAACAGCGCTCTGCCCCAGACCCACATCGAGTTGACCGCATCCACCGGGGGCGTCGCCGTCGTGACCGCCGTCGACAAGGGGGAAGGACAGCTCGGCCTTGCGCAGTCTGACGTCGCATACCTCGCGTACCGGCGCGGCATCGACAAGAACCTGTATCCGCACAAGAATCTCCGGGCGATTGCGGTGCTCTGGGTCAACACCTTCTACGTGATCGTGCGGGCCGACAGCCGCTTCCAGTCCATCAGGGACCTGAAGCATCAGCGCGTCGGCGTCATCCGGCCCGGCACGTCGGGCGAGTTCTCGACCCGCATCGTGCTCCGCGCGCACCACATGGAATACGCCGACGTGACGCCGATCTTCGAGCCGACCGACACATTGATGCCGATGCTGGCCAAGGGTGAGATCGAAGCGGTCTTCAGCGCCAACCCGCTGATGCTCGACACGATTCTCACGCTCAGCAAAACCGTGCCGCTGCGTCTCATCCCGATTGGCCGCGCCGAAGTGAACAGCCTGCGCAGCAGCTACCCGTTCCTGCGCCCCGTCACCGTGGCAGCGCATCGGCTGGCCGGACAAGAAAAGCCCATCGAAACACTCGGCTCGGAATGGCTGCTGGTGTGCCGCAGCGATCTGTCCGAGGAACTCGTCTATCAGCTCACGCGTGAGTTCTTCGAACAGCTCCCGGCGATGGCAAAAGAGCACGGGGAAGCCGCGTTGATCGATCCCGAACAGGGCCCCGCCACTCCCATTCCTCTGCATGCCGGCGCGGCCCGCTACTATCGCGAACGCGAGATCCTGCGATGAGGCCGCGTCTGACGTTCGGCTGGCGCCGCGTCACCGATGGCGCGGTGCGGCTGCCGATCGTCATGACGTTCGTGGTCGCGATGTTCGCGGCCACGATGGGGCTGGTGTGGTTCGGCTACGTCGCCACCCGCGAATGGCGGAGCGGCGCCGACCTACTGCTCGAGCGGCGCGCCAACGAAGCGCTGGCACTCGTCCACGCGGGGCTCAGCCTCGACATGAAGGGCGCCTGGCTCACCGCCATCGTTCCGTTCAACACGACCGTCCTCGATGAGGATCCGCCGTTCAGCACCGTCCAGATGGCGGCCCGGACGTTCGCGCGATTCCCGTACCCCGAATCGTTCGTGCTGTGGAAACAAGATGGGGGCGTCAACGGCAGCACCTATGTGTTCAACCGCGCGGATCGCCAGCCGCCGTGGGAAACCCAGCCCTCGTCCGACGATCCGTTTCCCGTCGTGCTCGTGCACGACCCGGCGCCGCTGACGCCCCTGATCGCGGAAGTCCGGAAGAACGCCACCGCGGCCTCGCCGTTCATCATGCTCGAGCGCGACATCGACGGCACGATGTACCAGATCGTCGCGCACGCCCTGTTCGACTCGGGTGCATCGCACGCGCTGCTCGGCTTCATGGCGTTCACCGTCAACGAGCAGTGGCTGCAGACGCAGTACTTCGATCCACTGGTGGACCAGCTGGCGAAGATCGGCGGCGGCCGCGGCGGGCTCTCCATCGCCGTGTCCGATGAGCAGGGCCGAGCGGTGACGAAGACCGTGGCGGTCGAATCGGACAACGGCGACCTGCACACGCGCTTTCCCCTGCTGTTCATCGACCCGGCGCTCGTGAAGTCGATTCCCAACCGTCCGACGCATGAGCGCGAGTGGACCGTGCACGTCCGGGCGGTGCCCGACGAGGCGCTGCTCGCCACGCTCCAGGGCACGCGGCGGATGTTCTATCTCATCTCGGTTGCCGCGGGCGCCAGCCTGGTGGCGCTCGTGCTGACTGTTCGCGCCGATCGCAAGAGCGCGGCGCTCGCGTCGATGAAGTCCGATTTCGTGGCCGCCGTGACGCACGAACTCAAGACGCCTGTCGCGTCGATCCGTCTGGTCGGCGACACGCTGTCGAACGGCCGCTACAACTCTCCGAAGACCGTGCAGGAGTACGCCGGCCTGTTGTCGGTGGAAGCGACCCGGCTCGGCGCCTCCATCGACAACCTCCTCACCTACGCGCGCTACAGCAGCTCCCCCGCGGCATCGGCGGGCGATCTGGCGGACGTGGAGCCGGCCGACCTGGTGGAAGACGCGCTGCAGGGGCTGCGCCCCGTGCTGGCCAACCGGGAGTTCAATCTCGAGATCGACGTGCCGGACGACCTGCCGCAGGTATGTGTCGATCGCTCCGCGATGATTCAGGCGCTCGACAACATCGTCGACAACGCCATCAAGTACTCCACCACCGACAAGCACCTGGCGGTGATGGGGCGTGCCAACGGCAAGACGATCACGCTGACCGTGCGCGACAAGGGGCCCGGCATCGCGCGCAAGGATCTCTCACGCGTCTTCGAGCGCTTCTATCGCGGCGGGAGCGTCACCGTGCACGGCAGCGGGCTCGGGCTGCCGATCGCCAAACGCATCATCGAGAGCCACGGCGGCCGCATCGAAGTGCGCAGCGCCGAGGGGTCGGGCACCGAGGTGGACGTGACGCTGCCGATCGGCCGGAGGCAGACGGCATGACCGCCGCCAAGCGCGTCCTCATCATCGAAGACGACAAGGCGATCGCCCGGCTGCTGCGCGACAACCTGGAGTACGAGGGGTTCGTCGTGGAGACGTGCGACAACGGCCGCGACGCGCTCCCGTCGGTCAAACGCTTTACGCCGGACCTGCTCCTGCTCGACCTGATGCTGCCGCACGGCGCCGACGGCTTCGACATCTGCAAGGCGCTCAACGAGAGCCCGACGCGCGTGCCGGTGATCATTCTGTCGGCGCGGGCGCAGAAGGAAGACCGCATCAAGGGGCTGACGCTCGGCGCCGACGACTACGTGACCAAGCCGTTCGCGCTGGACGAACTGCTGGCGCGCGTGCACGCCGTGCTGCGCCGCACCAAGCCGCCGATCGAGACGCTGCGGCTCGGCGCGAGCGTCATCGACTTCAAGCGGCTCACGGCCACTCGCGGCGGAAAGAAGCTGGAGCTGACCGACCGCGAGTTCGAGATCCTGCACTGCCTGGCCGAGCGCGTCGGCCACGTGGTGACGCGGGACGAGCTGCTCCACCTGGTGTGGGGCTATTCGGACGCGCCGCTCACGCGCACCGTGGACAACTTCATCTTCCGGCTGCGCCACAAGCTGGAGCCGGATCCCCGGCATCCCACCTATATCCGCAAGGCCTACGGCGACGGCTACCGGCTGATTACCGATTAGCCGAACCGGCTCACCGCCGGCCGGCAGATCGCGCAGGCACCCCGCACGGTTTGCGGCCAGGATCGCGGCAGGTGACAGGCACGACTGTTGCGCGACGATCCGGGTGGCCAACAAGAGCCTCCCGCATTCGCTGGTCGCCGCGGCGCTGACCCTGGCGTTCGCCGCGGCCGCGTCCGCGCAATCTCCGGCGCCGGCTCGACCCGACCCGAAGCTGCGGACCTTCTTCAAGGATCTCGGGCACGATGTCGAGCAATTGGGGTCCACTCCGGCCGGCATCAGCCTCGCCACCGCCGGCATCCTGAGCACCGCGGTCCACCCGCTCGACGATGACATCGCCGAGTGGAAGGAGAACGACGGCTTCAAGAGCGGCACCTGGATCGGAAACGGCGCGGTGCTCGCGGCGGGATCCTTGGGGATCTACAGCGTGGCACACTGGACCCACAGGCCGCGGGTGGAGCACGTCGCCGTCGACCTGCTGCGTGCCCAGGTACTGTCGCTCGGCCTCACCTACGGCCTGAAAGCCGCGGTGCCCCGCGAACGGCCCGATGGGTCGTCGGACGATTCGTTCCCGTCGGGCCACACGGCGGAGATGTTTGCCTCGGCCACCGTGCTGGCGCGGCACCTGGGCCCCAAGATCGGCTGGCCTGCCTACGGCCTGGCGACCTTCGTGGGCATCTCGCGAATGAACCAGGGGCGTCACTTCCTGAGCGACGTCGTCTTCGGCGCGGGCATCGGCGTGGCGGTCGGGTGGAACACGTCGCACCGCGGCGCGGCGATCGCCAAGGCGTGGACGGTGTCGCCGGGCGTCTCGCGGTCGGGGATGGCGCTCTACGTCGCGCGCCGCTTCACGCCGTGATCGCGCCTCAGCACTTCCCAGAACGGCCGGCGTGGTCGCGCCACGTCCCGGCGGCGCAGCTGCTCGCCGGATTGGGAACGAACACCATCTCGTTCTTGAACGCCGCCGGGTCCGATATCGAGGACGGAGCGACCGGATTGTCGTCGCCGCACGCGGCTCCCGCGACGGCAATCGACGTCAGCACCACGGCCAGGATCAAGCGTGTCATCGCGCGTTCCCCCTGTTCGAGGATGACGGGGCGCGCGGGCGCCAGCTATGCGAATCCGGCGCTCTGGGTGCTGGCCGCGCTCATGCTGCTGACGGCCGCGGCGGTCGCCGCCGCCCAGACGACCGACCGCGTGTACCGCTCGAATCCGGCGGATGAAGACTGGAGCTTCTTGAAGGAGGCCCCCAAAGCCGACATCTGGGATCCGGCGAAGTACGTCCGGCTCGGGCGCGACGACCGGTTCATGACGGTGAGCGGCGAGGTTCGCTTCAGGCCGGAGGGCTTTCGCATTCGCCCATCCGCCGAGCGGCCGGCGGTGGTCGACAACTACCTCCTGCAGCGGTACCTGTTCGGCGTGGACACGCACTTCGGCCCACGCACGCGAGTGTTCGCCGAAATCCAGAGCGGCATCATCGACGGACGGCTGCGATCGCCGCGTCCCACCGACCAGAACACGCTCGACGTCCACCAGGCCTTCGTCGAATGGCGGCGGCCGCTGCAGGCCGGCCGGCTGTTCTCGGTGAAGGTGGGGCGCCAGGAACTGGTGCTCGGGAGCACGCGGCTGATTTCCGCCAGCCCGGGGCTCAACGTGAAGCGCAGCTTCGACGGCGCGGTGGTCTCGTATCGCGCGGCCTCGTGGACGCTCTCGGGCGCGGTCGCGCGCCTGGTGGCGCTGACGCGCGGCACCTTCAACGATGGGTGGACGTCCGGCCAGCTGTTCTGGGGAGTCGCGGCCGGCCGCCGCAGTCCGCGATTCGAGCGCGGAGAGCTCGGCGCGTACTACCTGGGGCTCGATCGCTCGCTGTCAACCTACGCGCAAGGGATCGGCCCCGAGCAGCGCCACACCCTGGGGATGAAGTGGAACGGAAGCGGCGCGCGCCTGTCGCTGAACTACGACGGGCTCTTTCAGTGGGGCTCGTTCGGCGGCGCGCCGATCCGCGCCTGGGCGTTCGCCACCGAGACCGGCTATCAGGCGACCACGCGCGGCTGGCGTCCCCGGCTCGGGCTGCGCATGGACCTCGCCACCGGCGATCGCAACGCCGCCGACCCGAGGCTCGACGCGTTCAATCCGCTGTTTCCCGGCAACTCCTACTCGGGGGCGGTCGGACTGTTCGGCCCCACCAACCTGACGGACCTGACGCCGACGCTGACCCTCCGGCCACTGCGCAACGTGACGCTCGTCGCCGAGGCCCCGAGCTACTGGCGCACGTCGAGCGCCGACGGCGTGTATGCCGCGGACCTCCGGCTGCTCTTCCGGCCGGATGCCGGCGAGGGCCGCTATGTCGGCACCAACCCCGGCGTGCTCGTGGACTGGCAGGCCACCCGCCACTGCCAACTGCAGGCCGCCATCACGCGGTTCCTGCCCGGCGCGTTCGTGAAGAACACGTTCGTGTCGCCGGGGTTCGGCTTCTATTCCGCCAGCGCCGTCTATCGGTTCTAGCGCGGCGCTCCCGCTCACCGATGGAGCGCGCCGTGCTGGTCCTTGGTCCTTGGTGCTTGGTTCTTGGTCCGTCCCTAGTCCTTGGTCCGTGGTCCTCGGTCCCGGACCAAGCACCAGGGACCAAGGACCAAGGACGGGCGCTAAGAGATCAGAAGCGCCTAGACCGCGACCCGCGCGTGAACCTCCTGGCGGTCGCCGAAGAACGCCCCGGACTTTCCGGCCTCGAGCAGCTGGCCGGCGGTGGTCGACGCAAAGCCGTGCATCAGCCTGGCGACGAGCCCCGACCATCCCGTCTGGTGGCTCGCGCCCAGCCCGGCGCCGTTGTCGCCGTGGAAATACTCGTAGAACAGCACCAGCTCACGCCAATGTGGGTCGTCCTGAAATTTCTGCGTGCCGCCGTAGACCGGTCGATGGCCCTGGGCGTCCTTCAGGAAGATCGCGGCCAGGCGCCGTGAGATCTCCTCGGCCACTTGATACAGGTTCATCCGCCGTCCCGATCCCGTCGGGCACTCGATGGTGAAGGTGTCGCCGTAGTAGGTGTAGTACTGAAGCAGCGCCCGCACGATCAAGGCGTTCACCGGCATCCAGATCGGCCCCCGCCAGTTCGAGTTGCCGCCGAACATCCCGCTGTCGGATTCGGCAGGCAGGTACGCCACGCCATACGTCATGCCGGCCACGTGAAACTCGTACGGGTGCTCCGCGTGATAACGCGAGAGGGATCGGATGCCGTACGGGCTGAGGAATTCCTCCTCGTCGAGCATCTTCTCCAGCACCCGGCGCAGCTTCGACTGGTTCAGCACCGACGCCAGCCGGCGGCCTCGTGCCCCGGCCTTCGACGGGTCGTGAATGAACGCCGTCACGTCCGGCCGGGAGGCGGCAAACTGGCGCAGCGGCGCGATCAGCTGCGGATACTTCTTCAGGAGCTCGCCCTCGAACACCGTCACCGCGCAGAGCGGCAGCAGGCCGACCATCGAGCGCACCTTCAGGCGCGTGGCCTGCCCATCGGGCAGCCTGAGCACGTCGTAGAAGAATCCATCCTCCTCGTCCCACATGCCCACGTCGTCGCCGGCGTGCACCATCGACGACGCGATCCAGAGGAAGTGCTCGACGAACTTGAGGCTCATGTCGGCGTAGGCCGGCTTCTCCATCGCCAGCGCCACGCAGATCTCGAGCATGTTCTGGCAGAACAGCGCCATCCAGGCGGTGCCGTCCGCCTGCTCCAGGTGGCCGCCGGTCGGCAGCGGCGAGCTGCGATCGAACACCCCGATGTTGTCGAGCCCGAGGAATCCGCCTTCGAAGACGTTGCTCCCCGACCGGTCCTTGCGGTTGACCCACCACGTGAAGTTGAGCAGCAGCTTGTGAAAACACCGTTCGAGCCACTCGATGTCACCGACGCCGCGCCGGGCCTGCTCGAGCCGATAGGTGAAGATCGTCGCCCACGCGTGCACCGGCGGATTGACGTCGCCGAAATTCCACTCGTACGCCGGCATCTGGCCGCTGGGGTGGATGTAGCGCTCGCGCAGCATGAGATCGAGCTGCCGCTTGCCGAAGTCCTCGTCGACCAGGGTCAGCGGCAGGACGTGAAAGGCCAGGTCCCACGCGGCGTACCACGGATACTCCCACTTGTCCGGCATCGAGATGACGTCGGCGTTGTGCATGTGATGCCAGCGGTCGTTGCGCGGGCCCGCCATCGCCTTGCGGCGGAAGCGATCGACCCCGTGTTCCACCAGCCAGCGATCGACGTCGTAGTTGTAGTACTGCTTCGACCAGAGCATGCCGGCCAGCGCCTGCCGCATCACGTTTCGTTCGTCGGCGGAAAGCGACGCGGGGATCACCGAGGCGTAGAACTCGTCCGCCTCTCGCCGGCGGGCCGCCATCACCCCGTGGAAGGCGCCGCCGAGAAGATCGCGCGGCGCGACACCCGGTTCCATGGACCGGATGGCGTCCGTGATCCGCAGGCGTATCGTCTGCGACTCGCCGGCGGCGATGGTGAGCTGATGGTGCGCCGCGACCTTGGTGCCGACCTTCGCCGGGTTCACCGCGTCGCGGCGGCCGTGCACGACGTAGTCGTTGATGCCGTCCTTGACGTAGGGCCGCGGGTTGGGCGAGCCGTTCACGCGCTGGAAGTTGGTGTCGTTCTCCGTGAAGAGCCACGTGGCGCCCTCGGCGACGATGCCTCGCTCTCCCAGCTGCGAGTGCGACGCCACCACCGCGGCGCCGCCGTCGATCTCGCGCAGCGAGGGGCGGAGCGCGGCCTCGTCCCACGACCAGACGTTGCGGAACCAGACGGTCGGCAGGACATGCACGCTGGCCGCGTCGGGACCGCGGTTGCAGACCGTGATTTCCACCAGGATGTCGTCGGGCGAGGCTTTGGCGTACTCGACGAAGACGTCGAAGTACCGGTTGGAGTCGAAGACCCCGGTGTCGAGCAGCTCGAATTCGTAGTCCTGCCGGCCGCGCTGGGCGTTGATCGCGACGAGCTCTTCGTAGGGAAACGCGCTTTGCGGGTACTTGTACAGGTACTTCATGTACGAGTGCGTCGGGGTGGAATCGAGGTAGAAGTAGTACTCCTTCACGTCCTCGCCGTGATCGCCCTCGCTGTTGGTCAGGCCGAACAGCCGTTCCTTCAGAATCGGGTCACGCTCGTTCCACAACGCAATCGCGAAGCAGAGCCGCTGCTGGTCGTCCGAGATGCCGGCGAGCCCGTCCTCGCCCCATCGGTAGGCGCGCGAACGGGCCTGGTCGTGGGTGAAGTAGTTCCACGCGTCGCCTCCGTCGCTGTAGTCCTCGCGCACCGTGCCCCACTGCCGTTCGCTGAGGTAGGGCCCCCACTTCCGCCAGCCGCTTCTGTCGTCGCGCGCGGCCGCCAGCCGGCGGGTCTCCGCACCCTCGGTTTGCTTCGTCTGTGACGCCACGGTTCTCCTCCCAGCCACGCACGTACGCCGCGGTGTTCAATTCGCCATGGTCCAGGACGGATCCGGGTCGTAGCGCTTCAGCGCGCGCGCCACTGCCAACGTCTGGTCCCCGAGCGACTTCTGATAGACGGTGCCGTCCTGGGCCACCAGGAACGTCATGATTCCAGTGACCCCGAACTGCGCCGGCCAGGCAACGAGCGCGAAGCCGTCGGTCATCTCGCCGTTCGCGACGTAGTCACGCGCTCCGCCGGGCGCGCTGGCGCCTTGCCCCGTCAGAATGGCGAAGTGGTAGCCGTGGAACGGCTGCGGGCCCGGACGGCTCGGATCGAGGGAGTCGCGCTGCGCGGCCTCGGCCACGAGCGCGCCGAGCGGACTCTTCTCTCCTTGCGACGCCGGCCAATACAGACCGTTGTGCCGTCCGGGATCGCTGCGCAGCGTTTGCGCGTAGCGGCCCGCGGGCCGGCCGTCGTGCCCGCTGGCGGCATACAGCTGCTGCGCCGCCACGTACTTGCGACAGAGCTGGATCACGGCCAGCTCGTTGCGCCCGATTCGCCGCGCGAGCACTTCGTCGGCCCCCGCGGCGACGTCGAACTTCCACCGGCCCCCGTCCCGCACCAGCGGGATCGGGAAGGGCCACGACTCGTTGCCCACCTCGAGCACCTTGCGTCCGTCCGGTTCGTCCGCCAGATGCCAGCCTTCCGCCATCGCGACGACGAACACCTGGCGGTTCTGACGCGCCACCGCCGGTGAGGTCGACTGCACCAGCGTGTTGACCTCCGGGCCGAACAGCGTCAGCAGGCCATCGATGGTGTCCTGTTGTGCCGCCTGGTTCAGCGCCGCCACCGCCTCTTCGGGCGTGGCGAACGTCTGGGGGCGGGCGCGCGCGCACGATGCGGTCGCGACCAGCGCCGCGCAGGTGAGCACCAGCCCGAGCCGCGTGGAGACGATCGTCATCGGCGCCGCCCCCCGCCCCCACCTGACCGCTGGCGCGAGGAGCTCCCGCGCGCGCTGGCCGCCCGCTCGGACTTGCCGCTCGAATAGCCCGAGAAGGCGTCCGATCGAGTGCCGCTGCGATCGACAGAGGTTGCCTGCCTCGTGCCCCCGGCGTTGGTCCTCGTTGTGTTCGAGGCCGTCGCAGTGCTGCGGGTCTGAGCCGTCGTATTGCGGGTCTGCTGCCGCTCGGTGCGCTGCGCCTGCGACGCCGTGCCGCTCTCCCGCCGGGTCTCCGTCCGTTCGGTGCGCTGCTCCGCCGTGTTGCTCCGGCGCTCGGTGCGCTCCTCCGCGTAATCGCGTCGCTGCTCGCCGCGCTCCTCGTACAGGTCTTCGCGGTGATCCATCCAGTCTTCGCGCGCGTCTTCACGGTGGTCGTACCAGTCGTTGTACGCGCCGCCGTACATGTAGAACCCGCCGCGCATGCCGTAGGGACCGTAGTAGTAGTTGTTGTCCATGGAGGCGCCGATCGCGATGCCGGCGGTGAAGCCGATCAGGCCCGCTACGGCGGCATCGGCGCTGTTGTCTTCCTGCACGTAGACGACCTGCGGGTCGTACTGCGGCACGTAGACGATCTGCGGGTTGGCGGGCTCGATGACGATCACGGTCTCTCCCGTCTCGGTCTGGCGGCTTTCCACGTCCTGCTGCGGCGTGTCTTTGAGCGCACCGGAGTTCTGGGCCTGCGCCCGCAGCCGTTGAACGCTGGCGAACACCCCATTCCGATCGGCGACGAAGGCCTGCCCGAGCCTCGTGGTCCAGTCGATCTTGCTGGCCATGCTGGTGACGACCTGTGGAAAGATCGCCAGCGCGACGAAGCTCGGTTCGAACCCCGCCATGGTGGCCGCGTCCTGAAGGTCGGTGCCCTTCAGCGACGTGTTCGCCGCCAGCCAGGTGGACAGCTGCGACACCTTGGCCGGCGTGCCTGCACTCAGCAGAATCTGCGCGAGCAGTGCGTCCGGATAGAGCGCCACAGGCGCGAGCAGGTAATCGAGATCACCCGGCGAGACCGGGCGCGCCTTGGCCGGGGCCTGGGCCGCGGTATCGACGCGGCACGAAGCGGTCGCGGCCAGCAACAGCAGCAGGGCCGACACCGGGACGACCAGCCTCCTCATAGTGCAGCCCCCCTTACCGCCATGTCCGACCACGGTGACGCACGACGCCGCCGCCGGCCTATGCCGATTCGGCATGCGCGTGCTCATACGCAGCGTCGCAGCCGATCCATGTCGATCCGGCGATGCCGAAAATGCATGGTGGGCGGCGTGCGCACGGGCTAGCGTGCGCCGAGTGAAGCAGGAACCGCTCGACGGCCAGCAGGCACTGGCGTGGCTCGCCGCTGGCAACGATCGGTTCGCCAGCACTGCTGACAACATTTCCAACGCCGACCAGGTGCCGGAGTTGGCTGGAGAGTTCGGCATCGGCGCCGTGCTGAGCCGGCGGCCGGAACCGCGTCCGTTCGGGCTCGTGCTCGGATGTTCCGATGCCCAGGTGCCGGTCGAGTCGCTCTTCGGACGCGCCTCCGACGACCTGTTCGTCGTTCGCGTGGCGGGCAACACACTCGGCGGCGAGACGATCGGCAGCATCGACTACGCCGTCGACTACTTCGGCACGCTTCGCACCGTGGTCGTGCTCGGACACACGCTCTGCGGCGCCGTTGCCACCGCGGTCGAGGCCTTTCTCAAGCCGAGCCGGTATCTGGAGCTGGCCACGTCCCTGCCCCTGCGGTCGCTCGTCGACCGGGTCGAGGTCAGCACGCGCGTGGCGGCGATGGCGCTCCAGCAGGAGCACGGCGCCCACGTCTCCCGGATGCCCGCCTACGGCTGGGCGCTGCTCGACCTCGCGGTCTACTTGAACGCCGCCTACGCGGCCTTCAGCATTCGCGCCGGTCTGTCGGAGCGGGTCCGATCCCAGCTCACGGTCGAGTACGGCGTCTACGATGTCGGCACCCACCGGGTGTCGGCCGGCGCCGACACCGCCGCGACATTCGCAGCCCCGCCGCACGGCGCCAATGGGTTCCGCGCGCTGGCGCGCCGGCTGGCGAGCGCTCCGCATATCGTGGAATGGCTGCACGGCCGCGCGTGGCCGGCCGGGATCGAGTCGCTCGGCAGCGCGCGCTACGAGTCGCAGCGCTGACGCAGCAGCCGCGCGGCCACGGCCGCGGCGCCGAGTGTCACCGGCACTGCAATCGCGATCATCACGACGGCGCGGGGATCGGGCTCGATGGCCGAGAGCGGCGCCAGCGCCGCGCCGATGTTTCGCGTGGACATGCCTACCGTCAGCACGTTCCGCTGCGGCGCGCCCAGGGCGGCCCCGGCCAGGTCCGCCACCAGCGTCACGGCGGCCACGAAGATCAGCTGCGCCAGGATCGCGTGGCTACCCACAGCGTCCCAGACGCCGCGGCCGTAGACGAGGATGACCAGCACCAGCATGACCATGGTCACGACGCGTGCGATGCGCGACACGATCGGTTCGATGCGCGCGGCGACGTCGGGCCACAGTCCGCGGATGGCGCTTCCGCTGACCATCGGCGCCACGACGAGGAGGGCGAGCGGGCGCGCGATGTCCCACGGGTTCGCCGTCGCGCCTGAAATCAGCAGCGGGACGCCGAGCGGCAGCAGGATGGCGGTCACCGCCGCACTCACCGCCATGAACGCCGCGATGTACGCGGGGTCGCCGCGGGCGATGCGCATCATCGCCGGCGCGAACGGCGCGCCCGGAGCCAGCGCGAGCAGCAGCAGCGCGGTCGCGTACGGCCTGTCGATCGGCAGAACCCGCAGCAGCAGGAGCGCGACGGCGGGGCCCGCCAGCCACCCGGTCGCCAGCAGGAGCAGCACGAAGCGGCCGTTCCTCAGCGGCGCCAGCACGTCTCGCGGCGCCACGCCCAGGCCGACGGCGCCGAGGCTGCCAATCATGAACACGAACAGCGACGCCTGCAGGGCGAGCGCCAGCATGTCGCCCATCACTCGTGAAGATCCTTCCCGCGATTCGTCCCGATCAACGGGGGCACCAGGCTCACCAGGACCGCCACGCCAATCCCGAGCGCCGTCTCGAGCAGCCGGTCGAATCCGTACAGCCACGGATTGCTGCGCTGGTCGAGCAGGACGATGCCACAGGTGTAGCCCGCGAGCTTCTCGGCGGTCCTCCAGCGCAGGAGATGGGTGAGCCACATGGCGGCAAAGACGCCGGCGCCGATCGCCAGCGGGCGCGGGATGAGTGCCGGAGTCAGGGCCGCGCCGATCGCCGCGCCCGTCAGGGTGCCCCCCAGCCGCGGCAGCGCCACCCGGCGGGTCTCGGCCGCCGACAGATCGGTGACGATGACGGCCCCGATCATCGCGAAGACGGGAGACGGCAGGCGTGCGAGCTGCGCAATCGCGAGCGCCAGCGCGGCCGACAGCGCGGCGCGCACTGCCAGCCGCACGCCATCGAGGTCGAGGGATCGGCTCGCCGTCAAAGCATGGTCATCGAGCCGCCATTCGCTTGGCGGCATATCCGCTGCGCGTGCGCACTCGCAGCTCGGGATGGGTTTCCGCGCGCACGGCGATGCGCCTGAACCCGTCGACCAGGGTGGGTTGCGGCGCGTAGGCCAGCAGGTACTGCTGACCGAGCTCGCTGGCAATCTCCCGGTAGATGCGCCCCAGATCCGCCATCGTCGCCGGGGCGAACGCGCGCCCGCCGGTTTCCTCGGCCAGCGTGCGCATTTCGAACAGCGCGTTCGGTTTCGCCCGTGACGGATCGATCAGATCGGGATCCGGAAACGGGCCCGGCAGAATCGTGAAGATCGTCGCCGTCATGCGTTTCACCTCGTCGAGCAGATCCCCGAACTCGACATGGCTCCGGTTGTCCTCGCCGTCGGAGAGCACGACCACGGCCTGCCGGCGCGGTTCGCCCCCCATCCCTCGCGCGCGCGCCAGATCCCGCAACGTGACGTAGAGCGCCTCGTACACGGCTGTCGCTCCGTATGGCACCGCGCTTCGGATCGCCCGCTCGAGGCTGGGGAGATCGCCGGTCAACGGATGCGCGATGCGAATGGTGTGGCTGAACAGCACGACCGCCGCCCGGTCGCCGGGCTTCAGCGTACGAATCAGATCGATGGCCGCGTCCTGCGCCAGCGCCATGCGTCCGAACATGCTGCTGCTGGTGTCGATGAGCAGCACGAGATCGAGCGGCGCCGCGGTCGCCGCGAAGAACGTCACCGACTGCCGGACGCCGTCTTCGTAGACGCCGAAATCGTCGCGGTCCAATCCGGGCACGAACTGCCCACGCTGATCGACCACGCTCACCTGCAGGACGACCAGCTCCGTCTGACTTCCAAACAGGTCGTGCCCCAGCGGGGCGGACGGCACCACCGGAGTGGACGTTTGCGCCCGCAGTCCGGCCGCCCCCAGCGCCAGCGTCAGCACGAGCCAGGCGCCGCGCGCGAGGCGGCGCGGCTCAGGGCAGGTTGAAGCGGACCGCATACTGGAGCCGGTGTGCCGAGCCGCCGTCGCCGGTGTCGGCATAGACTTCGCGGTGGCCGTAGAGATACTCGACGCCCATCCACCCGCGATCCCCGAGGAACCACCAGAGGAGGTTCACGGCGCCGTAGGTCAGCTCCTTGTTGACCGACGAGGTGAAGAACGGCTCGTCGGAGGCGTGGCCAACGCTGTAGACGGCGTTGCTGGACCAGCGCTCCTTCCAGAAGTGCTCGTAGCCGCCCATGAACGCCGTGCCGCCGACCGCATGCAGTTCGCCGAACTCGTCGGGAACGGCCGTCGTCCCGCCGCGGTAGCGGCCGATGCCGTCACCGTAAGTGACGACGCCGTAGATGGTGTCGCGCCCCCACGTCTTGAAGTTCGCTGACAGCATCGTGCCCCACAGCGAGACGGAATCCGTATCGCCTTGGGTAGGACGGAACCGGGCCTGGCCCCAGAACGCCGAGGCGGACACGTGCCCGCTGCCGATGTCGAAGCGGAACTTCGTGACCAGGTCGGGGCTCGGATATTCCGCCTTGCCCGGGATGCCGGACGGAACGACGATCGCCGACTTGTTGTCTTCGACCGCGGCGTACCACGTCACCACCTTCGTGAGCTTCTGCGTATACCGCAGCTGCGCCTGACGAATCTGCGCAAACGCGGTCGGCGATTCGAAGTCGATCGTGCGCGGGAGGTTGTCCTCGTCCATGAACGTGGACCACGTCTGGCCGGCCAGCATGCGGCCCCAACGGCCGTAGGCCATGCGCAGACGAAACGCGCTGCTCGTGCCGTAGAAGTCGCCCTCGAAGTACAGCTGCAACTCCTTGCCCTCGGCCGGACCGCGGATGTCGAGGCTCAGCCGGCTCTCTTTGGCAATCAGGTTCGAGTTGGTGCCTTCGCTCCCGTCGAGCGGAATCGTGCGCGTGTCGAACGAGTCCTCGTTTCCAATCGGTTTGAAATCGCGAATCACGTCGAGCTTGATCCGGCCGCCCGGTTTGAACGTGAACCCGCCGACTCGAAACCCGTTCACGGCGGCGGTATCGGGCTGCGCGGCTTGCGCGGCGGGCGCCGCCGGCTCCGCCGGCGCGGCAGGCGGGTCTGCTGCAGCCGCGGCGGGTTCGGCGGCCGGCCCGGTGAGAGGAGCGGCCTCCTGCGCGGCGCTGGACCACGCGGAGAGGACGATGAGGGCGGCGGCGGCCGCGATTCGAAGCAGGAGAGTGCGTGATGTGCTCATGTCATTCACTCGGATGCAGGACGGAACGGCACCGCGTCGTCGCGGTGGCCACGTTTCACGTTACGAGTCGCGGTGAATGACGCCTATGCGGATTCGGCGCTGTGCGGCGAGCCATCCGCCGCCGGATTCGCATAGGCGGGTCTGAGTGGGGTCCCTAAGCTCCGATGAGGCGCCGCAACGGCGGGCGGTGTCCTTGGAGGGCTCATGATCAAAGAGACGACCGTTCTATCCCCACCGGCGACGCCTGTAGCGGCGCAGCCGCGTCCGAGTTTCTTCTCGGCGGCCGAAGCCCGCGTCGATCAGTGGCGCCAGTTCTGCGCGGTCACGCGCTCCTGGCAGGCCGCGGCGGCTCGCGGCGCCTCCGAGGACGCGCCCTTTGCCGAGGCGATCGCGCTGTTCGGCACCATGGCACCGCTCGAGGCCTACTTCGCCTTTCCTGGCGCGCGACTGCTGGGCGCCGTCGAGCAGGCGCTCGCGGAACGCAACGCCGGCGTGTGCGTCCGCCTCGCGCAGCACCTGTCCACGGCGCTGTTGACGGGCGCGTACCGCTACGATCTCTCGGCCTGGGATCCGATGCAGGAAGACGCCGCCAAGAGCGCCGAGCTCCTGCCGCCGGATCTGCAGGGCGGCAACGGCCACAAACCCTATTTCGAGACGCTCGTCGTCACGCCGACCGATCCGTCACAGTGGGAGCGCGCGAAGCACGACTTGAAGCGCCTCCGCCGCTCCGACGACGCCTTCACCTACGAGGTCGTGCAGGTCGGGACGTTCGAGGACGCGGTCATCGCCACCGTCTGCAACCACAACCTGCAGGCGGTCGTCATCCGGGACGGCTTCGAATACCGCTCACGCCACGACGCGCCGCTGCTGCGCGAGTTCCTGGGCAGACACCTTGGCGCCACCGAGGCGAGCACCGCGCCCGGGGCGCTGGCGACCGCCCTGGCGCGCGCGGTGAAGCGCTACCGCCCGGAGTTGGACATCTACCTGCTGACCGACCGCGCCGTCGAAGCGCTGGCGGGCAGCGACGAGGCCGCGCCGCTGCGGCGCGTGTTCCACGACGTCGAGGAGCTGATGGAGCTCCACCTGGCGATCCTCGACGGCATCTCGGATCGGTACGACACGCCGTTCTTCAACAACCTGAAGAAGTACGCGCAGCGGCCGATCGGCACCTTCCACGCGCTGCCGATTGCGCGCGGCAAGTCGGTGTTCCGCTCCAACTGGATCCGCGACATGGGGCACTTCTACGGCACCAACCTGTTCCTCGCCGAGTCGTCGGCCACGACCGGCGGGCTCGACAGCCTGCTCGAGCCGACCGGCAACATCAAGAAGGCCCAGGACATGACCGCGCGCGCCTTCGGCGCCAAGCGCGCCTTCTTCGGGACCAACGGCACGTCGACCTCGAACAAGATCGTCGTGCAGGCGCTCTGCAAGCCCGGCGACATCGTCATCGTCGACCGCAACTGCCACAAGTCGCACCACTACGGCTTCGTACTGGCGGGCGCGCAGCCCTACTACGTGGAGGCCTACCCGCTGACGCAGTACTCGATGTACGGAGCGGTGCCGCTCAAGACCATCAAGCGGGCGCTGCTCGACTGCAAGGCGCAGGGCACGCTCGACCGCGTCCGGATGATCGACCTCACCAACTGCACGTTCGACGGGCACATGTACAACCCGACGCGGGTCATGGAAGAGTGCCTGGCGATCAAGCCGGATCTGGTCTTCCTGTGGGACGAAGCCTGGTTCGGCTTTGCCCGCTTCAATGCGTTCCATCGCCGCCGCACCGCGATGGGCGCGGCCGCCACGCTGACCGCCCGCTACCGCGACCCCGCCTACCGCGCCGAGTACGCGGCGTTCGCGGCCAAGGCCGGCGAGCTGGATCCGGCCGACAAGACGCTGCTCGAGACCCGCCTGCTGCCGGATCCGGACAAGGTGCGCATCCGCGTCTACCAGACCTGCTCGTCGCACAAGTCGATGTCCGCCCTGCGGCAGGGATCGATGATGCTGGTCTGGGACGACGACTTCCATCTCGTCGAGGGCTGCTTCCAGGAGGCCTTCCTGGCGCACACCTCGACCTCGCCGAACCAGCAGATCATCGCGTCGCTCGACCTCGCGCGCCGCCAGATGGAGCTCGAAGGCTACGAGCTGACGATGAACGCGGTGGAGATCGCGTTCCGGCTGCGGCGGGAGATCAACACGCATCCACTGATCTCGAAGTACTTCCACATCGCGACGCCGGCCGAGATGGTACCCGCGGCCTACCGCGCCTCGGGTATCGAGGACTACGGCGAGCCGCACTCCAGCTGGAAGGATCTGCTCGACGCCTGGGACAATGACGAATTCGCGCTCGATCCCACGCGCCTGACGTTGCTGTGCGGCGCCTCCGGCCTCGACGGCACCCAGTTCAAGGGGCTCCTCGCGGAGCGGTTCGACATCCAGATCAACAAGACGTCGCGCAACAGCGTCCTGCTCCAGACCAACATCAACAACACCCGCAGCGACGCGGCGCTGTTGATCAAGGCGCTGGCCGATCTCTCACGCGAGATCGATCAGCGGCTGGCGCAAGGCGGACCGTCGGCGCGCGCGGCCTTCGACGCGCGCGTGCGCTCCCTGGTGACGGACGTTCCCGACCTCCCGAACTTCAGCCGCTTCTACGACGTGTTCCGCGACGACGCCGCCAGCGTCAGCAACGAAGGCCACATGCGCGAGGCGTTTTTCATGGCCTACGACGTCGAGAACGCCGAATACATCAAGCTGGCGAGTTCGGACATCGACGAGCGCTTGAAAAAGGGGGCGGCGCCCATGGTCTCGGCGAACTTCGTGATCCCCTATCCGCCGGGCTTCCCGATCATGGTGCCCGGCCAGGTCATCACCGCCGACACCATCGCCTTCATGCGCAAGCTCGACGTCAAGGAGATCCATGGGTACCAAGCGGCGCAGGGGTTGAAACTGCTCAAGCCGTCGCGGTTGGACGCGCTGGGCAAGAAGAAGATCCTCCACTGAGCGCCCACATGGTTGCTGTGCGCTCGAAGGTATTCGAGCCCGGCGCGGCCGGCTCGATGACGATGTCGGCGGCCATCCGGTCAGCCGGACAGGCGGTGACGACGGGGGTCGACGCGCAGCCCCCGGGCGTCACCGCCGAACATGCGTGCGTCATCGTCCCGTGAGGACGATCCAGCTCGACCTCCTGTTCACCATCCTGGTCGCGCTCCTCGTGTTCTTCACGGGGCGCGCGCTCACGGCGCGCCTGGCCTTCTTGAAGCGCTTCAGCATCCCCCCGCCGGTCGTGGGCGGCGTCCTCGTCGCGATTCTCCTCGCGCTGGCGGACGGCTTCGGCGGCGTGCGCATTTCGTTCGACATGAGCCTGCGCGACAACCTGCTGCTCATGTTCTTCACCACCGTCGGGCTCTCGGCCGACGCCAGGATGCTGCTCAAGGGCGGCCCCAAGCTGATGACGTTCCTGGTGGTCAGCATCGCGTTCATCGCCATCCAGAACCTGGTCGGGCTCGGCGCCGCCTTCGCCCTGGATCTCCACCCGGTGGTGGGGCTGCTCGGCGGCTCGGTGACACTCACCGGCGGCCACGGCACCGGCGCGGCCTATGGCGCCCGCTTCGGCGACACGATGAACATCGCCGGCGCGATGGAGCTGACGATGGCGTGCGCCACGTCGGGTCTGGTGCTCGGGAGCCTCCTCGGCGGCCCGATCGCGCAGTTCCTCGTCAAGCGCTACAAGCTATCGGCGGCGCCCACCGCTGTCGGGACGAGCGCGGCCGAGGAGGGGGCGCCATCCGACGACATCACCGTGCAGTCGATGATGGCCACGCTCTTCCTCATCCTGGCCTGCCTCGCGGGTGGCAAGACGATCGCGCGCGCCGTGCAGGGCACCGGATTGATCCTGCCCGACTTCCTGTTCTGCCTCTTGTTCGGCGTCGTCATCCGCAACGGGGCCACGCTGTTCAAGACATCGCCGGTCAGCGCCGCCACAGTCGACCTGGTCGGAGGCGTGTCGCTGTCGATGTTCCTGGTGATGGCGCTGATGGGCATGCGGCTGATCGATCTGGCCAGCCTGGCGGGCCCGTTGCTGGTCATTCTCGCGCTGCAGACCATCACGATGGCCGCCTACGCCATCTTCGTGACGTTCCGCGTGATGGGACGCGACTACGACGCCGCCGTCCTGGCGGCCGGTCACGTCGGCTTTGCCCTGTCGTCCACCGCCGCCGCGCTCGCCATCATGAAGACGATCACCGAGCGGGGCGGACCGTCGCCGCTCGCCTTCCTGATCGTGCCGATGGTGGGGGCGTTCTTCATCGACATCGCCAACGCGCTGCTGATACAGGGCTATCTGGCGCTGCCGCTGTTCGGGTTCCCGCAATGAGCGCGCTCGCCCACCGCCTGTCGTACGCCGCCCTCGGAGTCGCCCTGCTCGCCTCGTCCGCCTGCGCCCGTGGTGCCGACGCCGAGCGCGTCAAGTCCGATCTCCAGCAACGGCTGGACCGGGACGTCAAAGCGGACCTGTTGCGCGTCGTCGCCATCAAGCGGGAAGGCAGCGCGCCGATGCCGGCCGGAGAGTCGGGCGCGTCGCGCGTCATCGTCTATTTCAACGCCACGATGGAGCTCACACAGCCCTACAAGTTCGGCTCCTGGGACGAGCTCGGGTCCTCGAGCGTGGCCTATGCGGTGGGCGCCACCGAAAAAGGGCTGTTCGGGCTGCAGCCGGAGAACAAGGCGGGCGACCGGATACGCGCCTACGGCAGCGCGCTCTACGAACAGTCGGGCGATGGCAGCTGGGTGCCCATCGAGGCGGCCAACACGCCCGACCGGCAAGCCAATGCCGCCGACGCGCCGGACATCGAGGGCAGCGCGCCGCCGTCGCGATCCAAGCAGCTGATCAACCGTCTCGCGGCGCTCGTGGAGCTGCCGCCGCCGGGGCGCCCCGTGCAGGAGGACGCGATCATCGCCGAGGAGCTCTCGCGCGCGTCGGAGAACATCGAACGCCGCGTCCAGCGGCGCGAGGCCGGCTTCACGCTGGCCACCGGGCCCCAGAACGGGATGTACGCCCGGTTCGGCGACTCGATCATCGCCGCCATCAAAGAGCTGGCGCCGGCGATCAAGGTTCAGCCGCGTTACTCCGAGGGCAGCGTGGACAACGCCTCCCTTCTGGCGCGCGGTGAGGCCCACTATGCGATCGTCCAAGGCGACGTGGCCGCGGCGGCGATCGCCGGCGACGACCCGTTCTCGCGCGGACAGCCGCTCTCCACGCTGCGAGCGGTGGGCTCGCTCTTCCCCGAGGCGGTTCAGATCGTCGTCGGTCCCGACTCGCCGATTCGCGACGTGGCCGACCTGCGAGGACGCCGCGTCGACATCGGGACGCCGTCCTCGGGCAGCCGGTTCGACGCGGTCGCCGTGCTGGCCGCATACGGGCTGAAACCCAGCGACCTCGGCGAAGCGCGGCAAGATGGCTTGAGCGGCGCGATCGGCCGGCTGCGCCGCGGGCAGCTCGACGCGTTGTTCACCACCGCCGCGGCGCCGGAGCCCTCGCTCCAAGCGCTCGCCGCCCAGGGAGGGCTCCGGCTGCTGCCGATCACGGAGGCCGCGATCGAGCGGCTGGAACAAGTACGTCCCGGCCTGGTCCGGCTGACGCTGCCGGTCAACACGTATCCGCGGCAGAAGACGGCCGTCGTCACCGCCGCCTCGTCCGCGCTCCTGGTCACCACGGCCAATGCCCCTTCGGCGGAAGTCGCACGGGTGGCCGATCTCGTCTTCACGCGCATGGCGCAGAAGGGCGCCGGCGGCGCCGACGTCGTCAAGGTCTCGGCCGAGAACCAGCTGCGCGGCGTCACAATCCCCCTCCACGAAGGTGCGGCGCGCGCTACGCCGATCGGGGAGCGTTGATCCGATTCCGAACGGAGGACTCCATGCTGAAGAAGACTGCCGTCATTGCGATCGCCGCCGCGCTGCAGCTGCTCCCGTCGTACGCCAGCGCGCAGGCCAAGGTCATTCCCGGCGAGCGCCAGACGATCAAAGCAACGGTGGAGGCGGTGGACTTGTCGCGCCGTTCCGTCGTCGTTCGGACGGAAGCCGGGGTGATGCGCACGGTGTACGCCAGCTCGAACGTGACCCGCCTCGCGGAGGTCAAACCCGGCGACACCGTCACCGCCACGTACTACGACAACATCATCATCAGGAAGAAGGCGGCGGGCGAGCCTGAAGTCGACACGCTCCATCTGGCCGATACGCCGGGAGAAGGCGGGGCCCTGTCCGGAACCTCCGGCGTCCAGCAGACCATCACCGCGACGATCGACGCGATCGACCCGGCGGTCCCGTCGATTTCTCTCAAGGGACCCCGAGGCTGGGCCTACGCCACCCGGGTGCAGGACCGCAAGGCGCTGGAGCAGGTGGCGGTTGGCGACCGGGTCGACATCACCTGGACCGAAGCCATCCTGGTGTCGGTGGCGCCGGCCAAGAAGTAGCGACGGGGCGCGGGCCGCGCCCCTTGCCTGATGCCGATGACCGCCCAGTTCGAGCTGCCGATCGGATTCGAGCTGGCGGCCGTTTTCCTGTTCGCCGTCACGGGGGCGCTGCTCGCGATCGAGCAGCGCTATGACGTCGTCGGCGTCTTCGTGCTCGCGCTGATCTCGGCGGTCGGGGGCGGCCTGGTGCGCGACGGCTTCTTCCTGCCCCAGGGCCCCCCGCTCGTCCTCCAGGACGAGCGCTACCTCTACGCCGTGTCGCTCGCGGTCCTGTTCTGTCTGGTCTTGGGCGACCACCTGAATCGCTTTCGGCTGGTGTTCCTTCTCGTCGACGCGCTCGGGCTCGGCATCTATGCTGTCGTCGGCGCGCAGCGCGCGCTCGGCTTTGGACTGCAGCCGCTGCCCGCGGCGTGCGTCGGGCTGGCCAGCGCCGTAGGCGGCGGCGTGCTGCGTGACGTGCTGACGCGAAAAGAGACGCTGCTCTTCAAGCCGGGCGAGTTCTATGTGTTCGCGGCCGCGATCGGGATGGCGGTCTTCATGGGGCTGATCCAGGTGCCCCACCTGCCGCCGTCGCGAGCCGCGCTGTGGTCGATCGCCGCCACGGTGCTCCTGCGGCTGGCAGCGGTCTGGTTCCGCTGGCAGACAAAGGCGGCAACGCCGCTCCTGGGGCGGGAAGGCCGCCGAGAGCGGGCCCGGCAGGCGCTCAGGGAAGCAGAGGCCGCCAGCGCGCGTCGGAGTTCGGCGGCGCGTCGTGCGGAATCACACACAGGAGATGCGGCCCTGTGAGCCTGGCCGCCAGCGGCACATCGGCGACGTCCGGCCCGGCATGCGTGCCCGGGCGTTCCGCCACGGCAATCGTGGTGAGTCCAGCCACGAGGAGCAGCGCTGACGTCACCGCGCGGCGCGCGCGCCGCTGCCCGTCGGCGATGGGCATGACACCTCAGGGCTGAACGACGATGGTCGAGCTCAGCGCGAACTGCAGGCGAGTCTCCGCCGGGAGCTTCAGGTGCTCCTCGCCCTGAGCGGCCACGACGGTTCCGGCCGCGCCGCCCACCGCCAGTCCGATGAGCGCCCCCGTGCCACCGCCTGCAATCCCGCCGACGATCGCGCCGAGGCCGGCTCCGCCCCCCACCTTGCGCGCCGTCTTCTTGCTCTCGCCCTTGCCCTCCACCGTGGCGTATTCGGTGGCGACCTGATACGAGCGCCCACCGACCGACACGCTGTTCATCTTCAGCGAAATCGAATCCTTGCCCTTGAACTCGCCGGACTGCGCGACCTTGACCGCCTGCAGGACCGCACTCGCTTCACGCGGAATGGCGATGCGGCCGTTGACGATGACCGGATCGTCCACGCGCCCCCTGACGATCATCCCCGCCTGCGCGACGTCCACGTCGATGCCCTGGGTGAGGCGGACGTTGATGGTGGTGCCGGCCGGCACTTTCACCGGGGGCGGCGTCTTGGCCTGATCCTCCTGCGGGGCCGCGTAGGCCGTTGCGCGCGCGCCGATCGCGATGGCCAGGAGAATGCGCTGCACGACGACAGTTGTTCTGGTCATGGAATCACCGGCAGTGAGGCAGCGACCTGAAGGTCGATGATCAATTGAATCTGGTTCTCGATCTGGAGCGCCTTCGCGGCGGTCTTCGGCGAGACGGCCGCGGCGAGCTTGGTGTAGTAGGTCTTCTTGAGCGCGGCGCGGCGCGCTTCGAGGTCCAGGCTCTTGACCGCCAGCTCGTTGGCGGTCGCCGGCGTCAGCTGGTTGTAGACCTTGGCGTAGGTTTCGATGCCGGCGATCCGCTCGTCGTTGAGGCGGCTCTGTTCGTGCTCGAAGTCGCGGTAGATCGGCCAGAACGCCTTGTCTTCGGCCTCGGTCAGCTGCATCAGCTCGGTGAGCACGGCCACCTTCTCGGTACGCAGATCGCTGCGCAGCAGCTCGACGTAGGCATTGAGGTTCCGCTCGCGTGCTTCTTCACGCGGCAGCGGCGCCGCCGGGGCCGGCTCCTGCGCCGCACCCGGCGCGGCGACCACGAGTGCGAACACGGCCGCCCATAAGACCCGATGCCGGCTTGTCGTCACATGCGCCTCCCCTCGATCACCTGTTGACGCGATTCTTGCCCCCGCCACCGGCCGGAACTATGCAGAACCGGACGCCGGTGCTGGCACAGGGGCGATCGGCGGCGCGTGGCGGCCGCGGCTGGCGGCCGCCAACTGGACGACCACGAACAGCCACGCCGCGACCAGCACCACCTGGATGGCGGCAAACGCGGGGACCGACAGCGACAGCCATTCGGCCACGAACACCAGGCCAGCCGAGGCGACGTCGCCGGCCCGCACCATGAAGCCGTCGATCGCCTGCTTCGCCTTGTATTTGGCTTCGCGGCTCGTGGGCAGCCACAACGCCTGCCGCGTCGTGTTGCCGAGCGAGTAGTCGAGGCTGTTGTCGGCGGTCTTCAGCACCTCCATGAGTTGCAAGGAGGGCGCCCGCAGGATCATCAAGTACCCCGTCGCCGCCACCAGCGGGTGGATGAAGAGCGAGCGCTCGAGGCCCAGGATTTTGAAGACACGCGAGACGACGAAGAGTTGCAGCAGGAAGCCGATCAGGTTCACGTTGCCGAACAGGCGGCTGTAGGTCTCGCCGATGAAACGGCCGCGCTCGGCGTCGGCGGCCGCCCCGGTCCCCGGCACGAGCATGTGGGCCTGCTCGACGACGTAGCGGCCGAAGAGATACTCGCCCGACGTGTTCACGACGTTCAGCAGCAGCGCGAGCGCCGCGATCAGGATGAGATAACGATCGCTGCGGATCAGCTCCCAGCCGCCTTCGCGTCCGAGCGGCTCGTCCTTCGCCTGGTCTTTCCGCTCCCCCTTCACCGTGATGCGGTTGATGAGCGGAACCATGGCGGCGCAGATGACGAGCACGACGGCCGCGGTGAGAAGCAGCATCGAGGGCGTGCGGCTCTCGACCAGCGCCCCGGCGCGGAGGGCGCCCACCCAGGCGCCCAGGCTGGCCCCGACGCCGATCATGGGAAAGAGCCGCTTCCCCTGCTCCGGCGTGTACAGGTCGTTGGCGAAGGCCCAGAACTGGGCCACGACCATCAGGCTGAAGATGCCGACCCAGATGAAGTAGATGATCCCGAGGTGCATCCCGGCGCCGATGGCGAGCGCGAAGAGCACCAGGTTCGACGCGAAGAACAACGTCACGCCGGTCACGAGCGGCACGCGGCGGACCCGCGAGGCGAAGGCTCCGTAGACGGGCACGAGGAAGAGCAGGAGGATCGCCTGGAAGGCGGCCGAATAGCTCTTCACGGCCGCGCCCCCCTCGGTGAGGATGAGCACCTCGCGCGCCGTCTTCATGAGGTAGTAGGCGGCCAGGAGCAGGAAGACGAGCAGCGTCATCAGGAGCGCGCTCGCCGCCTCGTGCTCGCGGATGTCGGCGACCGGCGACAGCAGGCGCTCGAGAGGACGTTTCATTCTAGAAAGCCGCGCCGCCCGAGAAGACGATGTTGATCCCCTCGCTGCCGCGCGCCACGTCGATCCGCAGCGGGGTCGCCATCGGCGTGTGCAGGCGGAAGCCCACGCCGACGTCGTGCTTGAGGTCCTTGAAGTTCAGGTCCTCCCGGCGCCCCACCACCTTGCCGGCGTCGTAGAAGATCGCCATGTCGATCAGCATGCGGCTGGGAATCCAACGCCACTCCCCCGACATCAGCAGGCTGTGCCGATCCCGGAAGCGCCAGCTCTGGTAGCCCCGGAGCGTGCTGCCGCTGCCGAGCGACGGCATCAGGAAATACGGCACGGCATCCTCGTCGTCCAGGGTCGTGCGGGCGGCACCGTGAAGCGAGATGACCCAGTTCTCGCGGAGGATCGGCACGTGCTGCACGACCTCCGCCATGAGAGTGTCGAACGAGTGCGTGTCATCGGAATCGAGATAGCTCTCGTAGGAGAGCGCGTAGAGACCGCCGTGGCGCGCGTACCCCGGCGACGGACGCGAATCGATCCCGCCGGTGACGGTCGTGTGCAGGAAGGCCGGGCTCTCGCCAAGACCCGGCGCCGTCGCACTGCTGTAGATCGCCCCGATCGTTGGCGAGGGGCCTTTGCCCTCGCCGAGCGTGAAGTCCTCGTAGGATCCGCTCGCGTCGACAAACGACCCACCGGGACCGTGACTGGTGACACCCCCGCCGATGTAGGACTGCTGCATCCGGTAGTTCGACTTCGCGTCGATGCTGGTGTCGCTGCCCAGGCCGAAGTAGGACACCTGCGTCGCGTCGCGGTACCCGCCCTTGGCGCGCAGGCTGACGTGTCCATGCGCCAGGTCCAACGACTGGGTCACGATCTCGATGAGCTTGTAGGACTTCGCCGAGTACAGCCCGCGCACGTCGAAGAACGAGCGGTCGCCGTAGAACGTGCGGTAGCCGGCGCCGAGCGTGAAACCGCCGCCACTGTAGACGCTGTCGAAGTACGGATAGAACCCGCTCGGCGTGTCGGCGAACTGACGCTTCATCGCCGCCGCGATGCGCTCCGCCGTGCCGGGCTCATAGGGAGCGAGCTTGGTGGCTTTGTCCGCCTGCGCCTGGGCAATCGTCTCGGCACGCGTTTCCTGCGCCGCGGCCGGCCGCGCCGCGACGGCGAGCATGGCGAGCGCGAACGCCGCCGGCGCCGGACGGATCACGGGATCACCCGGCTCACCGAGGTCAGCTTGATGGTCTCGGTCGCGTAGTCTTCGATGATGACGCCGCCCGCTCCGTCCGGCTTGACGCGCGCCGCGGCCGCCATCGTGCCCGATCCCAGTCCGATTTCATCGACCGTCAGCCGCACCACCGCGAGCTCGAATCCTTCTCGCGACTTCGGCTTCGCCGCGCCGCCACCGACGAAGTAGACCGGCTCGTCGGTGACGATCGAGATGTCCCGCCCCTGCGGCGTCTTCATCTCTCGCGCCCACCGCACGGCGACCTTGACGTCCTCGATCTGGACGTACCCCACCGCTGGAGCCTTGCGCAGCGCCTCGAGAAACGCGGCGTAGCCGCCGTGCGCGATGGCTTCGGTCATCGCCTTGCGATCGGCCTCGGGGGTATAGCGATCGATCTGAAGGCGGATGGTCGACGCGAGGGCGCCCGCCGCGGTGCGGGACTGCAGCTGCGCGCGGAACGCCTCGGGAGCCGTCTGCGTCCGATGGCTCTGGGCATCGATCGCGGCCGCGGCGCCCACCGCGGTGGCAAGCGCCACGATGGCCGCCGACAGCGATGCGTTGTGCCTGGTCATGGCGGGCCTAATCCTTCTGCGTGGCACCGCTCAACCAGACCACCGTGGCGCCGTAGTCGTCGATCAGCAATGCGCCGTTGTGATCGACGCCGACCTTGGCGGCCGGCACCAGTTCGCCCGACAGCTTCCCGCCAGTCAGATCGAGCATCGCCACGGCCACGTCGAAGCCGTCGCGCGACGGCGCCTCCGGGAGGCCGGCGCCGAGGAACACGATCGGCTCGGCGGTGACGATCGTCAGGAGCCGGCCGGACGGCATCGGGCGCTGCCCGACGAACTTGATCGCGGTCCGGCGATCACCGACCTGGATGTGCCCAGCGTCCTTGGCGGAGCCGAGCGCACGATGCAAGGCGGTCGACCCGCCGGCGCGCACCGCGGCCATCACGGCGTCGCGCTCGGCATCGGAGGAGTAGCGCGTGATGGTCACCGACACCGGCGCCGAGGCGCTCACGCCTCCGCGCTTGACGGTGGCCGTCGCCGCGAACGTCTCCGGCGTGGCCTGCGCCAGCGTCGCCGCCGTCCAGAGCATCAGCGAGGCGACCAGCGCCGCGAGCACCGATGGAAGGTTGCGGCCGAGCGGTCTCATTCCCCCACCTTGGGCGGGTAGTTCTTGAAGATCTTCGCGACCGCCTTGTTGATGTTCTCGTCACGCTTGTCCGGCTTGGCTTTCGTGTCGACCTCCTTGGTGCCCAGGCCGCGCCACGCCATCTGCTTCGTCTTGGCGTCGACCATGTCGATCGCGAGCGTGCCCACCAGGATTTCGCGCACACGGACGTCGGTGGTGGTCGCGCCCCAGCCGCCTCCCCACCCGTAGCCGTAGCCGTAGCCGCCGTACATCGGTCCCGAGCTGAAGGTCGAGATGTCCTTCTGCTCGTCGAACGCCACGTGGAACAGCACGACGACGTCGGGCGAGGCGTCGTTTCTGGTCAGCCCCTTGGCGGCGAGCTGGGCCTCGATGGCCGCCGAGATGCGCTTGTCGATGAGCTCGTTCTTGGTCGGCGTGCCGACCTTGGTGGAATAGGTCCTGAACTGATCGAACGGCGCCGTCCGGTCGAAGTCGTAGGTGGTCTTCTGCGCGGAGGCGATCGCCGGCAGGGCGGCGGCCAGGAGCGCAAGGCCGAGGATGCGGTGCAGTCTCATGGTGTCTCCGTCATGAATCAGGAACGCGGTTCGATGCCGGCACTGACTGCAAGCCGCGATCCCGGCACACCAGCGGCATTTCCTCCAGAAATCCCGCAGGTCGCGCCAGAGCCGGGTCGCGTCATCTCACTGCCCGTTGTGACCCGTCACCAGTGCACGGACAGCTTCGACGCCGGGGCGGGCACCGGCGCCGCCGGCGGCGCATACCACTGCGAGGGGGGCACCACCTTGGCGCCTGCCGGATCGGCCATGTAGTGCGGCGACATGATCTGGACGCCGTGTTCGTTGAAGGCGTCGAGGATATGGCCGTGCAGCCGGTCGCGCACCTCGGCACGGTGGCGCGGATCCTCCGGCGCGACGAGCAACGTGTACTTGACGTAGTAGTCGTCGAGCGAGACGCGCCACACGGTCGCGGGCGGCGCGTCGCGCAGGCCCGTCGTGCGGTGCGCGGCCGCCAGCAGCAGCGCCTCGACCTGGCGCCACGGCGTGTCGTAGCCGATGGTGACCGAGGTCGGCAGATACGCGGCCGACCCGCCGTTGGTCGTGTAGTTGGTCAGCGTCTGCGAGACCACCACCGCATTGGGAATCGTGACCTCCTCGCCAAACGGCGTGCGCATCTTCGTCGCGAGCGGTCCGATTTGCATGATGGTGCCCTCGACGTCACCGATGCGCGCGAAGTCGCCCACGTGCGCGGCACGGGCGTAGGTCAGCATGAGCCCGGCCAACAGGTGCTGGATCACGCCGGTGGATCCGAACGACAGCACCACGCCGATGAAGACGCTGATCCCCTTGACGCCGTCGGTGTCGCTGCCCGGCACGTAGGGATAGGCCATCGCCAGCGCCGACATCCACACCCCGGCGACGATCAGGCGGCGCGTCGGCGGGGCCGTGTCGGGGTAGATGCCCGGCAGCGTCAGACGCCCGCGCTCGACCGAGTCGAACAGCAGGGCCACCGCCTTCGACGCCCACCGGGCGGCGACGATGATCAGCAGCACCGCGAACAGTCCCGGCGCGGCGTGCGCGAGGGTAGCGCCGAACGCCGAGAGCTGCGTGACGAGGAGCGCCCGCAGCGATTCTCCCCACGGCCGCGTGTAGGGAAAGCGCCGCAGGATATTCGCCAGCCAGAGATAGACCAGGATCAGCGCCGCGGCCGCCATCAGCAGCCGGGCGGCGCGGTAGCCCAGATCGACCAGTTGCGACGCCACCAGGGCGACGCCGGCGTGGGCCCGCGCGAGCCGCCTCTCGGTGAAATCCGCGAACCGGCGCACAAAGAGACGATCCAGCCGTCGCAGCAGCCAGAGCAGTCCGGCCAGCACCGCGGTGATCGCGAGCGACGCCAACGCCGCGCGCGCGATGCGGCCGGGTGCGTGCAGTTCCGCCGTCTCCGCCAGCGCCACCTGCAGCCGCGCCGAGGCGCTTCTCGCGGCACTCTCGAGCGTCTCTCCGCTCAGCGCGTCCACGTCGGCGGGCGCGAGCATCAGGACGTTCTCGTCGCCCGCGACGAGGAGGATGCCGCCCTCGATCGCGCGGGTGGTCACCGTCGGCGTGGCGCCGCTGGCGACCACACGATCGAGCACACGCACCGCGGCTGCCGCGCGATCGGCGGGCCGCCGGCCAATCACCTCGGCGCGCAGTTCGATGATCGGCCGGTTCGCGTAGGTCAACGTCGCGGGCGCAGGCCCCTGCGCGTAGACAGCGGTGTCCACGACGGCGAGGACCAGCAGCGCCACCGCCGCGGCGTTCACCACAGCCTGTAACACCAACGGCATACCGTCAGCTCTCGCTCGTGGCGGACCGTGCAGCGGCCCCGCTATTGCTCCCGTTTCCCCCATGAAATCGCGTCTCCCGTTCCCGCGCCGGCCGGTATGAGCACGAGTGCGCCAGCGCCGTCGGCTCGGCCGCTGCGTTTGTGGCACCTCCTCACGGGACTGCTCGCGGGCACCGCCGTCGGTCTCTTCTTCGGTGACGGCGCGCGGGTGTTGGAGCCGGTCGCCGACGCTTTCGTCAAGCTGATGCAGATGGCGGTGCTGCCGTACATCACGGTCTCGATCGCCGGGAGCATCGGAGCGCTGGACGTGAGCGAGCTGCGGCGGCTCGGACTCCGCGTCGCCCTGGTGCTGCTGGCGCTCTGGACACTGGCACTCGGGTTCGCGTTCCTGATGCCGCTCGCCTTTCCGCCCAGTCAGAACGCGTCGTTCTTCAGCACGACGCTCCTCGAGCCGCCGCAGTCGTTCAACCTGGTCGATCTGTACATCCCCGCCAATCCCTTCCACGCGCTCGCCAACAGCATCGTGCCCGCGGTGGTGCTGTTCTCGATGATGGTGGGAGTGGCGCTGAACGGCCTGCCGCGCAAGCACGTGCTGCTCGAGATCCTCCAGATCGCCGGCGACACGCTGGCGCGGACGATGCGGTTCGTCGTGCACCTCACGCCGTACGGCATCTTCGCGATTGCCGCCACCACCGCCGGGACGATCCGGGTCGAACAGGCGGCCCGGCTCGAGGTCTACCTGGTGTCCTATGCCGGCATCGCCCTGCTGTTCGCGCTCTGGGTGCTGCCGGGACTCGTGAGCGCGCTCACGCCGATTCCGGCGCGCGCGATCTTCAAGGCCACGCGCGAAGCGCTGCTGACGGCCACGATCGTCGGCGATCAGTTCATCGTCCTGCCAGTGCTGATCGCCTCGTGCAAGGACCTCGTGGCACGCCACGGCGGGGGGGACGAGCACGCGGCGGCGATGCCCGACGTCATCGTGCCGGCGTCCTACAACTTCCCGCACAGCGGGAAGCTCCTGTCGATCAGCTTCATCCTGTTCGCGGGCTGGTTCTCCGACGCGGCGATCGATCCCACTGATTACCCGCGACTGGGGCTGACGGGCCTCTTCACCTTGTTCGGCAGCGTGACGACGGCCATCCCGTTTCTGCTCGACCTCTTTCGCGTGCCCGCGGATACCTTTCAGCTCTTCGTCGCGAGCGGCGTCATCAACTCGCGCTTCGGGACGCTGGTCGCCGCGATGCACACGGTGGCGATGGCGCTCCTCGGCACCTGCGCGGCGACCGGCGCGCTGCGGTGGCAGCCGCTCGCCCTGGCGCGATATGCCGTCACCACGGTGATCCTGACGCTGGTGATCGTCGGCGGCACCAGGCTGTTGGCCACGCGCGGGCTGGTCCGCCCCTTCACCGGTGGCGACATCCTGGCTGCCATGACCGTCGAGCCCCGCGCCGGCGCGATCGTGCTCGACCACGCGGCGCCACCGCCCGCCGCACCCGAGGCCGACGGGCGGCTGCGCGCCATTGCCGCGCGGCGGACCCTGAAAGTCGGCTTCCTGCCCGACGCGCTTCCCTATGCGTTCTTCAACGGGCGACACGAGCTGGTCGGACTCGACGTCGCCCTGATGCATCGGCTCGCAATCGAGCTCGGCGCCCGCCTCGAATTCGTTCCGGTCGAGCGCGAGACGCTCGACCGCGCGGAGGGCGTGCGCGCCGGCCTGCTCGACGGATCGTTCGACATCGTGATCGGCGGCCTGGCGGTGACGCCGGCGCGGGCGGAAGCGATGCAGCTCTCGGAGTCCTATCTCGACGAGACGATGGGGTTCGTGGTCCCCGACGGAGAGCGGCGGCACTTCGAGTCGTGGGACGCGATCCGCGCCCGCGGCGCCCTCACGATCGCGGTTCCCGACGTGCCGTACTACCTCGATCGGCTCCACGCCCTGCTGCCGCAGGCGCAGCTGCGGCCGGTCGCGACCTTCGACGCCATGTTCCGCACGCCGGGGCTGGCGGCCGCGTTCGCGCTGCCCGCCGAGCGCGGATCCGCCTGGACGCTGCGGTATCCGCAGTACTCCGTCGTGGTGCCCGCGCCCAAGCCGCTCACCGTGCCGCTGGCGCTGGCCATGCCGCGCGGCGAGCGGGACCTCGCCACGTTCGTGGACACGTGGCTCGATCTGAAGCGGCGGGACGGCACCATCGACGAGCTGTACCATTTCTGGATTCTCGGACGCGATTCGAGGGCCGCCGGGCCGCGCTGGTCGATCATCCGGGACGTGCTGCACTGGGTGCCGGCTCGCCCGATTGCCGCAGCGCGACCACCAGCCCCAGCTTTTTGATCCGGTACCGCAGCGTGTTGGGATGGATCCCGAGCCGCACCGCCGCGTTGCCGGCGCCGTTGATGCGCCCGCCGCATTCGCGCAGCACGCGCTCGATATGGCACCGCTGAACGTCATCGAGCGTGTCGCTGCAGTTCGCCAGGCGCGATGCGCCGCCGCGCCGCGGGCCGACGCGGAGCGGATGGTCGAGCTGCAGGGTGCTGCCCGCGGTGCGGATCAACGCCCGCTCGATGACGTTCTCGAGTTCGCGGATATTGCCCGGCCAGTCATGCGTGCGGAGCGCCTGCATGACCTCGGGGGGTACGGATTCGATGCGCTGCGCGAGCTTGTGCTGATGGCGTTCGATGAAGTGCCAGACCAGGCGCGGGACGTCGTCCGGCCGTTCGCGAAGCGGCGGCAGCGTGACGGGAAACACGCTGAGCCGGTAGTAGAGGTCGGCCCGGAACCGCCCGTCGGCCACCGCGGTTTCGAGGTCGACGTGGGTCGCGGCGATGACCCGCACGTCGACTTTGCGCGTGCGCGACGAGCCCACGCGCTCGAATTCCCCCTCCTGCAGCACGCGCAGAAGCTTGGCCTGGAGCTCGGGCTGCAGATCGCCGATTTCGTCGAGGAAGATCGTGCCGCCGTCGGCCAGCTCGAAGCGCCCCTGCCGCATGGCGACGGCACCGGTGAACGCCCCGCGCTCGTGGCCGAACAGCTCGCTCTCGATCAGGCTGCCCGGCAGCGCGGCGCAGTTCACGCGCACCAGGCGGTTGTGGCGGCGCCGGCTGGCTTCGTGGATCGCCTGGGCGAACAGCTCCTTGCCGGTCCCCGTCTCGCCGAGCAGCAGGACCGTGGTATCGAGCGGGGCCACGCGCTCGATGCGGGCACGCGCCTGCTGCAGCGGCACGCTGTCGCCGATGATGCGGCTCGTCACCCCGACGGCCCGCGGCTCTTCGGATCGCGCCGGCGGCTCGGCCGCGACGTGAATCGGACGCGCCACCACCGGCGCGGCACCGGTTGCCCGGGCCCGCTGGAGCCGCACCAGCCCGCTCCCGAGGATTTCGCCCACCAGGCGGAGCCGCTCGATCACCGGCTCTCCCCATTCGGCGTGACGCTGGCGCGTGCCCACCATCAGGCCGTAGATCACCCGCTGGCCCAGCACGATCGGCACCGCCAGGCGTCCCACGACACCGCTGTGCGCCGCCTGCGCGCGGTCGCCGCTCGCGGCGTGGCACAGTCGGGTGGCGGGCGTGAACGCGGTCACCGCGTTGCGCGCCAGGCGCTGAATGAGCCACGGCATCCGGGAGATGTCCGCGTTGGTGCAGCAGGGGTGCGGCGGGAGTCCCCAGGACCCGACGACGTGTGCCGACCCGGCGCCGTCGTAGGCGACGAGCGTGCATTCGTCGACGGCAAACGTCCTTCCGACCTGCTCGAGCGCCTGCGACAACGACGTGTCGGCGTCGTCGGACTCGAGCGAGCTGAAGCAGGAGGACAGCTTGACGGCGAGCTGCTCGAACGGCTGCAGGTCCTCGTGTGCTGCGGGGCAAGACGACGAAAAGGCGACCAATGCCATATGTGGGTCCGTGTGATTAGGGCGTCGGCGGCGGTGGATTGAAGCCACCGCCGAGCGCCAGATGGAGCGCTACCCGTTAGCCAACCGATCGTTGCGACCGTTGATCAGCTCTGGAGAAAGATGCATGACATGCCTCTTTCAGGGCCGGGGAAGTCCGAGGGGCGTGCCGATCACTTCGCCGCTGACGACCAGCTCGACGCGACGGTTCTGGCGGCGCCCTTCGGGAGTGTCGTTCGACGCCACGGGCTGACTGGCGCCGTAGCCGCGCGTGGTGAGGCGATCGCGTGCCACGCCCTGCGCCATCAGATACTCGCTGACGGCGCCGGCGCGGCGCTGCGACAGCTCCTCGTTGATGGCGTCGGTACCGGTGGAATCGGTGAAGCCTTCGGCCTGCACCATCAGTCCCGGGTGTCCCAGGACGATACCGGCGAACCGGGCCAGCTTTTCGCGCGCCGGCGGGAGCAGCTCGTAGCGGCCGGTTTCGAACAGCACGTCCCCGACGTTGACGATCAGCCCACGCGCGGTGTCGCGGGTGTCGAGGATGTCGCTGAACTGCCGCAACAGCGTGGCGCGCAGCGCCGCCTTCTCCGTTTCCGCCTGCGCGCGCAGCGCCAGCGCCTCGCCCGCCACGGCCTGCGCCTGGGCGCGCTGCGCCTCGGCTTCCTTGCGTGCCTGCTCGGCGCGCTCCTGGTCCCGGGCGGCCTCCCGCGCCTTCAGCTCGGCCAGCTCACGATCCCGCTCGGCATCGCGTGCCGCCGCCTCGGCGCGTTCGCGCTCCCGCACCGCCGCCTCGCGCGCCGCCAGCTCCTGGGCCGCCGCCGTCCGCGCCGCCTGCTCCCGCGCGGCCGCCGCGGTGCGGGCCGCTTCCTGCGACTCGGCCAGTCGACGGCCGACCGACTGCAGTCGCGCTTCCTCGGCCGCCTGCGCCGCAGCACGGGCCTGCGACACGATGTCGCGCTTCGATTCGTCGCGGGCCACCAGCTGCTCGACCTGCGTGAGCAGCCGCTGCGCCGTGGCCAGACCGTCGGGCGCGTAGCGACCCGCCTGTGCGATCTGCGCGATCGCGACGGCGTTGCGCGCCTGCTGCACGTCGGGCGGCTCCTTGCGGTCGGTCCGCGGCGTCGCGTAGCGAACGTTCTCACCGGCGATGTAGGCGCCGCGCGGCACAATCTCGTAGTTGAGCGTCGCGACGGAGGTCCGGCCGCGCGTGTCCTCGCGGACCTGGTTCTCCATCACCACCGCGTCGCTCGGCATCGTCACCGCGGAGTACGGCTCGGCGGTGACGATGAGCGCGAACGTCAGCACGTCGGCGGTGGCTTCGATCTCGGCCTCGCCGTCGTCGAGTCGCAGCTCGCCCAGGTTCTTGGCCCGCCCCTGCGGCGGCACCGCCCAGAGCACGTAGGTGAGGTACTCCGGACCGAGCGGCGCCGGCGGCGTGACGCCGCGCACCTTGGCCTTGATCTGAACCGGGCCCGTGGCCTCGGTCTCGATCTCCGCCTCGCCGCGCGCCCGCGGCATCAGCGGCGTGCCTGTCAGGTCCACCTGGGTGGTGCGCCGCACCTCGTAGGTCACGGCAACGGTGCTGCGCGAGGAGATGCTCCCGGCGGCCGGAGCGGGCGCCTGCTGTGCAACCGTCAGCACCGACAGCGGCGCCGTCAGGACACCGGCTACGAGGGCGACGCGGATGCGGGTCATGCGGCCTCCATCGGCCAACGGGCGGCGGCGTGTTGCAGGGTGCGTGACGGCAGCTCGCCGAACGCGTGCCGGTACCGGCCCGCGAACTGCCCCAGCTCGTAGAAGCCGTATTCGGTGGCGATGTCGGTGACCGTCGTCGTCTTGGGATCGGCGGCCAGCAGCGCCATCCGCGCCGAGCGCAGCCGCTGCGCGATCTCGAACTGCTTGGGGCTCACTCCAATCACGTCGTGGAAGGCCGCGCGGAGCGTGCGGTCGCTGACGCCGGCGGCGCGGCTCAGCTCCGCAATCGTCACCGGCTCCCCGATGTGGCGTCGGAGGACCCACAGGGCGCGCATGACGAGCTGCCGGCGCTGGTCATGATGGGTGCGCGCGGCCTCGGGCGTTGCCGGCAACTCGGGGGCGTCGCCCTCTCGCAGTGCGGCGTGATCGAAGTGGATGAGTGCCATGGCCGAAAGCTACGGCACGCCGGCAGCGGGTGGAACTCGGCAAACCTCGGGATTCCCTGGGAAAAGGTACTGGTAGAGACCCTGGTACTTTTGCCCGTCGCTCCGGTTCGGATCGTCACGGCGCGACCTCGAATCGGTGACGCTCCACGGCACGTACGTCGCCCTTTTCCGCGAGCAGCCGCACCATCACTTCGTAGTCGCCGGCCGGTATCGCGCGGTACTCGAATGTGAACGCGCGCGCGGCCTGCGCCCCATCGAGCGCCACCGCGCTGCCGCGGAAGAAATTCTCCGATCCGACTTCGATCTCGAGCGCGCGGTTCTGGGCGTGCGACGCGATCCAGACCTCGATGCGTACTTCGGCGGGCGCCTTGGCAACCGCCGGCCGCACCTGGGTGCGCAGGGAGGGGCCGTCGGACACGCTGACGAATCCACTCGCAGCCTGTCGATTGATCCCGGCCTGACCACTGGAAGCCGCTGCTGCAATCAGCAGCAGGCAACCCGTCGTTCTTACGTATGTCGATCCCTGCATGGGCGCCCTGCCTTTCGTCGCACGCGGCGGCCCGCAAGGCGGCCGCGAACTCGCAAGCGTGGACCCTGCAATACGGAGTGGCTATGCGGAAGCGGCGCACGGCGGCCCGGGACCAAGCCCCGGATCGACATAGTGCGGTTCGGCGAGGCGGCGTCATCGTGACGCGAGGCGCCGAGCATGGTGCTGGCGCGACGAAGGAGCTACCTCATGACGCGAGCGATCCTGGCCCTCGGTATCTCTGCATCGTTCTTGGCTGGCGCCGCGCCAGGGTGGGCGCAGAGCGCCGAGACACGCCCGGCGACCACAACCGTCATGGGTGATACCGGACTCTGGTTCGTGCCGACGGGCGAGGTGCTGCCGACGAAGAGCGGGTCCTTCTCGGTGCAGCGCACCGAAGAGGATTTCCGCCAAGGCAACACCAACGTCTCGTTCTGGCCCGTCACGGGCGCTGTCGGTCTCGGCCGCGCGGAGATCTTCGGCTCACTCCGGATCGTCACCCGCATCGATCGCGACGCGAGTCCGCTGCTGTTTGCGGGGCCCGACAACGAACCGGGCGGCCTCGTCAACGAGTACCCGACCTTCCACGACAGTTGGAGCGGCAACAGACTCGGCGATCTGTTTCTCGGCGCGAAGTTCAATCTGATGTCGCAGCGAAGCAGGCTGCCGCTGGCGCTGGCGATTCGCGCCATGGTCAAGGCGCCCACCGCCGACAAGGACTCCGGAGCCGGGACCGGCGAATACGACGGATTCTTCGACGTCGTCGGCAGCCGCGAGTTCAAGGGGCTGGAGCTCGCCGGGTTCGGCGGCGTGGCGATGCGCGGCGACCCCGAGGAGATCAGCATCTCCGACGGGATTCGCTGGGGACTCGGCGCCGGTTTCCCGACGCGGAGCCGCTTCCGCGCCAGCCTGGAAGCGTCGGGTGAATGGATGTTCGACCACGCGGTCGTCGCGCCGGAGGGTCTGCTGGTCGCACCCGATGGCTCGCTGTCGCCGGCGATCTCGAGGCTGACGGACCAGATCACCACCGCGGCGGGTCTGACCTGGCAGGCCGGCAACGGCGTCCTGTTCGGCGTGGCCCTCACCTACCGGCTCGACCTCGAGCCCGCTTCCGACCTGTCCTACGGCAGCGGCGACGCGTTCGGCCTGCAGTTCCGCCTCGGGTTCCACCGCGGCGTCAGGGTGTATGTGCCGCCTCCGCCCGCGGTCGCGGCCGCGCCGCCGCCACGCGCACCGGAACCGCCGGCCCCGGTCGCCGCGCCTCCGGCCGTGGTCGCCGCCCCGCAGCCCAATCGCGCACCCACCGTACGGGTCCGTTGTGATCCGTGCACGATTGAGCCCGGCGGCACGATCGCGCTGCGCGCAGAGGCCAGCGACCCCGACGGCGACCCGCTGACGATCGTGTGGAGCGTCACCGGCGGCACCATCACCGACACCCGCGCCGCCAACACCCAGTGGCGCGCCGACATCGCGCCGGGGCTCGTCACCTTTACCGCCACGGTCACCGACGCGAGGGGGGCCCAGGCATCCAACAAGGTCACCGTCGACGTGACCTCCGAGGGCGAAGGCGTCTCGTTTACCGACGTGCTGTTCGAGTTCGACAGTGCGACCCTGCGCCCGTCGGCGCTGCCGACGCTCGCGCCGGTGCTCGCCGCCCTGAGACAGCGGCCCGAGGCCGGCCTGCTGATCGAGGGGCACACGTGCAACATCGGTACGAGCGAGTACAACCTCGCGCTCGGCGAGCGGCGGGCGGCCGAAGTGCGCGACTACCTGGTGCGGCAGGGCATCGCGGCCAGCCGGCTGACGACGATCAGCTATGGGGAGGAACGGCCGGCACACGACAACAGCGAGGAGTCGACGCGGCGCCTGAACCGCCGCGCGTCGTTCGTGCTGCGGGCGACCGACGCCCTCAACAGCCGCTGATGGCGGCAACGGGGAGCGGATCACTCCGCTCCCCGTCGCGGCTCACACCAGGCCTTCCCGGACCGCGAACTGGATCAGCGCCGCGGTGGAGTGGACCTGCAGCTGCTCCATCATTCGATATTTGTGGAAGGCCACGGTGCGCGCCGACAGGTGCAGGATCGCCGCCGCCTCTTTCATCGAACGCCCCTCGGCCAGCAGCTGCAGCACTTCGCGCTGCCGC
>Ga0207648_10000276_pt1 | contig 55713 bp, 54 predicted proteins | sample KBSMisM32_FD_184310 | JGI IMG/M metagenome (GOLD analysis project Ga0207648, IMG submission 184310) | Miscanthus rhizosphere microbial communities from Kellogg Biological Station, Michigan, USA - KBS Miscanthus M3-2 (SPAdes) (version 2) | ecosystem: Host-associated > Plants > Roots >...
GCGAGGCGAACTCCACCAGCCAGGCGCAGAACCCCGAGCTCATCAAGCAGGCGCAGACCAAGCTGAACATCTCCGCCGACGGAAAGATGGGCCCGCAGACGCAGAAAGCGGTCAAGGAGTTCCAGACCTCCAAGGGCCTGAACGCCTCCGGCCAGCTCGACCAGCAGACCATCGCGGCGCTGGGCGTGAGCGGCGGCGAGTCGGCCTCGGCGGGCGGCTCCGCGGCGCCGAAGAGCGACGCGAAATCGGACGCCCCCGCGGCGAAGCAGTAATTCGTCACGCTCGTACCAAGAAAGCGGAGAGCCACGGCTCTCCGCTTTTTTTGGGCGCGGTAGTCCCTTTGGAGGAGCAGCGCGTTTCTAGCGTATGCATGGAGCCCGGGGCAGAATGGCCGCAGGACGATGAAGCCGCTGGCCGACATCGAGGTCGAAGTCCTGCTCAAGCGCGAGGCGCGCTCGCGCCTGCCGCTCGTGCGGCAGCTCCTGATCTATCTCGATCCTTTCGCGCTGTTCAAGGACGCCTCCAGCGGACCGGCGCGCGCGAGAGAAAACGCGCTCAGCTACAACCGCGCGATGCGCTGGATGCTGCTGCCCTACATCCGGCGCTGGGTGGCGATTGCCGCCTCGCTGGCCTTGCTCATTTCGCCCATGGAAGCCGCTGCTGCGCAGCAAGGCATCGCCGCGATCCCCACGGCGGCGCTGGCGGTCGGATGCTGCATCGCGATTACCGTGTCCGCCGTCACGGTAGCGGTCTATCTCTTGCTTGGAAGCAGGGACCACCCATAACAAGGAGGTTTCCATGCGAGTCAGCGAAGCGATGACGCGCGAGGTGCGCATTGCCAACCCCGGGCAAAGCATCCGCGACGTAGCGAAAATCATGGCGGACATCGACGCCGGCGCGGTGCCGGTCGGCGAGGACGATCGGCTGGTCGGCATGATTACCGACCGGGACATCGCGATCCGCGCGGTGGCGCTGGGCAAGGGCCCGGATACCCCGGTGCGCGAGGTCATGTCGACCGAGGTAAAGTACGTGTTCGATGACGAGGATCTCGAGCACGTGGCCAAGAACATGGGGGACATCCAGGTGCGGCGCCTGCCGGTGGTGAACCGCGACAAACGCCTGGTGGGCATCGTCTCGCTCGGCGACGTGGCGCAGAACGAGGACAAGCGCACCAGCGGCAAGGCGATTGCCGGCGTGTCGCAACGCGGAGGAAAGCATCAGCAGAAGTAAGCCCCTCGCGGCGCTGGCGGCGGCAGCCATGCTCGCCGCTTGCGCCACTGTCACTACGGAGAAGGCGAAGGAAAGCTGGTCCGGCGCGACCTACGACGACCTGGTGCGCGTATGGGGCGCGCCGTCCCGCAGCGGAAAGCTAAGCGACGGCGCCGACGTGCACACGTGGGTTTCGGACGCCGGGCCGACGTATCGCGGCGGATCGTCGGTCGGGTTCGGCATCGGCGGCTTCGGTGGTGGACGCGGCGGCGGCAGCGTCGGAGTCGGGGTCGGCGCCAGCATGCCGATCGGCCAACCCACGCCCGCGCCACCGGCGCGTTGCGAACGCACGCTCACCTTCCGCGACGGCCGGGTCGTCGAGCAGAGCTGGATCGGACCGGACGAAGTCTGTGCAGAGTTCGTGCGCTCGAAGCCGGGCTAGCTGGCTGCTAGCGCTGGCGGCGAGCGCCATTGCCGCCTGCGCCTCGACGGATGAGTTCGCGGCAGCGCGCGAATCGTGGCGCGGGGCGACCTATGACCAGGTGGTGATGGCGTGGGGCACGCCGTCGCAGAGCTCGGTGGATACCCGCACCTGGCTTTCCGACGACAGCGCCCCGAGAGTGCAGGGCTCCGGCGGCGTCGGCGGCATGATCTTCGCGGCGGCGCGCTGCGATCGCACGCTCGCGTTCCGCGACGGGCGCGTAGTCGACGAGCGCTGGGTCGGCGACCCCGAATACTGCAAGCGCTTCGCGCGCCGGAAATGAACACCACGTACGCGGATGTCGAGCCCAAGCGCGCCGAGCTCGACGCGCTGGCCGGGCCGGTGCTGGTCGAATTCGGCAGCCCCTGGTGCGGCTACTGCCGCGCGGCGCAGCCGCACCTCGCGAGCGCGCTCGCCGAGCATCCCAAGGTGCGCCACTTCAAGATCCAGGACGCGAGCGGCAAGCGGCTCGGCCGCTCGTTCCGGGTCAAGCTGTGGCCGACACTGGTGTTCCTGCGCGACGGCAAGGAAATCGCCCGGCTGGTGCGGCCCGCGGATGCGCGCTCGATCGGCGACGCGCTCGCGCAAATCGACGCTAAGGCCGTCCGGCCGTAAAGGTAAACCCGGTCTTCTCGAACTCGGCCGCGAGGCCGGGACGAACCGCCTCGATTTGTTCTCGGGCCTTGGCCGAGAAGTCGATGTCGCTCATGTCGTGCACCCCGCCGGTGATGATCACCTGCAGGATGCCTTCCGCGTCGCCCACGTTGCGGAACGACCGGCAGACGCCCGGCGGGAAGGACACAGTGTCATACAGGCCGAGGATCGCGCTGCCCGAGCCGTCGTCGTTCCAGCGCACTTCGAAGCGTCCCTGCATCACGGTGAAGGTCTCGTAGGTCTGTCGATGCGAGTGCAGGCCGGGGCCTTGTCCCGGCGGGCACACCGCCAGCGTCATCGTCATGCCGGCGGCACCGACGATCGGCGCGCCCTGGTTGATCGGCGTATTGACGTTTTCCAGGCCGATGACCGAAAGCAGCTTGCGCGAATACACCACATCGCGCGCTTTCTCCGGGATCGACGCGTTCTGGATCGGCAGCGGCCTCAAGCTGCCGAAGCGCGCGATGCGGCGCTCCATGTCGTTCTGCGAAATCTGCATCGTCTTCATCGGTTCACTCCCAGCTTCCTGAGCAGGCTCTCGCGGCGCGTCAGCCACCAGCCGTACTGCACCGGCCAGCGCTGGAATTCCGGGTCCGCGCCGAGCGCCGCGGCGGCGTGCGCCGGCCAATTCGGGTCGTAAAGCGCCTCGCGGCCGATCGCGATCAGATCGGCGCGCCCCGCCTGCAGTGCTTCCTCGGCCTGCTGCGGCGTGAGGATCAGGCCGACCGCCATGGTGGCGATGCCGGCTTCCTGCCGGATCCTCTCGGCAAACGGCAGCTGAAAGCCCGGCACGCGCGGCAGCAGGGTCTTGGTGGCGGCAGTGGCCGAGCCCATGATCCCACCCGAGGAGCAATCGATCACGTCGACGCCGGTTTCTTTCAGCTTCCTGGAAAAAACAATCGTGTCTTCCAGCGACCAGCCGCCTTCGACGTCGTCGATCGACGAGACGCGCACGAAAAGGGGCTTTCCCGCCGGCCAGATGTTTCTGACTTCTCTTGCAACCTCGAGGGGAAAGCGCATCCGGTTCTCGAGCGAGCCGCCGTACTCGTCGCCGCGCGTATTGGTCAGCGGCGAGAGGAAGGTGTGCAGCAGATAGCCGTGCGCCGAGTGCAGCTCGGCGATCTCGAAGCCGGCGCCGTGCGCGCGCCGCGCCGCGCTCACGAACGCTTTCTTCACCACCTCCAGGTCCCCCTTCTGCAGCGGCCGCGGCTTGAGCCATTCGTCGCCGAGCGGCGTCTCGGCCGGCGCGACGATGCTCCACGCCTTCTCGCCGCGGTCGGAATCGGCCTGGGTGAGCGGTCCGTTGCCGTACCACGGCCGCGCCATGCTCGCCTTGCGGCCGGCGTGCGCCAGTTGAATCGCCGGCACTGCGCCTTGCGATTTCACGAATTCGGCAATGCGTCGCAAGCCGGGGATATGCGCGTCATCCCAGATCCCCGTGTCGCCGTGGGTGATGCGCCCGCGCTTCTCCACGGCGGTGGCCTCGACGAACACCGCGCCCGCGCCGCCCTGCGCGAACTTGCCGAGGTGCACCAGGTGCCAGTCGGTGACGTGGCCGTCCTGCGCCGAGTACTGGCACATCGGCGAGACCACAATGCGGTTCCTGATCCGGAGGTCCCGGATCCTGATTTCTTCGAACAGCATCAGTTTTTCTTCGCCTTGCGCTCGAGGGTGAACGCCGAGGCGGAACCCTTGCCCCTCCACTGCTGCTCGTCGATCACCTCGCCGAGGAAGTTGAGCTCGATCGTGACGTCGTCCGGGTCCTTGAGAAAGATCTGGAACAGCTTGGCGTCGGGAAAGCTGCGGAAGTGCATCTCCACCTTGTTCTTCTGGATGCGGTTGCGCACCTCCTCGGGGTTCTGCGCGAGGAAGGCGATATGGTCGACCGAGCCCGAGCCGGTGGTCCCTTTCGGGTGCTTTTTCAGCAAGAAGTTGTCTCTGATCTTGTTCGGGTTCTGCGACGCCAGGTGCACGCAGATGTTGTCGCCGGTCTTCAGCCAGTAACCGGGAAAACCGAAATCGGGCCGCTCGGCGAGCTCGAGGCCGAGCACCTCCTGATAGAACTTCTTCGAGCGCTCGAGGTTTTTCGAGACCACCAGGTAGTGATTGATGGCGGTGACGGGCATTGCATCCTCCGGATGGGTCCTTGTCGAATGCCTTAAGCTTAGCCGATGCGCGCAATCGTGGCGGCCGTCCAGTTACCGAGCGTCAGCGACGTCGAGTTCGACGCCTCGCTCACCGAGCTGCGCCAGCTCGCGAAGACGCTCGGCTTCGAGGTCGTCGCCACGTTCACCCAGAACCGGTCGGGATTCGACTCGGCGGCGTACTTCGGAACCGGCAAGCGCGAGGAGCTGCGCCTCCTGCGCGAGCAGCATTCCGTCGGCGCGATCCTGATCGACCACGAGATCTCGCCCTCGCAGGCGTTCAACCTGGCGGAGGAGGTGGGCGGCGAGGTGATGGACCGCACCATGGTGATCCTCGAGATCTTCCACCGTCACGCGAGCTCGCGCTTCGCGCGCGCGCAGGTCGAGATCGCCCGCCTGGGCTACATGGGGCCGCGCTTGCGGGAGGCCGCCAAGCAGGCCGGGCCGAAGGACCGGGCGCGCAGCGGCACCGGCGGGCGCAGCGGCGGCGAATCGCACGGCGAGCTCGACCGGCGCAAGATCCGCGACCGCATCGCCGAGCTGCAGAAAGAGCTCGACACCATGATCCTCGAGCGCAGGACGCAGCGCGCCCGCCGGCAGGAGCGGCGGGGACTCGCACGCGTGGCGCTCGTGGGCTACACCAACGCGGGCAAGTCCACCCTGATGCGCGCGCTCACCGGGAGCCAGGTGCTGGTGGCGAACAAGCTGTTCGCGACGCTCGACACCACGGTACGCGCGCTCCATCCCGAGAGCGTCCCCCGCGTGCTGGTCAGCGACACCGTCGGCTTCATCAAGAACCTGCCGCACGGCCTGGTCGCCTCGTTCAAGTCGACGCTCGACGAGGCGCTCGAGGCGTCGCTGCTCGCTCACGTGGTCGATGCCAGCGATCCTGGGTTCGAGCGCCAGCTCGCGGTGACCGAGGAAGTGCTCGACGAAATCGGCGCGAAGGACGTGCCGCGCCTGCTGGTGTTCAACAAGATCGACCGCGGCGGGGACGAGGCGGCGCTGCGCGCGAAGCACCCCGGCTGCATCGTGATGAGCGCCAAGCGAGAGGGCGACGTCGCCAGGCTGCGCGAGGCGATCGTGGCGTTCTTTCAGCGCGACCTGGTCGAAGCCGAGCTTTTCCTGCCGTGGTCCGCGCAGAATTTGCGCGGAGAGATCTTCGCGAGCTGCCAGGTGCTGGAGGAGCGTGCGGACGGCGAGGGCGCCTTCCTGCGTGTGCGCGGCGATGCCGGGGCGGTGAAGCGCTTGCGCGAGCTGCTGCCCTAGCTACTCGGCTTTGGCGGCCAGGGCTTTCGACAGGCGCGAGTACTTGGCCAGGTCAGTCCTGAGGCGCGCGGCGAACTCTTCGGGCGTGCTGCGCACCAGGTCGAGGCCGGCACCCGTTAGCCGCTCGGTGGTTTCCTTTTCCTTGAGGATGGCGCTGACCTCGCTGTAGAGCTTGCCGACGATCTCTTTCGGCGTGCCGGCCGGGGCGAGCAGGCCCATGTAGGCCTCGATCGCCACGCCGGCGTGTCCGGCCTCGGCGAAGGTCGGAGTCTCGGGCAATCCCGCGTGGCGCTTCGGCTGCGTCACGGCGATGGGTTTCAGCTTGCCGGCGCGGATGTGCGGGATGCCGGTCGAGATTGCGCCGAAGATGAGATCGACGTTGCAGCTCATCGCATCGCCCACCGCCGCGCCGAATCCCTTGTAGGGGACGTGCGTCAGCTCGATCAGCGCCGAGTCCTTGAGCAGCTCGCCGGCCACATGCTGGCTGCTGCCGTAGCCGGACGTGGCGTAGGTGAGCTTGCGCGATTTGGAGAGATTCAGAACGTCCTGAAGGGACGCAACCGGCAACGTGGGGCAAGCCATCAGCACCAGGCCCGCGCTGGCGGCGATCGAGATCGGCGTGAAGTCGCGCAGCGTGTTGAACGGCATGCTCGGGTAGACGGCGGGGTTGATCACCAGCGGACCGTCCGAAGTGGCGAGCAGCGTGTAGCCATCGGGCGCCGCTTTGGCCACCGCTTCCGCAGCGATGTTGCCACCCGCGCCGGTGCGGTTTTCCACCACGAAGGCCTGGCCGAGGCGCTCGCCGAGACGGTTGGCGAGCGTGCGCCCGACGAGGTCGGGCGCGCCGCCCGGCGGGAACGGCACGATCACGCGCACCGCGCGGTTGGGATAGTCCTGCGCAATCGCGCTCGCGGCGACGAACAGAAGGGCCAGGCTAAAGAGTCGGATTCGCATACTTTCCCCCAAGCGCGACGTTGCCAAACGCCGCGCCTGCGATGTCGAAATTGAACGAGAAGTGCTGGCTCGCCGCCTGAACATCCCGCAAATAGCGCTGCAGCGGATCGCGAGTATAGATGGCATTCGCGCCGTAGAACGACCACAGCGTCTCGACCGCCTCGCGCGACTGCGAAACCGCGAACGCGTTCTGCGCGCGCAGCCGCAGCTTCGCCTCCAGATCGAGCTGGTCATGATTCTGAAACATCAATGCCGATTCGCGCATCAGGTAGCGCGCCGAGTCGATCAGGCAGCGCGCGCGGGCGAGCTTGACCTGCACTGCCTGGAAGTCGGAAACCTTTGCGCCCGTATACGTCCCCACCCTTGTTTTGAATGAGTTGAGGACGTGCTCATAAGCGCCCTCGGCGGTACCCAACGCCGTCGCCGACAGCGGGTGTCCGGCCGAAGCGACGATAGGGACTTTGAATAAATCTCCCTTGTTGAGAGCGGCGCCAGGATGGTCGAGCCCGCCGCGGCAGCGGGCGAGGGCGAGCGCGCGGCGCTCCGGCACGAAGACCTCCTTCACCTCGATGTCCTTGCTGCCGGTGCCGACCATGCCCATGGCGTACCAGGTATCGATCACTTTGTAGTCGCGCTTCGGGACCAGGCAGAGCCGCCAATCAACTGCCTTCTCGTCTTCATAGATGGTGACGGCGAGCATGTTCCACCCGGAGTTGTCCACACCGGAGGAAAACGGCCATCGGCCGGAAACCTCGAACCCTCCGGGCGCCTTGCGCCCCCGCCCTGCTGCCAACGCAATGGAAGAGGCAATCAGCACGTCGGGGTTCGCATCCCACAGCTCGTGCTGGGTCTCGGGCTCGTAGTAGCCCAGGATCCAGTGGTGGCAGCCGAGGTTGCCGACGTTCCACGCGGTCGACGGGCAGCCGCGCGCCAGCTCGGAAACAATGTCGACCACCGCCACGAACGGCAGCTCCATGCCGCCGAAGCGCTTGGGCTGGTGAAAGCGGAACAGGCCGGTCTCGTGCAGCAGCTTCTCGTTCTCTGGCAACAACCCGCGCGCGTCTTCGCACTTCTGCGCACGCTCGCGCAGCGTCGGCACGATGTCCCGGGCGCGGCGCATCGCTTCGTCGGACGTGACGGCGGCGAAGCTCATTACTTCGAGAGCAGTTCTACATCCTTCAACACGGGGTCGTCGGAGACCGCGATCTCGTTCTCGATCGCCAGGCCGCAGCCCGGGCAGCAGAACTGGCGGAACTGCGGCAGCGGATCGATGAAGCGCTTCGGGTCGCCGACGATCGGATTGGACGCCTCGATCGGCAGGTCGTTGCGCACGCAGCGCTCCTTGTAGTTGCGGCTGATCGGGCCGAGGTCGGTGGCGCACTTCGCGCAGCCAAAGTGCAGGTTGTCGTGCACCGCCAGGTTCTCAGTGGCGAGAAATCGCACCGGCCGCGCGTTCTTCTCCACTCGCATCGAATGCCCATGGATCCGGCGGGCGCGCAGTTCCGCGCGGCGGCGCTCGGTGCCGCGCGCATCGCCCGGCACCACGCCGTAAATCTCCAATGCCGCCTTCTCGGTGACGTCGCCGTTGTCGATGTCGGCCATCACGCGCTCGGCGTCGCGCTCGAGCGGATCGCCGAAGCCGCCGGCCGCCGACCACAGCACCGCGTAGACGTCGGACGGGTTCTGCGCGAAATCCTGCTGGCGCAGGCCGAGCTCTTCCTTGCGGCCCTTCAGCTCGTCGATGTCGTTGACCAGGCTGGATTGCTTCAGCCGGTCCAGCACATTGCTGTCTTTGAGGAACCGGTAGCGGTTCACCGCCCCGGGATAGCCGCCCATCATGCCGGTCGAGGTCGGGATCGCGTTGCCCGAGGACAGCGTGTCGTGCGTGATCTTGTCGGTGCCGTGCGGGATGAAACAGGACTCGGCCGACAATCCGCCGCGCCACTTGCCGGCGCCGCCGGAGTCGACGATTTCCTTCCGGTAGAGAAACAGCACCGGGAAGCTCTGCTCGGTGTGCTCGACGTTGGGCAGCTTGCAGATCGGCGTGCGCGCCTGGCCGCCGGTGGAGATGCCGTCGGCGTGCGAGAAGGCGCCGATGGCGCCGCCGATGGGATCGACCAGCAGGTAGCCGTAGCGCTCGCCCCACTGGTCGATGCCGCGGAAGATGGTGGCCGGCCACTGGCTGGTGCCGCCGATGCACATCGCGTCGCGGCGCAGGCTCGGCTCCGGGTAGATCATCTTCGAGAGCACGTTGTAGGCCGGGTAGAGCGAGATCTCCATGCACTGCACCGGCGCGGTGGAGACCGAAGCCGGAAAATCGGCGCAGTTGAGCGTGCCGGGCGTGGGATTGAACTCGACGTGGCGCAGCGCGCCGCCCACCGCGTAGTACTGCTCCCAGCACATCAGCTCGTTCAGCGCCACCATGATGGCGCCGCGCCAGCCCGAGTAGGTGGCGTTGATGCCGCCGGCCTGCGGATCGGTGCCTTCGTTTTCGAACACGAGCTTTTTTCCGACCTTGCGAAGCGTCAATGCAACCCGGTGTGCTTGCCGGTCGCCCGGGCGGCAGCATTCGATGTAGGTGCGGTCGCGCCAGACGCCGTCGGGCAGCAACGCCAGCTTCTTCAGGAACGCTCGCTCGCCGTCGTCGAGGATCTTGCGCATCACGCCCTTGACGGTATCTGCCCCATATTTCTTCAGTAAAGAGAGAACCCGGTCCCTGGCGGTCGTGTTGCCGGCGAGCTGCGCGCGGAAGTCGAGCGCCACCGCGGAGGGCTTGCGCGAGCTGCGCAGGTAGACCTCTTCGATGTCGCGCCGGATCTCGTTGCGTTCGACGATTTTCACCGGCGGAATCAGGATGCCCTCGTCGAACGCATCGCGCGCCGACGGGCAGAAGCTGCCGGGGGTGATGCCGCCGATGTCGTACTGGTGCAGGCAGTTGGTGACCCAGCAGAAGAGCTCGCCCTTCCAGAACACCGGGCAGAGCAGCATCACGTCCATCTGGTGCGCGGCGCCGACCCACGGGTCGTTGGCGAGGAACATGTCGCCGTCGGCGATGCCGGGGTTGTCGCTGCGGTTCTCGAGCGTCCACTTCACCTGGGTGTCGGTGACGCCGGACATGTACTGCATGTACGGCCCGAAGTACACGAACTCCGCGTCCTCGGTCAGGATCGACGGGTTGAGGTCGAGCGCGTACATCGCCACCGGCGAGCCCGACAGGCGCTGGATGGTCGCGCCGTGCTCCTCGTTCACGTTCCACAGCGCGTGCCGCACCACTTCGAACGTGACCGGATCGATGTTGCGTTTCGCTTTCTTGTGCAAACGCAATTTTTTGGAAATCGACAGCTTCTTCGGCGGCACGTAGCCCGAGCGCCGGCCGTCGAAGACGACGCCGGCGAGCTCGGAAAGCTTCTTGAGCGGGGCGTTCATGGGGTCAGGGAATTGTAGAGCCAAAAAATCAAAGGGCCTTCCCGAACGGGAAGGCCCTGGGGTATTGCCGGTCCGGCGAGCGCTACTTCTTGCTCGGCGTGAACTCCAGCGCGCCGCCGTCGTCGACCACCTTTGCTTCCGCGGGCGCCGCCTTGGGCGCTTGCTTGGCGGCGGGGGCGGTGGCCGCCGGCGCGCCGGGCGCGGCCGGCTTGGCGGTTTCCTCGGCGGGCTTCTTCGGCTCCGGCACGGACTGCGGCACGTTCTTTTCGAAGGCTTTACGCGCCGCGTCGCATTCCTTGCACATGAACTTTGTGGGCTTGCCCGGTTCCCTCGGCTGGGTCACCGCGTGCTGCTTGCACAGAGGCTGCTCGCAGTTGGCGCAGTGCGTGACGGACGCGTGGCCGCAGGGCTTCTTTTTCAGCAGGCCCGTTTCTACGGTGCAGGTTTCCATCTCTCTCCCCTAAAAGGTGATCTCGAAGTTGCCCAGCGGGTCGAGGCGGAGCGTCCTTCCTGGATGGACTACCACTGTCGTATCCGCCGTTTCCACGATTGCCGGGCCCTTCACCTGGTTGCCTATGAGGAGATTTTCACCGTCGAACACCGGTGTGGCGCGGTATTTCTTCAGGTCTGGCCAGTAGATAGAGCGGGTTGTGCGTTTTGCGCCACGCGGAATGACCCTTTTGCCGGACTTTTTACTCACCAGCTTCGGCCGGGGGGTAAGGGCTCTTGCGCGCAGCCGGCAAACCACGATCTCGAGCTGCGCCCCGGCGAGCGCCGAGCCGCGCCCGTAGAGCTTCTCGTATTTGTCGACGAACAGCTTGCGCAGGAGGGGCTCGTAGTTCGCCGGCGCCCGCTCCCACGGCAAAAGCACCTCGACCTCGTTGATCTGGCCCTTGTGGCGCACGTCGAGCGAGAACTCGAAGCGCTGGCGCGAGGGGAGGATGTTCTCGCTTTTCATCAGCTGGGAGGCTTTCTTCTCGAGCGCATCGAGCCGGTCGTTCACCCGCTTCGCCGCCACCGGCGTGCCCATGATCTCGCTGTGCTCGAAGATGTGCAGCACGTCGGCGGCCGCAGCGCCGAACGCGCACCACGTGGATGCCGCTTTGCGCTGCGGCACGATCACCTTGCGCACTCCCAGCTCGCGTGCGAACACGCCGGCGTGCGCCGGCCCGGCGCCGCCGAAGGCGAACAGCACGAAGTCGCGCGGGTCGTAGCCTTTCTCCACCGTGACCTTGCGGATCACGTCGGCCATCTGCAGCTCGACGATGCGGCAGATGCCCGCGGCGCACTCGAGGGGCTGCATTTGGATTTTCGAACCCAGTTCCTTGATGGATTTGAACGCCGCGTCCTTGTCCAGCGTCATGCGGCCGCCGGCGAAGTTGTCGGGGTCGAGGTAGCCGAGCACGAGCTGCGCGTCGGTGACGGTGGGCACGGTGCCGCCGCGCCGGTAGCACACCGGGCCGGGAAACGCGCCGGCGCTGTCGGGCCCGACGCTCATGGTGCGCGACTCGGGCTGCACGCGCACCAGGCTGCCGCCGCCGGCACCGATCGCCTGCAGGTCGACCTTCGGCAGGAAGTACTCGTACTGGTCGGTGTTGCTGATGAACGAGTACGCCGGCTTGCCGTCGTAGATGATCGACACGTCGAACGAGGTGCCGCCCATGTCGGTGGTGATCACGTTCTTCTCGCCCATCGCCGCGCCGAGGAACATCGACGCGGTCACGCCCGACACCGGCCCGGAGTCGAGCGTGAGCAGCGGCGCGTCGCCCGCGCGCTCGACCGGCACGGTGCCGCCGCCGCACTGGGTGATCTGCAGGCCGTGGCGGTAGCCCAGGGAGATCACCGCGTCGTTTACCTTGCCGAGGTAGGTGGACATGACCGGGCCGAGGTAGGCGTTGAGCGCGGTGGCGGTCACGCGCTCGTACTCGCCCCACTTGGGCGCGATGTCGTAGGAGCAGGTGACGAACAGCTGGGGCGCGAGCTTCCTGACGATTTGCTTTACTCGCAGTTCATGGTCCGGATTGCGGAAAGACCACAAGAAGCAGATCGCGATCGCCTCGACGCCTTCGTCGACCAGGCTGCGGATCGCGCTCTCGGCCTCGAACTCGTTCAGCGGCACCACGATCTCGCCGAAGCAGTCGACGCGCTCCGAGATGCCGCGGATCAGCCGCTTCGGCACGATCGGCGTGGGCTTCGAGGTCTCCGGGAAATGCACCACCTTGCGGATGTCGCGCCCGCCGTAGCCGCGCGAGCCGCGCATGATGTGGATCGCGTCCTCGTGGCCCTTGGTGGTGATCAGGCCGACGCGCGCGCCTTTCTTCTGGATGATGGTGTTGGTGCCAACTGTCGTACCGTGCGACAGGAAGGCGATGTCGCGGCAGAAATCATCCAGCTTCAGCCCGAGCGCCTGCGCGCCGGCGTCGAGCGCGTCCATCATGCCGCGCGAGAAATCGCCCGGCGTCGAAGGAACCTTGGTGGTGAGCAGCTTGCCCGCGCCGTCGACGATCGCGCAGTCGGTGAAAGTGCCGCCGATGTCGATGCCGACCAGGTAACGCATTGACGCTATATTAGCGAGCGATGCGATACCTGACCGGCTGTTTCATCCTGCTTTTTTCCTGCGCAGCCGCCGCGCAGGATTTTCCGAACCGCCCGCTGCGCCTCGTCGTCACCGTGCCGCCTGGCGGCGCGGCCGACTTCATCGCGCGCCTGGTCGGCGGCAAGATGTCCGAAACGCTCGGCCAGCCGGTGGTGGTGGAGAATCGCGGCGGCGCGGGCGGCACCATCGCCGCCGACGCGGTGGCGAAGGCTGCGCCCGATGGCTACACGCTGCTGCAGAACTCGATCACCACGCACGGTGTCGGGCCGCACCTCTACTCGAAGCTTCCTTACGATCCCGTCAAGGATTTCGCGCCGGTGTCCGGCCTCGCGCTGCTGCCGCTCATCATGGCGGTGAACGCTGATTTACCCGTGAACTCGATCGCAGACCTGGTGGCCTATTCAAAAACCAGCAATCTCAACTTCGCCTCTTCCGGCAACGGCGGCGCGCCGCACATGGCGGCGGAGCTCTTCAAGAGCGTGACCGGCGCGCCGATCACGCATGTGCCTTACAAGGGAAGCGGCCCCGCGGTCGCCGACCTGGTCGGCGGCCGCGTGCAGATCATGTTCGACGCGGCGCCGTCGCTGATCGCGCACGTGCGCAGCGGCAAGCTGCGCGTGCTCGGCGCGGCGAGCGCCGAGCGCAACCGGCTGCTGCCCGAAGTGCCGACCTTCGCCGAGCTCGGCTATCCGAAGGTCGCGGTGTCGCTCTGGTACGGCCTGCTCGCGCCCGCGGGCACGCCGAAATCTTCCATCGAGAAATTGAATAGAGCGGTGATCAAGGCGCTCGAGGCTGCTGACGTGCGCGAGAAGCTGCTCGCACAGGGCGCGGAGCCGATGCCTGGCACGCCGGAGGCGTTCGCGTCGTTCATGCGCGAAGAGATGGCGAAGTGGGCGCCGGTGGTGAAGCAGGCGGGCGTGAAGCTTGACTGAGGCGCTGGCGGGCTTTCTCGCCGCATCGCGCTGGCAGGACATCCCGGCGTCGATCCGCCGGGAAGGGGCGCGCGCCATCCTGAACATCGCCGGCTGCGTGGTGGCCGGGCGCCACGACCCGGGCGTCGCCATTCTCGCCAGGACATTTCCCGGCGAAGACGCGCTGCTCGACGCCGCCGCCGCGACCGCGCACGACTACGACGACACGCACCTGCGCACGGTGATCCACGCAACCCCGCCGGTCGCTGGGGTGCTTTTTGCGTTGACCAGAGAGAGATCCATTTCCGGCGCGGATTTCCTGCACGCCTTCGTCCTCGGCGTGGAGACCACCTGCCGGCTGGGCAACACCGTGACTCCCGGTCACTATGAGCGCGGCTGGCACATCACCAGTACGTGCGGGGTGTTTGGCGCTGCCGCCGCGGCCGGAAAGATTTTTCAGTTGAATGAAAAGCAGTTCCTCCATGCCTTGGGGATTGCGGCAACCCAGGCCGCCGGGCTGGTGGAGGTGCTGGGAAGCATGGCGCGGGTATTGAACGCCGGCTTCGCCGCGCGCAACGGGCTTGCCGCAGCGCGCCTGGCGGCGGAGGGGTTCGAGGGTCCGGTGCGGCCGCTCGAAGGGCTGCGGGGATTCCTCAGCGTGTTCGGCGGCGCCAACGATGTGCACCAGCTCAGCGACCGGCTGGGCGAGCACTGGGAGCTGACGCAGGTCGCCTACAAGCCGTATCCCTGCGGCGTGGTGCTGCATGCGTTGGTGGACGCCTGCCTGGAGCAGCGCGAAAAGATCCGCGAGAGCGAGAGCATCGTCGTCGCCCTGAATCCGCTCGCGGTCGAGCGCACCGACCGGCCCGAGCCGCGCAATGCCCTGGAAGCGAGGCTGAGCGCCCACCATGCGGTCGCGGTAGCGGCGCTGCGCGGGCGCGCCGGGCTGGCGGAATTCACCGACGCCGCGGCCATCGACCCGCAGCTCCAGGCGTTCCGCCGGCGGGTGCGCGTGGTGCCCGAGAGGCGGCTGGACAAGATGGCCGCCTTGATCACCGCCGGCAAGAACGTGATCAGTGCGCCAGCTTCGAAGCCGCTCGACGACGCCCGGCTGGAGGCAAAGCTGCGAGAACTCGCCGGACCGCGGGCCGACGCATGGATCAGCCTGGTCGAATCCCTGGCGTCCGTGAAGAAGGTGGCACTGCCCTGAGCTTTGTGTGCGTTTTTACGCTTGCGGAGACCCATAAATCGTTGTCTAATGAACGCGCTAGAACACGAAGTTAAGAACTCACGGTAAGGGAGGGCCCCGGCAGCTTCGGCGCGCGGGGGCCGGTTCAAAGGCCGGTCAGAGGCCTGGCGAGTGCGGTTCCGCCGGGATGCTGACCGGCCTCTTCATTTCCGCGGCCGGTTTCCCGCCGATACTCCATGGCATGACCCGCCAGCTCTCGCTCCTCGAAACCCGCGTGCTCGGCACGCTCTACGAAAAGCAGCACACCGTGCCCGACAGCTACCCCCTCACGCTCAACGCGCTGGTTTCGGGCTGCAACCAGAAGACCAGCCGCTCGCCGGTGATGGAAGTCACCGAGGCCGAAGTGCAGGGCGCGCTCGACAGCCTGAAGAGCGCAAACCTGGTGATGGAGACGAGCGGTGGGCGCGTGCAGCGCTACTCGCACAACGTCGAGCGCGTGCTGCAGGTGCCGGCTCAATCCGCCGCCATCCTCACCGTGCTGATGCTGCGCGGCCCGCAGACCGTGGGCGAGCTGCGCATCAACTGCGAGCGGCTGCACAGCTTCAGCGACATCTCCGCGGTGCAGGGCTTCCTCGACGAGCTTGCCGCGCGGCCCGCCGGCGCCCTGGTGATGGAATTGCCGCGGCAGCCCGGCTCGCGCGAGAACCGCTGGGCGCACCTTTTGAGCGGTGCCCCGAAGGTTGAAGCTGCGGCTCCCGTAACCCAAAAGGAAGACCTTGCGGCCACTGTGGCCAGGCTCGAGGGCGAAGTTGCCGGGTTGAAGGAAATCGTCGCGCGGATCGCTAAGCAGCTCGGCATTTGAGTTAGCCTTTGCCCTTGGGCACTTCGGGCCGGCTGCGTCTGGAAATCCTGGCCGGCTGCGCCATCCTCCTGCTCGGCCTGTGGGCTGGTATTGCGCTCCTCATCCTGCAGGTGCGCCACCAGGCGATCGACAGCGCGGTCGCCAACGGCCGTAACCTCGCGCGCAGCCTCGCCGAATACCAGGATTCGTCGGTGCGGGCGATCGACCTTTCGCTGCAGCAGCTGCGCGAGCACTGGCTGCGCGACCCCGCGACCTTCGGCGAGGCGGTCGCGTGGCACGAAGATCACCTGTCGAAGGAGCGCGTGATCCAGGTCGCGGTGACCGACCGCGACGGCTGGGCGCTCTACAGCCGGCTGCCGCAGACGGTGCGGCTGAATTTCGCCGACCGCGAATACTTCAAGGCGCAGAAGAGCCGCAATACCGACGAGCTGTATATCAGCGAGCCGGTGCAGGGCCGCATCACCAAGCGCTGGGCGATCCAGCTCACGCGGCCGCTGCTCGATGCCGACAAGCGCTTCGCCGGCCTGATCATCGTCGCGGTGCCGCCGCCCGCGCTGGAGATCGTCCTGCAGGACATCGACCTCGGCGAGCGGGGCGTAATCATGCTGGCGCGTGCGGACGGTACGATCCTCGCGCGCACCCGCACCAGCCTCGAAGACGCCACGCAGGTGACGCTGGCCGGCTGGCCGGGTGTGGGCGACGACAGCCCGCCGAGCGGCGACTTCCGTGCGCCGGGGCGAGCCGACGGCATCGATCGCTTCTTCGCCTATCGCAGGCTGAACAGCTATCCGCTGACGATCTTTCTGGGGCAGGGCGCGGAAACGGTGCTCGCGCCCTACTATCGGGACCGCAATGTGCTGCTCGGTGGAGGCGCGCTCGCCACGATCCTGCTGCTGGCGATTACGGCATTGCTGAGCGCGCGGGCGCGCGAGCGTGCCCGGTACGTCGAGGAGCGCGAGCGCGTCATGCTCGAGCTGCACGACAGCAGCATCCAGTCGATCTACGCCATCGGCCTCACGCTGGAGAGCTCCCGCCGCATGCTGGAGAAGGATCCGGCGCAGGCGGCCGAGGCGCTCGCCGACGCCGGCGCCAACCTAAACCTGGTGATCCAGGACCTGCGCACGTTCATCACCGGCGAGCGGCGCGGCCCCTACAGCGAGCAGGAATTCATGGCCGAGATCGAGCGCATCGTGCCGCCGCCCGACCAGGGCGCGCCCCGCTTCTCGGTGGAGGTCGACCGCGAGCTGGTCGCCGACCTTACGCCAAGGCAGGCCGAGCACGTGCTGCGAATCGCGCGCGAGGCGGTGAGCAACATCGTGCGCCACGCCAGTGCCAGCAACGCGCGCCTTGCGCTGCAGCGGCACGGCGATCGCGGCCGCCTGGAGGTGAGCGACGACGGCATCGGCATCGGCGAGCAGGGCGACGAGCGCCTGGGCCTCGGCCTGCATCACATCGAGGCCCGCGCGCGCAAGCTGCGCGGCAGCGCGAGCTTCGAAGGATCGCGGGGGGAAGGAACGCGCGTGGCGGTGGAGTTTCCGTGCCCGACGTGAGCGCGAGTCCGGGCGACATCCGGCTGCTCCTGGTCGACGACCACGAGGTGGTGCGCGCTGGATTGTGCGCGCTCCTCGCCGGGATCGTCGGAGTCGAGGTCGTCGGCGAAGCGGGCAGCGTGGCCGAAGGGGTGGCCGAAGCGGCGCGGCTCGCCCCGGAGGTCATCCTCATGGACCTGCGCCTGCCCGACGGCAGCGGCGTCGACGCCTGCCGCGAGATCCTCTCCGCCGCTCCCCGGACGCGCATCCTCTTCCTCACCTCGTATTCCGACGAGCAGGCGGTGATGTCGACGGTGCTAGCCGGCGCCGCGGGCTACGTGCTGAAGGACGTCGGCCACCGCGCGCTGGTGGCCGCGATCCGCGACGCCGCCGCCCGCCGGCCGATCCTCGACCCGCGCATCACCGAGCCGGTGGTGAGCCGCATGCGCAAGGCCGACGCGCTTTCGGCGCAGGAGCAGCGCGTGGTCGCGCTCGTGGTCGAGGGCCGGAGCAACAAGGAGATCGCCGCCGCGCTCGGGCTGAGCGACAAGACCGTGAAGAACTATCTGAGCAACGTGTTCCAGAAGCTCGGGATCACGCGCCGCGCGCAGGCGGCAGCGCTGTTCGGCACGGGGCCCATACCCTCCGAATAGGGCCGTTAGGCTCTAACGCCGTTCCATTCCTGGCCTCATAGTCCCTCGCTCTGGAAATCCAGGACGAGGACATGCCGGTATCCCAAAAGGTCTACATGCTCGCATTGCGCAGGGCCACTCGGCACCTGGGCGGCGTCGAAGCGTTGCGCGCGTACCTGGGCGTACCGATGAGCGACCTGAGCAGCTGGATCGAAGGCGAGCGGCGGCTGCCGAACGCACTGTTCTTCAGGGTGGTCGACCTGCTGGCCGAAGCGGAGATCTCGGCGATGAAGCGGGGCATGCGCGGCCAGAGCGGCCAGGGCGACCAGAGCCCTGCAGAGTGAGCTAGCGCTTGGCGGCGCGCGCTTCGTCGATCAGGCGCTGGTTGGCGGCGCGCAGGGTGGCGTCGTTGCCGGCGAGCGTGTTCGAGCGCGCCGCAAGGCTCTCGACCTGCCCGTAGTCGCGCTGCCGCAGCCGTATCTCCGCCAGGTCGTGCCAGAGCTGGGCGTTACGCGGCTCGATGCGCAGGGCGCGCTCGAGCGTGGCCGCGGCATTGGGCAACCGGCCGGCGGCAGTGTCGGCGCGGGCGGATTCCATCAGTCCGGCGACCGCGGTGGTCTCGGCGCGGGGCGGCGGCACGCGCTCGGGCGGCGGGGCCGGCAACTGCTGGGCTTCGGGCGGCGGTGCGGGCTCCGGCCCCTTTGCCGGCTCGGGCGCGGTCGCACAGCCGGCGAGCAGCGCTGCTAGTACATATATGAGCCGTTTCATCGCCCGAATAGCCGTTCCAGGAAGGTTTTAGCACGCTTGGTGGTCTCGCCCACGGCCTGGTTGACTGCGTCGACGGCCGCGTCCATCGGACCCGAGCAGGGCGCGCGGTCGCTCGGCGCCGAGCCCTGCATGAAGGGCAGCTCCCTCGCGCCGGGACAGCTCGAGCCGCCGCGCAGCCCGCTTTGCGGGTCGATCGACACCATTTCGATGCGCTCGGGGCGGGCAAGCGCGAGCGGCTCGGGCGTGAGCGCGGCCATCAGGTCGCCCCAGATCGGCAGCGCGGCCGCGGAGCCCGAGAGGCGCGCGGCGCGGTTGTCGTCGTAGCCCACCCACACCACCGCCAGCCGGTCGCCGCTGAAGCCGGCGAACCAGGCATCGCGCTGCTCGTCGGTGGTACCGGTCTTGCCGGCGACCGTGATCTCCGGCGGCAGGTAGCTCTTCAGCGCCTGGCCGGTGCCTTCGCGCACCACGTCCTGCATCGCCGCGGTCAGCAAGAACACCGGCTCGGGCGGAAACGCCTGCTCGACCGCGAGGGGATAGCGCTGCAGCGGCTTGCCGTCCTGCGTCGTGACCTCGCGGATCGAGCGCAGCGGCGATCGAAAGCCGCCGCTCGCGATGGTCTGGTACATCTGCGCCACCTCGAACGGGCTGAGATCGACCGCGCCGAGCATCGCCGAGGCGTAGGGCCGCACGTCGCGCTCGACGCCGAGGCGGCGCACGTTGCCGAGCACCTTGTCGATGCCGAGGTCGGTGCCGAGGCGCGCCGCGGCGGCGTTGTACGAATGCGCGAGCGCGAGGCGCAGCGGCACCATGCCGTGGAACTTCTTGTCGTAGTTCAGCGGCTCCCAGTCGGGTGCGCCGCGGCTCTTCCACAGGAACGGGCCGTCGTCGATGGGAGTGAGCAGGGTGTATCGGCTCGGTTCACTCAGAGCAGTCAAATAGATGGCCGGCTTCAGGAGCGAACCTACTGGCCTGGCGGCGTCGAGCGCGCGGTTGTAGCCGGCGTAGCGCACGTCGCGCCCGCCGACCATCGCCTGCACTTCGCCGCTCTGCGGATCGGTCATCACCACCGCGCCTTCGAGCCCGGGCTGGCCGAAGCGCTTGTCCTTGTCGAACTGCGCCAGGCGCCGCGTAAGCGCGTTCTCGGCCGCTCCTTGAGCGCGCGGGTCGAGCGTGGTGAAGATGCGCAGGCCTTCCGAGCGCAGGTCCTTCTCGTCGTAGTCGCGCCGCAGCTGCTTGTGCACCAGCTTCAGGAACGCGGGGTAGGGCGAGGTTCCCATGCCGGACTTGTTGGTGACGCCGAGCGGGGCCTGGCGCGCCGAGGCGTACTGCTCGAGCGTGATCTTCCCCAGGTCGCGCGTCTCGCGCAGCACCAGGTTGCGGCGCTCGAGGGTGCGCGCCGCCGCCTTGTACGGGTCATAGTGTCCCGGGCCGCGGACCATGCCGACCAGCGTCGCCGACTCGGCCACGCCCAGGTACTGCACGTCCTTGGCGAAGTAGTATTGCGCAGCGAGGCCCACGCCATGGATCGCGCGGTCGCGGTCCTGGCCGAAATAGATCTCGTTGAGGTAGGTCTCGAGGATCTCGTCCTTCTCGTAGTGCATCTCGAGCAGCACTGCCATCACCAGCTCGGTCGCCTTGCGCCGGATGGTGCGCTCGGGCGTGAGGAAGAAGTTCTTCACCAGCTGCTGCGTGATGGTGCTGCCGCCCTGCACCCGATCCGAGAAGATGCTGCGCGCGGCGCGCGCCAGGCCGCGCGGGTCGAAGCCGTGATGGGTGCGGAAGCTGCGGTCTTCGACCGCGATCAGCTCCTCCACCAGATGCTTTGGCACGTCGTTGAGCCGCACCAGGATGCGGTCCTCGTTGCCCGCCGGGTAGATGCCGCCGATCGGCAGCGGCTCGACGCGCGCGAGCGGCACGTCCTGCCCGGTGCCGTCCTTCAGCAGCGACACCTTGGCGCCTTCGAAGCCGACGCTCACGGCGCGCGGCGGCTGCGCGCCGTCCCAGAACACGAAGGGACGCAGCGCGATCTCGAGGCGGCCTTCCTCGCGCAGGTACCAGCCCGACTCGCCGGGGCGCGCGACGTCGCGGTAGCCGAGCATCTTCAGCTCGTCGACCACGTCGGCGAGCGGGATGCGCAGGCCGACGTGCAACTCGAGCGGGCGCGCGAAGATGCGCGCCGGCAGCGCGAAGCGCCGGCCTTCGAATTCGTGCCGCACCCGGAAATCGAGATAAAGCGTGAAGCCGGCTGCCGCCAGCACCGTCGCGAGCAGCACGAACCGCAAGAACCTCCAAAGCCTCGCGCGACGAGCCATCGCGTCGATTTTACCCGCTCAATTCAGGCAGAATCCTTGAGCCATGGTGACCATTTGTGGCATCGATCACGTAGTTCTGCGCGTCGGCGACATCGATCGCATGCGCAAGTTCTATTGCGACGTGCTCGGCGCGCAGCACGTGGCCTGGCGCCCCGAGCTCGGCATGTCGCACCTGCGCATCGGGTCAGCCATGATCGACCTGGTCAAAGGCGAGCGAAATGGCACCAACATGGACCACTTCTGCCTGCGCGTCGAGCCGTTCGACCAGCATGCGATCGTGGCTCACCTGAAAAAGCACGGCATTGAAGTCGGCAAGATCGGCAACCGCTTCGGCGCCGAGGGCAACGGCATCTCCATCTATCTCAACGATCCGGAAGGCAACGTCGTCGAGCTGAAGGGGCCATCGGACGGCCGGGCGTCGCCTTAAGGGTAATACTCACCCTTCCGGCTGCGCGCGCCGGAGGTCATGATCACGGCTATCTAGGGAGGCCGCCATGAACGCAGAGCTGATCATCGCCCAGGACCTTGCCCGCGGTTCAAAGGGCCCCGACGTCAAGCGCGTGCAGGAGTGGCTCAACCTTCATGGCTACGGCCTGGGGATCGACGGCGGTTTTGGCGCCGTCACCGAGGACGGCGTGCGCCGCTTCCAGAAAGCGAAGCGCCTCAAGCAGACCGGCAAAGTGGACAAGAAGACCTTCAGCGCGCTGGTTGCGCCGATGAGCGAGGTGCTGCAGAAGCCGGTGAAGAAGCCCAAGAACTTCGGCGTCGCCATGCTCAGCTACGCGAAATCGCACCTTGCCGAGCACCCGGTCGAGGTCGGCGGTCCGAACCGCGGCCCGTGGGTGCGCCTCTATATGGATGGCAACGAAGGCGAGCAGTGGGCCTGGTGCGCCGGCTTCGCCACCTTCGTCCTCAAGCAGGCGTCAGCCCTAATGGGAGTAACGCCGCCGATCGCCGGTTCATTCGGCTGCGACCAGCTCGCCGCCCAGGCCAAAGCCAAGAACATCTTCCTCGACGAGCGCCGCGCGCCCAACGAGGTCCGCCCCGGCAGCCTGTTCCTCGTGCGCAAGTCGCCGACCGACTGGACCCACACCGGAATCGTCGCCGAAGTGCATCCCGAGTTCTTCCGCACCATCGAAGGCAACACCAACGACGACGGCGTGCGCGAGGGCTATGAGGTCTGCACGCTCACCCGCAGCTACGCGAGCAAGGACTTCATTCTGCTGTAGTTTGTAGTTCGGGGACGGAGCACTAATTAATTAATGCTCCGTCCCCGAACTATCCACCAACGCCTAAATAGGTGGTCGTCACCTGCCGGTCGGCGCGCAATGCCGCGGGCGTGCCTTCGAAGACCACGGTGCCGTGGTCGATGACGTAGACGCGGTCGGCCAATTGCAGCGCCATCTCGGCGTTCTGCTCGACCAGAAGCATGCTGACGCGCTCCTTCTTCAGGTCGCGGATGGTTTCCATGACGGATTCGACCACCAGCGGAGCGAGGCCCTGCGAGGGTTCGTCGAGGAGCAGAAGGTCGGGGCCCGTGAGGAGGGCGCGGGCGATGGCGAGCATTTGCTGCTCGCCGCCGGAGAGGTCGCGCCCTTTGTTGCCAAGGCGCTCTTTGAGCCGCGGGAAACGCTCGAGCACGCTGTCGATCTGCCAGCGTGATCCCTTGCGTGCCGCTATCGAGAGATTCTCTTTGGCACTTAGAAAACTGAATATGTCGCGCGTCTCCGGGACGAGGGCAATGCCCAGGCGTGAGACCCGGTGCGCGGCGAGGCCGGCGATGTTGCTGCCCTTGTAGCGGATCTCGCCTCTGCGCGGCGGCGTGAGGCCGGCGATCGAGCGCATAGTCGTGGTCTTGCCGGCGCCATTGCGGCCGAGGAGGGCGACGACCTCGCCTTCGCCGACGCGCAGGGAGAGGTCGTGCAGGATATGGCCCAGGCCGTAGAACGTGTTGATGCTCTTCAGCTCGATCATGCGGCGATGCCGCCGAGATACGCGCGGCGCACTTCGGGATTGCGCTGGATCTCTTGCGGCGGACCCTCGGCGATGAGCGAGCCGAAGTGCATCACCGAGATGCGGTCGGAGACGCTCATGATGATGTCGATCTTGTGCTCGATCAGCACGATGGTGTAGCGGCCCTTCAGCTTGCGCACCAGCGCCACCATGTTGCGCGTCTCCTCGGGCGAGAGGCCGGCGGCCGGCTCGTCGAGCAGCAGCACGCGCGGCGCGGCGGCGAGGGCGATCGCGAGCTCGAGCTGGCGCTGCTCGCCGTGGGAAATCTCGCGCGCGGCTACGTGGGCTTTGGGAAGAAGTCCGACGTCGGAAAGCGCCGCGCGGGCCCGCTCCGTGGCCTCGGGATAGTTGGTTGATTTTTTGAAAAGCAACCCACCCCAGGAGCGACCCGTCGCGAATGCGGCAACCCACACGTTGTCCAGAAGGGAGAAGGCCGGGAAGACGTTGGTGCGCTGGAACGAGCGCGCGAGGCCGAGGTGGGCGACGCGGTTTGCGGGCGTGCCGGTGATGTCTTTGCCGTCGAAGATGATCCGTCCCGAGGTCGGGGGGAAGGCGCCGGTGAGCAGGTTGAAGAGCGTGGTCTTGCCGGCGCCGTTCGGCCCGATGATCGAGTGCAGGCTGCCCTCGGTGATCTCGAGGGTCACGTCCTTGACCGCGGCGAGCGCGCCGAAGGACTTGCTCAGGCTCTTTGTTTCGAGGAGCGCCATGCGAAGACCTTGTTCCAGACCTCGACCACGCCGCCCCGGAAAAACAGGACGACGATCACGAACGCCACGCCGAGCAAGAGCGGCCAGCGCGCCCACACCACGCTCATCGATTCCGACAGCCAGATGAAGACGAACGAGCCGATGATCGGCCCGTAGAGCGAGCCCGAGCCGCCGATCAGGGTGGCGAACACCACGTTGCCGGAAAACACGAAGCTGATCGCCTCCAGCGGCACGATGCCGAACAGCATCGCGTACAGCACGCCGGCCAGGCCGCTGAACGCGCCGCCGATGACGAACGCGAGCAGCTTGAAGCGCGGCACGTTGTAGCCGACCGCCTCGGCGCGCAGCTCGTTCTCGCGGATCGCCTGCAGGATCTTGCCCAGCGGCGACTCGACGATGCGGCGCATGAGATAAAGACTGAGCAGGAACAGGATCGAGACGAAAGCGTAGTAGACCAGCGGGTCCTTGAAGTTCAGGCCGAGGAATTCGGGCCGCGGGATGCCGGGCATGCCGTCCTCGCCGCCGGTGACCGTGGTCCACTGGTAGGCGATGAAATAGAACAGCTGGTTCAGCGCGAAGGTCAGCATGATGAAGTACAGCCCCGAGCGCTGCACGCACAGGTAGCCCACGAGCAGCGCCGACAACGCGCCGACGCCCACGCCGATGCCGAGCGCGAAGAACACGTTGATGCCGTAGTTCTTGAGCAGCCAGCCGGCGACGTACGCGGCCGAGCCGAAGAAGGTCGACTGGCCGAAGGAAAGCAGCCCGGTATAGCCGAGCAGCAGGTTGAGCCCGAGGCCGAAGATGGCGAAGATCCAGATCTCGGAGGCGATCGCCGGCCGCACGATGAAAGGCAGCAGGCAGATCGAAATCAGGATGAGGACGAGGGCTCTCATCGGATGCCGAACATTCCCTGAGGGCGAATCAGCAGCACCAGCGCCATCACCGCGAAGATCACCGCCGTCGATGCCTCGGTCCAGTACGCCGCGACCACCGCCTGGGCCACGCCGATGAGCAGTCCGGCGGCGATGGCGCCGAGCAGGTTACCCAGGCCACCGAGCGCCACCACGACGAACGCGATGCCGAGCATGTCCACGCCCATCCCGGGCGACAGTCCGCGGATCGGCGCGGTGAGCGCGCCCGCGATGCCGGCGAGGAACGCGCCCAGGGCGAAAGCAAAGGTGAAGAGCTTGTGGATGTCGATGCCAAGGAGCGAGACCATCTCCTTGTTCTCGATGCCCGCGCGCATGATCGCCCCGTACTTGGTTTTTTCCAGGAACAACCACGTAAGGAGAACGAGCATGCCGGCCATCACCATCACGAACAGGCGGTACTTCGGATAGAAGGTGAAGCCGAGGTCGACGCCGCCGCGCAGGATCGCCGGTGGCAGCTGGCTGATGCCGACCGGTCCCCAGATGACGATGATCAGCTCATTGAGGATCAGCGCGAGGCCGAAGGTGAAGAGCAGCTGATAATCGTGCCCGGCGGCATAGAGCCGCCGGATCCCGGCGTACTCGATCATCAGGCCGAGAAGGGCAACACCAAGCGGCGCCAGCAGCAGGCCGACCCAGAAGTTGCCGACCAGGTTCGCTGCGCTGACCAGAAGATAAGCGCCGATGGCGAACAACGCCCCATGGGCGAAGTTCGGGATGTTGAGCACGCCCGTGATGAGCGACAGGCCGAGGCCCATCAGGGCGTACAGCATCCCGGTCGCGATCCCGTTGAGGATCTGCCCGAGAAGTAGGTTCAAGACCTAGAGCGGAGAAAAATGGGGTACGTCCCCATTTTTCAGAACCCGCCGATGTCCTTGCAGGCGGCGTATTCCTTCGGCAGCGGCGCGTCCCCGGTTGCAATCAGGGTCGCGAAGTCGAGCTCCTCCTTCATCTGCGCCTTGGGCTTGCAGCGCAGGAAGAAGTAGGGGCGCAGCGTCTGGTGCGTCGCCGGGTCGACGCGCATCTGGCCGAGAAGGTCGTTCACCTCGATGCCCTCGAGCGCCTTGATCACGTCCTGCACCTCGACCGACTTGGCCTTGTCGAAGGCCGCCAGCATGAGCCGCGTCATCGAGTACGCGGCCGACGGCGCGTACCCGGGCGGCGTCTTGAACTTCGCGCGGTAGTCCGCCACGAACTTCTTCGCCACCGGCGTATCGACGGTGTAGTAGAAGTTGGTCCCGACCCAGAGGTTCTCGCGGATCTCGGGCGAGAGCTGGATCAGCTCCTCGACGCCCGAGGACCACGCCATGATGAGCGGCACCTTCGGCGTGAGGCCGAAGTTGAAGATCTCGCGCGCGCCGGCGACCGCGTCGCCGCCGAAATTGATCATCACCACCACGTCGGGGCGGTTGGCGGCGGCCTTCTGCACGTAGTTCGAGAACTCGCGCTCGCCCAGCGGGTGGCGGTCGGCGCCGACGAACTCGATGCCGTGGTTCTTGCCGACTTCCTTGATGTACTTCTCCACCGACCAGCCGAAGGCGTAATCGGCGACCAGCAGGTGCCAGCGCTTCGCCTTCGGGTTGGCCTTCATGAAGTTGTCGACCACGGTCTTGGCCGCGGTATAGGGGCTCGCCGCCCACTGGAACGAGTAGCGGTGGCAGCGCGAGCCGGAGATGTCCTCGGTGCCGCCGCTGAAGAGGTGCAGCACCTTCTTGCGCTTGGCGACTTCCGACACCGCGAGCGCCACGCCGGAGGACCAGGGGCCGATCATGAAGCGCGCGCCTTCGCCGTCGATCGCTTCCTCGGCGCGGCGCGTCGAGGTGCCGGCCTGCGTGGCGCCGTCGCGCGTCACGTATTTCACCGGCCGGCCGAGGATCTTCATGTCGCGCTCTTCCAGCGCCATGCGCATGCCGCGGTCGTTGAGCGGGCCGACGTCGGCGAACGCGCCGGTCTGGTCCCACAGGCCGAGGATCACGACCTCTTTCTGCTGCGCGCGGATGATGGCGGGAAATCCGAGCGTCGCGGCGGCGGCGCCGGCCTTCAGGATGTCTCTGCGTTGCATGCGTTCCTCCCCAGGTGAAGCGTCGAGCCTACTCCAAACACTTCGCTGGCGGACGAAGTGTTCCGATGGACGTTCGCATCTCGCAGGACCACAATCGCGCAATGCAACATCGCCGCCTTGCGACCACCGCCGCCATGCTCGCCGAGCCGGCGCGCGCCGCCATGGTGCTTGCGCTGATGGATGGGCGCTCGCGCTGCGCCAAGAAGCTCGCCCTCGACGCCGGGGTCACGCCCCAGACCGCGAGCGTGCACCTCAAGAAGCTGGTCGCCGCCAGGATTCTGGTGTGGGAGGGGCGCGGCAGGACGAAGGACTTCCGCATCGCCGGGAGCGAGGTCGCTCAGGCGGTCGAAGCGCTGAGCGAGCTCGGCACCGGTCCGTTGCCCGCGGCGGCGCGCGAGCTGCGCTTCGCGCGCTGCTGTTACGACCACCTCGCCGGGCAGCTCGGCGTTTCAGTCACAGAGCGCCTGATGCAGCCCGGCAACGCCATCCTGGCGCAGCTTGGCGTGAACCTGGAAAAGCTGGCCAGCTCGCGCCGCCCGCTGTTCCGCTGCTGCACCGACTGGACCGAGCGCCGCCCGCACATCGCCGGTGCACTCGGCGCCGCGCTGCTGCACCACTATAAGGAGCAGCGCTGGCTCACCACGGTGCAGGAGTCGAGGAAGCTGGTGGTGACGCCGCTCGGCCGGCAAATGTTCCTGCGCGTGTTCGAGATCGAATGCGCCGGCTGATCGCGATCGCGGTTTTCCAGCTCGCTTCGACCGGCGCCTACGCGTGCCTGTGGGCAACGAGCACGCCGCCGTCGGGTTGGTACGAGTGGTCGGCGCAACTCTTTGGCGGAGACGTCACGGCGGTGAGCAAGGACGAGTCGAGGCCGGTCGACGTCATCACCGTGAAGGTGGTCGAGACCTTCAAGGGCCCAGAGACGCCGCACGGCGGCACGCTGACGGTCCGCGTCCCCAGCCGCAACTGGGCCGCTTGCAAGCTGGAGCGGCCCGCCACGGGGGCGCGCGTGCTCGTTGCCCTGAATGCGAACAGCGAGGTGTTGCTCGTGCCGCTGTCGGAGAGCTATACCGAGCAACTCCGCAAAATTCGGGGTCAGGGTAAGAATTAGGTCAACGAGTTCGCACCCTGACCCCGAATTCAGACAATCACGTGTGACGCAGCTCCATCTGTGCTGATGTTCGCGCCGTTGAGATAACGCCCGCGCTCCGAGGCGGCGAATACTGCGATGTCCGCGATCTCCTCGGGCTCGGCGGGGCGGCCCATCGGCAGGCGCGCGACCATCTGCTTGTAGGCCTGGTCTTCTGAAACATTGGCGCGCTTCGCTTCGGCCTTGAGGCCTTCGGCGACGCGCTCGGTCTTGGTGACGCCGGGATTGAGGCCGACCACGCGCACGTTCTTCGAGGCGTAGGCGTAGGCGAGGCCCGCGGTGGCGAGCATCAGCGCGGCGTTCGCAGCGCCGCCGGAGAGATGGGTGGGCGAAGCGACCTTGCCGCCGCTGCCGATGATGTTGATCACCACGCCGTTGCCGCGCTTGCCCATGCGCTTGATGAGCGGGTCGATGACGTTGATGTAGGTAAAGTACTTCGCATCCATGCTGGCGCGCCACGCCGCGGGTGTGAGGTCGTCCGCGTCGGTGCGCTTGGCGGCGCCGGCCGAGTTCACCAGGATGTCGATCGCGCCGAACTCCTTCTCCACGCGCTCGACCATCGCGGCCGCCGCGGCGGCGTCGATCAGGTCGGCGGCGATCGTGTACGCGTTACCGACCGACTTCTTGGCTTGGTCCAGGTTCTGCTGCGAGCGTGAAACCAGGGCGACCTTGGCGCCTTCGGCGATGAACGCCTTGGCGCAGGCGAGGCCGATGCCCTTGCTGCCGCCGGTGATCAGTACTTTCTTGTCCTTGAGTGCGAGGTCCATTTCTATTCCGCAGTGATTTTGCGAGCTTTGATGACTTTGGCGAAGCGCTGCACTTCGGCAGCGATGAACTTGCCGGCTTCCTCCGGCGTGGTGAGGTAGGCGTCGAAGCCCTGCTGGTTGAACTTCTCCGTCATCTCCTTCGAGCTGAGCGCGGCGCGCAGCGCGCCGTTGACGCGCTGGACGACGTCGCGCGGCGTGTTGGCGGGCGCGAGCAGCGCGAGCCATTGCGTGAACTGGAAATCCTTGACCCCGGCCTGCTGCATGGTGGGCACGTCGGGCAGCAGCTTCGAGCGCGTCGTGTCGGTGACGGCGAGCGCGCGCAGGGTGCCGGCCTTGACGTGCGGCAGCGCGGCCGAAAGCGTCGGGAAGCTCATGTCGACCTGGCCGGCCAGGGTGTCGAGCAGCGCCGGGCCGCCGCCTCGATACGGCACGTGCAGGATGAAGGTATTGGTCGAGTCCTTGAACATCTCGGCGCACAAATGGAAAGTGGTGCCGACGCCGGCCGACGCGTAGTTGAGCTTGCCCGGATTGGCGCGCGCCGCCTTCACCAGCTCCCCGACCGTGTTGACCTTGTTTTTCGCCGGAACCACGAGCACGTGCGGCGCGGTCGCCACCATGCCGATCGGCGCGAAGTCCTTCACCGGGTCCCAGCTGAGCTTGTCGAACAGCGCCTGGTTGGTGGCGAGCGGGATGGTGTTGAGCACCAGGGTATAGCCGTCGGGCTTGGCGCGGGCCGCCGCTTCCATGCCGATGTTGCCGGAGGCGCCGCTGCGGTTGTCGATCACGATCTTGCCGCCGAGCTCGTGCGCCAGCGGCTCGGAAATCAGCCGCGCCATGATGTCGACGCTGCCGCCGGGCGGGAAGGGCGCGATCATGCGGATCGGCTGGCTCGGATAGTTCTGTGCACCGGCGGTATGCGCGAGCAGCACCGCCATGGCGCAGAGCAGTGTTTTAAACATGGTTCCCCTCCTCATCGGCCGCCATCATAGGTCCAGTTTTGAGACTTGTTTCGCATTTCGGGGCCAAACCTGTTGTTGCGGCGAAACAGTTCGCGTTTCGCGAATTGAAATCCGCCCCGCCGTAGACGTAGATTCAAGCCACGGGGAAATGCAGCAGGGACACATTCGAAAGGAAAGAAGATGAAACGCAGGATTTTGGTGGCGGCGATCGCGTCCGCTTCCGCGATGCCGGCCATGGCGCAGATACCGGACGGCCTTCAGATCTACGGACGCGTCAACGTCACGGCCGAGCGCATCACGGTCGACAACAGCAGCAACACGGCGGTGCAGCCGAACCAGTCCAACTATGAGTTCGTGGACAACTCTTCGCGCATCGGCTTTCGCTACAACAAGGAGCTGGTGCCCGGCACCAAGGCCATCTTCCAGATCGAGAGCCGCGTCAACCTGACCGACGGCGGCAGCACCTTCAGCAGCCGCGACAGCTTCGCCGGCTTCCAGGGCGACTCGTACGGCACCATCCGCCTGGGTCGCACCATCGGTCCGGTGTACTACGCGACCTACGACTACATCAGCATGCACAACCACGACACCGGTACCTCGTCGGATGCGCTGCTGGCGGGCACGGTGGTCGGCAACCAGGGCTTCATGAACAACACGCTCTGGTACACCAGTCCGAAGTTCGGCGGCTTCACCATCGACTTCGCCTTCTCGCTGCTCGGGGAGCAACGCCTCGCCGAGAGCGAGGACCAGCCGCGCCACATCGGCCTGGTCGGCTCCTACGACGCCGGCCCGTTGCATCTGGCGCTGTCGTACGCGAACACCAAGAACGACATCGACCTCGACCCCGGCGCCGGCATCTCGCCAAGCGACGCCACGGCCATCACCTTCGGCGGCGCCTACGACTTCAAGTTCATGGTGCTCGGGGCTCTGTGGGAAATGGCCGAGCGCGATACTTTCGGCGCCAAGGTGGAAAGCGACTATTGGCGGATCGCGGCGATGTTCCCGTTCGGCCAGCACGAGCTCCACGTGAACTTCGGCTGGGTGGATGCCGACGGTGATGCGGGCGCCAAGCAGTGGACGCTCGGCTACAACTACAACATCACCAAGCAGACCAAGGTGTACGCGTTCTACACCACGGTCGACAACGACCCCAACGGCACCTTCCTCATGGGCGGCTCGACGAGCACCATCAGGTCGGTCGCGGGCGCTCAGTACTCGTCGATCGCGATCGGCGTCCGGCACAACTTCTAGCAGTCCCGCAAAAAACTCCTCCTCCTCGGGCATAATCGTCCGCGGAGGAGGACTGGTCGTTTGAAGGCCCCGTCGTTTGCCTATGCGAAGCCGCGCTCGCTGACGGAGGCGCTCGAGCTGCTCGAGCGCCCGGGCGCCAGGATTCTGGCCGGCGGCCAGAGCCTGATCCCGGCGCTCAACATGCGCCTGTCCTCGCCCGAGCTGCTGATCGACATCACCGGGCTCGAGGGTCTCTCCACTATTGAAGCTCGCAACGGTGCGGTGCGCATCGGCGCGCTTTGCACGCATAGCCAGGTCGGGCGCTCGGCTGAAGTGCGCGAGCATCTGCCGCTGGTGGCCGAGGCGGTGGCGCACATCGCGCACCCCGCGATCCGCAACCGGGGCACGCTCGGCGGCAGCCTCGCGCTTGCCGATCCGAATGCCGAGCTGCCGGCCTGCGCGCTCGCGCTCGACGCCGCGTTGATCGTCGCCGGCAAGAAGGGCGAGCGGCGCGTCCAGGCTTCTGGCTTCTTCAAGGCGCTGTTCGAGACCGACCTCGAGCCGAACGAAATCCTGGTCGGCGCCGAGTTTCCCAAGGCAACGAAGTCGGTGTTCCTCGAGCTGGCGCGGCGCCAGGGCGACTACGCCATCGTCGGCCTGGCCGGCGCGGCGAAGGGTGCGGAGAAGCGCATCGCTTTCTTCGGCGTGGCGGCGACCCCGATCCTGCTGAAACCCACATCGCTCGAACAAGCAAAGAAAAGCATTCCCACGCCGAATGGCGACCTCTACAACTCGCCCGCGACCAAGCTGCATCTTGCAACCGTCCTGCTGGAGCGCGCATGGACCAGGCTGTCGTAATCACGCTCACGGTCAACGGCACACACGTGACGCGCAGCGTCCTGCCGCGCCAGCACCTGGTCGATTTCCTGCGCGACGAGCTCGGCCTCACCGGCTCGCACATCGGTTGCGAGCACGGTGTGTGCGGCGCGTGCACGTTACGCGTGAATGGCGACATCGTGCGCGGCTGCCTGATGCTCGCAGTGCAGGCGAACGGCTGCCGCGTGGACACCATCGAAGGGCTCTCGGATTCGAAAGAGCTGGAGAAGCTGCAGCAGGCGTTTCACCAGAAGAACGCGCTGCAATGCGGGTTCTGCACGCCCGGCATGCTGATGGCCGCGCAGGACCTTGTGCGGTCCAAAGACAAACCCACGCGCGAGGAGATTCGCGCGCACATCTCGGGAAACTATTGCCGCTGCACCGGCTACCAGGCCATCGTCGACGCGATTGAGGAAGTGATACAGACAGGGGCCATTCATGGGTAAGGCCGAGCTGCCGCTCCACGCGCCGGGCACCCAGGTCGACAAGGGCTACATCGGCCAGAGCGTGCCGCGCCCGAACGCGGCGCGGCTGCTGCAGGGGCGCGGCTCCTTCACCGACGACCTGCGCTTTCCGCGGCTCGCGCACGTGGCGTTCTTCCGCAGCCCCTATGCGCACGCGCGCGTCAAGAAACTGGACTTCTCAAAGGCAAGAACACAACCTGGCGTGATCGGCGTGTTCGACGGCCGCGCGGTCGCCGATTACTGCAAGCCCTGGGTCGCGGTGCTCGCGCACCTGAAGGGCATCAAATCCCCCGAGCAGTTCGCGATCGCGATCGAGCGCGCCTGCTGGCAGGGCGAAGCGGTGGCGGCGGTGGTCGCGGAGTCGCGCACGCAGGCCGAGGACGCGGTGCAGCTGATCGAGGCGGAGTGGGAGGAGCTGCCGGTGGTGGTGGATATGGAAGCTTCCCTGGAAGGGAAAACGGTAATCCATCCCGAATTCACCGATAACGTCTGCTTCAAGCGCGAGCACGACACCGGCGGCGTCGACGACGTGTTCGCCAGGGCCGACGTCGTGGTCGAAGACACCTTCCACTTTGGCCGCCACACCGGCGTTTGCCTGGAAGGGCGCGCGATCCTCGCCGACTACAACGCCGGCGAGCATTCGCTCACCGTGTACCACGCCACCCAGGCGCCGCACATGATGCAGGACATCTTCTCGCGCCACCTCGGCATTCCGGAGGCGAACGTGCGCGTGATCACCAAGGATGTGGGCGGCTCGTTCGGCATCAAGGTGCACGTCTATGCCGACGAAATGGCCACGGCAGCGTTGTCGGTGATGCTGCGCCGGCCGGTGAAGTTCGTCGCCGATCGGCTCGAGTCGTTCCTGTCCGACATCCATGCTCGCGAACACCGCGCTCGCGTTCGATTGGCATGCTCGAAGACGGGTGAAATCCTGGCCTTCGAGCTGGACGATCTCACCGCAATCGGTCCGTATTCGGTCTATCCGCGCACCAGCGGCATCGAGGGCAACCAGGTCGTCAACCTCACGGGCGGGCCGTACAAGCACCAGAAGTACAGGGCGCGCATGCACGTGGTGTTCACCAACAAGAACGTTACTTGCCAGTACCGCGCCGTCGGCCACCCGATCGCGGTCGCACTCACCGAGGGGATCGTCGACCTGGCGGCGCAAAAGCTCGAGATGGATCCGGCCGAATTCCGCCGCCGGAACCTGATCGCTGACGACGCGTATCCGTATACGTTCCCGTCCGGTATCAAGTTCGAGAAGCTCTCGCACCACAAGGCTTTGGATCTTCTTCTGAAAATCACGAACTACGCTCAGCTCAGGACTGAACAGGCGGCCCTCAGGAAAAAGAAAATCTATCGAGGCATCGGCCTCGCGGCGATGATCGAGGTGACCAACCCGTCGCCCGCGTTCTACGGCGTCGGCGGGGCGCGTATCTCGGCGCAGGACGGCGCCACGCTGCGCTTCGAGCCCACCGGCATGGTGACGGTGATGTGCAGCGTGACCGAGCAGGGGCAGGGCACCGAGGGCATCTTCGCGCAGATCGCGGCTAGTGCAGTGGGGGTGTCTCTCGAAAAAATAAAAGTAATAACGGGCGATACGGGAATCACGCCCTACGGCGGCGGCACCTGGGCGTCGCGCGGCGCGGGCATCGGCGGCGAGGCAGTGCTGCAGGCCGGGCGCGCGCTGCGCTCGAACATGCTCGACGTCGCCGCCGCGATTCTCAAGATGGACAAGCAGGAGCTCGACGTTCGCGAGAACGCGGTGATCAACAAGCTGACCCTGGAAAAGAAGATCGAGCTGGCCGAGCTCGGCCGCGTGGCCTACTTCCGCCCGGACACGCTGCCGATGGACTTCCAGTCCGAGCTCACCGTCACGCGCCACTACACCCCGCGGCAATTCGGCTTCACCTTCACCAACGGCATCCAGGCGTCGCTGGTGGAGGTCGATCCCGATACCGGGTTCGTCAAGCTGCTCAAGCACTGGTGCGTGGAGGATTCCGGCACCGTGATCAACCCGATGCTGGTCGACGAGCAGCTGCGCGGCGGCGTGGTGCAGGGCATCGGTGCGGCGCTCTACGAGGAATGCCTCTACAGCCCGGACGGGCAGCTCCTCAATGGCAACATGGCCGACTACCTGGTACCGATGTCGGGCGAGATGCCGGATATCGTCTGCGCGCACATCGAGACCCCGACGCTGCAGTCGCAGCTCGGCGCCAAGGGCGTGGGCGAGGCCGGCACGGCCGGCGCGCCGGCGGCGGTCATGAACGCGATCAACGACGCGCTCGCGCCTCTTAATGCGCGCGTAACGCGCATGCCGTTTACTCCCGAGCGAATCCTCCAGGCGCTGAAAAAGGTTTGAACCACCCAGTTTCGATCAAGGGCGTGCTGCTGCTCGATGGATGCGTCGTGCTGGTGAAGAATCCGCGCGGCGAATGGGAGCTGCCCGGCGGGCGCGCCGACGCGGGCGAGTTGCATGCGCAGACGCTTTCGCGCGAGTTCGCCGAAGAGCTCGCGGTGGCGGTCAACGTTGGCGAAGCCATCGACTCCTACCTGTTCGAGGTCATTCCCGGGCGGCAGGTGTTCATCGTCACCTACGGCTGCACGCTCGCCGGCGAATTCATCCCGCGGCTAAGCGAAGAACATACCGAGCACTGCCTTTGGCCGGTGGAGCGCCTGGCGCAGATCGATCTGCCTGCCGGCTACCGGCGCTCGGTCGAGAAATGGGCGGAGCGCGCACACTGATGGACCCGCGCGTCTCATCGGCGATCTCGCACTGGGCGCCGCGCTTCGTCTCGAACGGCGTGCTGCTCGCCGACTTCGAAGATGTCACCAGGTCGCTCGAGCGCTGGGAGGACTGGTGCTCGGCATGGAGCGAGCGGGCCGCGGTGCACGAAAGGCTTGGCCGTGAAAGCCTGAAAGGCGGATTCAAGCTCACGGCAAGCGAGCACCTCATCCGCGCCGCGATCTATTATCACTTCGCCAAGTTCGTATTCGTGCAGGACCTGAAGCAGATGCGCGCCGCGCACGCGAAGGCGGTGGAGTGCTACCGCGACGGCATCGCGCATGCGCGCCCGCCGGGAGAGCGAGTGGAAGTGGCGTATGAAAATCGCTCCATTTACGGGGTATTGAGGAAACCCAACCTGAGCAACAACCCGGTGCTGATCATGGCGCCGGGCCTCGATTCCACCAAAGAGGAGATCCACGCCTACGCGGAGCCGTTCCTCGCGCGCGGCATCGCGGTGCTGGCGATCGACGGCCCCGGGCAGGGCGAGGCCGAGTACGACATTCCGATCTGCGGCGACTACGAGCGCGCGGCGGCGGCGGTGGTGGACTGGATCGAGGGGCGCAAGGACCTGAACGCGGAGAAGATCGGCATCTGGGGGGTGAGCCTCGGCGGCTACTACTCGCCCCGCGCCGCAGCATACGAAAAACGCATCAAGGCGTGCATCGCGCTGTCGGGTCCCTACGAATGGGATCGCATCTGGGACGGGCTGCCCGAGCTCACGCGCGAGACCTTCCGCGTACGCAGCCATTCGAAAGATGAAATGCAGGCTCGGGCGGTGGCGAAAACGCTTACGATGAAGGAAGCGGCGCCGCGCATCACCTGCCCGATCTTCATCGTCACCGGCAGGCAGGATAGGCTGGTGCCGGCATCGCACGCCGAGCAGCTCGCGAAGGCGGTGTCGGGGCCGGTCGAGCTGATGGTCGTCGAGGACGGCGGCCACAATGCCAACAACCGTCCGTACCGCTACCGCAGCCGCACCGCGGACTGGCTGGCCGGACAGTTCGGGCTGCCGAAAGCATAAGGAGGAGGCGATGAGGAAGCTGGTCGGTCTGGTGTTTCTGTTGTTGTCGAGCGCGCTCGCGGCGCAGACGTTTCCGAGCAAAACGGTAAGGCTGATTTCCGGCGTATCGCCGGGTGCCGCGTCCGACACGATGGCGCGCGTGCTGTCCGACAAGCTGGCCGCGAGCCTGGGCCAGTCGGTGATCGTCGAGAACCGTCTCGGCGCGGGCGGCGCGGTGGCGGCGAAGTACGTCAGCACCGCCGAGCCCGACGGCCACCTGATCATGATCTACACCTCGGCCTTCAGCATCGCGCCGATCCTCAATCCGGGGAGCTTCGATCCCAAGGAGCTCACCGCGGTGGCGACGCTCGGCACGGTGCCCACGGTGATGGTGGTGAATCCGTCGAAGGGCTACAAGAGCCTGCAGGACCTGGTGGCGGCGGCGAAGGCCAAGCCTGGCGAGCTCGTCGCCGCGAACGCCGGCATGGGCAGCTCCACGCACATGAACCTCGAGCGCTTCCGCCTCGCGGCGGGCGTCACTTTCCTCAACGTGCCGATGAAGGGCCCGTCCGAGGCGATGAGCGAGGTGATCGCGGGCCGCGCCGATCTCTACTTCGCGCCGGTGTTCTCCATCATCCCGCACGTGAAGGAAGGGCGCCTGGTGCCGCTCGCGGTCGGCTCGCCCAAGCGCACCGCGCTGTTCCCCGACCTGCCGACCACGGTGGAAGCGGGCTATCCGAACTCGGACTACAACTTCTGGATCGGCGCGCTGGTCGCGACGCGCACGCCCAAGGAGATCGTCGAGCGCCTGAACAAGGAATTCAACGCCGCGCTGCGCCAGCCGGACATCCAGGAGCGCATGAAGAACCTCGGCGTCGACAACCTCACCATGTCGCGCGAGGAGTTCGAAGCCATGATCCGCAAGGAGCTGGCCGAGAACGCGGAGCTGGTGAAAAGAGCGGGAATCAAGACGAACTGACATGAAGAACGACCACTGGGAAGAGCAGGACGGGCTGCCGGTCAATCCGACCGCCGAGACGCCGCTCGAGGAGCTGATCTCGCGCCGCATGATGCTGAAAGGAATGGCGGCCAGCGGCGCCTTCGGCCTCTTTGGCTGCGCCAGCGGCGGCGGCACCATCATCCCGAGTCTCGCCAGCGGCGACGGCTCGGCGCCGCTTACCTTCGCCGAGATCGGCCGCACGAAGGACGACAAGCATCATGTGGCGCCGGGCTACACGGCGCAGATCCTGATCCGCCAGGGCGACCCGATCCGCGCCGGCGCGCCGCAGTACCGGCCGGAGCAGCAGACCGGCGCCGAGCAGGAGCAGCAGTTCGGCACCGACAACGATTTCCTCGCCTTCATGTCGCTGCCGAAGGGCTCGAACAGCTCGACGCGCGGGCTGCTCGGCTCCAACCACGAGAACCATCGCGCCAACATCTGCTTCCCGGGCAACCCGAGCAGCCTGTCGAAGCAGCAGGTCGAGGTGCAGATGGCCGCGCAGGGCTTCTCGATCATCGAGATCGCCAAGGAAGGCAATCGCTGGCGGCACGTGCTGGACAGCAAGTACAACCGCCGCATCTCCACCAATACCGAGATGCGCATCTCGGGTCCGGCCGCCGGGCACGCGCGCATGCAGACGCCGTCGGATCCGAGCGGCCGCAAGGTCTACGGCACGTTCAACAACTGCGCCGGCGGCACCACGCCGTGGGGCACGATGCTCACTGCGGAAGAAAACGTGCAGAACTACTTCGCGGGCGACGCCTCGAAAGGCCCGGAAGCCGCGGCGCGCCGCCGCTACGGCATCACCGGCAAGGGGCGCTACGCCGACTGGGGGCGCTACTTCGACCGCTTCAACCTCGACAAGGAGGCGAACGAGCACAACCGCTTCGGCTGGATCGTCGAGATCGACCCGTACGATCCGTCTTCGAGGCCGGTGAAGCGCACCGCGCTCGGCCGCTGCGCGCACGAGTGCGCGACGCATGCCGTGAGCCACGACGGGCGCGTCGCGATCTATTCCGGCGACGACGCGCGCATGGAGCATGTCTACAAGTTCGTCACCAACGGCAAGATGGGCAGCGGCCGCGACCTGCTGGACGACGGCGTGCTGTACGCCGCGCGCTTCGAGCAGAACGGCAAGATGCGCTGGCTGCCGCTGGTGCACGGCCAGGGGCCGCTCACCGCGGCGAACGGCTTCAACAGCCAGGCCGACGTGGTGATCGAGCTGCGGCGCGCGGCGACCCTGAGCGGCGCCACGCCGATGGACCGGCCGGAAGACGTGGAGGCGCATCCGCTGACCGGCCGCGTCTACGTGGTGCTCACCTACAACGAGCAGCGCAAGCCCGACCAGGTGAACGCCGCCAACCCCCGCGGCCCGAACAAGCACGGCCACATCGTCGAGATCGTGCCGCCGCTGGTCGACGGCAAGCCCGACCACACCGCGATCGAATGCGACTGGGGCTTCTTCCTGCTGGGCGGCGATCCCAAGGTGGCCGAGCACGGCGCGCGCTATGCGAACCCGGTGAGCGACAACGGCTGGCTCGCGGCGCCCGACAACGTCGCCTTCGATCCGAAAGGGCGCATCTGGATCACCACCGACGGCCAGGACGACTGGGCCGGCTTCAATGACAGCTGCTACGGTGCGAACGTAAGCGGGCCCAATCGCGGCGTGCCGCGCGCCTTTTTCAACGGGCCGACCGGCTGCGAGATGTGCGGGCCGTGCTTCACGCCCGACGGCAAGACGCTGTTCCTCGCGGTCCAACATCCGGGCGACGACAAGGGCTCGACCTTCGACAAGCCCTCGACGCGCTGGCCCGACTTCCAGCCCGGCATGCCGCCGCGCGGCTCGGTGGTGGCGATCACGAAGGATGACGGCGGCGAGATCGGCGGCTAGCGCCAGACCGGCGTCAGGGTCGGATCATTTGGTCTTTAGGCGTTTCTTCTTCTTCGGTTTAGTGCGCTTCGTACTCCGGTCGGGGCGATCGACCACACGTCGAGGAGATGGCCTCAGCTTGGCGAGAAGCTGCTCAGCCTCGCGTTTCTGCTGTGTGTCGCCACCCTTGGTCACCTCGGCCAGCAGTGCGCGGGCGCCGACCTTGTCACCCAGCTCCTCGTAGGCCTTGGCGAGGTCAAGCTTCGTGGCCACCTCCTGCCACTTCGGGTCGGTGCTTGTCCGGTTCGCAGCGCGGGGCGCTTTACGTACGGACTCCAAGGCAGCCAATGTCTCGCGGGTCAAGCGACCGCTCGGCTTGAGATCTTGATTCCGCTGGAAATCCATCAACGCCTTACGCGTTTGCGGTCCCATTACGCCGTCTAGGGCGGACAGCTTTTGTCCGGCTTGCTGCAATGCCAATTGGGCCTCTCTCACCAGCAATGGATCCTGCTCGCGCTCGGCAACGGTCGATTCATCGTCCGCTCCAGCTTCGATCGCTCGCTGCGCTTCGAGGACCAGCTCGTTGACGTTCCGGGCGTCCTGGTAAAGCACGAATGGGTTTCTCGACATTAGGGAGAGCGGCAAAGCCCTGGGATCGAACGTATCGACCGCCACCGGCAATATCGGTTTTCCCGCTGCCATTGCTCGGCGCCACTCCTCGCGAGTGAAGTCGCTCGCCAAAGCTGCTGGTGTTACGAGTGCGATTACCAAATCGCTTTGGGCGAGTGCGGCACCGAACTCGGCTTGCAGGTCGCCCGAAACCGTTCCAACTTGCAATACTGCAAGCCCTCGATTGTCGAACGTGGCGCGGATGGCAGAAGCTAGAGGCGCGTCATGTGCGGAATGGCTGAGGAGTATCCGGCGTCGGGCAGTGGACTGCGTGCGTGACGGATCCAGCGCTTCGCGGATCTTCCAGGCTTCCACGACGGTGAGGACGGGTTCATCCTTGCGGACGTACTCGCGCCGCATCGCCATGCCGAGCAGCTTCCCCTCGACCAGCACCGGAGCGCCGGCGATCTTGTCGGGCCAGTCATCGAAGGTGAGCAGGACATCGATGAGTGATGCGTTCAAAGATGAGGTGTCGATGGAGATTTCGATCCTCTGTTCCGCATCGTTCCAGCCCGCCCGTGCGCTTGCAGGCCGGAAACCTTGCTCGTGCGCAAGCACCGTAACCCCGACGCCCTCCGAATAGAGGCCTGCGATAGCGGGGTCATCCCGTGACAGGAGGGGCAGCGAGCGCGTCGGCATGGCGCCGCCTTTTGGCCGCAGGAGCAGAAAGCCGCTACGAACGGTTTCCGCGCCGCCGACGATCTCATAGTCCTTCTCGACCGACTCGAGATATTGCGCCGGATCACCTTCCCGCGACAGGTCCTCCGGCGGCGTGTCCTCGCCGCGGTGCTCGCGCCAGCGGTTTTCGTTTCCATAGGTGACGAGGAAAGCGGAATCCACGGCGAAGGCGGTAGGTCCGCCCTCCCGCCATGCACCGATTCGCACGCAGGCTGCCGAGGCGCCGTGGTCGTCGATTGCTGCGCGTTGCGTAGCTTGTCCGGTCACATTCGCTTGCCGGCCGGCTAAGGCCTGGATCTCGCGCTCGATTGCCGAGATGCGCAGGAATCTCCAGTGCTCCGGCGTCTCCCCGACGAAATCACCCAGGTCCGCGTCGCCCGATGGCATTGGACGCTGGTTGGGCGGAGGCTTGGGCTTGGGTGCCGCCAGGATTCCAAGAAGTCGGCCATCCAGGATGACCGGCGCGCCGAGGAGCGTGATGGCAGCCGGGAGTTCCGCGTCGGTGATGGTGACGCCGTCATACGGGTCGAAGCGCCCCGAAAAACGCCGCGGCGTCTCGCCCTGGAATCCCAATAGCGTCAAGTCGCTCCCGATATCAAGCGGCTCGGGGTCGGCCTTCGGTATCGTCTGTTGGGATTTGGGGAGGAGCGGCCGCAATATCGCCAGTTGCGCCCTTTCGTCGTGCGCGTTGAGTACCTGGAACTGGTCGGCTTGCGAGCCGCCTACGGTGCCGAGGAACGGAATCCGCGTCGGGCCTGCGGTGATCCAGAGGCCGTCACCGACCGCACAAGCGATTTTCGGAGGGGCGTTCGAGCCGAGCGGCTCGACCAGAACGCAGCTCGGTAGCGCATCGTCGGGCGCATTCTGCAGGGTGGCGGACCTCCCTTCCGCCGTCGAGCTGCCGGACGCGGATCCTACGGCTTCCGCGGTTGTGGACGCGGACAGCGAATACGACTCGCCGGCGAGCGTGACGATCTCGATCGACTCGGCGCCGGTCCCGGTCTCCACGAACACGCCCGGCGCGACGGCCTTGAGCTGGCGGTGCTCGGTGCCCGCAAGGCGCCAGCGAACCGATACCAGCGCCGGATTGGTCTTCGGCAGCTCGATCGATTTCTCGGATCCATCGGCCGCCGAGAATTCAATCCCGTTGGAAAAGAGGGAGACGCCGAGCCGGATGCGCTCGGCGCGCGCCCGCTCGGGCAGCACCCACGAGAGCGTTTCGACGTCAACGTCGGCGTTCGCCATACCGGTCGCCATGCCGGGTGTTTCCAGGCGCAAAGCGGCGCCGAGCACCAGGACCTGCGCGGACTCGGTGGAGCGCACGCGCGCGTGCATGCGGTGCCGGGCGTGCATCGCCCATCGCGCCACCTCCATCGCGCTTGCCTCGTCGGCGCCGGAGAGGCTGCGTAGCGCCGGCTGCAATGCCTGCTCGATTTTCCCGGCGACGCCCGGTTCCTCCATCAATGCCAGGGCCGTGAGCTCTTCCTCGAGGCGAAGGCTCGCGGGCAGGTGTGCGTGCGCCTTTTTAAGGACTTCGACCGCAGGCTGGATCAGCGCCTTGTTCTCCTCCGCCAGGCGGTCACGGAGCCGTAGGGCCACGGAATCGTGAAGTACACAGCCGCTCGCGTCCTGCGACGACATCAGCGGGCTGAACCACAGGTCGGCCTCGGTTCCCGGGTCGGCGTCCTGGAGGAATCGGTGGCGAAGGTGTCGCAGCAGCGGAGCGTCCACCCGGACGGCGAGGCAGGCGAATTGCGCAAGCCGCACGGCGGCAGGATTTTCCTTCTCCAGCCCCGAGATCAGGCCGTCGGCCCAGGCGCGGTCGCTCATCGGAACCTTCGCTGCGCCTCGCGCAAGGCGCGGTCGACGGAACTCGCGATTGTGCGCTCGCTCCAGTGGATCAGCGTGATGACATCGGTCAGTGCGGCGGGCCAGCGGCTGGCCGCGAACGGCACGAGGCCGATCAGCGGGTGCCCCTCAGCCCTCACTTCGTCGGCAAATCGCCGCCATTCCTCCACCGAGGCGGCGTCTTCGTCGTCGACGTTGTCCGCGATGCCGAAGTCCGACACCGCTAGTACCGGCATGCCGCGCGGCGGAACGGGCCACGTCCGGCCGCGTGCGCGGAGGCTCTCCCGCACGCCGCGCCGCGGGCAACGCATGAAGTACAGGCGCTCCAGTTGCGCGCCGCTGAGCAGGGTGGCGAGCTCATCGGCCAGCGCGTGAACGTCCGCGGCGTACGGCGCCATGCTCGGGCCCGTGTCGAGCAGGAGCTGCACGCCGCGCCTGAGGGTGCGCAGCGGCAGGCGTGGCAGCTCACGCAGCGGCCGGTAGTGCGCCAACTCGTTTACAGCGTGGTCCAAGTCGGGCTCACCCTCGGGTACCCGGGTGGAGAGCGCTGCGGTGTAAATCCCGCGCCCTTCCAGCGGAGGGAAGATGGCGGGTAGTGGCGCAGGCTCGCTGGCCTTGCTGGCGGGGGGAAGCGCGGCGCCGGGGGTCTTCCATGCCGGCTGGACTGACGCCCGCCCCTGTTTTCTTACGACGTGTGTCGGCAGGGGCTGTCCGGGGCGCGGGGCTGTAGCCGGAGACGCCGTTGCCGCGGCCGCTGCGGCGCCGGGCGCGGCGCCCGCGGTCGGCCGCGATTCCGGCGAAACGGGCGGGGCGACCGTGGCGGGAGCATCCTGGCTCACTGCCGCGCGCGTGAGACCGAGCAGCTCGAGAATGGCCTGCTGCGAGGAATCGTCGGCGGGCCGCAGCTCGGCGAGCGCGACGATTCCGTCGCGCAGCGACACGGGTGCGCGCGCCGCCGGAAACCGGCGCCCGGAAGCGCTCACGGCTTCTTGGGTTCGGGGAACGGCGCCTCGTTCTTCCACAGCAGCGCGCGCTTTACCTCGCTCCACTCCCCGCTCGAGCGGTCGGCGCCGAGCTGGGTCGCAGCGACGACCGCGTCGAGGTACTCGGCGGTGCTCGGCTGGCGGATGTTGGCGGTGCGCGCGTGCTGGCGCAGCGCCATGACCTCGCCGGCGATCTCTTCGTGCAGCGCATTTCGTCCGTAGCGGCGCGTCGCGATGTCGACGAGCCAGGGCTGCGTCGGCGTATCGAGGTCCAACGTTACGCAGCGACGCAGGAATGCGCGCGGCATGGTTCGCTCGCGGTTGGTGGTGAGGATCATCAATACTTTGCGCGAGGCGGCAACCTCGTCGCCGGTCTCGCGCACGGTGAAGGTCTTCCGGTCGAACGGCTCCAGCAGATCGTTTGGCACGTCCGGGTCCGCCTTGTCGATCTCGTCGATCAGCACCACGGCGGCGTCGGCGTTGGCCGGGCCGCTGCCGGGATCCGCGGCGGCCACACCACCCTTGCTGAGCGCCTTCGCGCCGCGCTGCGCGGCGGTCTTCGGATTGAACGCCCACCACAGCGCTCCCGGCTCGATGTAGTACTGCTCCGGCAAGAGCTTCGCGCTTTGCTTGCTCGCGTCGTTCAGCCTGCGCAAGGCGTCGAAGGTCCAGAGCAGATCGGCGGCCTGCGTGCGCGACGTTACCGTGCGGTGGTAGTACCGCCAGCCGAGCACCGCGGCCGCGCTCTTCGCCAGGCTCGACTTGCCGCAGCCCGGCTCTCCCGACACGAGCAGCGGTCGCCCGGTCGCGATCGACACGTTGAGCGCGAGGATCACCTTCGGCGCGAAAATGTACAGATCCTCGTGCTTCGCCTTTGCGGGCTTGAATGCCACGGAGCCATCCGAGACAGGTTCCGTGCCGCTGCCCTTGGGATTGAAGTATTTCGGTTTGTAGTTCATCCCTTTGCCTCATTCAAGATTCGTCTGGCTTTCCGGTAGTCGCTGCGCCGGCTCTCCTCGACCGCCGTGTCGACCGCCGGCGTCAGGCACGCCACATCCTGCGCCAGCCCGGCTTCCTCGTACTTCTTCGGGCCGATGTCGATCACGAATCGCACGCGCGGGAACAGCGCGCGCAGCTCGGCCAGCGCCTTGTGGTCGAGGGGAGAAATAACGACGAACAGCCACGGCTCGTCCGCGGCCAGGTCGCGCACGATCGCGTCGTCATCCATCGCCTTGTACTCGTCGTCCTCGTTCCGGCAGATCGCGCAGATGGCTTCCTTGTAGTGCCGGATAACGTCGCCGGCCACGGGCGGGGTGGGACCATGCAGGCGGTTGCCCGATTCCAGAGGGAACGCGCGATCGAGGTACATCTTCCCGGTGTAAAGCTTCGCGTGGTTGCCGCTGATGGCGGCGGTCCGGCAGAGCACCGCGGCGTCGGTCTTCTCGAGAAGGCTGCCGAGGCGCCCGGCGGCCTGCGCATCCACCCAGTGCGGCGCGAGGAGCTTCAACACCTGAGCGAGGCTGTACGGCGGAAGCCGGGTCTTCAGGCTATCGAAAAGGTCCGCCAGGCTGGGGAAGCGTCCCAGCTCGCCACGCAGGATCTGGCGGCAGATGCTCTCCACCAGCGGGACTTTCGGCTCCGTGGTGCTGGGTCGCCAGCTCGGCCGCGCGGCGCCGAGGTCCTGCGCCAGCTCGGCAAGCGATTGCGTATCGGCCTGCCGGAGCAACGCACCGAGGTGCCGGGCGAGGCGGTCGAACAATGTCTCGACCGGCGCCACCGCGTCGGCTTGAAGGCGCGCGTGCACGCGCGTGGCAATGACGGCCGGGTCGTTGCTGTTGATGCCCTGGATCCGGCGGTGCTCGATCGGTGCAAATCCCGCCGCGTTGATCTTCTCGTCCGTGATGTCGGGAAACTGCGCGATGAAGAGCTTGAAGGCCGGCTCCAGTGACTTGCGCCACGCGAGGATGGTCAGCTCCTTAAGCACCCACTTCGACTTCAGCGCGTTCTCGCTCAATAGGATCACAGCCGCATGGCAATCGGCCATCATTTCGTGCAGCTGGACCGGCCACGGATCCGTGTCTTCCAGCTTCTCGGTGTCAACCAGGATCTCGCAATGAGCGTCGCCGCCGAGCAGCGCCTTCAACTGCGTGCAGACCTCCCCGGTCAGCACGTTGTCGTGCGAGCTGTGACTGACGAAGATCAGGGTCTTCATGTCAGCTTGCGGCGCAGCGCGGAGAGCGTGATTCCTTCGTTGGCCTCGTAGCTGCCGCCGCCGCGCAAGCGCGGAGTGGTGCTGGAGCCGCCGTGGTGGACGGCGATGACCTGCCACTTGGCGTTGAACACCGGGCTGCCGGAGCTGCCCGGATCGGTGGGGGTGCGGTAGTGCATCAGGCGCTCGTCGTCGTCGATGTCGAGCAGTACGCTGTCGCTGAGCGAGATCTGCAGCCCCGCGCCGCGCGGGTGGCCGACGACGTAAGCCTTGCTCTTCGGCTCGACCAGCGGAAGCTGATCGGTGATGCCGAGCTGGTCGAAGCCGCCGTCCAAGCCCTCCAGCGTGACCAGGGTCACGTCGAGCTGCTCCTGGGTCGGATTGCGGAAGCCGAGATCGCCAGGCGGAGAGGTATAGAGCAGCTCTTTCACCTTGTAGGTCTTGGGCTGGCCGAGCTTTACCACCTCCAGCTCGAAGCTGACACGCGCATCGGCCGGCGCGATCGCGTTCGACACCTCCTGGCTGATGACGTGGGCGTTGGTGATGAATACCGGCTGATCTTCGAAGCGCGGCGCGATCGCCTTTCCGGGCACGAGGAAGCCGGTGCCCAGCCGCTCGCCGCGCGTGTTGGACACGCAGCCGATCGAAGAGCAGGCACGCAGCAGGCGCTGGATCGCGTCTACGCTGAAGGTGCCTTCGCCGGAGAAATTCTTCTCCAGCGCCGCGCGATTGCCCATGAGCCCGGGGACATCGGCCGGCGAGAGCGTTACGCGCCGCTGCGTCCGCAGTGCGTGCTGCGCCATGATTCCCGCGAGCACGTCCGGGCAGCGGTTTCCGGCGCGCGCCGCGTCGCCCTGCCAGATTTCCCGGATCTGGCGGGCGTAGCTTTCCATGTGGAACGGCCGGGTGGCCGGGTGGTTGAGGAAGCGGTATAGCCACAGCTCGGCTTCGTCGCAGCGCTTGAGGGCGAGGCATGCTTCGGATACCGTCGCCGCGGCCCATTGGTCGCCACCGCCCTCCGCGATCAACCCCGTCACCTCGTCCAAGACCTTCGTCGCCAGCACGATCGCCTCCGCCCCGGCGCCGTCGATGCCCTCGCGTTCCTGGCGCGCGAGGAGCGCGGCGACGTTGATCCCATGCCAGTAGCGATACTTGCTCTTGTACTGGGCGAGGTACTGCTGCGTTGCCTTGACGAGCAGATCCTTGTTGTCGGGCGACTGGACGAAGCGCTGCTTGTAGACGCGCCCAAGCAACCCCTCCAGCTCCGCGACGTCGGCGGCGGTCTGCACGCTGCTGCCTGTCTTGGCCACTTCCTGTAATCCCTTGCGCAGCAGCGCCTCGCCGGCATCCAGGGCGAGAAGGTCGATCATCGCCTGCGCATGGTGCTTGGTGATGCCGGCGTCGAACGGGCGGCAGTCGCGCCAAGCCTCTCCGAGGACCCTGGTGTGCGCGAAATGGCGGTGCTCATTGAGGACCTGCGCGGCCCTGCGCACTTCGCCGGCCTCGATCTTCCCGGCCGGCCGCGCGACCTCGTCGGCGATTGCCTGTACGGCGGCGCCGATTTCCCAGGACTGCACTTCCGGCAGCTCGCCCTTGCGCAGCAAGCTGATGAGGTTCTGCTTGGCCTGGAGATCCATGGTCAGGAGAGCGCTTCGACCATCCGCTTGCGAAACTCGGTGCCAGCGAAGTAGTGCGTGATCGTGTGTCGCCAGTAGCCCCAGTTGGACTCTTTGACGTCCTCCACTTTCTTGCCGTCGACCGGCGCGAAGTCGTTGGCGAACTTCGGGTCGGCGCCGCACACCGGGTCGAGCGGGTCGTAAATGTTGATCCAGCGCCGCAGCTTGGCGGCGGGGAAATCCACGTGGCTCGTGCCAGAGGCGCGCAGCTCATCCTGCACTTCGGTGATCCCCAGCGGCGAGCCCAGGGTGATCAACGTGTCGACGCTGGGGCAGTCCGGACAATTGCGCAGCACGTCGTACGCCACCATCGTTCCCATGCTGTGCGACACGAGCACGATCCTTTCACCCTTCTCGGCCGCGGCGCGGAGCTCGCGCAGCAGGCGCGCGCGCAGCTCGACGCGCACCTTGAAGCGCGTCTTGTCCTTCGGACGCTCGTACTCCTTGTCGAACAGGAAGTAGTAGGCTTCCATCGCCGCCTTGCGGATGATGGCTTCCTTCACCGGACCAGGAAGCCATGCGGCGATTTCACGGTCTCCAGCGCCGCTCTCGACCACCACCGGCCGAGCCGGGGCACTCGGAATGAGCATGCCGGGGCTGGCGCGCATTTTCGCTTCCACGTTGCGCAGGAACTCCTGTTCGCGTGGTGTCACGCCCTTAGGCTGCGGCAGGCCTGGCTCGATTTCCGCCACGCCGTCTGCCTTCTCCAACTGCTGATCGCTTTCGTAGTAGGACTGAAAATCGGTTTCGTAGTCGTCTGCATAAAACACGTCGGCGTAGTAGTTGAAGAAATGGGGCACGCCGTCGTCAACCAGGTTGATGCCAACCTTCGAGTCCGGGAACACGTCCGGCCTGGGATTTCCGATGCTGAGGCCCCAAAGCCAAATCTCCTTCAGCTTCTCGAGCGGGGGCTTCTTGGCTAGACCGTGGACGAAGACAGCTGCTGCCCGGCGTTTCGGTGGCATGATTCCCCCTTGGCTACGGACAATCGGATAAAGGCTCGGCGGTCGTGCAGCATCCGCTCTTAACTCGCTTGTGGCCTGCACTCTCGCACCGCAGATGGCTTCTCGCAAGAGATCGGCGGGCGTGAATATGCACCAGCCGGAGTTGAGCGCTGGCGCTGCGGAACAAAGCGGGCGATGGTCCGCCCGCGAGCTAGACTGATCCCCATCCTTGGAGGAGGACGTCGGTGAACAAATTGCTGCTGTGCACGCTTTCGCTGTTCTTGTCGGCCGCCGCGTTCGCGCAGGCCTATCCCTCCAAGCCGATCCGCATCCTGGTGCCGTTCCCCGCGGGCGGCACCACCGACATCGTCGCGCGCCTGGTCGGCCAGCGCATGAGCGAGCAGGTCGGGCAGCCGGTGCTGGTCGAGAACCGCGCGGGTGCCGGCGGCACGATCGCCGCCGCGGAGGTGGCGCGCTCGGCGCCCGATGGCTACACGCTCCTCATCCACAACGTCACCTTCCCGATCGCCTCGGTCGCCGCCGCGCTCGCCAACCGAGCGACCTACAACGCCGATGCGGACTTCGCCGGCGTCTCGATCGCGGTGTACGTGCCGTTCGTGTGGACCGCGAATCCGGCCACGCCCGGGAAGGACTTGCGCGAGGCGATGAGCCACGTGAAGCAGTTCAAACCGTATACGTACGGCTCCACCGGCCCGGGCTCGACCATGCACGTGCTCGGCGAAGCGCTGTCGCGCGCCGCGAATGTGGACATGACGCATGTGCCGTTCAAGGGCGCGGCGCCGTTGAAGCAGGAGCTGATCGCGGGGCGCATCCATCTCGGCGGCGACCAGCTCTCCAGCTCGCTCGCCGACATCAAGGGCGGCAAGCTCAAGGCGCTCGCCACCAGCGCGTCGCGCCGCATCCCCGAGCTGCCCGACGTGCCGACGGTGCGCGAGCTCGGCTATCCGGTGCTGGAGGCCGACGGCTGGAACGGCTTCTTCGCCCCGGCGAAAACGCCGCGTGAGATCATCGAGCGGCTGAGCAAGGAAGCCGCCGCGGCGGTGAAGCATCCGGAAGTCGCCAAGCGCCTGCGCGAGATGGCGGCGGAGCCGGTGGGCTCGTCAGGCGCCGAGCAGGAGGCAATTTTCAAGCGGCAGATGGACCAGTTCAGACCGATCATTAAAGAGATGAAGATCGAGGGGTAACCATGATGAGAAAAATCCTTTGGAGTCTGGCGCTGGTGTCCAGCGTTTCCCTGGCCCAGAGCTTTCCGACCAAGCCGGTCAAGCTGATCGTGACCTACCCGCCCGGCGGCAGCTCGGACCTGATGTCGCGCGTCTACGGCGCGAAGCTCGCCGAGTTCTGGGGGCAGCAGGTGATCATCGAGTCCAAGCCCGGGGCGGCGGGATCGATCGGCATGGACTACGCGGCGAAGCAGCCCAACGACGGCTATACCTTTGTGGTCGGCAACCTCGGGCCGGTGGCGGTGAACCCGCTGCTGTCGAACGTGCAATACAACATCCAGAAAGACTTCATCGCGGTGTCGATGATCTCCACCGGACCCAACGTGCTGGTGGTGCGCGCGGATTCGGAGTTCAAGTCGCTCGGCGACATCATCCAGTATGCGAAGGCCAATCCGGGCAAGCTGAACTACGGCACCAGCGGCCCCGGCAGCGTGTCGCACCTGTCGAGCGAAATGCTCAAGAACAACCAGAAGATCAACGCGGTCGAGGTGGCGTACAAGGGCGGCGGGCTCGCGATCACTGACCTGCTCGGCGGCCAGATCCAGTACATCTTCTCCGACTCGCTGCCGGCGATGGCGCATATCCGCGCCGGCAAGCTGCGACCGCTGTGCGTCACCGGTGACAGCCGCTACGAGCTGCTGCCCGAGCCGCCGCTGTGCCGGGACGCCGCGCCGGGCCTGGTCGCCGTCAACTGGTGGGGCGTGCTGATGCCGGCAGGCAGCCCGAAGGCGATCGTCGACAAGCTGAACGCCGACACGGTGAAGGCGCTCGCCGACCCGGACGTGAAGAAGCGCTTCGCCGACCTGGGCGTCGAGGCGGTGTCGAGCACCCCCGAGCAATTCGCGGCGTTCATCCGCGATGAAATGGCCAAGTACGCGAAACTGATCAAGGAAGCCAACATCAAGGTCAACCCGTGAAGCTCTACGGCTTCTGGCGCTCGCTGGCCAGCTATCGGGTGCGGGTGGCGCTCGCCATGAAAGGCATGCACGCCGACGAGATCTCGATCGACCTGCTGAAGGGCAAGCAGAACGAAGGCGACTACCTCGCCGTGAACCCGCAAGGCGTGGTTCCCGCGCTGGTGCTCGACGAGGGCGGGCCGCCGCTGTTCCAGTCGCTCGCGATCCTCGAATACCTGGAGGAGGTGCGCCCGCAGCCGGCGCTGCTGCCCAAGGACCCCCGCGGCCGCGCGCGCGTGCGCGGGCTGGCGCTGATCGCGGCCGCGGATGGACATCCGCTCGTGACCCCCAGAATAAGAATGTATCTGGAAAAAGAGATGAAGCAGGACGAGAACGCGCGCAACCGCTGGCTCGGGCACTGGACCATGCGCGCGCTGGAAGCGATCGAAAGCCATCTCTCGAAGGAGAAGGAGACCGGCCGCTATTGTCATGGCGACGCGCCGACCATCGCCGACATCTGCCTCGCATCGCAGATGATCGCGGCGCTCGCCTATTTCAACGTCGACACCAAGGCGATGCCGACCGCCATGCGCATCTACAACCAGTGCATGGAGATCGACGCGTTCGCCAAGGCCCACCCGCTGAAACAAGCTGGAGCAAAACCACACTGATGAAACCGATCGAAGTTGCCGTCGTCGGCACCGGCTGGTGCGGCGGGATCCGCGCCGAGACCCTCGCGGTGCATCCGCTGGTGAAGGGCCTGCACCTCGCCGAGATCCGGGAGGACCGCCTCGAACAGATGGAGGCGAAGACGCGCCCGACGACCGCGACCACCGACTACCGCAAGCTGGTCGAGCGCAAGGGAATCGACGCGGTCTACATTTCCGCCACGCCGGAGAACCTGCACTTTCCGATCGCCAAGGAGTTCCTCGAGGCGGGCAAGCACGTGTTCCTCGAGAAGCCGATTGCCGTCACGCTGGAAGAAGCGGATGAATTGATCAGGATTTCAAAAAGCAAGAAGCTCAAATTCAGCATCGGCTATTCGCAGCGTTTCAATCCGAAGTACGCCTACGTGCGCCAGTGCATCCGCGACGGCACCATCGGCAAGCCGGTGAGCGCGCTGGTGAGCCGGCACATCACGCGCAGCCTGGGCAAGAAGATCAGCGGCCGCATCAAGCTCTCGCCGGCGGCGATGGAGTCCACGCACGACCTCGACTTCCTGCTCTGGTGCCTGGAGCCGGCGAAGCCGGTGCGCGTGTACTCGCAGGTGAACTACGGCGCCCTAAGGGAGCAAAGCGGCTCGGCCGGCGCTGATATTCCCGACACGCAATGGATCACCGTCACGCTCGACAGCGGGCTCACCTTCGTGGTCGGCGGCGGCTGGAGCCTGCCGCTCGGCTACCCGAACTTCTCCACCACCTGGATCGAGATGGTGGGCACTGAGGGCGTGGTGATGGTGGACGACTCGCACCGCGACGTGGTGCTGAACACGGTGAAGAAGGGCATGCAGCTGCCGATGTCCACCATGCCGGGCGAGTTCGTCGAGCACACCTACGCCGGCGCGATGGCGCCGGAGACGGTGCACTTCCTCGAGGCCGTGGTCTACGACCGGCCGGTGCTGGTGACCGCCGAGCACGCGCGCATGGTGATGGAGGTCTACATCGCCGCCGACCTGTCCGCGGAGCGCAACGCCGCAGTCGACATCCCGTGCGAAAAACCCCGAAGCGCATCGGCCTCGCGATCGTCGGCGCAGGCCGCGTAGGCCTGTTCCGCGGCGAAGTCGCCGCGCGCCACCCGATGGTCGACTTCATCGGGATCTGCGACCTCAAGGAGGAGCGGCTCGAGCTCGTCCAGAAGAAGACGCAGGCGGACTACGCGACCACGGATTTCAGGAAATTGCTGGAACGGCCTGAAATCACCGCGGCGATCATCGCCACCGACGAGCACCTGCACGTCGAGCCGATCCTCGCCGCTTGTGAAAGAAAGATCAGCCTGCTGATTGAGAAGCCGTTGGCGACGGAGCTGGCCGAATCGCAACGGGTACTGAATGCCATTCAAAAAGCCAAAGTCGATGCCGTCGTCGGCTACACGCAGCGCTTCCGCCGGCGCTGGCTGGTGGCGAAGGAGAAGGTGCGCACCGGAAGCCTCGGCGACGTCACGCTGGTGACCTCGCGCGCCTTCATGAACCGGCTGGTCGCGCTCGACAACTACAAGCGCACCTCCGACCCTTCCAAGATCTCGCCGATGGTCATCTCGGGCACCCACGCCCTCGACGTCGTGATGTGGATGATGGAGGCGAAGAAGCCGGTCGAGCTCTACGCACGCTCGGTCGACAAGGCGCTCGGGCCGATCTGCAAGGGCATCGACGCGACCGCCGGCCTGATCACGTTCGAGGACGGCAGCCTCTATCATGCGTCGATCTCGTGGGCGCTGCCGGTGGTGTGGCCGGGCGCGGTGTACAGCCTGGAAGTCGGCATCAACGGCACCGAGGGCGTGCTCACCATCGACGACACGCACCGCGACATTGTCTTGGCAACCAGCCGTTCCCAGAGTGAAGGCTATAACCCCGACAGCCAGCGAAAAGTCGACTTCCTCGGCAGCTATCCGCCGGGCGACATGGCGCTCGGCGAGCTGCGCGGGCCGATGCGCGACGAGACCGAGCAATGGCTGAACCGCGTCTCGCAAGGCCACGCCACCCAGCACGCGACCGCGGCCGAGGCCCACAATCGTTTGATGCTCACCAAGGCGTTCGACCTATCGGCGAAGCGCAAAAAAGCCGTGCAACTTCCAATTACGGAGGAGTCATGAAGAAGGTTCTGCTGTTGTTGCTGGCCCTGGCCATCCCGGGAATCTCCATTGCCCAATACCCGAACAAGCCGATCCGCATGATCGTGCCGTTCGCGCCCGGCGGCGCGTCGGACTTCGTCGGCCGCATCATCCAGCCGCGCATGGGCGAGCTGCTCGGCCAGCAGATCGTGGTCGAGAACCGGCCGGGCGCGTCGGGCAACATCGGGCTCGACGCGGCGGCGAAGTCCGCACCCGACGGCTACACCTTCTTCCTCGGCAATGTCGGCACCATCGCGCTCAATCCGGCGGTGTTTCCCAAGCTCGGCGTCACGCCCACCAAGGACTTCATCTCGATCACGCAGGTGGTCGACGTGCCCGGCGTGCTCGTGATCCATCCCGACGTGAAAGCGAACACGGTCAAGGACCTGGTGGCGATCGCCAAGGCCTATCCCGGCAAGCTGAACTACGCCTCGCCCGGCAGCGGCAGCCAGAACCGGCTCGAGATGGAGGTGTTCCGCAAGGTCGCCGGCAATCTCGACATGGTGCACGTGCCTTACAAGGGCGGCGCCGGCCCGGCAGTCGCGGGCCTCGCCGGCGGCGAGACGCACATGATGTTCGTGACCGCGTCCTCGGCGATGACCTTCGTGAAGAACGGCCGCGTCAAGCTGCTCGCCGTCACCAGCAGCAAGCGCCTCGCCGCGTTCCCCGACACGCCGACCATGGCCGAGTCGGGCTTCCCCGAGCTCACCAGCGGCTCCTGGCAGGGCGTATTCGTGCCCACTGGGACGCCCAAGGACGTGGTCGACAAGCTTTACTCGGTGCTGATGGAGACCATGAAGACGCCGGAAGTGGTGCAGCGCCTCGGCAACGGCGGCGTCGACGTGGTCACCAGCGCGCCGGGCGAATTCGCCAAGTTCGTGCAGAGCGAGACCGACCGCTGGGGCAAGGCGGTAAAGGAAGCCGGTGCTACGCCGGACTAGCCTCGCGCTCGGCGTCGCCGCAGTTGCCGGCCTGGCGGCGCCTGCGGCGGCGGCCGATCCTGAACTCATCGATTCGAAGGTGTGGGGCTCGGGCCTGAGCCTGCTCGCGCCGACCTGGCTCGATGCGCGCAGCGTCCTGTTCCTCAGCGGCCCCGGCTTCAAGCCGAACGAGCAGCGGCGCGCGATCGCGAGGTGGGAAATCGATGGCAAGGCGAGCGCCTACCGTCAGAACGTCAACCACTACTGCTATCGCGACGGCACCATCGTCTACAAGGTGCTCGACGCCGCTGACGCCACCATGGTGCGCGGCACCTGGTACGCCGGCAAGCTCGGCAGCGAGCAGCCGGGGCGCAAGGACGCCGGCGGCGATGTCGCGCGCATCTACGATCCGCTGAATTGCAGGGTCGCTACCAACGATGAGCTGCAGAAGCGCCCCGGTCGGGGCATGATTCAGCTGCTCGAGAAGCACGGCTACCTCGACCCGAGGTCGGGGCAGGTTCCCGGCATGGTGCAGAACAACACCCCGGTGCAATACGTGCGCGCCACGGACAAGGCCGCGGTCAAGCTGCCGTTCGGCAGCCGCGAATTCAACGCCGCCGCAAGCTACTCCGAGTTCTCCGACGCGTATCTCATCCGCAGCATCTACTTCGACGCCACCAAGCGCACCACGGTGTTTCCCTGGCCGGCGAACCTCGAGCGCCCGCTGTGGCTGCTCAAGCCCGACGGTACGGTGACGAAGCAGGTGATTCCCAAGGGCCCGTGGACCGGTAACGACGATCCCGCGCTCTATCTCACGCGGGCCGGACTGGTCCTGGTACGACACGGCGGCCTCTTCGATCACACCGACGGCGTATACCTTGCCGAGGGCAATAACGTGCGGCACCTGCTTCCGGGGCGCGCCGGGCCGGTCGGCGTTTCTTCCGACGGGTGCTCGATCGCCTTCACGCACGCGCCGAGCGCCGAGGCGGACGTGGTCGAGGACCCAAAGGAGAACCGCCGTACGCTGAAGGTGATGCGGCTTTGCGCGAGCAAGTCCTGAGCTCGGGAGTCGAGGAGACACAGCCCACACCCGCGCTGCGCGTCGCGGTGGTCGGCCTTGGCTGGTGGGGCCGCATCATCGTGCCGCTGCTGAAGGGCAGCGACAAGCTGCGCGTGGTCAAGGGCGTCGACCCCACGCCGGCCGGCGCCGAGTTCGCGGCGGCGCAGGAAATTCCTTATTCGGCTTCGTTCGAGGAAACGCTGGACGATCCCGATGTCCAGGGCGTCGTGCTGTGCACCCCGCACACGCTGCATGCGGACCAGATCGTCGCCGCGGCGAGCGCGAAGAAGCACGTGTTCTGCGAGAAGCCGCTGTCGCTCAACCACGCCGACGTGGTGCGCGCGGTGGCGGCCTGCACCCGGAACGAGGTCGCGCTGGCGGTGGGCCACGAGAAGCGCTTCGAGCCGCCGATCCAGGAGCTGACGCGGCTGGCGAAGGCGGGCGAGCTCGGCACGCTGCTGCAGATCGAGGCCAACTTCAGCCAGGACAAGTTCCTGTCGCTGACCGAGGACAACTGGCGCATGTCGGAGAAGGAGGCGCCGGCCGGTCCCATGACCGCGACCGGCATCCACCTGCTCGATCTCTCGATCGGCCTGCTCGGCCCCGCCCACCAGGTCTACGCGCGCGTGCGCCAGCTCGGCAGCCGGCTGGTGAACGGAGACACGCTCGGCATCCTGGTGACGCACAAGTCGGGGGCGAATTCGCTCATCAGCGCGGTGCTCGCCACGCCCTTCGACGGCCGCTTCGCGCTCTACGGCAACAAGGGCTGGGTGGAAGTGCGCGACAAGGCGCACCCCGAGTCACCGCAGGGATGGACGTTGACCAGGTCTCACCGGGGCTCCGAGAAAAAATCCTTCGAATACCCGCCGGCGCAAGCCGTGCTCGCCAACCTCGAGGCCTTTGCCGACGCCGCGCTCAAGCGCGCGCCGTACCCGGTGCCGCAGGATCAGATGATCGCCAACGTCTCAGCGCTGGAAGCGGTGTTCCGCTCGGTGAAGAGCGG
>Ga0207648_10000277_pt1 | contig 55513 bp, 49 predicted proteins | sample KBSMisM32_FD_184310 | JGI IMG/M metagenome (GOLD analysis project Ga0207648, IMG submission 184310) | Miscanthus rhizosphere microbial communities from Kellogg Biological Station, Michigan, USA - KBS Miscanthus M3-2 (SPAdes) (version 2) | ecosystem: Host-associated > Plants > Roots >...
GACCATAGCGAGGTGGTCCCACTCCTTCCCATCCCGAACAGGACAGTGAAACGCCTCTGCGCCGATGATAGTGCGGGTTCCCGTGTGAAAGTAGGACATTGTCAGGCTATTATTCAAAAAACCCGGCTAGGTTATTCTGGCCGGGTTTTTTATTGTGAGACTGCAATTCATGGTTCACTCGTAAATAGATCGTCGATGGTGCGCCGTTCGTTGTCCTCGATGACCTGCAAAAACTCCCGCGCGCCGCCCATGCCGGCGAAAGCGTCCATGCCTGCTTCGAGAAACGATTGGAGCCGGCCGTAGCCTGCGGCTTGAGCAGGCGCTCGCATCAGCCGCAACGTGCCGGTCAGCAGCTTGTTGCGCGTGTGCCGCTCCAGCGCACGGCCAGCAGACAGCAGCAGCGTCAGCTGCCGATCTCGAGCGCTGCGCAGCCCCACTTGCCGCCATGCCGCGCGATACGATCGCTCATCGAGCTCAGCCGCGCGCAGCGCCAAGCCCATTTGCTGGTCCAACACTTCGGTGAGTGCGTGCAAGTCGATCAAGTCGGCGATAGTGCGCATCACGTCGTCGGACAGCACGCGCGCCATCAACGGAACGACCCGCTCGAATTCGGCATCGCGCAAGGCGAAATCAGCTGGCCCGTACAGCTGATCGAGAAAGAAGCGGGCGGCCTCACCGTAGCGCGGGCTCGTCAGCAGGTCCGCGTAGTCTCGTTCGAACCGCGCCTGTTGAAACGCCTTCACCGCACGGACCCGGGCGCCCAAGTGAGCTTCTGCCTCCCGGTCGCGGCGCAGTTCGCGTACGCGCGACAAACCCGATGCGATGGCATCTACCCAGGCCGACATCGCGCCAGCGTACTACGGCGACGGTGTCGCGAAATCGAGCGGTGGACGGATTGACGATGCTGGCTCGGTTGCAGCGAACCCTGGTGTGTGGCCTGTTAGCGTTATCGATCGCGGCGGGATGGTGGGCCAGCACGGTCCTCGCCGCGCCTGCATGGCTGGCCGCTGCCGTGGCGCTGGCTGCCCTGAATCTTCACGCCTGGGGTTTGGCTGCGGAATTTGCGCTGTTGGGACGGATCGACCCCGGCGCTGGCGTGCCGCGGCCGTCCGCGCGCGCGCTGCTCAAGGCATGGTGCGGAGAGGTCATCACCGGTTGGCGCGTGTTTGGCTGGCGTCAACCTTTTCGCTCCACCGCTTTCGAAGATTGGCTGGTTGAGGCCAACGGCAAGCGCGGCGTGCTCCTGGTTCACGGTTTCGTGTGCAACCGAGGCTTGTGGAACCCGTGGATGCGGAGACTTCGTCAAGCCGGCACACCGCACGTTGCAATCAATCTGGAGCCGGTCTTCGGGGCGATCGACCGCTACGTGGTCGCGATCGACAGCGCCGTCTCCCAGCTGGAGGCGGCTACCGCGTTGCCACCTGTGATCGTTGCGCACAGTATGGGCGGCTTGGCAATCCGGGCCTGGTTGCAGCAGCGCAGCGCAGCACACCGGCTGCATTCGGTCGTGACGATCGGTACTCCGCACAGCGGCACCTGGCTGGCCCGCTTCGCGATGACGCCCAATTCTCGCCAGATGCGCGAGGGCAACCACTGGCTGCGCGACCTCGAGTCGCGAGAGTCCTCCGCGACGCGCGCACTATTCACTTGCTACTACGGGCACTGCGACAACATCGTCTTTCCGGCGCGCAACGCGATCCTCAGTGGTGCAGCCAACCACCACCACGTGCCTGGCGTCGCCCACGTCCACCTGGCGTTTCACGCCCCCATCTTCGACGACGTGGTGAGCCGCACTCAAGCGTAAACGGCGTCCGATTGGACGGCTGGCCGCGCGCCGCCTCAACTGTCGAGGTCGTGCAGCAGTTTCAGCGTGGACTCCAGCCGCAGGTTGAGCAACTGCCCGATGTCGCGCACGTCATCCGGAATCGCTGCGTTGTCCCAGCCGTCCTTCGTGTGACGTGCCAGCCGAATCGCCAGCAACACATTGCGCACCTGCGGGGCGCGATCGTGATGGTCGTCGCTGATGCGCACCAGCAGTTCGGGTAGTCGCCACCCACGCATCAGGGCCTGCTGCACGTCGACCAGCTCGACGCCGAGCACCTCCTTCTGCACCTGTGCCGATCGCAGCGCGGGATCGGCGCGCTGGCGCCGCTCGATCTCGAGCGCCAACGCGGGCGCATGGCACCACAGCAGCATCTCCGCGAAGTCGTGCAGGAGCGCCGCCTCGTGGATCACTTCGGCGTCGAGGTCCATGCGATGCACGGCAAAGCCGAGCGCGAAGCGGGCTGCACGGCGCGAACGCGCCAACAATCGGGTCAGGCCGGCAAGCGCGCACGGGTGTTCGAAGAGGTGGTCCTGCACGGTGGGCTGCGGGCCAAAGCTGCGGAAGAACGGGCCGATCCCCATCATCACCAACGCAGCCGTCGCGGTCTCGGTGTCGGTGACGCGGCGCGACGAGCGATGACTCGACACGTGGGTCAGCAGCTTGAGGCACATCAGTGGATCGGCGCTGACGACCGGCGCGATCAGGCGCGCGTCGACGTCTTCCTCGCGCGCGCGCAACTCTTCGATCTGCTCGGACGTCTCGCGCAGCACGGGAATCTCCGCGCTGCGCAACAGCGCTGTCCAGCCGCTGACATCGCGTGCCGTGCGCATCGGGGTGGTCACCACAACCATCGGCAGATTTCGAAGAGTTTCTCCAATGGGATATCGGCGCAGGGTGCTCGCACTTGAGCCTGACTGCCCACACCGCGGCTCGCTACGATGTGCAGATGTCCGCACCTGCACAGACACTGGCGGTCGGGCCAGCCGGTGAACCCTGGCCCACGCTCGGTCTCGGCACCTGGCGCTTGGGCGAGAACGGGCGCGGTGCCGACCGCGAGGCGGCGCTGCTGCGCGAAGCCGTCGTGTGTGGCTATCGCCTATTCGACACCGCTGAGATGTATGGCGAAGGAGGCGCGGAGCGCGTGCTCGGCCAGGCGCTTGCGCAGGCCTTGCGGGAGCCCGGCGTGCAACGTGAAGAGCTGCGCATCGTCAGCAAGGCGTATCCGCATCATGGCGATGTCGCTGGCCTGCGTCGCGCCTGCGATGCCAGCCGACGACGCCTTCAGCTCGAGACGATCGACCTGTACCTGCTGCACTGGCGCGGCGACATCCCGCTGGCCGAGACGGTGCGGGGTTTCGAGCAGTTGCAGCAGAAGGGTTGGATTCGGCACTGGGGCGTCAGCAATTTCGATGTCGGAGACCTGGAAGAACTGCAACGCGTCGCCGGCGCGCAAGCCTGCGCGGCCAACCAGGTGTACTACTCGCTGAGCGAGCGCGGCGTCGAGTTCGATCTGCTTCCACGCATGCGTGCACTGCGCATGCCGCTGATGGCGTACTCCCCGATCGACGGCGGCCGCATCCTGCGCAACGCGAAGCTCGCCAAGTTGGCGGAGAGTCTCAACCTGTCAGCCGCCCAGCTGTCGTTGGCATGGCTGCTGCGGCAGCCCGGCGTGATGGCGATCCCCAAAGCGGGCCGGGAGCCCCACCTGTTCGAGAACTGGCAAAGCCGCGACGTGACGCTCCCGCAGCAAGTGTTGTCCGAGCTCGAGACGGTGTTTGCGAAGCCCTCACGCAAGCACCCACTGGCGATGCGCTAGCGATGGACGTTGCGGCGGCCCGGCAGGTGCTCGCGGATCAATCCTCTTCCTTGACCTTGAACTGACCCATCAACTGCTGCTGTACTGGGGCGGGCACCGGTTCGTAGTGCGACAGCTCGATCGTGTAGCGGCCCTGCCCTGCGGTCATCGCGTTCAGCCGCGACTGGTACCCCGAGAGCTCCGACAGCGGCGCGGTGGCCTGGATGATCATCGCTCCCATCGCGCCGTTGGCGCTGCCGCTGACCTGTCCGCGCTTGGACGACAGGTCGCCGGTGATGTCACCCATCGCGACGTCGGGCGCCGTGATCTCCACGTTGACGATCGGCTCCAGGACGATCGGCCGCGCCTCGCGCATCGCGGCCAGAAACGCCTTGCGCCCCGCGGTGACGAACGCGATTTCCTTGCTGTCGACAGAATGGTGCTTGCCGTCGTAGACCGTGACCTTGACGTCCACCACCGGGTAGCCGGCAATCGCTCCCCCCGCCAGCACGTCGCGCACGCCCTTCTCGACCGCGGGAATGAACTGGCCGGGAATCGTGCCGCCTTTGACGGCGTCGACGAACTCGAAGCCGCCGCCTCGCGGCAGGGGCTCCACGCGCAGAAACACCTCGCCGAACTGACCGGCGCCGCCGGTCTGCTTCTTGTGGCGGTGGTGACCTTCGGCCTTCGCGGTGATCGTCTCGCGATAGGCGATGCGCGGTGGTCGCGTCTGCACCTCGAACTTGTAAACCTCGCGCAGCCGCTCCATCAGCATGCGCAGATGCAGCTCGCCGAGGCCGTACACGACGGTTTCGTTGGTGTTGACGACGTGCTCGACCTTCAGGCATGGATCCTCGGCCACGAGCTTGTTCATGATCTCCCACATGCGCTGCTCGTCGCCGTGGCGCTTGGGCTCGATCGCCAGCCCGTGCACCGGCACCGGAAAAGCCAACGGTTGGAGGTGGATGTGGTCGTCTTCGGCCGCATCGTGCAGCACCGCATCGAAATGCAGCTCGTCGACCTTAGCCACCGCGCAGATGTCGCCAGGCAAGGCGCGCGGCACCTCGATGTGCTCTTTGCCCTGCAACATGAACAGGTGCCCCACCTTGAACGGCTTGCGCGCGTCACCCACGTAAAGCTGGCTGTCTTTCGTGATCGTCCCCTGCCAGACGCGAAACACGCCCATCTTGCCGACGAATGGGTCCACCGTGATCTTGAAAGCGTGCGCCAGCACGTGCGCCTTCTCGTCGGGCTGCGCATGCATCGGCACCGCAGCATCGCCCTCGCCATTCAGGAAATCGGGCGGGTTCGATTCAGTCGGGTTGGGCAACAGCTTGACGATGACATCGAGCAATTCGGACACGCCGGCACCGGTGCGCGCGGATGTGAAGCACACCGGGATCAAATGGCCTTCGCGCAGCGCCTGTTCCAGCGGTGCATGCAATTCCGATGCATCTACGTCGCCGTCGTTCAGGTAGCGCTCGACGAACGCCGCATCGACCTCGACCACCTGCTCCACCAGCGCGCGGTGCGCGGCATCGACGGCGCCAAAGTCGCTGTGGCCTTCGCGGTTGTAGAAGCAGTCGACCACATTCGCGCCGCCGCGATCCGGCAGATTCAACGGCAGGCACTCCTTGCCGAACGTGGCCTGGATCTGTTCGAGCAGCTTCGCCAGGTCGATCTCTTGCGCGTCGATCTTGTTGACAACGATCATGCGGTCGAGATGGCGCGATGCTGCGTAGTCCATCATGCGCTGCGCCATCGGCTCGATGCCGATCGCCGCGTTGATCACGATCACCGCCGTTTCGACCGCCTCCAGCGCGGGCAGCGACTGTCCCACGAAGTCGGCCGAACCTGGCGTGTCGATCAGGTGTACCCGCGTGCCGGCGTGATCCAAGTGCAGGATCGAGGCACTGAGCGAGTGCTGCGCTCGGCGCTCCAGCGGGTCGTGGTCGCTCACCGTGGTGCCGCGCTCCAGGCTGCCGAGGGCACCGATCATGCCGGCGCGGTGCAACAGGTTCTCGGCCAGACTGGTCTTCCCAGCAGCCGCCGGACCGACCAACGCCAGGGTTCGGATGGCGGCGATGCTGGGCGAAGCTGGGCTCGGCATGGGGGCACTCCTCGAACCCAGGCGGGCGCTGGGCGGCTGCGCAACGAAGGGGGTGCACCAGCGTATGCCTCGGGCGCCGTGCGCGCAAGCGGAAACACGCCGGGTATGGCCGAGGTCGAGTTTTGCGCAGCGAGCGCCTACTGAAACGCGACCTCAGCGAAACTGCGCAGCTTGCGACTGTGCAGCTGGTCGAGCCGCAGGCGACGCAACAGCTCGACGGCGCGCATCCCGATCCGCAGGTGCTGGTCGACACGGTCACGGTAGAACTGGTTGGCCATGCCCGGCAGCTTGATCTCCCCGTGCAGAGGCTTGTCGCTGACGCACAGCAGCGTGCCGTACGGCACCCGAAAGCGAAAGCCATTGGCTGCGATGGCGGCGCTCTCCATGTCGAGCGCAATTGCGCGGCTTTGGCTGAAGCGCCGCTCCGGCCCCGGATGCGGCAGCAACTCCCAGTTGCGGTTGTCGGTGGAGGCCACGGTGCCGGTGCGCAGCAGCCGCTTCAGCTCGTAGCCCTTCAACTGGGTCACATCGGCCACCGCCTGCTCGAGCGCCTGCTGGATTTCGGCCAGCGGCGGAATCGGCACCCACAGCGGGAGCTCCTCGTCGAGCACATGGTCTTCGCGCACGTAGCCGTGTGCCAGCACGTAGTCGCCGAGCTGCTGCGTGTTGCGCAGGCCGGCACAGTGGCCCAGCATCAGCCACGCATGCGGCCGCAGCACCGCAACGTGGTCGCTGATGTTCTTGGCATTGGCCGGGCCGACGCCGATGTTGACCATCGTGATGCCCGAGCGGTCGGGGCGCACCAGATGGTATGCGGGCATCTGCGGCAGCCGGGTCGGCGCATTGCCGAGCTCATCGCCCGGCAGGGCCGGCATGCCGGTGCGCCGCGTGATCACCTCGCCCGGCTCGACGAACGCAGCGTAATCGCTCTTCTTCTGCGCCATCTGCTCGCGACCGAGGCGGATGAACTCGTCGATGTAGAACTGGTAGTTCGTGAACAGCACGAAGTTCTGGAAATGCTCGGGTGCGGTGCCGGTGTAGTGGCGCAGCCGGTGCAGCGAGTAGTCGACGCGTGGGGCGGTGAACAGCGCCAGCGGCTGCGTCTGCCCATCGCCTGGCTCATAGGTGCCGTTGGCGATCCCGTCGTCCATCGCTGCCAGATCAGGCAGGTCGAACAGGTCGCGCATCAGCAGACGGCGTTCGGCGGTGAGCGTGCCTTCGAGGTGATCGGTGTCGGCCAACGAGAAGTGCACCGGGATCGGCTGGTTCGACGGCCCGACTTCGAGCGCCACCCGGTGATTGCGCAGCAGCAGCGCGAACTGCTCACGGTAGTAGTTTCCGAACAGATCGGGCCGCGTCAGCGTCGTCTCGTAGATCCCGGGCCCGGCGACGAAACCGTAGCTCAGGCGCGAATCGGCGCGCGCCACGGTCTGTGTGTGCACGCGCACGTTGGGGTAGCACTCGCGCACCCGCGAATGGAACTGGCGCCCCGAGATGAAGCCTTGCAGCGCCTTGCGCAGGCGCCGTACGGCATCGTCGTACAGCAGCGTGGCGTGATCCAGCGCGCTCTGCGCGTCGGTGAAGGTCTGCGTGGCAGTGGTCGTCTTGCGGCCCGGTGCGTTACCGGACTTGGGGGCTCGGCTCATGGGCGCGAAGTATGCGTCGGCTTCTTCACACATCCGCCCGGCTTGTGCGGCGCGTGGTTCGAGACCGGCTTCGTTTGGCGACAATAGCGCCCCGATGGGCGCCCCAGGGGCGACACGGTACAGGGAGAAGCGAGGCTTGCAGAGGATCGAGGAATCCATTCCCGTCAAGACCACCGACGGCGTGGCCGAGCTGGCGAACAGGGCCCGCGGCCTGAGCCAGCGCCATCGCACCGTCCTGCTGCTGGTCGACGGCAACCGTCCGGTCTCGCAAATCCTGACCACTGCGCAGGCTGCCGGCGTGCAGGCCAGCGTATTCGACGAGTTGGTGAGCCTTGGGATGGTCGAGATGCCGGCGATCGCGCACATCGACCTGCCGCTGGAAGCTGGCCAGGGCGGCGACTCGTCACTGTTGCCGGCCGCCCGCTCGCTGTTGCCGGAATCGGGCTGGTCCACGCTGTCCGGGACGCAGGCCGACCCCGAGATCGATCGCCCGCTGGAGGAAGCGCGCGAATTGCTGATGCGCGCGTTGCGCGCTCAGGCGCCGGTGTCGGGCTCGCTCACGCTGATGAAGCTCAAGCGCGCGCTGACGCGCGATGACGTCGAGGCACTGCTCGACGAGGTGGAGCAGCGGCTGCGCCGGCCGCATCGCATGATCATCGCGGCGCAAACCATGCGCCACGTGCGTCACCTGCTGAGTCTGCCCGGCCCGGAAGGCCGCTGAGCGCGCGCTGCACGCGATTCGTGCGCCGGCAGCGCGAGGCTGCTACGCTCGCGCCATGGGGTTCCTGGCGCTCGACATCGGCAACACCCGTCTGAAGTGGGCGCTGTACCCGCGGCCGCTGCCCGCCACTGAGCCGACCGCGCAAGGCGCGGTATTCCTCGAGACGATCGACGACCTCGCCGAAGGCGAATGGAAGGACCTGCCAGCGCCCAGCCGGATCGTCGGCTGCATCGTTGCCGGCGAGGCGGTGCGCGTGCGCGTCGAGCAGCAGCTCGAGCTGTGGGACCTGCCGCCGCGCTGGGTGGTGCCCAGCGCGCACCAGGCCGGCGTCACGAACGGCTACGACCACCCGTCGCGACTCGGGGCCGACCGCTGGGTGGCGCTGATCGGTGCCCGCTGGCACGTGCTGGCGCGCGGTCCGGCGCGGCCGGTGCTGGTGGTGATGGTCGGCACCGCCGTCACTGTCGATGCGCTCGACACCGAGGGGCGTTTTCTTGGCGGGTTGATCCTGCCAGGCTTCGGCCTGATGCTGAAGGCGCTCGAAATGGGCACCGCCGGCCTCAAGGTGCCCACCGGCGAAGTGGTGGAGTTCCCCACCAACACCAGCGATGCGCTGATGAGTGGCGGCGCCTACGCGATCGCCGGCGCGGTGCGCCGGCAGTTCCGCCGCCTGCAGGCGCGCTGTGGCCAGGATCCGCTGGTGCTGATGGGCGGCGGCGCGGCAGTCAAGCTGGCACCGATCACCGACCTGCCGCTCGAGCATGCCGATTCGCTGATCTTCGACGGCCTGCTGGCGATCGCCGCGGCCGCGGGCTGAGCCCGCGCTGCTCAGAGGATGTAGCGCGACAGGTCTTCGTTGCGCGCCAGCTCGGCGAGCCGGGCGTCGACCGCCGCCTCGTCGATGTGCACGCTTTGCCCGCCGCGATTGGGCGCGTCAAAGCTCACTTCGTCGAGCAGCCGCTCCATCACGGTGGACAGGCGCCGTGCGCCGATGTTCTCGGTGCGCTCGTTGACGTCGTGTGCGATCTGCGCGAGGCGCCGGATCGCCGCCGCATCGAATTGCAGCGTCACACCTTCTGTGCCGAGCAGCGCCTGGTACTGCTTCAGCAGGCTGGCATGCGTGCTGGTCAGGATCGCCTCGAAGTCGTCCACCGAGAGCGGTGCCAGTTCCACCCGGATCGGGAAGCGCCCCTGCAGCTCGGGAATCAGGTCGCTCGGCTTGGACAGATGAAAAGCACCCGACGCGATGAACAGGATGTGGTCGGTCTTGACCATGCCGTACTTGGTGCTGACGGTCGTGCCTTCGACCAGCGGCAGCAGATCGCGCTGCACGCCCTGGCGCGAGACGTCTGCACCACCCATCTCGGAGCGGCTGGCGATCTTGTCGATCTCGTCGATGAACACGATGCCATTGTTCTCGGTATTGGCGAGCGCGCGCGCCTTGATCTCGTCGTCGTTCACGAGCTTGGCGGCCTCCTCGTCGGCCAGTAGCTTCATCGCCTCGCCGATCTTCAGCTTGCGCGCCTTGCGGCGCGTGCCACTCATCTGGCTGAACAGGCTCTTCATCTGCTCGGCCATCTCCTCCATGCCCGGCGGCGTCATGATCTCCAGGCCGCTGCGTGGCTCGGCCAGTTCGATTTCGACCTCCTTGTCGTCGAGCGTGCCTTCGCGCAAGCGCTTGCGCATCACCTGGCGCGCGGTGTTGTCGCCGCTGGCCGTGTCGAGCCCGAAGCCGGCGCGAGGGGCGGGTACCAATGCGTCGAGCACGCGTTCTTCGGCGGCATCCTCGGCGCGTGCACGCTGCCGATGCATCGCCGCCTCACGTTCACGCTTGACCGCCATGTCGGCCAGGTCGCGCACGATGGCATCGACGTCCTTGCCGACGTAGCCCACCTCGGTGAACTTGGTGGCCTCGACCTTGATGAACGGCGCATCGGCCAGCTTGGCCAGGCGGCGCGCGATCTCGGTCTTGCCCACCCCGGTCGGGCCGATCATCAGGATGTTCTTCGGGGTGATTTCGCCGCGCAACTTCTCGTCCACCTGCTGGCGGCGCCAGCGGTTGCGCAGCGCGATCGCCACCGCGCGCTTGGCCGCATGCTGGCCGACGATGTGGCGGTCGAGCTCGGAGACGATCTCCTGCGGGGTCATGCTGGCAGACATGGTCGGGCGACGCTGAGCCGCGCTCACTCCAGGACTTCGATCGTGTGGTGCTGGTTGGTGTAGATGCACAGCTCGCCGGCGATCTCGAGCGCGCGTTTGACGATGTCGGGCGCCGCCATCTCGGTGTGCGCCAGCAGCGCGCGCGCCGCCGCCTGCGCGTATGCGCCGCCCGAGCCGATCGCGACGATGCCGTGTTCGGGCTCGAGCACGTCGCCATTGCCGCTGATGATCAGCGAGCTCTCGCGGTCGGCCACCGCAAGCATCGCCTCCAGGCGCCGCAGCACGCGGTCGGTGCGCCAGTCGCGCGTCAACTCGATGGCGGCGCGTTGCAGGTGGCCCTGGTGCTTCTCGAGCTTGGCCTCGAAGCGCTCGAACAGGGTGAAGGCGTCGGCGGTGGCCCCGGCGAAGCCGGCCAGCACGCGATCGTGGTAGAGCTTGCGCACCTTGCGTGCGCCGGCTTTCACGACGATCTGGCCGAGTGTCACCTGGCCGTCACCCCCCAGCGCCACGCGGGGCCCGGGGCCGTCCGAGCGGCGCACGCTCACGATCGTGGTGCCGTGCCAGACGGTGGTTTCGCTCATGAAGACGGTGGCGGTTTGTCGTCGTCGCCGGCAGCAAGGCGCGTGCCGAACGCCGACCAGTCGCTCAGACCTTGCGCACCTGCACCTTGGCGTGCTCGTTGATGCCCATCGCACCGAAGAACAGCGCCACCAGTCGATTGGCATCGACGAAGTTGACGGCGCGGTTCTCGCTGCGCTTGGCGAGCACCCAGTTCAGCAGATCGCCGGCAGCGACGAAGTCGACCCGGATCAGCTTGGCGCACGACACCGAGACGATCGGTGCCGCGGTCAGGTCGCGGTCGACCTTGCCCAGCGTTGCGCCGATGTCGCCCACCAGCTGGCCCGACAGATCGACCGCGGCCACCTGAACGCCGGCGCTCAGCTCGTCGGACATGCTCGATTCGACGAAGCTGCTCGACACCTCGCTGACGATGGACATCGGCGGTGATCGTGTCGACAGCGACGAGCCGCTCAGCCGCACGCTGCACTTGGCGCGTTCCCACGACGGCGGCGACACCTCGTAGGTGACGCAGTAGTCGATCGCAGTCTCATCGAACTGGTCGGGCCGGTTGGCCACACGCAAGGCATCCAGGCGCAGCAGCCAGTAAGCGGGATCGGCGTCGCGCACGCCGGTGGGCGAGGCGTCCTGCAGCACCGTGAGGAATTGCTCGCCCGACAACCAACGCATCTCGATCGCCTGCGTGGCCCAATGGCGCAGCAGTTCAGAGAGCTGCGCTGCCGCGTCGGCGTCGACGCGCTTCAGACCGGACCAGTCGAACACCCACGGCAAGGGCAGCTGCAGCGTCACCGAACGCAGGCGCGCGATGGCGTCGACGTCGAGCAGCTCGGGGCACACCCAGCCGACGTCGCCGACGGCCCGCGCACCGGAGGGCTTTTCTTCGGCTGCTGCTTCGGCCACGAGTTTGGGCAGCGAGAACCATTGCGGCGGCGACAGGCCAAACTGATGCGTGTAGTCGACCGCGAGCGATTCAAACTTGGCGTGCTGTCCGGTGGCGCGGTACAGATCGAACAGCACCAGCCAGGTTTCAGCGTGCTGCGCGCGCGAACCGCCGCTGCCCACCAGCTGGGACAGCGACTGCTCGCACTGCGCAAAGTCGGCATTGGCGAACGCGATCACGGCCTCGTCGAGCTCGGGGTCGTGCACCACCTCGCTCACTTCGACCTCTGGGCCGGGGGCGCCGGCGCGGCCCGGCGCCATCGCGGCCGAGTTGGCCGGCGCCAGCGGCGACATCCCGCCGCCCATCACCACCGGCGATGGCGTGGCCATCGGCGGCAACTGCGCATCGGTGAGCACTGGCAGGGCCGGCAGGCGATCGTCCTGTGGCGCACCGCGCGGCGTGGCCGCAGCGCCATCGAGCGGCGCCGCCGCGGTGCGGCCCAGCGTGGCCGGCAGCGAGGCAGGCTGCGTCGGCGCGTTGTAGAACTCGGGCGTGCGCTTCTGGCTGCCGGTATAGCCGCCGTCGCCCACCATCTGCTGCTCGATCTCGTCGATCTTGGCCTTGACGCCGGTGTCCACGCGCACCGGCGGGCTGTCGGTGATGCGCACCTCGGAGTCGTCGATGCGCGAGGAGTGTCCGAGCGCAGCCAACTGCTCCGGCGACAGGCCCTCGCGGCGCATCTTGCGCAGCATGTCGAACTCGCGCTTGCGCACGAAGTCGTTGCGCCGCTTGCGCTCGATCATCGCCTTGAGTTCGGACTTCTCTAGGTCGAGTTCGCCGCCGTCGTCCTGGCGCGAATTGAGGTCGGCCCAGTCGGTGGCCGGATTGGCCACGAAGCGCACAACCTTGCGGAAGAAGCTCTCGTCCTTGGGCGGCTGTTGTTCGGCCATGGGGCTGGTGGGGCGCTGCCTGTGCGAGGTCAGTCGCCGAACATCTTCTGCTTCAACTCGCGGCGCTGTTGCGCCTCGAGCGATAGCGTCGCGGTGGGGCGTGCCAACAGGCGGCCCAGGCCGATGGGCTCGCCCGTCTCGTCGCAGTAACCGTAGTCGCCGGCTTCGATGCGCGTCAGCGACTGCGAAATCTTCTTCAGCAGCTTGCGCTCGCGGTCGCGCGTGCGCAGCTCGAGGGCGTGTTCCTCTTCGATGGTGGCGCGATCAGCTGGGTCGGGCACGATCGAGGTGTCTTCACGCAGGTGCTCGGTGGTCTCGCCTGCGTTGGACAGCAGGTCGTCCTTCAGCGCCTGCAGGCGCGTGCGGAAGAACTCGAGCTGCTTCTCGTTCATGTACTCGCCGTCGGGCATCGCGAGCAACTCGTCTTCGCTCAGGTCGCGACCGGCTTTGTTCTTCCATGCATTGGCGAGCTTGGGGTCGGCCTTGTAGGTGGGACGCACCGGCTCGACCGGATCGGGCAGCACACGCTGCGGCGGACGCGGGGGGGCGAAGCGCTCGGTGAAGCGAGAACCAGTGGCGGTGACCACGGGGCTGGCCTGTGGCTTATCTGTGGTTTTGGGCAAGGTGGCAGTGGCCGGTTGGGGCGCGTGTGATGGGCTGACGACTGCGGTGACGGCGCTCAAGGCGGCGGACACGGCGGGTTTCGGGGCCTGCTTCGGAGCGTCGACGACGACCGAGTGGCTGCGGGCGGGAGCGGGATGGTCCTTGCTGGCTGGTTTATGACTTGTGACGGGTTTCGCGGGTGCCCCCTTGGCGGCCGGCTTGATGGCCGATTTGCTGGCGGGTTTCACGGCCGGCCTCGAGGGCAATTTCGCTGCCGGCTTGGTGGGTGGCTTGGCCGGCCGAGCCGCCGGCTTGGCCTTGGTTGTCTTGGCGGGTGATTTCGGCTTGGCGGACTTGGCCGCTGCCTTGCTGGGCGCATGCTTGCCGGCCGCTGCCTTGCTGCGGGCGGGCGCCTTCTTGGCCGGGCTCTTGCTCACGTCGACATCACTCCTGGCGGGGGACGTTATACCCGCTTCCGCTGCGCGGCTGTGGGATTCCAGCGTCGATTCGGGCGCGCGGATTGTAGCCACCCGGCGGTGGCGTGAAATCCGGTCTAGACCAGACAGGCCTGCAAGCCTTGCAGCAGGATCTCGCGCGGCAGATCGATGCCGATGAAGACCATCTTGCTGCCCTTCTTTTCGCTCGGCGCCCACTTGGGCCCCAAGTCGCTGCCCATCAACTGGTGCACGCCTTGGAACACCACCTTGCGATCGGACCCCTTCATGTACAGCACGCCCTTGTAACGCAGCATCTTCGGGCCGTACACCTGCACGATCGAGCCGAGGAAATCCTCCAGCTTGGCTGCGGCAAACGGCTTGTCGCTGCGGAACACGAACGATTTCACGTCGTCGTCGTGACGATGATGGTGCGGATGGTCGCACGCGTCGTCGTGATCATGGTCGTGATGATCGTGGTCGTGGTCATGGTCGTCGGCGTTCAGGAACTCGGGGTCGATCTCCAGCTTGGCATTCAGGTTGAAGCCACGCAGGTCGAACACCTTGGCGATCGGCACCTCGCCGAAGTGCACCTTGGACTGCGGTGCGCGCGGGTTCATGTGCTTGAGCCGGTGCACCAGCTCGTCCACCAACTGCTCGTCGACCAGGTCGGTTTTGCTGATGAAGATCTGGTCGGCGAACCCGACCTGCCGGCGCGCCTCCAGGCGGGTGTCGAGCTGCTGCTCGGCGTGCTTGGCGTCGACCAGCGTCAGCACCGAGTCGAGCAGGTAGGTCTCGGCAATCTCGTCGTCCATGAAGAACGTCTGCGCCACCGGTCCCGGGTCGGCCAGCCCGGTGGTCTCGATCACCACGCGCTCGAAGTCGAGCTCGCCCTTGCGCTTCTTTTCGGCCAGCGTTGCCAGCGTCGACCGCAGGTCCTCCCGAATGGTGCAGCAGACACAGCCATTGTTCATCTGGATGATTTGCTCGCCGGTTTCGGCCACCAGGATCTCGTTGTCGATGCTCTCCTCGCCGAACTCGTTCTCGATCACGGCGATCTTCTGGCCGTGGCTTTCTGTGAGTACGCGCTTGAGCAAAGTGGTCTTTCCCGAGCCGAGAAAGCCGGTCAGGATGGTGGCAGGAATCAGACCGTTGGACATGGCGGGACCTTGCTGAGTGACTGGCTGAGGCGGTGACGAACGAGCAGAGCTGGGGCCGGCACCGGAGATTTTCAAGGCGGGTCGTCCCCCGCCCGATCGAGTATTCTCGCGCCAGCGACCACTTTCGACACCTAACGTGTCAGACCCGCAGCAGAGCCGCCCCATGCGGCTCGAATCCCGCGCTGGCAGCGACAAGCGTAGCCTGTTCGAGCGCGTGGTGGAGTTCCTGTCGCCGGGCCCCGACTCGCGCGCCGAGCTGATCGAAACCCTCGCCGATGCCGAGCAGCGCGAACTGATCGCACCCGAGTCGCGCATCATGCTCGAGGGCGTGATCCGCATGGCCGACATGATCGCCGGCGACGTGATGGTGGCCGCCCCGCGCATGGACCTGCTGGACATCGACGCGCCGTACGACGAGCTGCTTGCGGTGGTGATCGAGACCAGCCACTCCCGCTTTCCGGTGTACGAGGGACAGCGCGACAACATCATCGGCATCCTGCTCGCGAAGGACCTGCTGAAGCTGCAGCGCGCGCCCGAGCTCAACCTGCGCACGCTGCTGCGTCCCGCGGTGTTCGTGCCCGAGTCAAAGAACCTGAACGAGTTGCTGCGCGACTTCCGCTCCAACCGCAACCACCTCGCGATCGTGATCGACGAGTTCGGCAACACCGCGGGATTGATCACGATCGAAGACGTGCTCGAGGAGATCGTCGGCGAGATCGAGGACGAGTTCGACGAGATCCAGGGCGACCAGGGCATCTACACGCTGGCCGACGGTTCGCAACGCGTGGCCGGCGACGCGGCGATCGCGGCGGTCAACCGCGCACTCGGCGTGCACCTGCCCGACGATGCGTTCGACACCATCGGCGGGCTGGTGGCTCACCAACACGGCCGCGTGCCGCGGCGCGGCGAGGCCGTGGAGGTGGGCGGCCTGTCGTTCACGGTGATGCTCACCCGGGGCGGCGCCGTACGCTGGTTCAAGGTGGCGCCGGCGTCGCGCGAGACCGGCGCTTGAGCCTGTCGTGGCGGCCGTCGGCCGCCGTGCCGGCGCGGACGTGGCCGGTCTGGGCCGACGTCGGGCTCGTGGCGGTGCTGGGCGCCCTGCAGACGATTGGGTTCGTGCACACCGCGGCTTGGTGGCTGCAGCTGTTGTGCGTGGCCGGGCTGGCGCACCGCGTGTTCGCGGCGTCGGTGCGCCGCGCCGCATTGCTCGGTCTGGCGTTCGGCACCGCCTGGCTGGTGGCCGGCGTGTGGTGGCTGTTCATCAGCCTGCATCGCTACGGCAACCTGCCGGCGTGGCTGGCGGCGCTCGCCGTGTTGGCACTGGCGTTGGCGTTGTCGCTCTACCTGTCGCTGGCGATGGCCGCTGTGGCACGTTGGCGCAGCGGCCGGGTGTGGCTCGACGCCATGGGCTTCGGTGGCGCCTGGCTGCTCGCTGAGCTGGCACGCACGTGGCTCTTCACCGGCTTTCCGTGGGTCGTCTCGGGCTACGCGCAGGTCGATGCACCGCTGGCCACGCTCGCGCCGTGGTTCGGCGTGCTCGGCATCGGTGCCGCGATGGCGCTGTTGGGAGCGCTGCTCGCGCGAGTGTCCTCGCAACGCGCGCCTGCGCTGGTCTGCGCAGCCGTCGTTGTGCTGCTGGCGTGGCTCGGCCCGCCGTCACACAGTCATCCGGCTGCGGCGCTGAGCGTCAGCCTGCTGCAGACCAACGTGCCGCAAGACGAGAAGTTCGTGCTGGAGCAGCTGCCCAACACGCTGCGCGCACTGGCCGCCGAGCTCGGCGCCGCGCGTGGCCAGCTGGTGATCGCTCCGGAGACCGCCGTGCCGTTGCTGCCGTCTCAGCTCGACGAGGTGGCGCCCGGCTACCTGGCGGCGTTGTCGTCGCACTTCGGCACCCCGTCGCGTGCGGCGTTGATCGGCGTGCCGCTCGGCGACTACGACAGCGGCTACAGCAACTCGGTGATCGGACTCACTGGCGCAGCGGCGGCGCCTTATCGCTACGACAAACAGCACCTGGTGCCGTTCGGCGAGTTCATCCCCACCGGGTTTCGCTGGTTCACGACGCTGCTCAACATCCCGCTCGGCGACTTCATGCGCGGCGCGCGCAATCCCCCCTCGTTTGCGTTCGGGGATGCGCGCATCGCGCCCACCATCTGCTACGAAGACCTGTACGGCGACGAGCTCGCGCTGCGCTTCGGCGACGACGCCACCGCGCCGACGATGTTTGCCAACCTGAGCAACATCGGCTGGTTCGGCGACACGATCGCGATCGACCAGCACCTGAACATCTCGCGCATGCGCACGCTGGAGTTCCAGCGGCCGATGCTACGCGCCACCAACACCGGCGCGACCGCGATCATCGACCAGCGCGGCGTGGTGCGCGCCAGCCTGCCGCCGTTCACGCGCGGTGTGCTCGACGGCCACGTGCAGGGCCACACCGGCATCACGCCGTATGCGTGGTGGGCCGCACGCGCTGGACTGTGGCCCTACCTCGTGGTGGGGCTCATCGGTTGCGCGGCGTGCGCATGGCGCAGCCGCGCCGCTGCAGCGCGCGCCACCTGAAGCCGAGGGCGGCGATCGGCCGGCCCTCGGCAGGCACACCCCTAGAATCTTCGCCTCGCACCGAACGCCGCGATGCTCAATTTCCAGCAACTGATCCTGAAGCTGCAGACCTACTGGGACGCGCAGGGCTGCGCGCTGCTGCAGCCGTACGACATGGAAGTCGGCGCCGGCACCAGCCACACCGCGACGTTTCTGCGCGCACTCGGCCCCGAGCCGTGGAAGGCCGCTTACGTGCAACCGAGTCGCCGCCCGAAGGACGGCCGCTATGGCGACAATCCAAACCGGCTGCAGCACTACTACCAGTACCAGGTGGTGTTGAAGCCGGCGCCGGCGAACATCCTCGACCTCTACCTGGGATCGCTCCAAGCGCTCGGCTTCGACCTCACGAAGAACGACGTGCGCTTCGTCGAGGACGATTGGGAGAACCCGACGCTCGGCTGCTGGGGCCTGGGCTGGGAGGTGTGGCTCAACGGCATGGAGGTCACGCAGTTCACCTACTTCCAGCAGGTGGGCGGCATCGAGTGCCGGCCGATCACCGGCGAGATCACGTACGGTCTGGAACGCCTGGCGATGTACATCCAGGGCGTCGAGAGCATCTTCGACCTGCAATGGGCGCCGGGCATCAGCTACCGCGACGTCTATCACCAGAACGAAGTCGAGCAGAGTGCCTACAACTTCGAGCACAGCAACGTCGAATTCCTGCTGTCCGCGTTCGGCGAGTACGAGCGCCAGGCGCAGCATCTGATGCAGCAGCAACTCGCGCTGCCTGCCTACGAGCAAGTGCTGAAGGCGGCGCACACCTTCAACTTGCTCGATGCGCGCGGCGCGATCAGCGTCACCGAGCGTGCCGCCTACATCGGTCGCATCCGCAACCTGGCGCGCAGCGTCGCGGCGAGCTACCGCGACAGCCGCGCGCGCCTGGGCTTTCCGATGGCGCCCAAGTCCTGGGCCGACGAGACGCTGGCCGCGCTGGCCAAGAAGGCGACATGAGCGCAGCCCGGCCGTTCCGCAGGCGCTCGCTCCCGCCTGGGGCCTGCAGAGCCAAGAGGGCACTCTGATGTCGACCACCCAGAGCTTGTTGGTCGAGTTGTTGGTGGAGGAGTTGCCGCCCAAGGCGCTCAAGCGCCTCGGCGATGTCTTCGCGGCGAGCTTGCTCGAGGGCCTGAAGTCGCGCGGCCTCGCCGCCGAGCATGCCGTGGTCAGCGGCTTCGCCACGCCACGACGCCTCGCTGCGCACGTGAGTGCGGTGCACGCATTGGCCGCCGACCAGGAAGTCACGCGCAAGGTGATGCCGTTGTCGGTGGCCCTCGATGCGTCGGGCAGGCCCACTGCAGCATTGCGCAAGGCGCTGGCCAAGCTGGGGCGCGAATCGCTGGCCGATCGCTGGCCCGATGCAAGCGATGGCTCCGAGCGCCTCTACGAGGATGCCGATGGCAAGGCGCGCGCGTTGTTCCTGCGCTCGCTGGCCAAGGGCGCGACGCTGGCCAGTGGCTTGCAGGGCGCGCTCGATGACACGATCGTGCAGTTGCCGATCCCCAAGGTGATGACGTACCAGCTCGACGATGGCTGGAGCAACGTCCAGTTCGTGCGTCCGGTGCATCGCCTGATCGCGTTGCACGGTGCCGAGGTGGTGCCGGTGCACGCGTTCGGGCTGGAGGCGGGACGCGACACGCTGGGCCATCGCTTCGAGGCTGGCGTCGAGCCGATCCGGCTGCAGCATGCGGACCACTACGCGCAGCAGCTCGAGCAGCAAGGTGCCACGATCGCGGGATTCGCGCATCGACGTGCCGAGATCGTGCGTCAATTGCGGCATGCGGCGAATCAACTTGGCTTGAGGCCAATCGACGACGACGCGCTGCTCGACGAAGTCACCGCGCTGGTCGAGCGACCCAACGTGCTGTTGTGTCAATTCGAGCCGCAATTCCTCGAGGTGCCGCCGGAATGCCTCATCCTGACGATGAAGGCCAACCAGAAGTACTTCCCGCTGCTCGATGCGGCCGGCAGGCTGACCAACCGGTTCCTCGTTGTCAGCAACATCCACCCGGACGATCCGAGCGCGGTGATCCAGGGCAACGAGCGGGTGGTGCGGCCGCGTCTGGCCGACGCGAAGTTCTTCTTCGACCAAGACCGCAAGAAGACGCTCGAGTCGCGCCTGCCCGGTCTCGACAAGGTGGTCTATCACGCCAAGCTCGGCACCATGGGCGAGCGCGTGAAACGCGTGCGAACGATTGCCAAGATGATTGGCCAGCAGCTCGGCGGCGCTGTGCTCGCGCAGCAGGCAGACCGCGCCGCAGAGTTGGCCAAGGCCGACTTGCTGACCGACATGGTCGGCGAGTTCCCCGAGCTGCAAGGCGTGATGGGCGGCTACTACGCCCGGCACGACGGCGAGAAGGAAGCCGTGGCGTGCGCGATCGAAGATCATTACAGGCCGCGCTTTGCCGGCGACGAGTTGCCGCGCAACGAGGTGGGCATCGTGGCCGCGTTGGCCGATAAGCTCGAGACGCTGGTCGGCTTGTTCGGCATCGGACAGACACCCAGTGGGGACAAGGATCCCTTTGCATTGCGGCGCCATGCACTTGGCGTGACGCGCATCCTGGTCGAGCGGGCGCTGCCGCTCTCGCTCTTCGAGATCGTCGACATGGCTTATTCGGCTTTCCCAAAAGGACTGCTGGGACAAAACCAGGCCGATCTCGCGAGCTTTGTCCTCGATCGCTTCTCCGGGCTGCTGCGGGAGCAGGGCTTCAGCGTGAATGAAGTCGATGCGGTGATGTCGACCCATCCCGCGGCGCTCGACCTGGTGCCGCAGCAGCTGCGCGCAGTTCGCGCCTTCGCCGAGCTGCCCGAGGCGCCGTCGCTGGCCGCGGCAAACAAGCGCATCGCCAACATCCTGAAGAAAAGCGACGCTGGCGCCGCGTCGGCTGTCGACGAAGCCCGCCTCGTCGAGCCGGCCGAGAAGGCCTTGCATGCGTCGATCGCGAGCATCGCGCCGCGCGCCGATGCACTATTCAACAATCGCGACTACACGGCCTCGTTGCGCGAACTGGCGGCGCTGAAGGCACCGGTCGACGCCTTCTTCGACCACGTGATGGTCAACGCCGACGATGCCGAATTGCGCGCCAACCGCCTGGCCCTGCTCGCCGCGCTGCACCGCGCGATGAATCGCGTGGCCGACCTGTCGCGTCTGGCCAGCTGACAGCACCCCGCGAGGTCTCACCATGCTGCACGTTCCCCGTCTCGTGATCCTCGGCCGCGACGGCATCCTCAACGTCTACCGCGAAGACCACGTCAAGTCGCCTGACGAATGGCAGCCGCTTCCCGGCGCGCTGGAGGCGGTGGCGCGCCTGAACCACGCCGGCTGGCACGCGGTGGTCGCCACCAACCAGTCGGGCATCGGCCGCGGCATGATCGACATGGCGTCGGTCAATGCGGTTCACCTGCACATGATGCAGCGCCTCAGTGCTGTGGGCGGCCGGCTCGATGCGGTGTTCTTCTGCCCGCACACGCCGGAGGACAACTGCGACTGCCGCAAGCCCAAGCCCGGGCTGATGCGCCAGATCGCGCTGCGCTACGGCATCGATCTGCGCACCGTGCCCATGCTGTGCGACACGGTGCGCGACCTGCAGGCTGCGCAGGCCGCGGGCTGCGAGCCTCATCTGGTGCTGAGCGGGCGTGCGGCCAACCTCACCGAGGCACAGCTGGGCGACATCGTCGCCGAGGTACCGGGCGCCGAGGCGCATCGCGACCTCGGCAGCTTCGTCGACTTCCTGCTGCAACGCGCGCACGTGCCAGACTCGAGTCCGATGGGGCTGCACTAGGCTTCGCGGCGCCGGCGATGTCACGCGCCCTTTCGCTGCTGCGCTCGCTGCTGTTCCTGGCCTGGATGGTGGTCACCGTGGTTCCGATCGCGCTGGCGGTGCTGCTGGCATCGATCGTGCAGCACGGCGCGCCGCTGTACTGGATGTGCGTGACATGGCTGCGCTTGGTCATCTGGGGTGCGCGTTGGATCTGCGGCGTGCGCCACCGCGTGCAGGGCATGGAGCACCTGCCTGACGCGGCCAGCGCGAAGGCGGCAGTGATCCTGGCGCCGAAACACCAGTCGACTTGGGAGACGTTCGCGCTGCCCACGCTGATGTCGCACCCGCTGGCCTACGTGTTCAAGAAGGAGCTGCTGCAGATCCCGTTCTTCGGCTGGGCGATGGGGCGGCTGGACATGATCCACATCGATCGCAGCAAACGCGCCGAAGCGTGGGCCAAGGTGGCTGAGCAGGGCGCGCGGCTGATGAGCGAGGGGGTGTGGGTCATCATGTTCCCCGAGGGCACCCGCACGCCGCGCGGCTCGCAGGGCGCCTACAAGAGCGGGGCCAGCCGCCTGGCCGTGAGCAGCGGCATTCCGATCGTGCCGATCGCGGTGACGTCGGCGCGTTGCTGGCCGCGCAAGAGCTTTCTGCTGCGCCCGGGCAGGATCGACATCTCGATCGGCCGGCCGATTCCAAGCACGGGGCGCGACCCCGACGAGTTGATGCGCGAGATTGAGCGCTGGATCGAAAGCGAGATGCGTCGGCTCGATCCCGAGGCCTACCCGGCCGGCGGCGGCCAGCCCAGCGCAGCGGCCCAGCCGTCGTAGCGCTTGGACAACGGGCGCGCGTAGTCACCGCGCTTGCTGGTTTTCAAGCCGAGCGCGGCCAGCGCCTCGGCAAATTTCACCGCCACGGCGACGCCGTCGATCACCGGCACACCCAGGCGCTGCTGCAACCTGATCGTCAGCGCCGCCATGCCGGCGCAGCCCAGCACGACCGCGCCGCTGCGGTCGTGCGCCAGCGCGTGCCTACACGCAGCTTCGATCTGCGCCAGCGCGCCGGCATCGCTCTCGAGCGCCAGCACCGGGATGTCGGTGCCATGCACGCCGCGACAGCTGCGTTCGAAGCCGTAGCGTTGCAGCAGCCGCTCGGCGATCACGCAGGTGCGTGTCATCGTCGTCACCACCGAGAAACCGGTGGCCAGCAGCGACGCGGCATGAAACGCCGCCTCGGCGATGCCGAGCACCGGCGCATCGGTGGCCTCGCGCGCGGCATCGAGCCCGGGGTCGCCGAAGCAGGCGATCACCACCGCGTCGGGCGCCGGGTCGGCGAGGCGCACTTGCTCGGCCACGCCGGCGGCGGCGAGCGCTTCGTCGTAGTGGCCCTCGATCGAGGCCGGTCCGAAACTCGGCTGACACGCCTGCACCCGGGTCGTTGGCGCCGCCACCGCCCGCGCAGCGTCGGCGATCGACGCGGTCATCGACGCGCTGGTGTTGGGATTGATCAGCAGCAGGTGGGTCATGTGATGCGCGGCGGTGCGCGGACGCGTGCCGCGTGTTCATCGCCGGTGCGCCGCGTGTTCGCTTGGTGCGTCGCAGTCCGGCGTGGCGGCGTTGCAGGCATCGAATGCAAGCGGCGGGCCCAGGGCCGGCGCGCCGTGCGTGCGTCTGCACGCAATGGCACGCGCTTTGCATTCCGGTCCGGCTGCATGGCATCGTCGGACCTCGAGCTGATCGCGCTGTCGAAAACCTTCGGAGATGCCGTGGCGGTGGCTGGCATCGACCTGAAGGTGGCGGCCAACACGTACTGCTGCCTGCTCGGCCCTTCGGGCTGCGGAAAGAGTTCGACCCTGCGCATGATCGCCGGCCACGAAGAGCCCACCAGCGGACACGTGGTGCTCGGGGCACGCGAGATCACGCACCTGTCGCCCGCGCAGCGCGGCACCGCGATGATGTTCCAGAGCTACGCGCTGTTTCCGCACCTGACGGTGCTCGGCAACGTGGCCTTCAGCGCCCAGATGAAAGGCGTGGCGCGCGTCGAGCGCGAGGCCAAGGCGATGGAGCTGCTGAAGCTCGTCGCGATGGAGCCGTACGCGCAGCGCCTGCCGGCGGCGCTGTCGGGTGGCCAGCAGCAACGCGTGGCGCTGGCGCGCGCCCTGATGACGCAGCCGCGCGTGCTGCTGCTCGACGAGCCGCTGTCGGCGCTCGATCCGTTCCTGCGCATCAAGATGCGCGCCGAGCTGCAACGCTGGCACCGCGAGCTCGGCATGACGTTCGTGCACGTCACGCACTCGCAGGAAGAAGCGATGGCGCTGGCCGACCGGGTGGTGGTGATGAACCATGGTCGCATCGAGCAGGCCGGTCCGGCGCGCGAGGTGTTCGAGCGGCCGCGCACCGAATTCGTCGCACGCTTCATCGGCGCGCACAACGTGCTCGACACGCCGGCCGGCAAGGTGGCGGTGCGCAGCGACCGCACCGAGCTCGCCCCGTCGGGCGACGGCGGTGTGCCGGTGCTGGTGCGCGCGATCGAGTACCAAGGCAGCCACGTGCAGGTGCACCTCGTGCGACCCGACGCGCCGATCGACGGCGCCGACGACGACACGCCGCTGGCCGCCTGGGTGGCCACGCTGCCCGACCACCGCTTCCATGCCCAACCGATCGAGCCCGGCCAGCAGCTGTCGCTGCGCTGGGCCGAGCGCGACGCTCACCGGCTGCAGGCCTGAGCGCGCCCGATTTCGCCACCCGCCTCGACCAGGAGAGCCCACGATGAACGACGATCGCCAAGAAACCCCGCAGCCCGCCGAGGGCACGCTGCCGCGCCGCAGCTTGCTGAAGGCCGCCGGCGTTGCGGCCGCCGGCCTGGCCGGCTTCCCGTACGTCCAGGCGCAGGAGAAGATCACGTTGCGCTACCTCGGCACTGCGGTGAACCAAGACAAGAAGATCGCCGAGAGGTTCGAGGCCGACACCGGCATCAAGATCCAGTACGTCGCGGTCACCACCGACGACGTCACCAAGCGCGCGGTCACCGCGCCCAACTCGTTCGACCTGATCGACACCGAATACTTCTCGCTGAGGAAGATCATTCCCACCGGCAACCTCCTGGGCATCGATACCAAGCGCATCAAGAACGCCGACAAGATCACCACGCTGTTCACCAAGGGCGAGGTCGGTGGCAAGAAGGTGGGCGATCAGGGCACCGCGCCGAAGAAGGTGATGTACCTCGAGAAGCCCGACGCCAAGAGCTTCGCGTCGGCGCCGACGCAGTACATGACGTTGATTCCCACCGTCTACAACGCTGACACGCTGGGCATCCGGCCCGATCTGATCAAGCGCCCGATCGAGAGCTGGAAGGAGTTGCTCAACCCCGAGTTCAAAGGCAAGGCGGCGATCCTCAACATCCCGTCGATCGGCATCATGGACGCGGCGATGGTGGTCGAGTCGATGGGCCTGTACAAGTACCCCGACAAGGGCAACATGACCAAGAAGGAGATCGACCTCACGATCAAGGCGCTGATCGACGCCAAGAAGGCCGGCCAGTTTCGCGCGCTGTGGAAGGACTTCAACGAGAGCGTCAACCTGATGGCCGCGGGCGAAGTCGTCATCCAGTCGATGTGGTCGCCGGCGGTCACCGCGGTGCGCACCAAGGGCATCGACTGCGTGTTCCAGCCTCTGAAGGAAGGCTACCGCGCGTGGGCCGCCGGCTTCGGCGTGCCCAAGACACTGTCCGGCAAGAAAGCCGACGCTGCCTACGAGTTCATCAACTGGTTCCTCGACGGCTGGGCCGGCGCCTACCTCAACCGCCAGGGCTACTACAGCGCGGTGCTCGAAACCGCAAAAGCCAAGATGGAGGCCTACGAGTGGGCCTACTGGATGGAGGGCAAGCCCGCCACCGCCGACATCAAGAGCCCGAACGGCGACCTGCTCGCCAAGGCCGGTGCCAGCCGCGACGGCGGCAGCTACGAGACGCGCATGGGCGGCATCGCGTGCTGGAACGCGTTGATGGACGAGAACGTCTACATGGTGCAGAAGTGGAACGAGTTCGTCGCGGCGTAGCGTGCGCATCGAAGCCAGCGCGGTGACGCCGCCGGCAGGCTCCGTTGCAGTCGGCGCGTCGTCGGCGGTCGATGCCCCGGCGCGCGCGCTCCCGGCGCCGCCGCGCCGCGCGGTGCGCCGGCGCATCGCGTGGCTGCAGGCGGCGCCGTTGACCGCGGTGTTCGTCGTCTTCTTCCTGGTGCCGCTGGCGCTGATCGCGATGGTCAGCTTCTGGCGAGCCACCGACTACGAACTGATCCCGGCGTTCACCGCGCAAAGCTACCTCGACATCTTCGCCGGCTGCGGCAGCGGCGACGGTTCCTGCGTGATGCTCAGCACCTATCTGTCGACGCTGAAGTTCAGCCTGCTGACCTGGGCCATCACCGCGCTGCTCGGCTTCGCGGTGGCGTACTTCCTGGCGTTTCACGTGCGCTCGACGCTGATGCAGACGGTGCTGTTCATCGTTTGCACGGTGCCGTTCTGGACCAGCAACGTGATCCGCATGATCTCGTGGATCCCGCTGCTCGGCCGCAACGGCCTGATCAACGAGGCGCTGCTGGCCACCGGGCTGGTGCAGCAGCCGCAGGAGTGGCTGCTGTTCTCCGATTTCTCGGTGGTGCTGGCGTTCGTGCACCTGTACACGATGTTCATGATCGTGCCGATCTTCAACTCGATGATGCGCATCGACCGCTCGTTGATCGAGGCGGCGCGCGACAACGGCGCGACGCCCTGGCAGACGGTGCTGCACGTGATCGCGCCGCTGTCGAAGACGGGGCTGCTCATCGGTTCGATCTTCGTGATCGCGCTGGTGATGGGGGATTTCGTCACCGTCGGCGTGATGGGCGGGCAACAGATCGCGTCGGTCGGCAAGGTGATCCAGGTGCAGGCCAATGTGCTGCAGTTTCCGGCCGCGGCGGCCAACGCGATCGGCCTGCTGGCGGTGGTGCTCTTGATGATCGTCGCGCTGACGCGGCTGGTCGACCTGCGCAAGGAGCTGTAGATGGCCAAGGGTCATCGCGGCGCGGGATTCTGGCTGCTGGCGGCGCTGTTCGCGGCGTTCGTGCTGTTTCTCTATGGCCCGATGGTGGCGATCTTCGTGCTCAGCTTCCAGGGCCCGGACGGCGGCCTCACGTTTCCGTTGCGCGGCGTGTCGCTGCACTGGTTCGCCAAGCTGTGGGAGGGCATCGGCACGGTCGACATCGGCGCCGCGTTTCGCCGCTCGCTCTCGCTCGGCGCGGTGGTGATGGTGCTCACCGTGCTGCTGTCGCTGCTGGCCGGCCTCGCGTATCGCAAGCGCTTGCCCGGCGGCTCGCTGCTGTTCTACGTGGTGGTGGCGAGCCTGATCATGCCGTCGATCATCGTGTCGCTCGGCATCGGTCTGATGTTCCGACTGCTCGACACCGGGTTGAAAGCGTGGCTCGAATCGCACTGGCCATCGGCGCTCGAGGGCTTCACGACGGCGCTCGGCATGTTCACGTCGGGCCTGGGCGCGCAGCTGACCTGGACGCTGCCGTTCGGCCTGTTGATCATGTTTGCGGTGTTCAACCGCTTCAACCCCGCCTACGAAGAGGCGGCACGCGACCTCGGAGCCACGCCGTGGCAGAGCCTGCGCCACGTGGTGTTGCCGCTGATCGGGCCGAGCCTGGTGGGCATCGGCATGTTCGGGTTCACCTTGAGCTGGGACGAGATCGCGCGCAGCTCGCAGGCGATGGGCGACCTGAACACGCTGCCGCTCGAGCTGCAAGGGCTCACCACCACGGTGACGACGCCGGTGATCTACGCGCTCGGCACCGTGACGACGGTGGTGTCGTTCGCGGTGATGGCGTTCACGCTGTCGGTGCTTTGGTGGTGGCGGCGCAGGCGCGCGGCCTGAGCCGCGCCAGCGGCCGCGTGCGGTCCGTAGAATCGGCCCGATGCAGTCGTACACGAGGTCGCAACCGGGGCAGTTGAGCCTGTTCGACTTCGACATCGCGCCGCAAGACCTGTGGCAGGCCCCCGCCCCGCCGCGCGACGACGCCGTGCCGGCGGCGCCACCGGCGACCGACCCGCTGCAGCACCCGCGCGCGCAGCGCGACATCGTGCTCAACGGACATCGCGTCGGCTACGAGTTTCGCGTGGCGCGCCGCCGCAGCATCGGCTTCACGGTCGGGCCCGAGGGCTTGAGCGTGCGCGCGCCGCGCTGGGTGCGCCGCGCCGACGTCGACGAGGCGCTGCGCGAGCGCGCCGATTGGATCCTCGAGAAGCTCTCGGAGCAGCGCGAGCGCGCGCAGCGTCTGGAGGCGGCGCGTGTGCAATGGCGCGAGGGCGCGAGCATTCCGTTTCTCGGCGAACCGGTGGTGATGGTGATCGACCCGCGCGTCGCTGGCGCGGTGCTCGACGCCGACGGGCAAGGGCTGCCGGGCCTGCCGCGCCGCGTGCTGCGCGTGGGCTTGCCGCACGACGCGCGGCCCGAACAGCTGCGCGAGGTGGTGCAGGGCTGGTTGCAGCGCCAGGCGCTGCGCGTCTTCAAGGAGCGCTGCGCGCACTTCGCGCCGCGCCTGGGCGTGCGCATGCGGCGCTTGTCGCTGAGTTCGGCGGCCACGCGTTGGGGCAGCGCCAGCGCCGACGGCGCGATCTGGCTGCACTGGCGACTGGTCCACTTCACGCTGCCGGTGATCGACTACGTGGTGGCGCACGAACTCTCACACCTGCGCGAGATGAACCACAGCCAGGCGTTCTGGGAGGTGGTGCGCTCGGTGGTGCCCGACTACAAGCGCGCGCGCCGCATGCTCGACGACGCACCGCTGCCGGTGCTCGATTGACGCCGCTGTCGCGCACGGGACCGGGCGCTGATACAGGTATCGGTCGCGCAGGCGACTCGACCTCCCGAGAAACAAGGATGGCCCAACCCATCCAGAACGTGCACACTCGCGGCGACGCTGTCGTTGCGAGACGGAGGGGGGCAGTTCAGGGAAAAAGATGCCGTCTCGGCGCTCCACAAACGGCGGCAGGCTGGCAACGGCCTGCCGCCGTTTCCACGTCGGCCCGCGCGCCGTGCGGGCGCGCGAAACGGGCGACAATGCCGTTGTCACTTCGGCGACCCTGAGGCCTGACCCTTGACCACCGAACTCGGCGAACTGTTCAACACCAACCGGCAGTGGGCCGAGGCCACCGAGCGGCGCACGCCCGGCTTCTTCACCCGGCTGCAGGAGCAGCAGGCGCCGCAATACCTCTGGATCGGCTGTGCCGACAGCCGCGTGCCAGCCAACGACATCGTCGGGCTGCTCCCGGGCGAACTGTTCGTGCACCGCAACGTTGCCAACGTGGTGGTGCATTCCGACCTGAACTGCCTGTCGGTGATCCAGTTCGCGATCGACCTGCTGCAGGTCCGTCACATCATCGTGGTGGGCCACTACGGCTGCAGCGGCGTGCGCGCGGCGCTGGAGGGCCGCCGCGTCGGCATCGCCGACAACTGGCTGCGCCACGTGCAGGACGTGCGCAACAAGCACCGCATGTTCATCGAATCGCTCGGCGACGACGAAACCCGGCTGCGCGCGCTGTGCGAGCTCAACGTGCTGGAGCAGGCGCTCAACGTGTGCGAGACCACGGTGGTGGGCGACGCCTGGTCGCGCGGCCAGAAGGTGGTGGTGCACGGCTGGATCTACGGGCTGCACAACGGCCTGCTGGAAGACCTGCGCATGACCGTGCACCAGACCGAGGGCGTCGGCGCCGCCTACGGGCTGGCGCTGGGTGCGCTGAAAGACCGCTACACCGGCCGACGCGCGCAGCCGCAGCGCTGAAGCCGCGCGCCGATGTTCCCGCACCAGTTCACCGACTCGCGTGCATTCGACGTCGCGCAGGCGATGTTGGCGGGCTTCGACAAGCACTACCGGCTGTTCCGCGAGGCGAGCCGCGAGGCCAAGGCGCGCTTCGAGGCGGCCGACTGGCACGGTCAGCAGCATGCGCAGCGCGAGCGCATCGAGTTCTACGACCGCCGGGTCGACGAGAACGTCGAGCGGCTGCAGCGCGAGTTCGACATCGGCAGCCTGTCGATGGACAGCTGGCAGCAGGTGAAGCTGCACTACATCGGCCTGCTCACCAACCACCACCAGCCCGAATTGGCCGAGACGTTCTTCAACTCGGTGACCACCAAGATCCTGCACCGCGCGTACTTTCGCAACGACTTCATCTTCGTGCGTCCGGCGATTTCCACCGAGTACATCGAGAACGACGAGCCGGCCTCGCAGCCGACCTACCGCGCCTACTACCCGACGCGCCAGACCCTGCGCGAGACCTTGCTGCGCATCGTCACGAACTTCCAGCTCAAGAACGAGTTCGAGGACATCGGGCGCGACGTCGACCAGGTCATGACCGCGATGCGTGCCCACACTGGCGAGAAGCGCCTGCGCACCAATTATCAGATCCAGGTGCTGTCGAGCCTGTTCTTCCGCAACAAGGGCGCCTACATCGTCGGCAAGATCGTCAACGGCTTCAGCGAGACGCCCTTCGCGCTGCCGATCTTGCACACGCACGGGCGCCGCCTGGTGATCGACACGGCGCTGTTCGGCGAGGACGACCTGCTGCTGCTGTTCAGCTTCGCGCGCGCTTACTTCATGGTGGAGATGGAGATCCCGAGCGCCTATGTGCAGTTCCTGCGCTCGCTGATGCCGCGCAAGCCGCGTTCCGAGATCTACAGCGCGATCGGGCTGCACAAGCAGGGCAAGAACCTGTTCTATCGCGACTTCCTGTACCACCTGCGCCATTCGGGCGACCGCTTCCGCACCGCGGCGGGCATCAAGGGCATGGTGATGCTGGTGTTCGATCTGCCGTCGTTCCCCTTCGTGTTCAAGGTGATCAAGGATCACTTTCCGCCGCAGAAGGACACCACGCGCGCGCAGATCATGGCGAAGTACCGGCTCGTCAAGACGCACGATCGCGTCGGCCGCATGGCCGACACGCTGGAGTACAGCAACGTCGCGTTTCCGCTGCACCGCTTCGAGCCTGAGCTGGTGGACGAGCTGCGCGCGGACTGCCCGAGCCTGCTCGAGGAAGACGGCGACATGCTGGTGATTCGCCACGTCTACATCGAGCGCCGCATGATCCCGCTGAACATCTACCTCGCCGACGCCGACGCGAACCAGATCGAATCGGCGGTGGTCGAGTACGGCAACGCGATCAAGGACCTGGTGGCCGCCAACATCTTTCCCGGCGACATGCTGTGGAAGAACTTCGGCGTCACGCGCCAGGGCAAGGTGGTGTTCTACGACTACGACGAGATCGAATACCTCACCGACTGCAACTTCCGCAAGGTGCCCGAGCCGCGCACCGAAGAGGAGGAACTGTCCAGCGAGGTCTGGTACGCGGTCGGCCCGAAGGACGTGTTCCCCGAGACGTTCGGCCCGTTCCTGCTCGGCAACCCCGCGGTGCGCCACGTCTTCCTGAAATACCACGCCGACCTGCTGGACCCGGCGTTCTGGCAGGGCCACAAGGAACGCATCCTCGCCGGTCACGTGCACGACATCTTTCCGTACGACGCCGCTCGGCGCTTCGCGCGGCAGCGCAGGCGCGAGGCGGTCGGAGCGGCGACGTGAAGTCGCCGGCTGGGCGGCACCCCGCGTCGCGGCGTCGCCCGCCGTCGGTGGCGAGCGGGGAGCCCCGTTGAGCTGGCGCGAACTCTTCGAGCTCGCCAGCTTCGCCGTCACGGTGGTGGGCCTGCCGTTCGCGATCGCGGTGTTCCTGATCCAGCAGCGACAGGAGCGCGAGAACGAGGAGGAAGAGGCCTACCAGCACCTGTCGGACGCCTACAACGATTTCCTGAAGATCGTGCTGGCCAATTCGGATCTGCAGCTGCGCACCAACGCCGCGTTGCCGAGCCCGACATCCGAGCAGAACGAGCGCATGCTGGTGATCTTCGACATGTTGATCGCGCTGTTCGAACGGGCATACCTGGTGGCGTATAAAGAGGACATGACCCCCACCGAGAGCAGGCGCTGGAACAGCTGGGACGACTTCATGCGCGAGTGGTGTCGCCGCGACGACTTCCACAACGCGCTGCCGCTGCTGCTGCGCGGCGAGGACCCCGGCTTCCAGGCCTACATCAAGCGCGTCGCCGGCGAAGAGCGCGGCACGCCGCTGCTGCCCACGTACTGAATCGACTGCAAGGAGTCCGCCATGGCCGACCCGATCGTCATCGTCTCTGCCGCCCGCACGCCGATCGGCGGCCTGCTGGGCGACTTCGCGTCGCTCGCCGCCTGGGAGCTCGGCGCGGTCGCGATCAAGGCCGCTGTCGAGCGCGCCGGCGTGCCCGCCGACAGCGTCGACGAGGCGCTGATGGGGTGCTGCTTGATGGCCGGGCAGGGTCAGGCACCGGCGCGTCAGGCGATGCGCAAGGCCGGCCTGCCGGATTCCACCGGCGCGGTGACGCTCAGCAAGATGTGCGGCTCGGGCATGCGCGCGGCGATGTTCGCGCACGACATGCTGGCCGCCGGCAGCGCCAACGTGGTGGTGGCCGGCGGCATGGAGAGCATGACCAACGCGCCCCACCTCGCATTCGCGCGCAAGGGCATCCGCTACGGCCAGGCGCCGCTGTACGACCACATGGCGATGGACGGCCTGGAGGATGCCTACGAGCGCGGCAAGGCGATGGGTGCGTTCGCCGAAAGCTGCGTCGGCAAGTACGGCTTCACGCGCGAGGCGATGGACAGGTTCGCGATCGCCTCCACCACGCGCGCCAAGGCGGCCAACGAAGACGGCAGCTTCGCGTGGGAGATCGCTCCGGTGACCGTGCCGGGCAAGGCGGGCGACACGGTGATCAAGTTCGACGAGCAGCCGTTCAAGGCCAAGCTCGACAAGATCCCGGGCCTCAAGCCGGCGTTCAAGAAAGACGGCGCGATCACCGCGGCGTCGTCGTCGAGCATCTCCGATGGCGCGGCGGCGCTGGTGCTGATGCGCGAATCCACGGCCGCCAAGCTCGGCGCCAAGCCGCTGGCGCGCATCGTCGGGCATGCGGTGCACGCGCAGGCGCCCGAGTGGTTCAGCACCGCGCCGGTGGGCGCGATCCAGAAGGTGCTGCGCAAGGCGGGCTGGGACCCCAAGGCCGTGCACCTGTGGGAGATCAACGAGGCGTTCGCCGCGGTGACCATGGCGGCGATGGAAGAGTTCAAGTTGCCGCACGAGGTCGTCAACGTGCATGGGGGAGCCTGCGCGCTCGGGCATCCGATCGGTGCATCGGGCGCGCGCATCGTCGTCACGCTGCTGGGCGCGCTGCGAAAGCGCAGCCTGAAGAAAGGCGTCGCTGCGCTGTGCATCGGCGGCGGCGAGGCCACCGCGCTGGCTGTCGAACTGCTGTAGATGGCCGCCCGCGGCCGTCGCGTCGGCGCTGCGCGCCGCCATGGAGCGTGACGCGGCGCCGCGATGGCGTGCGCGGCACCGTGCGCCGTGACATCGCGCTCGGCAGCCATGGATGAAGCCGCGGCGCGCCGCGTCGTGCTGGTGCAGGCCTTCGATGCGGCCGACACGCCGCTGTGGACGCGCGAGGACGCCGCCTGGGCCACCCAACTGGCCACGCAGGCGCTGGGCCCCGACGCGTCGGCGCAGCACCTGCTGGCCGAGCGCGCGCGCCATGCGCTGCAGCGCCTGGAGCCACGCGACCGAGGCGTGCGGCGCTGGCTGTCGCGCCCGGCCTGGCGCTGGCCGTGGCTGGTGCTGGCCGCGTTGATCGGCATCGTCGCCGGTTTCGGCGCCGACCTGCTCGACCGCCATCAGATCGTCGACGTGCTCGCGCCCGCTGCCTGGACCGTGGTGGCGTGGAATGTCGTGGTCTACCTGCTGCTCGCGGTGCATGCGCTGTCGGGTGGCGCGCGCGCCGGCATGCGCCCCGCTCCCGGCGGGCTGCGTCAGGCGCTGCTGTCGTGGTGGCTGCGCAGCGGTGGCGACGGGCCACTGCGCGTCGCGACGCGGCGATGGGCCGAGCTGTCGGCACCGCTCGCGCTGGCGCGCGTTGCCGCGCTGCTGCACGTCGCGGCCGCCGCGCTGGCCTGCGGACTGATCGCCAGCATGTATTTGCGCGGCCTGGTGCTCGACTTTCGCGCCGGCTGGCAAAGCACCTTCCTGGATGCCGAAACGGTGCATCGGCTGCTCGCTGCCCTGCTGGCCCCGGGATCGGCGCTCACCGGGGTGACGGTGCCCGACGTGGCCGCAATCGACGCGATGCGTCTGACGTCGCCGACGCAAACCGCCAGCGCCAGCGCGGCGCCGTGGATCCACCTGTACGCCGCGACGCTCGCACTGTGGGTGATCGTGCCGCGCGCCGTGCTGGCCCTGTGGGCGCTGGTGCAGGCGTCCTGGCGCGCGCGCCGTTTCGAGGTGCCGCTCACCGATCCGAGCGTGCTGCGCGAAGTGCAGCGCCTGCGCCGCCAGCCGAGCGTGGTGCAGGTGTGCCCGTACGCGCAGGCTCCTGGGGCGCAGGCGGCGCTCGGGCTGCGCAAGCTGCTGGCCGGCGACCTCGGCGAGGACCTGCAGCTGCAGTTCGCGGCCACCACCGCGGTGGGCGACGAGGACGACGCCGCAGCGCGCCTGCAGCCCGCTGCCGCGACGTTGCGCGTCGTGCTGGTCGATCTCGCGTCGACGCCCGAGGAAGATCATCATGGTCGCTTCGTGCAGGCGCTGCGGGCGGCGCTGCCCGCACTGCCGCTGATGCTGGTGGTGGACGAGTCGGCATATCGGCAGCGCTTCGGTGCGCTGCACGAACGCGTCAGCGAACGGCGCGCGGCGTGGCGCCAATGGGCGGCCGCGCGCGAGCTGCCGTGGCGTACGGCCTCGCTCGACGATCTGCACGCGATCGGCGCCGCGACCGCACCTGCGCGATGAACGCGAGCGCCTCGCCGATCGCGCTCAGCCTGATCTCGCACACCAACGCGGGCAAGACCACGCTGGCGCGCACGCTGCTGCAGCGCGACGTCGGCGAGGTGCGCGACGCGCCGCACGTCACCGAGTTCAGCGAAGACCACCTGCTGCTGCGCACACCCTCGGGCGACGAACTGCGCCTGTGGGACACGCCGGGGCTGGGCGACAGCGTGCGCCTGGTGCGGCGCCTGCAGCTGCAGGGCCACGCGCTCGGCTGGTTCCTCACCGAGGTGTGGGACCGCTGGCGCGACCGCTCGTTCTGGTACACGCAACAGGCGTTGCGGCACGTGCGCGACCAGGCGCAGGTGGTGCTGTACCTGGTCAACGCCTCGGAGTCGCCGCAGGCGGCAGCCTACGTCGAGGCCGAGATGGCGCTGCTGGCCTGGCTCGACAAGCCGGTGCTGGTGCTGCTGAACCAGCTCGGCGCGCCGCGCGGCGCTGCCCAGGAGGCGCAGGAAGTCGAGCGCTGGCGCCGCCACTTGCAGGGCTTGCGCGCCGGCGTGCAGGTGTTGCCGATGGACGCGTTCGCGCGCTGCTGGGTGCAGGAGCACGCGCTGCTGCGCGCGGTGCAGTCGCAACTCGACGACGCATCGCACGCTGCGATGGCGCGCCTGTGCGACGCCTGGCTGGGGATGCGCCAGGCCACATTCGCCGCTGCCATGGCGGTGCTGGCAGGCAGCCTGTCGCGCATCGCCAGCATGCGGCAGCGCGTCGAAGCGGCGCAAGGCATGGCCGACCGCATCAAGCGGCTCGCCACGCGTCTGGGCCCGCTGTTCGGCGCAGCCGGCAACGACTCGACGGAACAGGCGCGCGTGGCATTGGCGGCCCAGCTCGACGACGAGGTGCGCGCCAGCACCGGCGAGCTGCTGCGCCTGCACGGCCTCGAGGGCCGGGCGCAGGGCGAGATCCTGGCGCGCGTGGCGACGCAGTTCGATGTCAGCGCGCGCGTGCACGAGGGTGGCGCCGCGGTGCTCGGCGGCATGCTGAGCGGGGCGCTCGCGGGCCTGAAGGCCGACATCGCCAGCGGTGGCCTCACGCTGGGTGGCGGGCTGCTCGCCGGCGGCCTGCTCGGCGCGCTCGGCGGGGCCGGGCTCGCGCGCGGCATCAACGTGATGCGCGGCGGCGGTCCGCCGTGGGTGGGCTGGAGCGCCGAGGCGCTGCAGCCGATGGTCGACGCCGCGCTGCTGCGCTACCTCGCGGTGGCGCACTTCGGACGCGGTCGTGGCCAATGGGTCGAGGGCGAGGCGCCACCGCATTGGCGCGACGTGGTGGCAGCGGCGCTCGCGCCGCTGCGCGACGAGTTGCAGGCGCTGTGGCGCTCGCGCGGGGCGCGCCTCGACGCACCCGGCGACGGCGAACGACTGGCGGCCGCGCTGCAGCCGCTGCTCGAACGCGCCGGCCGTGCCGCGCTGCGCGACCTCTACCCCGCCGACGCGGCCGCCATCGACGCGCGTTGAGGAGCCGCTCTAGGCGCGCGGCGGCACGAAGCCGGCGAGCTGATCGATGAAGGTGCGGGTGTCGATCGGCTTTTCGATGTGGCCGCTGCAGCCGGCTGCCATCGCCTGCGCCCGCTCGTGGGGCATCGCATGGGCGGTCAGCGCAACCACCGGGATCGCCCGCAGCGCAGGGTCGGCCTTCAGCTGCTTGGTGGCTTCGTAGCCGTCCATCACCGGCATCTGGATGTCCATCAGGATCAGGTCGGGCTGGTGCGCGCGTGCCAGTTCGAGCGCCTCGCGCCCGTTCTCGGCGGAGATCACGCGGCAGCCGCCCATCTCGAGCACGAAGCGCGTCAGGTAGCGGTTGACGTCGTTGTCCTCGACCACCAACACGCAGCCGAGCATCGCCGTGTCAGATCAACGCCGCGGCGTCGCTGGGCTGCGCCGCCGCGGTCGGCGGCACCTGCTTCAACGGCACCGAGAAGGTAAAGCGCGAACCGTGGCCGAAGTCGCTGTGCACGTGGATCTCGCCACCCATCAGATCGAGCAGCTTGCGGCACAGGTGCAGCCCGAGCCCGGTGCCTTCGTACAGCCGGCGCGGCGAACCATCGAGCTGGCGGAACGGCTCGAACAGCAGCTGCAACTGCTCCGGGCGGATGCCGATGCCCGAGTCGCTGACGCTGGCGTGCAGCCGCCCGTCGCGCGCACTCGCCTCGATGCGCACATGGCCGCGCTCGGTGAACTTCACCGCGTTGTTGGCCAGATTCAGCAGCACCTGGTAGCACTTGCGCCGGTCGCCCAGCATCGGCAACGTGCCCGGCAGACCGAACTCCAGACGCAGTTTCTTCTGCACGATCAGCGGCTTCAGGTTGACGCCGACTTCCGCGGCGACCGCCGCAAAGTCGAACGGCGCCAGCGCGACGTCCATGCGGCCCGACTCGATGCGCGACAGGTCGAGCAGGTCGTTGATCAGCGCCAGCAGGTGCTCGCCCGAGGCGTGCACGAAGCCGAGCTGGCGGCGCTGCTCGTCGGTGAGCGGCCCGGCCATGCCTTCGCGCATCAGGCTGGTGAAGCCCAGGATCGAGTTGAGCGGCGTGCGCAGCTCGTGGCTCATCGTCGCCAGAAACTGCGACTTCATGCGATCGAGCTCCATCAGCCGCTCGTTGGCCGCGCGCAGCTCGCCGGTGCGCTCGGCCACGCGTTGCTCGAGCTGCTCGTTGGCCTCGCGCACCGCGCGCTCGGCCTCCTTGCGCTTGGTGATGTCGCGCAGGAAGCCCACGAAGTGCGCTTCGCCGTCGAGCTGCAGCTCGGAGAACACCAGCTCCACCGGGAACTCGCGCCCCGAACGGTGACGCGCCCAGGTCTCGACGCCGCTCCAGTCCTGCGTGCGCAGATTGGACTCCAGGTAGCGCTGCAGCGCCGCCTTGTGCACGGCGTACGCGCGCTCGGGCTGCAGCAGCGCCAGCGGCTGGCCATCCAGCTCATCGGGCCTGTAGCCGAACATCTGGCGCACACCCGGGTTGGCGAAACGGATCGTGTGGTCGACGGTGACGATCAGCACCGCGTCGCTGGTGGTCTCCCACAGCGAACGGAAGCGTTCCTCGCTGGCGCGCAGCTGTGCCTCCACCTGGGAGCCACGCTGCGCCACGCTGCGCGCGATCAGCGTGCCGAGCGCGGTGAGCGCGATCGCGATCCCGGCCAGCGCGACGTTGAGCAGCGTCAGCGTGGTTCGGGTGGCTTCACCGAGCGTGGCGGAGAAGCGCACCTCCAGCGGAGTCAGGCGCTTGTCGAGGTCGTCGATCTGCTGCAGCAGCAGCATCACCTGCACCGGTGGCGCGTCGGACTCGACCGCCTGGCGCAAACGCTCGGCCAGGCTCGTCAGCTGAAGGATGAGGCCGTCGGCTTCGGCCCAGATGCCGATCGCCTCGTCGATCAGGCGGTCGTGACGGAACCAGCGGAACAGGCGGATCATGCCGTCGATGTCGTCCGGATGGTTGCCGCCGGCCACGAAGCCGCGGCGCGCCAGCTCGTAGTCGGGCGACGGTTTCTCGAGCTCCTCGCGCGCGACGCGGTCGCCCAGTGGCAACGCGATGGCCTGCCGGTAGGCGACCCATTCGGCGCCGTCGCGCAGCTGCGTGAAGCGCACCAGGCTCTGCACCGCCTGCTTCTGCGACTTGGTCCACAGGCTTTCGCCGCCGACGTAGGCGCGCGCCGCCGACATCAGCTGCATGAAAAAGATCGCCAGCACCACCAGCACGACCGCCACCGCGACGAACGGCGACGCCACCAGCAGTCGTCTGGCGGTCGGCTTGGCCAGCGGGCGGCCCACGGTCGCGGTGTGCTCCATCGTCACGGTCGGGGTGCCGGCCCAGTGTGCACGCGCGGCCGGCGAGAACCTCGTTGCTTCAGATGCGAATTGTCATGCGATCGCCGCGCCCCGCGCCTGCTACTGCGCGCCATCGTGACCGATCGCACGGCGCCGGCGGCGCCCGGCGCGCCGGTGGACAATGGCCCGGTCGGTGCCGGCGCCCATGCAGCCGCACCAGGGCGACTTTCGGCACGAAGGAACATCGACCCATGCTGCTGTCGGACCATCACCTCGCCGTGCAAGATGCCGTGCGCACCTATGTGCGCGAGCGCATTGCGCCGCAGGCCGCGGCGTGGGACAAGACACACCACTTTCCGCGTGACGAGCTGCGCGGCCTGGCCGCGCTCGGCTGCTATGGCGTCGCGGTGCCCGAGGCGCTCGGCGGCGCGGGGCTCGACTACCTGGCGCTGGCGATCATCCTGGAGGAGATCGCCGCCGGCGACGGCGCCACCAGCACGATCGTCAGCGTCAACAACTGTCCGGTGTGCTCGATCCTGATGGCGTTCGGCAACGACGAGCAGCAGCAGCGCTTCCTCAAGCCGCTGGCACGCGGCGAGCTGCTGGGTGCGTTCTGCCTCACCGAGCCGCACGTCGGCTCGGAAGCCGGCGGCTTGAAGACGACGGCCGTCCGCGTCACGGATGGCGACGGCGACCACTACGTGCTCAACGGCGTCAAGCAGTTCATCACCAGCGGCCAGAACGGCGACGTGGCGATCGTGATGGCGGTCACCGACAAGGCGGCCGGCAAGAAGGGCATCAGCGCCTTCATCGTGCCGACCGGCACGCCGGGCTATCAGGTGGCGCGCATCGAGGACAAGATGGGCCAGCGCGCCAGCGACACCGCGCAGATCGTGTTCGATGACTGCCGCGTGCCGGCGTCGCACCTGCTGGCCGACGAAGGCATGGGCCTGAAGATCGCGCTGTCGGGACTCGAGGGAGGCCGCATCGGCATCGCGTCGCAGGCCCTGGGCATGGCGCGCGCCGCGTTCGATGCCGCGCTCGCCTACAGCAAGGAGCGGCGCGCGTTCGGCCAACCGATCTTCGAGCACCAGGCCGTGCAGTTCAAGCTCGCCGAGATGGCGATGCAGCTCGAGGCCGCGCGCCAGCTGATCTGGCACGCCGCGTCGCTGAAGGACGCCGGCCGCCCGTGCTTGAAGGAGGCGGCGATGGCCAAGCTCAACGCCAGCGAGATGGCCGAGCGCGTCTGCTCGGCGGCGATCCAGGTGTTCGGCGGCTACGGCTACGTGAGCGACTTTCCGGTCGAGCGCATCTACCGCGACGTGCGGGTGTGCCAGATCTACGAGGGCACGAGCGAAGTGCAGAAGATTTTGATCGGGCGTGCACTGGCATGAGTGCGGCGCTGCCGTTGACGATCGGCTTCATCGGCCTGGGCGTGATGGGCGTGCCGATGGCGCGCCACCTGAGCGAGGCGGGCCACCGCGTCCAGGGTTTCGACGTCGCCGCCAGTGCGCTGCAGCGCCTGCAGCGCGAGGTGCCGCAGGCACGACCCTGCGCCGACGCGCGCAGCGCGGCCGCCGACGCCGACGTGGTGTTCACGATGCTGCCCAACGGCCGCGTCGTGCACGACGTGGTGTGCGCCGCCGACGGCGTGGCCGCCGGCCTGCGCGCTGGCGCGCTGCTGGTCGACACGTCGTCGTCCGAGCCCTGGCTGACGCGCCAGAGCGCCGCCGCGTTGCAGGCGCGCGGCGCGTCGATGATCGATGCGCCGGTGTCGGGCGCGCAGTGGGGTGCCGAGGCCGGCGAGCTGGTGTTCATGGTCGGTGGCGCCGAGGCCGACGTGCAGCGCGCGCGGCCGCTGCTCGATGCGATGGGCCGGCAGGTGTTCCACCTCGGACCGCTGGGCGCGGGGCACACGATGAAGTGCCTGAACAACCTGGTGACCGCGCTCACCCTGACTGCCACCGCCGAGGCGCTGACGGTGGGCGTGCGCTGCGGTCTCGACCCCGGCACGATGACCGACGTGCTCGACGCTTCCACCGGCGGCTCGTGGATCAGCCGCACCCACATCCGCCAGCGCGTGATCAGCCGCCGCTTCGACGACCCGTTCAAGCTCGAGCTGATGCTGAAGGACATCGGCATCGCGCTGCAGGTGGCGCGTGACGCCGGCGTGCCGATGCCGTTGGCCGCCGCCGGCCACCCGCTGTGGCAGGCCGCCGATCGCGCGCAAGGCGCCGGCGCCAGCGTCAGCGAGCTGGTGCGCTGGATCGAGCAGCAGGCCGACGTCGCGATCGCGCCGCCGCAGGCCGCCGCGTCGCGCTGATGCGCGCGTTTGGCGCGCCGGCCCCGATGGACAGCCGCGCCCGCGCGGCGTAGCGTGGTCGCATGAGGACGACCAAGGCGCCGATCCAGTTCTACTTCGACTTCTCGTCGCCGTATTCGTACATTGCCTCGGAGTGGATCGAGGCGCTGGCGGCGCGCCACGGCCGCGCGGTGCGCTGGCACGCGATGCTGCTGGGCGTGACCTTCCAGGCCGCCGAGCTGCGCAGCCCGGTGCACTACCCGATCAAGCGCGACTACAGCTACCACGACTTCGCGCGCTCGGCGCGCTTCGAAGGCGTGCCGTACCAGCGGCCGCAGCCGTTTCCGATCCCGACGCAGAACGCCGCGCGCGTGTTCTGGTGGCTCGCCGACACGCAGGGCATGGAGGCGGCCATCGCGTGGGCACGCGCCGGCCTGCGCGCCTACTTCGTGCGCGGCGTGCCGCTCAACGACGCGCCGGCGCTGAAGCAGCTGGCCGCCGAGTCGGGGCTGGACGCTGCTGCGGCCGAGCGCGTGTGGAACGACCCGGCCTGGAAGGAGCGCCTGAAGCGCGCCAACGACGAGGCACTGGCCGCGGGCGTGTTCGGCGCCCCGTTCTTTGCGATCGACGGCGAGCCGTTCTGGGGCAACGACCGCAAGCCGCAGATGGAGCGCTGGCTCACGCAGGGCACGATCTGAGGCGCAACGCCCGCGTTCATTTGTCGGCGGACACGTCGATCAGCGCGGCTTCCAGCGACACCGGCCCCTTGGCCACCAGCGCGAAAGCCTCGCGGATGTCGTCGAACGTGCCGAGCCGGATGTCTTCGAAGTCGCCCCAGCGCAGGGTCGGCGGCAGCTGGTTGTAGACCTCGCGTTCGGTCGCCAGGCAACCCACGACCTGCTGCCGCACATCCTCGCCGCCGGCCAGCATCTTGAAGCCCTGCGCGCCGGGCAACAGCAGCGGCGTGTTGGCCTCGACGCGTGGATCGCGCATGAAGCGATTGGGAAAGATGCGCTGGATCTTGCCGGTGGTGGGGCTCTGCACGTAGCAGTACACGTAGCCGGGCTGGGCGGTGGTGACCGTCAGCTCGATCGGCTCGCCCTTGCGGTAGCGTGTCTTGGCCACGCGCACCGCGAGCTTGATCTCCTTGGCGGCGGCCGTGGCGGCCCCTGCGGCGGGGCCTGCACCTTTCTCGGCGACGAACGGCTTGTCCGGGGCCTTGGGAATCGGCCGCAACAGCAGCGCGCGGAAAAACTCCATGTCGGGTTCGACAGCGTCGCCCATCGCGAGCGCGCGACGATAGGCCGCCAGCGCGTCGGTGGTCGCCGCATTGGGCACGCCGTCGGCCGGCCCGTCGTAGAACTTGCGATTGCGCAGCTGCTCCTGCAGGAAGCGCGTCAGCTCGGGCGTGCCCTGCATCGACAGGAACCAGTCCTCCATCTCGCGCTGCACCTCGGGATCGGCGACATGGATGTTCAGGCAGCCCCAGTACGGCAGCCGCAGCAACTTGCCGGTGAGCTCGATCGTCGACAGCTCGACCATGTTGCGCAGCGCCTGCGCGACGCCTTCGTTGTGCGCCACGTCGAAGCTGAAGCTCAGGTTGCCGTTGTGGATCTCGGCCTGGCCGTCGCTGACGCCCGTGTCGTCGCGCGTCACGACCACGGTGTTCTTCGAGCTTGCACCGGGCACCAGCGTCAGATCACCCGTGGTGACCACGCTGGCGTCGAAGCCGAGCACGGAGACATCCTTCGACTTGTTGAAACGCGCGCCGAACAGCGCCGGCAGCAGCGACACGCCGACGCCAGCTTGCTTGCGCGTCACGTCCTCGTCGAACTGGGTGATCGAGCCGCGCACGTCGTATTGCGGCACGACCTTGAAGTCATTGAGCCGCTGCGCGATCGACAGCAGCTGCACCACGTTCTGGTTGTCGCTGCCGAAGGTGACCAGGCGCACCCCGCGGCTGCGGCGCGTCATGTCGGCGAACGCCGACACCATCATGTCGCGCGTGCCGGCTCCCAGGCGGCGCGACTGATCCTGCATCTCCTCGATCATCAGGCTGACGTCGCGCACACCGAAGCGATACATCATGTCGTCCATGCAGCGCAACCCGTCGCCGAAGCGTGTGACGTTGCGCTGCGGCAGCGCCTTGGGCCCCGCGGGCGCGGACTGCGTCTGCACCGTCGGCGCGGCCGGGGCTTGCGTGAACGCCTGCGGCGCAGCGCAATCCGCGATCGCGATCGCGAGGATGCTGGCAACGAACTTGGTCAGGATCATGGCGGGCCTCGGGGTCGGGTCGGGGGAAGGGATCGGCTGAAGGAACGCCGGCGGCTGAGGCCGCCGGCGTGCATCGCCTTCAGGGCAGACGCGGGGGATTGATCGGCACCAGCGTCAGGTTCGCGGCCGGGATCGCGAACGTGAACAGCGTGATCGTGGCCTGGACCCCGTCCTCGGCACCGGTCGCTGCATCGACCGTCAATGCACCGGTCGTGATGCCATGCGTCGACCGCACGTCGACCTGGTCGTCGGCCAGGCCCAGGTTGCGCTCCTCGGCGATCTCGGTGGCCTTGGCGGTGGCGGCGAGCCGGGCCTCCTGGAAGGCCGGGAACTTGAAGTCCTGGCCTTCGGTCAGGCCGGTCAGCGCGGCATCGAACGGAATGTTCAGGTGGCTGTTCGCCTTGACGCAGACGTCGCGGCCGTCCGACGCGCCGACGCGCGCACGGAACACCTTGGTCGGGAAGTCGATCGGGCAGTCCAGCGTGATGACGCGCGTGACGACGCGGCTGCACTTGAACGAGCCGTTGGTGGCCTGGCCGCTGTAGCCGACGCGGCAGGTCATGCCGTCGTCGGGCGACGCGTGGCTGATGACCGGAGCGGCGATGCCCGCGCCGGCGACCAGCGCGGCGGCGATGCTCTTCACGAGCACGAGGGTCTTGAACGATTTCATGGTGGGTTCTCCAAAGTGGGTGGGTCGGGAGGAAGGTTGCTTTCTTGTGTCGACCTGCGAACCATTCGCCTGCCGCACGCTCGCACTAACGGGGGCGCGCGGCGCGCGGACGCAAGACCGGGCCGCCTGCGGCCACACCCTGAAGCGGGACCCCGCCGTGTGAACCCCCGGGGCCTTGCATGCAACGCGGCCGGAGCGACAATCCGCAGCCCATGCCTTGTGAGGTGCTCGTGCGATGAGAAAGACCGCCAAATCGATGGTCGACGAGGCGATGGCCGACATCACCACCTACAGCGTCGACCAGGCACGCTCGCTGCACGGCCGCGACGACGTGCAGTTCATCGACATCCGCGACGTGCGCGAGCTCGAGCGCGAGGGCATCATCCCCGGTGCGTTTCATGCGCCGCGCGGCATGCTGGAGTTCTGGGTCGACCCCGAGTCGCCGTACCACAAGCCGCTGTTCGCGCGGCCGCACACGCGCTACGTGCTGTTCTGCGCCGCCGGTTGGCGCTCGGCGCTGGCCACCAAGACGCTGCAGGACATGGGCCTGGAAAACGTCGCGCACATCGACGGCGGCTTCGGCGCGTGGAAGGAATCAGGCGCCCCGGTGGCCGACAAGCCGGTCAAGCCGCCGAAGGCGGGCTGAGGCGACGATGGAACTGGCCGACTTCGTGCGCATCCAGGCGCACGCCAACCGCCTCGCGAACTGTCGACTGCATGCCGCGATGGCGCCGCTGTCGCACGCGCAGTTCCACGCCGCGCGCACGAGTTTCTTTCCGAGCCTGGCGGCCACGCTGAATCACATCCTGCTGGTCGACCTGTACTACATCGGCTCGCTGCACCGCGATGCCGATGTGCGTGCGGCGGGGCTCGCGTTCGTGGCTGCAGACGATCTGGCCGGCCTGGCCGAGCGCCAGGCGGCGAGCGATCAGCGGCTGATCGCGTTTTGCGACCGGCTCGACGCGGCGGCGCTCGATGCGCAGGTCGAGATGGACCGCGGCGATCACGTGCAGCGCGACCGCGTCGGCCATGTGCTGGCCCACCTGTTCAACCATCAGACGCACCATCGCGGCCAGGCGCACGCAATGCTGGCGGGCACGTCGATCAAGCCACCGCAGCTCGACGAATTCATGCTGCCCAGCGAAGCGCACCTGCGGACGCGCGAGATGGCCGCGCTCGGCTGGCGCGAGCGCGACGTCTACCGCTGAACGCTGCGCTGTCGCTCCGGCGCGTTGCTGCTCTCGCGTGGGCCGTCGGGCGCCGGGCAGTCGCTGCCCGCGCTGCGCGGCAGCACGTAGGGCCACGGCGCGGCAGGCTGCTCGCCGATCGCGAAGCCGCGCAGCAGCGCGGCTCCTTTGGCCTGCAGCGCGGGCTGGGCGCGGCACAGCGCGACCACCAGCTTGCGCAGGGTGGCCTCCAGCGGATGCGGCGCGGCGCCGGTCACCAGGAAGCTGATCACCGACAGCCGCGCACGTTCGCGCGAGCCGCGCCGCTGCAACGCGTACGACTGCAGCGCCCCCGCGGTGCGCGGGTCGTTGGCGTCGAAAGGCAGCTCGCGCAGCTGTTCGCGCGCCTTGGCCGGTAGCCGGTTCATCAACGGCGCATCCGACACGACGATCATCGCGTCGATCGGCCCGCCACGCCGCAGCATCTCCTGCAACGCGTCGCCCTCGTCGAGCTCGTTGGCGGCGTCGGCCGGCAACGCCGCGCCGAACAGCTGCTGGTAGAGCATGCGCGCGGTGCGCGCCCGCGCGCCTTCGGGGCGCCCGATGTTCAGCCGCAGACCCTTGATCTGGTGCAGGTAGTCCCAGGGAGCGTCGTTGCGCACGATGACCTGGATCTGCTCGCTGAACAGCGGCGCCAGCACGCGCAGCGGCGGCTGCGCGTTGGCCGCGCGCGCAGCGGCCAGCGCATCGAGACGCCACACTGCCAATGTGGCCGGTGCGCTGGTGCCCACGAGATTGAGCGTGATGCCAGCCGGCGCGGCCACGAACCGCATCAGCTCGTCGATCGCCGTCGCGGCCGCGCCCCCGTCGATCGGCATCGCGATCGTCAACGTGGGCGGCGCGGCGGCTTGGGGGGATAGCGGCGCGGCCGGCGCCTTGGCAGGTGGCGCGGTGGGCGCAGTGGCTTGTGTGCTCGCAGCCGGCGCACGCGCCACCTCGGCGTCGGGTGTCGCGCGCGTCGCGCGCAGAGCCGGCCGATCGTTGCCAATGATCCAGGTGGCCACCAGCCCCATCGCGGCGAGCAACGCCACCACGTCGGCCACCACGCGCGCGCCGCCCTGCCACCAGCGCGCCGGGCGCTGCGTGCGCTGCATCGTCTGCGCATCGGGGTCGGTCTGCCACGGCGGCGCCTGGGCTGAGCCGGATGCCATGCCGGCGCCGAGCCATGCTGCCTCGGTCGGCGCAGCGCGCGGGAACGGCGCCCGCCCGCCTGTTGTCGGCGGAACGGGCGGCGCCGCGGGCGATGGCATCGTTGCAGGCACCGATGGCGGTGGCGCCGAGCGCGGCGGCGCCACCGGCATGGCGCCGCGACTCGGCATCGACGCATCGGGCGGCATCGCGGCCTCCAGCGCGGGCGCGGGCTGCGCGCGCGGCGGTGGCGCGGGTGCAGGTTGTGGAGCGGCCGTTGGACGGGGCGCGGGTGCGGGCTGCGGCGCCGGAGCGGGCGCGGGCGCCGGTGCGGGCGCGCTGACGGGAGGAGGCACGTCCGGTTCATCGAGCGCCAAGTCGAGTGGGCTCGGCGGCGCCGCAGGGGAGTCGCCCACTCGTTCGTCTGTGGCCGGCGGCGCTTGCGCAGGCTCGTCGAGCGAGAGGTCGAGCGCCCACTCGTCGGCGTGCGGCTCGCTCCCGTCGTCGTGCGGGTACGCATCGGGATCGATGTCGGTGTCGCTCCACAACGCCGCGTCGTCGGGTGCCTCCTGCATGCGCCACGCGTCGCGGCCGAAGTCGGGCACCCAGGCGCTGTAGCGCTGTAGCGCCGGCTGCATCGCCTCGTCGACCACCATCAGGACGTGCATCGGCACGTCGCTGCGCGTGATGCAGTCGGTCAACTCGAGGTCGAAGCGCGCGATGTCGGACCGCTCGGCCGGCTCGCGCAGGTGGCGCTCGAACGCATCGAGCACCAGCAGCAGTCGCATGCGATGGCCCGCTGCGGCGGCGAGCAGCTGATCGGCCAGCGTCGCGGCCGGCGTGTCGGGCGCGGCGGCGGGCACCACGCGGTCGATCTGCTCGCGCAGCGCCTGCAGCGGCAGCAGTCCCCAGGTGTCGAAGCGCAGCGCGACCACGGTGTCGCCCTCGGCCATGCGCGACGCGAGCAGCAGCGGCATCAACGCGCGGCGCAGCATCGCATCGCGTGCCGCGCTGGGCCCGCACAGAACCAGCGTCAACCGGTCGTGGCGCAACCGATCGGCCAGCAAGCCCGGATGCCAGGGCGATGGCAGCGCTGCCGTCATGGCCTCCGCATCTTCGGGCGGCTGGTCTCACGCGGGGCCCGTGGCATGGCGCGCCCCTGCTGGCGCAGGGGTCAGACCCGCAGCCTCGGGCTGTGCCGCGGCTCCGCACTCCCGCGTGTGCGCTCGCGCTACGGCGTCGGCCCGTGCTTGGCTTGCGCGCGCAGGTGATCGATCAGCAACCGCGCAGTGGCCGACAACGCGCTGTCGGCGCGCGAGCAAATCACGAAGCGTCGCACCGCCCACGGCTCGGCGAGCGGCACCATCGCCAGGCCCGACGAGCTGACGTGCGGTGCGGTCGCCTCGCGCGGCAGCACGGCGATGCCCAGGCCTGCGCCGACGATGCGGCACGCGGCATCGAGACTCGACACCTGGATGCGGTGCGCCAGCGTGTGGCCGAGCAACGCGGCCTGGCGCCTGAGCATCGCGTCCATCGTGCCGCCCGGCGCAACGCCGATGCTGGTTTCGTCCAACGTGTCGGCAAAGCGCAGGCGCCTGCGGCGCGCCAGGCGGTGCGAGGGTCGCATCGCCACGCACAGGTGGTCGAAGCGGTAGGGCACGCTGCGCAGGCCGCCGAGATCGAGCGCGTCCCACAGCACGCCGAGGTCGGCGACGCCTTCGCGCACGCTGGCCACCACCTCGGAACTGACACGTTCGTCGAGGCTGACGCGCACTGCCTGATAGCGCGCCAAGAACGATGCGATGTCCTCGGGCAGCTGCTCCGCGAGCACCGACAGGCTCGCCACCACGCGCGCGCTGCCGTGCGCGCCACCAGCGAATTCGCTCAGCTCGGCGTGCAGGCGCTCCATGCTGCCGAGCAACTCGTGCGAGCGCCGCAGCAGCGCTTCGCCGGCCGCAGTGGGCACGATGCCGCGCCGGCCGCGCACCAGCAATGCGGTGCCCACCGCCTGCTCGAGCGCCGCGATGCGTTTGCTGACTGCCGACGCGACGATCGCTTCGCGCGCCGCGGCGCGCGCGATGTTGCGCTCTTCGCAGACCGCGACGAACAGGCGCAGCGTGACCGGATCGAGGGTGCGTCGCATCGGGGCGGCAGGGTGCGCGGAAGGCCAGATTGTGGCATGCCGAAATGGAACGACATGGCTTCCAAAATACCGCTGGCGCCGCGCATTGGAACGTCTAAAGTGCTGCCCGCATGACGCCTTCCACCTTCGACACCGCGCTGCCGGTCACGGTGCGCGAAGTCGGGCTGCGCGACGGTCTGCAGATCCTGGCCCGCACCTTGCCCACCGCCGACAAGCTGCAATGGCTGCACGGGGCCTACCGCGCCGGCCTGCGCGAGCTCGAGGTCGGCTCGTTCGTGCCGCCGAAGCTGATGCCGCAGCTGGCCGACACCAGCGAAATCGTCGAGCGCGCGCTCGAACTGCCGGGCCTCACGGTGTCGGTGCTGGTGCCCAATTTGAAAGGCGCCGAGCGTGCGATCGACAGCGGCGCGCATGCGATGCTGCTGCCGCTGTCGGCCAGCCACGCGCACAGTCTGGCCAATCTGCGCAAGGCGCCCGACGAGGCGGTCGACGAGGTGGCGCGCATGCGCGACCTGCGCGACGCGCGCGCATCGCATTGCGCGATCGAGGTTGGTGTGAGCACCGCGTTCGGCTGCACGATCCAGGGCCGCGTCGAACCCGACGAGGTGCTGCGCTTGATCGAACGTGCGCTGGCTGCCGGCGCCGAACGCATCGGGCTGGCCGACACCGTCGGCTATGCCGATCCGCTGGCCGTGAACCGGCTGTTCACGCAGGCGCGCGGCGTCGCCGGCGATCGGCTGAGCTGCGCGCACTTCCACGACACGCGCGGGCTCGGGCTGGCCAACGTGTTCGCTGCCTGGCAGACCGGCGTGCGCCGCTTCGATGCCTGCCTGGGCGGCCTGGGCGGCTGCCCGCATGCGCCGGGCGCCAGCGGCAACGTGGCCACCGAAGACGTGGCCTATTTGTTCGCCAGCATGGGGGTGCCCACTGGGCTGGCCTTCGATCGCCTGCTCGCATTGCGGGCATCATTGGCCGGCTGGCTCGCCGGCGAACCCTTGCACGGTAGCCTATGGCGCGCCGGATTGCCCAAGACGATGAGCGCCGCCGCATGACACCGGCCGTGCCGGCGGCCGCAGGAGACACTCGATGAGCGACCCCGTGGTACGGGGCCGGCTGCCGCAACCGCTGGCCGGCCTGAGGGTGGTGGAGTTCACCCACATGGTGATGGGGCCCACCTGCGGCATGGTGCTGGCCGACCTGGGCGCCGAGGTGATCAAGGTCGAACCGATCGACGGCGACCGCACGCGCACCCTGCTCGGTGCCGGCATCGGCTTCTTCCCGATGTTCAACCGCAACAAGAAGAGCATCCAGCTCGACTTGCACAAGCCCGCGGGCGCTGCGGTGGCGCGCCGGCTGGCGCTCAGCGCCGACGTGGTGGCCGAGAACTTCAAGCCGGGCACGTTCGCGAAGTACGGGCTCGACTACGCCGCGCTCGCCAAGGACAACCCGCGCCTGATCTACGCCAGCCTGAAGGGCTTCCTGCCCGGCCCGTACGACCACCGCACCGCCCTCGACGAGGTGGTGCAGATGATGGGCGGCCTGGCCTACATGACGGGGCGCCCGGGGGACCCGCTGCGTGCCGGCTCGTCGGTCAACGACATCATGGGCGGCATGTTCGGCGCCATCGCGATCCTCGGCGCACTGATCCAGCGCGGCATCAGCGGGCGCGGCATGGAGGTGCAGAGCGCGCTGTTCGAGAACAACGTGTTCCTGGTGGGCCAGCACATGCTGCAGTACGCGATCACCGGCAAGCCGGCCGCGCCGATGCCGGCGCGCATCAGCCCGTGGGCCATTTACGACGTGTTCACCGTGAAGGATGGCGAGCAGATCTTCCTGGCTGCGGTGAGCGACGCGCAATGGCTCACGTTCTGCGACGCGCTCGGCTTGGCCGACCTGAAGGCCGACCCGGCGCTGAAGACCAACAACGAGCGCGTGCGCGCGCGGCCGACGTTGCTGGCCGAGCTCGGCCGGCGGCTGAAGGAGTTCAGCGCCGCCGAGTTGTCGAGGCGCTTCGAAGCCGCCGGACTGCCGTTCGCGCCGATCATGAAGCCCGAGCAGTTGCTCGACGACCCGCACCTCAACGCCACCGGTGGCCTGGCCGACATCCTGCTCACCGACGGCGAGCGCGCCGGGCAGCCGGTGAAGGCCACGCTCTTTCCTTTCACGCTCGACGGCCAGCGGCCCGGCGTGCGCCTCAATCCGCCGCAGCGCGGCGAGCACACGCACGAGGTGCTGGCCGCGCTTGGCATCCCCGAGCCCGAGATCGACGCGCTGATCGACGCACGCGCGGTGGCTTGAAGGCGGCCGAGCGACGCCATGCGCCGACGCGGCGCGTGATTTCATTCCAACAGGAGACCTCGACGATGACGAGCAGACACAGCCGGCGCAACGTGCTGGCGTTGGCCATCGCGGCGCTGTCTGGTGCACCGGCGTTTGCGCAGCAGGCCGGCGACCGCACCGTGAAGTTCATCCTGCCCAACGCCACCGGCTCGGGCGTCGACGCGATCACGCGCGCCGCGCAGCCCGCGCTCGCCAAGGCGCTGGGCACCTCGGTGATCGTCGACAACCAGCCGGGCGCCGGTGGCATCGTCGGGCTGCAGGCGCTGGCGCGCTCGGCGCCCGACGGCTTCACGCTGAGCGTGGTGTCGAACAACGTCGTGATCTTCCCGAGCGTCTACAAGAGCATCCCGTTCGACATGCCGGGCGACTTCACGCCGATTGCCGTCTGCGGTGCGACGCCGATCGTGCTGGTGGTCAATCCGAACAAGGTGCCGGCCAAGGACCACCAGTCGTTCGCCGCACTGCTGAAGGCCAAGCCCGGCCAGTTCAATTACGGCTCGGGCGGCAACGGCACGATCCTGCACCTCACCGGCGAGCAGTACCTCGACGAGATCGGCGCCAAGGCCAACCACATTCCGTACAAGGGCGTGGGCCCGATGGTCACCGACCTGATCGGCGGCCAGATCGACTTCGGCACGCTGGCGCTGCCGAGCGTGCAGCAGCACATCAAGAGCGGCGCGCTGCGCGCCATCGGCGTCGGCGGGGCGCAGCGCTCGTCCGCAGCGCCGGAGATTCCGACCATTGCCGAGCAGGGCTTGCCGAGCTACGTGGTCGAGGCCTGGTTCGGCGTGCTCGGGCCCAAGGGCATGAGCGCGGCCGACGTCAAGCGCGTGCACGACGCGCTGGTGACTGCCTTCGCCGACCCGGCCGTCAAGGAGGCGATGACCAAGCAGGGCAACACGATCGACGTCAGCACCAGCGAGTTCGCGAAAGAGTACTTCCGCAGCGAGAAAGACAAGTACGCCAAGCTGGTGAAGAAGGCCGGCATCGAGCTGCAGTGACGACGCTCCGGTTCGCGCCGCGCCTGCTCTTCCTGAGCGCCGACCCGCAGCGGGTGCGCGCCCAGCTGGCTGGCACAGCGGCGACGCTGCCCAGCGCCGCGCCGCTGCGCGACGACGTCTCGACCGACGAGATCTCGCCGCTGCCCGCGATGGTGCACTTCGATGCCACGCTCGGTCGCTATCCGTACACCGGCTTCAAGACCGCCGGCGAGCAGCCCATCGGGCGCGACGCCGTGCGCCTTGCCGGCATCGAAGTCGTGGTCGCCGGCCGGCGCTACGGCAAGGGCAGCTCGCGCGAGCACAGCGTGGTGGCCGAAACGGCGGCCGGCGTGCGGCTGGTGATAGCCGAAAGTTTCGAGCGCATCTACCGGCAGAATGCCGACAACGTCGGGTTGCTGACCAGCACCGACTTCAGCCTGATCGAGCGCATTGCGCGCGGCGAGGCGATCGATCTCGACGAGCTGCTGGCCGGACGCGACACGCTGACCGCGGCGATCGTGCGCAGCGGTGGCCTGCTGGCATACGGCAAGACCAAGCTGCGCGCTGCGATGCCACCGCGCGCGGACAGCGACGATGGCGCGTCGCCCGCGCCGCGCACGCTGTTCCAAAAGATCGTGGACCGCCACACGATCGCCACCGCCGACACGCCGGCGCGACTGGCGGTCGGCGAGGGCGGTTTCGTGCGCGCCGACCTGCGCTTCATCCACGAGTACTACAGCGGCATGTGCGCGCACCTGCTGCAGCAGGCGTTCGGCAACGCGCTGCGACTGCACGAGCCCGACAGCATCGTGGCCTTCGAAGACCACCTGTCGTACGTGCATCGCAGCCCGGTGCATGTGTCCCAGGCACTGCTGGGCAACGTGGTGCGGCTGTCGCGCGCGCACCGTGCGTTCGTCGATCGCTTCGGCCTCACGCACCACGGCTACCTGCAGTCGCAGCTCGAGGCGGGCGACGCCGGCAACACCGGCTCGCAGGGCATCTCGCATGCGCTGGTGGCCGAGCGCTACGCGCTGCCCGGCCAACTGGTGGTCGGCACCGACTCGCACACCCCGCACTCCGGTGCGCTCGGCTGTGTCGCGTTCGGGGTCGGCACCACGGACATGGCCAACGCCTTCGTCACCGGTGCCGTGCGGCTGACGATGCCGCCGTCGCTGCGCGTCGAGTTGCACGGGCCGCTGCCGCCGGGCATCACCGCGAAGGACGTGGTGCTGCACCTGCTGGCATTGCCGGCGGTGCGCGCCGGCGACGGCGTCGGCAAGGTGTTCGAGTTCTGCGGCTCGGCGGTGCGCGCGATGTCGCTCGACGAACGCGCGACGCTGTGCAACATGGTGGCCGAGCTCGGGGGCCTCACCGGCCTGGTGGCGCCCGACGCGCAGACCGTGCGCTTCCTGCGCGAGCGGCGCGGCGTCGAGTTCCGCCTCGAGCCGTGGATGGCCAGCGACGTCGGTGCCGCCTATGCCGCGACGATCGAGGTCGATTGCACGCGCCTGTCGCCGATGGTGGCAGCGCCCGGCGATCCCGGGCACGGCGTGGCGCTGCGGGCGGTGAGCGAGCGGCCCCGCATCGACATCGCGTACGGCGGGTCGTGCACGGCGGGCAAGCGCGAGGACTTCGACCACTACCATGCAGTGCTGCGCTGGGCCGCCGACCGCGGACTGCGCGTGGCCGAAGGCGTCAAGCTCTACCTGCAGTTCGGCACCGTCGACGTGCGCGACCATTGCGTCGCGCAAGGCTACCTCGCGACGTTCGACGCCGTGGGTGCCGAGATCCTGCAGCCGGCGTGCGGGGCCTGCGCCAATTGCGGGCCGGGTGCCTCGGAGTCGAGCGCGCAGGTGACAGTCAGCGCGATCAACCGCAACTTTCCCGGTCGATCGGGTCCCGGTGACGTGTGGCTGGCCAGCCCGCCCACGGTGGCGGCCAGCGCCATCGCCGGCGAGCTGGCGTCGTTCGACGAACTGCAGCGGCGCTTCGCCAACGCGTGAGAGAAAGCCGCGCGCGGCCTCTGTGCGAGACTTCGGGCCCCCAGGTGGTCCGGGTGCGCGCCCGAGCGCGCGTGGCTCCGCCGCACGCCCGATGAGCCAGCCCGCCACCGCACTCAAGCCGCAAGCCTTTTTCGCCCTGCTGTTGCTGGCCTGCACCTTCGCCAGCAACCACATCGCCGCGCGCGTCGCGTTCGACCACGGGGTCGACGTCGTCACCGCGGTGGCGGTGCGCAGCCTGGCGACCGCGCTGGTGGTGTCGCTTCTGGTGCTGTGGCAAGGCGTCTCGCTCAAGCACACCGCGCGTCATCGGCGCTTCATGGTGCTGATCGCGCTGCTGGTCACGGTGCAGAGCGTGTGCCTGTACGCCGCGGTGGCGCGCATGCCCGTGGGGCTGGCGCTGCTGGTGTTCAACAGCTATCCGATCTGGGCCACGCTGGCGGCGCGTCTGTTTTATGGCCGCCGGCCCGAACGGGCCGCGCTGATCGCGATGCCGGTGATCCTGCTCGGGCTGGTGCTGGCGCTCGACGTCGTGCACTTGTTCGGCGGCGCACCGGCGCGCGATGCGGCGCTCGGCCCCGGTGTGCTGTTCGCGCTCGGCGCGGCCAGCAGCTTCGGCCTCGTGCTGGCGCTCACGCAGCACGAGGTGGCCGACCTCGACGGCCGCGCGCGCAGCGCGTTCACGATGGGCGTGGTCGGCGCGCTGGCGCTGGCGGCGGGCCTGTCGACCGGTGGCCTGCACTGGCCCGACGCCAGCGCCGGCTGGTGGGGCCTGGCGGCGCTCAGCGTGCTGTACGGAATCGCGTTCACGGCGGTGTTCACGCTGCTGCCCAAGCTGGGCGCGGTCAGCAACTCGCCGATCCTCAACGTCGAGCCGGTGGCGGCGCTGGTGCTGGGCTCGCTGGTGCTCGGTCAGGTGGTGAGTCCGCTGCAGTGGCTGGGCGCGCTGATCGTGGTCGGCGCGGTGATGGCGCTGGGCTTGCGCAAGCGCTGAGCGATGGTGCAGGCATTCCTCTGGTCCACCGGCGTGGTTGCGCTCGGGGAGATGGGCGACAAGACGCAGTTGCTCGCTCTGGTGCTGGCCACGCGCTTCAAGCGGCCCTGGACGATCGTGGCCGGCATCGCGGTGGCCACGCTGGTGAACCATGCGTTGGCCGGCTTGCTCGGCCACTGGATCGCACAGCAGCTCGGCGCCACAGCGCTGCGCTGGGGCGTCGGACTGGGCTTCATCGCGATGGCCGCGTGGATGCTGGTGCCCGACCGGCTCGACGACGACGCTGCCGCCGTGCGCGGCGGACACTGGGGCGTCTTCGTCACGACGGTGGTGGCCTTCTTTCTCGCCGAGATGGGCGACAAGACGCAGCTGGCGACGGTGGCGCTGGCGGCGCGCTTCGCCGACCTGCCGAGCGTGGTGGCCGGCACCACCGCGGGGCTGCTGCTGGCCGACGCGCCGGTGGTGTGGCTGGGCGACCTGCTGTCGCGGCGCCTGCCGATGACGTTGCTGCATCGCCTGGCGGCGTTGCTGATGGCGCTGATGGGCGTGCTCGCGCTCGCCAATGTCGGTGGCGTGTTCGACTAGCTGCGCGGGTTCAGCCGTGGGTCGCGTGGTCGAGCGCCTGCGCCACGTGCCCGCGCAGCGCGCGCAGCGCCGCCAGTTCGGTGCCCGGCGTGGCCATCGCGGCCCACAGCAGCGTGCTGAGCGCGCCCGCGGCGGCGTCGATGTCGATCGGCTTCTTGCTCGACACCGCCTCCCACAGCATCTGCTCCATCGGCCCGAGCACCAGCGAGCGCAGCAGGCGCAGCGGCACGTCGGCGCGGACCGAACCGTCGGCCTGGCCGCGCGACAGCAGGTCCATCAGCGGCGTGGTGTAGCGCCGGTGCAGCGGCAGCACCGCGGCGCCGAGGTCGGCCGCGCCCTTGTCGCGCCCCTCGGACAGCACCAGCGCGCACATGCCGGTGCCGCGCCCGAGGAACAGCCGCAGGTGCGCATGCACGAAGAACTCGAGCTGCGCGCGCACCGGCTTGCGCCGGGGCACGCCCTCGGCGATCTCGGCCGTGATCTCGTCGTACCAGTCGCTGATGACGCGCACGCACAGCTCGCGCTTGCCGTGGAAGTAGGTGAACACCGTGGCTTCGCTGATCGCGAGCCGTTGCGCGATCTCGGTGATGGTGGCGCGCTCGTAGCCGCGCTCGGAAAACACCTCGCGGCCGACGCGCACGATGTCGCGCACCCGCTGCTCGGCCTTGGCACCCGCGGGGGAACGGCGCGGCGGCGCGCGGCCGCCGGATGCGGCGGCGCCACGCACCTTGCGCGTCGCGTTCATCGGATGCCTAGGCGGTGGCCGTGCTGGCGATCAGCGCCTGCGCCTTGCCGATCACGCCGGCGCTGAAGGCGGCCGACTTGCGCCGCACCGTGTCGAGGTGCACCGCCTTCAGCGTGGTGCGCGCGGCCACGCTGGCGGTGGCCTCGTCGACCATCTCGTGCTCGAAGCGCAGGCTGCGCTCCTTGACCTCGAGCACGCGGGTGCGCACGCTGACCACCGCGCCCGCGTGCA
>Ga0207648_10000280_pt1 | contig 55313 bp, 52 predicted proteins | sample KBSMisM32_FD_184310 | JGI IMG/M metagenome (GOLD analysis project Ga0207648, IMG submission 184310) | Miscanthus rhizosphere microbial communities from Kellogg Biological Station, Michigan, USA - KBS Miscanthus M3-2 (SPAdes) (version 2) | ecosystem: Host-associated > Plants > Roots >...
CGGTCGAAACGTGCCGCGGATAATGTCGGCAACTCGGTCGGGAAGTTCGGTCGAATATTCGCGAAGGAGAATTCCGATCTCGGTTTCGCCGCTTAGGACAGCTTCAATCGTAAAATCTTCGTGATGAAATCCGAGAATTGTTTCCAGCACGTGCGAGAACGCTCCATGACCAACGTCGTGAATTAGAGCGGCTACGCGAACCGCCGTCTGGTCATCTTCGGATATCTGATACTTGGTTTTTAGTTTTGCCAGGATTCGCGAGGCAAGGTGAAATGCTCCGAGGCTGTGAGTGAAACGCGAATGCTCGGCGGCCTGATTCATCCGACGTCGGGATCGGTGCTCCTCGACCAGCAGATCGTGACAGCGGCAACGGCTCCTCGATTGCGCGCCTCGATCGGATTCCTCACCGAGATGCCGGGACTCTGGGAGCGTTTGACGGTCCGGCAGAACCTGACCGTGTACGCGCGGCTTCACGGCCTTGCGTCGCCGGCGCTGGCAGTCGACCGGATGCTCGATCTGTTTGGCATCTCGGATCGTGGACGCGATTTTGCCGGCGAGTTGTCAAAAGGCCTCAAGCAGCGCGTGGCCCTTGCCCGCACGCTGCTTCACGACCCGTCGATTGTGCTGCTCGATGAGCCGACGGCGGGTCTCGACCCGCAGAGCGCTCACGATCTTCGCGAGCTCGTGCGTCGGCTGCGCGACCAGCGGCGCGCGGTCCTGCTCTCCACGCACAATCTGGACGAGGTCGATCGCGTGGCCGATCGTGTCGCCGTGCTCCGGACGCGGCTCGTCGCGGTCGACACGCCGGCCGCATTACGCACGCGCCTGTTTGGCCGCCGGATTCGCGTCGAGCTCGCGCGCAACGCCGCATCGCACGTGTCGATGCTCAGGGCCGGCGGGATCGACGATGTGCAGGTGGAGGGCGCCGTCATATCGGTCGCCGTGAATGAACACGTCACCGTCGCGGGGCTGGTGCGGCGGCTGGTCGAAAATGGCGCCGACATCAATGCCGTGATCCCGGAAGAGCGATCACTCGAGGATGTCTACTTACGACTGCTGAAAGATTCGGAATGAGACGAATCCTGCCGCTCGTTGCCAAGGAGCTCACCGAACTCCGGCGGAGCCCCTCGATTTTCCTCCCCGCCCTGCTGACCGGCACGGCGGCGATTCTCTATCCGTTCGTCATCGCGCTCATCGTTCCGTATTTCGCTGGCGAGCGCCTGTCTGACTCGAGCGACTTCGAGCTGGCGACCGAGGTATTCCGCTCGCAGCCGGAAGCGCGGGGACTCACCCCCGAAGCCGCGATTCAGGCGTACATCTTCGAATACGCGCTGGTGCTGATGGTTGGGCTGACCACCGTGACCGGCTCGATGGCCGTTGCCGCACACAGCGTCATCGGCGAAAAGCAGGCGCGGACGCTCGAGCCGTTGCTCGCGACCCCGGTGACCACTTTCGAGCTGTTAAGTGCGAAGGTCCTTGGAGCCGCGCTGCCTGGAGTTGCACTGATGGTGGCGTGCTTCACCATTTACGTTGGCGCCGTGGCGATGTTTGCCGAGCGCGGCGTGTGGCTGATGATGCTGACCCCGCGATCGCTGGCACTCGTCTTCGTCATGGGACCATTGGCGGCGTTGCTGGGGCTCCAGCTGGCGGTCTGCGCATCCTCTCGCGTCAACGACCCGCGCAGCGCTCAGCAGCTCGGTGCCCTCATCATCGTGCTGCCGATCGCGGCGCTGCAGATCGCGCAGTTCATCGGCGGCGTGGTGTTGACCCCGGGGATGATCCTGGCGATTGCGCTGCTGCTCTGCGCGGGCAATGCCGTGCTGATGTCGATTGCCATCCGGCTGTTCCATCGGGAGTCGATTCTGACGCGCTGGAAATAGGATGCAGATGCCACCGCAGACCGATACGCTCGCTGAGTTCGCACGTCTCACGCGTGTGTTGCTCAAGCATCCGCGCGAAGCATTTGGGAGCGACGAGCGGATCGCTGGTGAATGGAAGCCGCTGAACTTCGGCGCGCCGCCCTCGTTCACGCGAGCAATCGAGGAATACGACGCGTTGGTGGAAATCCTGAGGAGCGCCGGCGTGCAGATCGACTGCCTGCCGGCGGCCGAGCAGACCAATCTCGATTCCCTTTACGTTCGCGATGGGTCGATCGTCTGCTCACGCGGGGTGATCCTGTGCCGCATGGGCAAACGCCTTCGCGCCGCCGAACCGGCTGCGCAGAGAGCCGCTTACCGAAGCCTCGGCATTCCTGTCATCGGTGAAATCACCGAGCCGGCATGCCTCGAAGGCGGAGATGTCGTCTGGCTCGACGACCGCACGATCGCCGTCGGACACGGCTATCGCACCGACGAGGAAGGGATCCTGCAGCTGCGGGGGCTGCTCGGCGACGCCATTGACGAACTGATTGTCGTGTCCCTTCCGCACTGGCATGGACCCGGCGAAGTCCTGCACCTCATGTCGCTCATCAGCCCGGTCGACCGTGACCTGGCGGTCGTGTACTCGCCGCTGCTGCCAGTTGCCTTCCGGCAGCGTCTCGTCGCGCACGGCTGCCACTTGATTGAAGTCCCGCACGACGAATTCGAGACGATGGGCACCAACGTCCTCGCGCTCGGTCCGCGCGACTGCGTGGTGCTCGCGGGAAATCCGCGAACGCGCCAGGCGCTCGAGCGAGCCGGGGCACGCGTTCGCGAGTACGTGGGCGAGGAAATCAGCGTGAAAGGCGGCGGCGGTCCAACATGCCTTACTCGGCCGCTGGCTCGAGCTCCGGCACCACCGGGCTGACGGGTTCGCTATGCGGAGCCAGCGTGTCGACGCGCGGCAGCCATAACGCCAGTACGCCGATCGCCGGCAGGTACGAGCACAGTTGGTAGACATAGAAAATGCTGCTGCGGTCGGCGAGCTCGCCGAGCGCCGCGGCGCCGATGCCGCTGATGCCGAACGCCACGCCGAAGAACAGCCCCGCAATCATCCCCACCCGCCCCGGCATCAGCTCCTGCGCGTAGACCACGATGACCGAAAAGGCCGACGCGAGCACGACACCGATGATCACGGTCAGAATGCGTGTCCAGAACAGGTTGGCGTACGGCAGCGCGAGCGTGAACGGAAGCACGCCCAGAATCGAGACCAGGATCACCTGACGGCGACCGATGCGATCACCAACCGGCCCGCCGATGATCGTTCCAGCGGCAACGGCTCCGAGGAAGACGAACAAATGGATCTGCGCGCTCTGCACCGACAGCCCGAAGCGGCTGATCAAGTAAAACGTGTAGTAGCTGCCAAGACTCGCCAGATACACGAACTTCGAGAACAGGAGCAACAGCAGGATGCCGATCGCCATCGCGATCTGACGTGAAGAGACGGCATCATGCCGCGCCGACGCTGCGCGACGCGCGGCATGCATCGCGCCGCTTCCTTTGTACCAACTTCCCACGCGCACCAGCAGTGCCATCGCCGCCAGCGCCGCCAGTGAGAACCACACGATGCTTCCCTGACCTTGGCGCAGCACGATGAACGCTGCGAGCAGCGGACCAAGCGCGGAGCCGAAGTTGCCGCCGACCTGGAAGAACGATTGCGCGAACCCGTGTCGGCCGCCTGATGCTGCGCGCGCCATCCGCGACGACTCGGGATGAAACACCGACGAGCCGAGACCCACGAGCGACGTCGCCGTGAGCACCATCCCGAAGCTGCCAGCCCTGGAGAGAAGAATCATTCCCAACAGCGTAAAGCCCATTCCCATCGCCAGCGCGTACGGCTTCGGATGGCGATCCGAGTAGAAACCGATGACCGGCTGCAGCAACGCACCCGTGAGCTGCAGCACGAATGTGATGAGCCCAATCTGCGCGAAGTCGAGCTGAAAGTTCTGTTTCAGGATCGGGTAGATAGCCGGAATCAGCGACTGCATCATGTCGTTGAGCAGATGGCAGAAGCTGAGGGCCGCGAGGATCTCGAACGCAGGATTCACTTGGTTGGTGGTTAGTGGCTCGTGAGGTCGTGGTGGCTGGTTCCTACGATATCAAACCGCCGCACGAAGCAGAATTGCGCAACACACCGCAACGGACTCCCACCACCAACCACAATCCACCAACGACTAACCATTAAAATCCCAGAGATGGTTATTCGATCGGTAGCGGTTCTGGGTGCCGGCACGATGGGCTCACAAATCGCCGCGCATTTTGCGAACGCCGGCGTGCCGGCACTGCTCCTGGACATCACTGCCGATGCCGCGCGCGACGGGCTGAAACGCGCTCGTGCGCTGAAGCCGGATCCGTTTTTCACTCCCGATACATGGAAACTCGTCTCGACCGGCAGCTTCGATGAGCTCGCACGCATAAAGGACAGCGATTGGATTGTCGAAGCCATCGTCGAGCAGCTCGAGATCAAACGGACGCTGCTCGAGAAGGTTGACGCTGGGCGTCGTCCTGGCTCGATCGTCAGCTCCAACACATCAGGCATTCCCATCAGCGTGCTGGCAGAAGGACGCAGCGCTGATTTCCGACGTCACTGGCTGGGCACACATTTCTTCAACCCGCCGCGATATCTGCACCTTCTCGAGGTGATTCCGACCGTCGAGACCGCCGGCGAAGTGGTCGACGCGGTGGCGTCGTTCGCCGATCACCATCTCGGCAAGGGTGTCATCCTCGCCAAGGATTCACCGAATTTCATCGGCAATCACCTCGCGCTCTACGGCGTGGTGCAGATCCTCAAACAGGTCGAGTCCGGTGCGTTCACCATCGAGGAGGTCGACGCGATTACCGGCCCTCCGCTCGGCCGGCCGAAAAGCGCCACGTTCAGGACGCTCGACCTGGCCGGCATCGACATCCTCGCGCACGTCGTGCACAACCTGTACGAGCGCCTTCCCAACCAAGCCGCGCGCAGCGAGTTCGTGCTTCCCCCGTTCGTCGAAAGAATGGTCGAACGGAAGATGGTCGGCGAGAAGGTCGGCCAGGGCTTCTACAAACGCGTGAAATCAACAACGGGCGAATCCGAGATTTTGACGCTCGACCCGGCGACACTCGAGTACCGCCCCCGCAAGTCGCCACGCCTTCCGTCGCTGGAAGCCGCCGCGGCGATCGCCGACCTACGCGAGCGTGTTCGAACGTTGTACCAGGGCAAGGACCGGGTCGGCGAATTCCTTCGGCAGACGTTGGGGCCGACGCTCGAGTACACGGCGAAGGTCACCCCGCAGGTTGCGCATTCGCCTGACGACGTCGATCGAGTGATGCGATGGGGATTTGGATGGGAGCTCGGTCCATTCGAGCTGCGTGAGGCGATTCGAGGACCCGACTTGGCGGAGGCGGAAAGGCCCGCGCCGCGTACGGTGCCGCCAGCCGCGCCGGACCTCCAGCTTCTCAAGTCGTCGAAGGATCGCAATCGCGTCGTCAAGAAGAACGCGGGCGCGAGTCTCGTGGATCTTGGCGACGGCGTGCTGTGCGTGGAATTCCATTCGAAGATGAACGCCATCGGTGGCGACACGATTCAGATGCTCCACGCCGGGCTCAAAGAGGCATCGGCCAACTACGCCGCGCTGGTCGTCGGCAACGAAGGCGAGCACTTCTCAGCAGGCGCGAACATCATGCTGTTGCTGCTGGAAGCGCAGGAGGAGAACTGGGACGAGGTCGATCTGATGGTTCGCGCCTTCCAAGGCGCGACGATGGCGCTGCGGCACGCGGACGTGCCGGTCATTGTTGCCCCGGCCAGTCTCGCCATCGGCGGTGGCTGCGAAATCGTGCTGCACGCGGATCGTGTGCAGGCCGCGGCCGAAGGCTATATCGGGCTTGTGGAAGTGGGGGTCGGGTTGATACCGGCCGGCGGCGGCACCAAGGAGATGGTGGCTCGCGCCGCCGAACAGATGCCACCAGGCTCGACCGATTTCCTGCCGCCGATCCAGCGTGCGTTCGAAGCGATCGGATTCGCGAAGGTCTCGACGAGCGCCGCCGACGCCCAGCGGATGGGCTACTTGCGTTCGGTCGACGCCGTGACGATGAATCGTGAGCGATTGATCGCGGACGCGAAAGCGAGGGCCCTGCAGCGCGTCGCCGAGGGCTATCAACCACCGGCGCCGCGCATGGCAATTCCCGTCGGCGGCGACGCCGTGCTCGCGCCGCTGAAACTCGGCATCCATCTCGCCTGGCGTGCCGGGCGCATCAGCGATTACGACGCGCTCATCGGCCGGAAGCTCGCGACGATCATGGCGGGGGGATCGCTGCCCCACCCCTCAACAGTCAGCGAACAGCATCTACTGGATCTGGAACGCGAGGCGTTTCTGAGCCTCGTTGCCGAGCGGAAGACGCAGGAACGCATCCAGCACACGCTGAAGACCGGGAAGCCGTTGAGAAATTGATGAACATCATCGACCGTGGCTCCGGAGAACCGATCGTCGTCATCCCCGGCGTTCAGGGTCGATGGGAGTGGATGCAGCCCGGCATCGATGCGCTCGCCACCCGCACGCGCGCTATCACGTTCTCTCTTGCTGACGAACCCTCGTCTGGGGCGGATTTCGATGACGCCGCCGGCTTCTGGAGCTATGTCGACCAGGTCCGAAATGCGCTCGACCAGTCGGGGCTCGACAAAGCCGCGATTTGCGGCGTGTCCTACGGGGGACTCATTGCCGCAGCGTTTGCGGCCCGCTTTCCTGGCCGCGTCACGTCGCTGATTCTGGCGTCCGCGTTGCCGCCCTCATGGCGCCCTGACGCACGGGTTTTGTTCTTCCTCCGGTCGCCGTGGCTCCTGTCGCCGCTGTTCTGTCTCGCCTCGGTGCGCCTGTACCGTGAATTTGCCACGGCAGGGGACACTTGGTGGAGTGGTGTGAGGTCATCATGCGGCGCCGGTATCAACGTCCTCCAGCACATGTTTCACCCTGGCCGTATGGCGCGGCGTGTGCATCTGCTCAGCTCGGTTTTTGGTTCCGGACGCATCGATGCGGAGCTGGCGCACGTCAAAGTACCTACGATGATCCTCACGGGTGAAGAATCGCTGGAGCGGGTCGTTTCGCCGCATATGACGCGCGAATATCTCGCGATCTGGCCACACGCACGAGTGGAAACGCTCGCCCGCACCGGTCACCTCGGCCTGATCACGCGGCCTGAGGAGTTCGCGGCGCTCGTCTCCGGCTTCGTGTCTGCCCACGCGGCGAGAAAAAGTGCCTGAAACTGTTCGCGAGATCCCCGGGCCTTCGGGGCCTCTCGAGGTGCTGATCGAGCACCCTGCCGGCGACCCTCGCGCGGCGGTGGTTTTCGCGCACCCGCTGCCGACGCACGGCGGAACGATGCACACGAAGGCCGTCTTCCAGGGGGCGAAGGCGCTTGCTCGCATCGGCTGTGCGGTGCTGCGGTTCAATTTCCGAGGGGTCGGGCGCAGCGCGGGCGCATGGGACGAAGGGCGAGGCGAATGCGACGACTTCCGCGCGGCCGTCGATTTCATGGCGGCCCAATATCCCAACGTCGAGCTCTGGGCTGCGGGGTTTTCTTTCGGCGCGTACGTTGCGCTGACCGCCGGCGCACACGATGATCGAATTTGCACGTTGATCGGCATCGCGCCGCCGGTCAACCGATATGACTTCACGATTGTGAAACGATCGACGAAGCCGAAGTTCATTATTCATGGTGAGGCCGACGAGCTGATTCCGCTGAAGCAGGTGCGCGAGTTTTACGCGCAGCTCGCCGACCCGAAGGAGCTGGTAGAGATCGATCGCGCCAATCACCTGTTCGACGGGCAGGTCGGCGAGGTGGCGGATGCGCTCGAGGATTTGCTGGCGGATTTCTCATGCAGGACGCAGTAATCGTTTCAGCCACTCGAACCGCCGTCGGCCGTGCGCCCAACGGAGCGCTCAAGACGGTGAGACCAGACGAGATGGCCGCCGCGGTCATCTCAGAGACGCTGCGTCGCGCGCCTGGCGTCGAGCCATCAGATGTCGAGGACGTCATCCTCGGCTGCGCGATGCCGGAGGCGGAACAGGGGCTCAATGTCGCCCGCATCGCGAGCCTGCGCGCCGGCGTACCGGTGAGCGCGTCCGCGGTCACGATCAACCGCTTCTGCTCGTCTGGCCTTCAGGCGATCGCGTATGCGGGCGAGCGGATCATGTGCGGCTTCGCCAGCACGGTCGTTGCCGGCGGCACCGAGTCGATGAGCATGGTGCCGATGGGAGGCAACAAGGTCTCACCGAATCCGGCGCTGGTCGACAGCTACCCGGACGTGTATCTGAGCACGGGGCTCGTCGCCGAGAATCACGCGCGCGAAAACAGCATCACACGCGATGAACAGGACGCCTTCGCCCTCCGCAGCCATCAACGAGCGATAGCGGCGATCGATAGCGGCCGGTTTGCGGAGGAGATCACACCGCTCACCTACCGCGTCGTGGCGCCTGGAAACGGGAACGGCAAGCCAGCCTCACGCGAGGTCACCTTCACTGTCGACGAAGGTCCCAGGCGCGACACCTCCGCGCAGGCGCTCGCCGCGCTGCGCCCGGCATTTCACGCGTCAGGTACCGTCACCGCGGGCAACTCTTCGCAGACGAGCGACGGCGCGGCAGCGGTGCTCGTCACCTCCGCGGCATTCGCGAAAGAACGAGGTCTGAAGCCGCTGGCGCGGTTTGTCGCCTACGCGACCGCGGGTGTCGAACCGGAGCGGTTCGGCATCGGTCCGGTTCCCGCCATTCGCAAAGTGCTGAAGATTACCGGCCTTTCGCTTGACCAGATCGATCTGTTCGAGCTGAACGAGGCGTTCGCCGCACAGGTGCTCGCGTGCCTCCGCGAACTGCCGATCGACCCGGAACGTCTCAATGTCCATGGAGGAGCGATCGCGCTCGGACATCCGCTCGGCTGCACGGGCGCCAAGCTGACGGCCTCGCTGCTCCATGAAATGCGCCGGCGTCAGGCGCGTTATGGGATGGTGACGATGTGCGTCGGGGGCGGCATGGGGGCCGCCGGAATCTTCGAGAGGATTTGACATGGCTGTCGCAGCGAACGTTCGAAAGGGCGGCTCCTGGCTTCTGGAGGACACGGACCCGGCGTCCGTTTTCACCCCAGAAAAGCTTTCTGAAGAGCACCGGCTCATGGCGCAGACGGTGGAGGAGTTTGTCGCCACTGAGGTCATGCCGAAGATCGATCAGCTCGAAACGAAAGACTGGAACCTTGCGCGCAATCTCATGCATCGCGCCGGCGAGCTGGGGCTACTGGGCATCAGCGTTCCGGAGCAGTACGGCGGCCTCGACCTGGACAAGGTGTCGGCTCTCGTCGTTTCCGAGCGCATCGCACGCTCGGCGTCCATGGCCGCGGCCTATGGCGCACAGGCGAACCTCACGATCGTCCCAATCGTCCTGTTCGGCACCGATGCGCAGAAAGCCAAATACCTTCCCGGGCTCGTCTCGGGCGAGCAGATTGGGGCCTACGCGCTGAGCGAGTCAGGTTCAGGCTCGGACGCGTTGGCGGCGCGGACGCGGGCGACCCGACAGGCTGACGGCAGCTGGATCCTGAACGGCGAAAAGATGTGGATCACGAACGGCGGCTTCGCCGACGTGTTCATCATCTTTGCGCAGGCCGACGGCGATCCTTCGACAAGCTCAGGGTCGGCCCGAGCGCAGTCGAGGGCCGACCAGTTCACCGCCTTCATCGTCGAACGTGCGTTCGGCGTGAAATCGGGCAACGAAGAACACAAGATGGGGCTGCACGGATCGTCCACCACGCCGATCCTGCTGCAGGACGTCAAAGTGCCGGCAGGCAATCTACTCGGCGAGATCGGCAAGGGGCACAAGGTTGCGCTCAACACCTTGAACTTTGGCCGTTTCAAGTTGGGCGCAATGTGCAGCGGGGGATGCCGCGCGGCCATTGGCGAGGCGGCGAAATACGCGAAGCAGCGGAAACAGTTCGGTCACCCCATCGCCGATTTCGGCGCGATCAAGTACAAGCTCGGTGAGATGACGGCGCGGACCTACGCGCTCGAAAGCCTCATGTATCGAACCGCGGGCCTCATCGACGTTACCGTCGCCGAAGGTGGCGGCCACGGTGGGGCGGACATCGCGGCGGCACTCGAGGAATTCGCCGTCGAGGCGTCGATTGCGAAGGTGATGGGGAGCGAAGCGCTCGACTACGTGCTCGACGAGAACGTCCAGATTCACGGCGGCAACGGCTTCGTGAAGGACTATCCAGCGGAGCGCACCTATCGGGACGCGCGAGTAAACCGGATCTTCGAGGGGACCAACGAAATCAACCGGATGCTGATTCCGGGAATGCTGATCCGCCGCGCGCTGAAAGGCGAAATCGGCCTGATTCCGGCTGCCAAGCGATTGCAGGACGAACTGTTGTCGCCAACGGGAGCCTCGCTGTCGATCGACGATGGGCTTGATGCGGATCTGCGCACCGTCGGTTCGTTCAAGAAGGTCGCGCTGATGGTGCTTGGCACTGCGATGCAGACCTACGGGCCGAAGCTATCGGATGAACAAGAAGTGCTGTGCGCCGCCGCTGACATTCTGATCGAGACCTACGCGGCGGAAAGTGCGGTGCTCCGCGCGCGCGACGCGGTCACCAGCGGGCGTGGCGATGCCGCTCTGCACGAGGCAGCGGCGCGGACCTTTGTCAACGACGCAACGCAACGTGTTCAGGCATCGGCGGCCAATGCGCTTGCGGCGATGGCCGAAGGCGATACCCTCAGGACCCTGCTCGCCGCGCTCAGACGCGTGTTGAAGGCAACCCCCGTGAACACGGTTGCCCTGCGGCGAACGCTCGCCGACGCAACGGTCGCGCGCGGCAGTTATAGTGTTGGTTAGTGTTGTTTTCCGAATTTGGGGGGTCTAAGAAGACCGGCCCTACGTTTGCGCTTGCGGCAGTCGTCGCGGCGATGGTCTGCGCCTGCACGTCGGGGCCTCCCCCGCCTGACGAGGATACGGGCAGCTACATCAAGGAGGTCCAGGACGCGCGTACGGAGAAGGATCGTGTCTACGGCGCCGATCCTCAGACAATTCCCGCCGATAAGCGCGCGATCTTCCTTCCGCTGAAGTACTACTCCGTCGATCCCGCCCTCAAAGTGCCCGCCGCGCTCAGATTGTCGAAAGACCGGCCGGTCTTCGACATGCCAACATCGACCGGGACCAATCGCAAAATGCAGCGCGTCGGGGTGCTCGAGTTCACCCTCCAGGGAACGCAGATGTCGCTCGCCGCGTTCGTCGAGGACGGGACCCAGCAGATCACGTCGCTGTTCGTGCCATTCGCCGATGTCACAACGGGAACGGAGACCTACTCCGCGGGCCGATACCTCGATCTGAAGCCGACGGCGACCGGGTTTTACGTGATCGACTTCAATCGCGCGTACAACCCCACGTGCGCGTACAACCCGACGTGGGAATGCCCGTTCCCGCCGGCGGAAAACCGGCTCAAAGTGGCTATCCGTGCCGGCGAGAAGGCTCCGCCCGAAGCGTCAGCCACAAAAGCCTCCGGCGCGTGACCTCCGCCCTCCAGGCGATCGTCTTCGACTTCGACGGCGTCATCGCCGACAGCGAGCCGCTTCACCTGAAGGCGTTCCAGCGCGTGCTTGCCGAAGACGGCATGACGCTTGGCGAGGACGAATATTTCAACCGGTACCTCGGTTACGACGATGTCGGTGTGTTCGAGGCGATCGCACGCGATCGAGCGCTGCCATGGACAGCCCGTCACGTCACCGAGCTCGTCGCGCGCAAAGGGATGAAGCTGCAGGCGCTCATCTCTGGCGGCGAGGTTCTGTTTCCGGGCGCTCCAGCGTTCATTCGCGCGGCCGCTGCGGAGGTTCCGGTCGCAATTGCGTCCGGAGCGCTTCGTCACGAGATCCTGCAGATCCTCGAGTCCGTGGCGCTCCATGAGCTGTTCGCCGCGATCGTCGCGTCTGGCGATACTCCCGCCAGCAAACCGTCGCCGGCGCCTTACCTGCTGGCCTTCGAGCGGCTGCAAGAGCGTGCAGCGAAGAAACTTGACCCGCATCGATGTGTCGCAATCGAGGACTCGTCGTGGGGACTCGAATCCGCGCGGCAAGCCGGGTTACGCTGTGTGGGAGTGACGACAAGCTACACGTCGGTCGAGCTGCCTGGCGCCGAACTGGTCGTTGAAGGTCTTCATGCGTTGACGCTGCCAATGCTCGATGCGCTCGTGCGGGATGGGCAGTCATGATGATGCGCAGCGCGAACACGGGCGGTGATGTGCGGCACGGACCCTGTCAGGTCCCCCATTGACATGCGCAAGGACCTGGTTGACGCACTGACCGCCGCATCCAATGCACCCGGGACCGCGCTGGCGAACGCGGCGCTGGTCATCGCGAGCATCGAGTATCCGCGGCTCGACCCTGAGCCGTATATCTCGCAGCTCGATGGCATGGGCGCCGCCGCCGCCGATTTCATCCGTAACCGTACGCTCGAGACAGGCGATACATCAACGCTCGCCTGCGTTCGCGCCTTGAACACGTATTTGTTCCAGGAGCAGCGGTTTTCGGGCAGCGAGAAATACGAGGATCCGCGCAACAGCTGCCTCAACGAGGTTCTCGATCACCGGACGGGGATTCCGATCACGCTTTCACTTGTGTACATGGAGATCGCGCGGCGGGCCGGCCTGCACATCGACGGCATCAACTTCCCCGGTCATTTTCTGGTGCGGTGTCCCGACGTCGGCAAACGCGCGACGAGCGGCCTGCTGATCGATCCATTTCACGCCGGCGCGCTGCTGTCGGAACACGATTGCCGCGTGCTGCTGCAGAAGCATGTCCGCAGCGAAATCGCGTTCAGCAAATCGCTGCTGGCGCCCGCGACGCGCAAGGAGATCATCGTCCGGATGCTGCTGAACCTGAAGCGCATCTACGTCCACATGCGCTCGTTCCCGCAGGCGCGCACCGTCACCGAGCTGCTGGTCGCCCTGACACCCTCAGCGCTCAGTGAGCTGCGGGATCGCGGTCTGCTGGCGTACCACCTCAACGACGTCACAGGGGCGCTTCGCGATCTACAGACCTACTTGAAGCTCTCGAGCATGAGCGAGATGGACAAGGAGGCGCGCGAGGAGCACGACCAGATCTGGGAGCACGTCAAGACGCTCCGCCGCCGGGTCGCCGCGCTTAATTAGCTCCAATCGAAAATCGCAAATCGCTACAGCCGGTTCACGAGGCAGAACTGCATGAAGTCGGTGTTGATGGGCGTCTCTCCCTGCGCGGAGATGTGCGTCGCCATCTGTCCCCGATGATGGGCACCGTGATGACTCAGATGAACCAGAATGTCCGAGATTGGTGAGCGGTACTTCTCGCCCGTGAAACGCACGTAGCCCACGACACGGCTCAGATCACTGCGCAGCAGCGAGTCGTAAACGTCGCGGTGCTGCGCGAGCCGTTCGCGCATCTGATCAAAGGTGAGCAGGCTCCAGACACGTGGATCCACGACACCGGCCGCGATGCGGGCGAACCACGCGTCTTCGCCGAGCAGAATGTGGCTCATTCGCTTGACCAAGAAATCGTCGGTAGGACGCGCCTTCTCGATGAACTCGATCCACGCGGCGTTCGCCCAGCACGAGTATGCTGTCAATCGCGTGATGTAATGGGTTGGCTCGCTCTGCTCGCCGCCGCTCTCTTCTACCATCCGTGGCTCTCCGTTACGCTGATCGGCGCAGTGATTACGCTCATCGGCGTAATCATGAATGCGGCTCGCCGGACCTGAAGGTCCGGCGCTACGTATTGGACCGAGGGATCGACGTAAGATATCAGGCTGAACCCGCACGAAAAGGAACGGTTATGAACACGCGACTGCTTGTGCTCGCCAACACCGCTGCCGCGCTGCTCGTCGGAGCTGCGGCCGCATCCGCGCAGACTGCGTCCGGCACGATTCGCCTCTTCGAGGAGCGCTGCGCCACGTGTCACCGTAATCCTGGTGTGGCACGAGCGACAGGCGCCGAACAGGCTCCGGACATCGACGCGCTGCGAAAGCTGTCGCCGGACACGGTGTATGCCGCAATGACGATGAACCCGACACCGGCGCATGCGCAGGCGCAGGCGGACCTGATGGACATCGTGAAGCGCGGGTTCGCGGAGTTCGTGGGTGGGCGCAAGCTGGGAAGCGCGCCGGCGGGCGATCCGAAGGGGATGGCGAATCAGTGTGGCGCCAACGCGAAGTTCGTCAATCCGTCCAGCACGCCGTCGTGGAACGGTTGGAGCGCGGATGCGACGAACGCGCGATTCCAGTCGGCGAAGGCTGCAGGTATCAGCGCCGCACAGGTCCCGAATCTCAAACTGAAATGGGCATTCGGGCTGCCGAACGCCGCCTCGATGTACAGCCAGCCGACCATTGCCGGTGGCCGCGTCTTTTTCGGCGCCGATACGGGTTACGTCTACTCGCTGGATGCGAAGAGTGGATGCCTCGCCTGGGGCTTCCAGGCCGCGGCCGGCATTCGCAACGCCGTCAGCATCGGCCCGGTGAAAGGACATGGGTCATCGGCGTTCGCGGCATACCTCGGCGATCTTCGCGGCAACGTATACGCGCTCGACGCGGCGACAGGCAAGCCGCTCTGGATCGTGAGCGTCGATCCGCATCCGCTCGCGGCGGTCACCGGTTCGCCGATCCTCTTCAAGGGACGCCTCTACGTGCCGCTCGCGTCACGCGAAGAAGCGGCAGGCGGCGGCCCCGACTATCCCTGCTGCACCTTCCGCGGCAGCATCGTCGCGCTCGATGCCGATACAGGCAAACAGATCTGGAAGACGCACATCATCCCCGAAGAGCCGAAGCCGACGAAGAAGAACTCCCGGGGCGTGCAGCTCTATGCGCCGTCGGGCGGGGGCATCTGGGCTACGCCGACGATCGATGAGGCGCGCGGCGTGATGTACATCGGCACCGGTGATGCGTACAGCAGGCCAGTGAACTCGATGAACACCGACGCCATCATGGCGCTCGATCTCGCGACGGGCAAACCGCGGTGGGCCGTGCAGCACACGCCAGACGATGCGTGGCTGGTCGGCTGCGAAACGAACAATCCATCGGAGAACTGCCCCAGCAACATTGGCCCGGATTACGACTTCGGCATGTCCCCGATGATGCGGGGGCTGAACGACGGCCGGACGATCGTCGTCACCGGCCAGAAGAGCGGCGAGGTGTTCGGCCAGGATGTGCGCGACGGCAAGGTGATCTGGAAGGCGACGCTGGTCGACCGTCTTGCACGTGGCGAGATTACCTTTGGTGGCGCCGCCGACGACCGAAACGCGTACTTCGGGACGCGAAGCGGCGTCATCTGGGCGCTCGACCTGAAGAGCGGCGAAAAGAAATGGTCGACACCAGTCGCGCCGACGCCGCAGCGACAGTCGGGGCAGACCGCTGCGCTCACCGTGATTCCAGGCGTCGTGTTCTCCGGCGGTCAGGATGGGGTGCTACGAGCGCTCTCTACGACTGACGGCAAGCAGCTGTGGGAATTCGACACCGTGCGTGACTTCATGACGATCAACAGCATTGCGGCAAGAGGCGGTGCGATGGGCGCTCCCGGGCCGACGATCGCCGGCGGAATGCTGTTCCTCGGATCGGGCTACACCGGCCTCGGCAACGGGCGCGGCGGCAACGTGCTGCTGGCGTTCGAACCGGCGGAGACGCACTCTACGAAGTAAGGTTGGCGACCTCGTCGTAGAGAAATGCCGACGCGATGATGCCGTTGTGAAAGTTCGACAGGTCGAGTTTTTCGTTGGGCGCGTGAGCGTTCTCGTCCGGTAGACCAACGCCGAAGAGAACGCTCGGCAGCCCGAGCTCCTCCTGAAACGTCGACACCACTGGAATCGAGCCACCTTCCCGGTTGAATACCGGCGCCTTCCCAAAGCCTTTCTCGATGGCGCGCCCCGCGGCGCGGACGTACTTGTTGTCGAACTCCGTCATCCACGGCTTGCCGCCGTGCATGCGCGTCACTTTCAGTTCCACGGTCTTCGGGGTGATCTTGTTGATGTAGGCCTCGAACAGTTCGGCGATCTTGTTCGGGTCCTGGTCAGGCACCAGCCGCATGCTGACCTTCGCCATTGCAACCGCGGGGAGCACCGTTTTCGCGCCTTCGCCGGTGAAGCCTGACAGCAGCCCATTGATCTCGAACGTGGGCCGCGCCCAGATGCGTTCGAGCGTCGAATAGCCGCTCTCGCCGTGCAGTTTTGGCGCACCGAGGTCCTTGCGGTACTTCGTCTCGTTGAACGGCAGCTTCTTCCATTCCGCGCGCTCTGCCTCACTGAGCGGCCGGACGTCGTCGTAGAACCCCGGAATCTTGACGCGTCCACCACGGTCTTTCATCTGCGCCAGCATGCCGGCGAGGACGAATGCCGGGTTGGCGACCGATCCGCCGAAGGAGCCGGAATGGAGATCCGATTTGGTCCCGCGCAGGTCGATTTGAAAATAGGTGAGGCCCCGCAGGCCGTAGCAGATCGACGGAATACCGCGGTCGAACATCGGCGAATCGGAAATGACGACGACGTCCGCAGCGAGATCGCTTTTGTGGGACCGAACGAAGTTATCGAGGTGAACGCTGCCGACTTCTTCCTCGCCTTCGATGAAGAACCTGATGTTCAGGGGCAGGCCGCCGGCCTTCTTCATGTGCGCTTCGACCGCCTTGATGTGCATGAAGACCTGCCCCTTGTCGTCCGCCGCGCCGCGCGCATAAATTTCTCCGTCGCGAACGCTGGCTTCAAACGGCGGCGTCGTCCACAGGTTGAGCGGGTCGACAGGCTGTACGTCGTAATGTCCGTAAAACAGAATCGTCGGCTTGCCGGGCGCATTCAGCCAGTCGCCGTACACGACGGGGTGGCCTGGCGTGTCGATGAGACTTACGTTCTGTATCCCAGCGCCGGTCAACGAGTCAGCGGTCCATTGCGCGGCGCGCCGAACGTCGGGCGCATGCTCCGGAAGCGCGCTGATGCTCGGAATCGCAAGGTACTGTTTCAGTTCGTCAACGTAACGATCCCGGTTGACGTTGATGAAGTCGACGACGTCGTTCATGACGGAGATTTAATCACGGAGACGCCACCGCTCACCATCGTGAAAGGCTCTCCCTTCGTGCTCGAGTTTCACGAGATGTGCAAGTACGCTCTCGCGCGCGACAGGCACCAGCGCCGCCTCGAGCGCCGGGTAGATGTGCGCAACCATCTCGTCCGGATTCGTGAAACCGCTTCGCAGCGCTGCCAGCACCTGCCGTTCACGCAGCGCTCGATGCTCGATGTACTGACGAAGCAGCTCGGCCGGACGATCGATCACGGCACCGTGGGCAGGAAGCATCGCCTGCGGGTCGAGCCGAAGGATTCGCTCGAGCGACGCGAGGTACGCGGCGACGTCGCCGCCGTGGCTCGACGGAATCACCACCGTCGAACCCTTCCACGCGAGGTCACCGCAGAACAGCTGGCGACTCTCCTGATGCCAGAAGCACAGATGGTCCGGCGAGTGACCGGGCGTGTGCACTGCGGCAAGCGACGAATCGCCGGCGGCCACCATCTCGCCGTCAGTGAGCGCATGCCACTGCACACGCCACGCGACATCCTGTTCCGGCCACGCCATCTTCAGAAACCGGACATGCGGCATCCGCTCCGCGATCGCCGTTGCTCCCGATGCGTGATCGATGTGACTGTGCGTGACCAGCACCTGCGCCAACCGCGCGCCGCCGAGTGCACGCTCGAGCGCATCCAAATGCGCCGGTTCGCCGGCACCTGCGTCGATCAGCGTCGGCACGTGGCCGGGAATGAGCCACGTCGTGTTGCCGTCGCCCGTCATTGGTCCGGGATTGAACGCGTGCACGGGAATGGCCTTCACGACCCGGCGGCGATCCGTCTGCGTCCGACCAGAAGCGACAGGACGACGTAGTAAACGGGAAACAGCAGCGATCCCCACAGCAACATCGGCGACACCGCCGGCAACTGCCACACCATCACGAGCAGCATCGCGCCCCAGACGAGGCCGAGGATGATCGTCAACACGCGCCAGTACGGCGTGCGGCTTGGATAGAGATATCGAATCGGTATGAACACGAAGACGGCGAGAACCAGCAGAATGCTTGCGTTCACGATCTGCGACGCGTGCATCACGAACAGGTAGAACACGACGATGTTCCAGTACGACGGAAACCCGGTGAAAAAGTGGTCGCTGGTCTTGGCGTCCTCACGGTTGAAGCCGTAGCTGCTCGACAGCAGCATCGCGCTGGCGACCGGAATCGTCCATGCCGCCGGCACGAGCACCGATCGCCACACGAAGAGGGCCGGAACGAACACATAGGTAAGGTAGTCGACGATGTCGTCCAGCTTGGCGCCGTTGAACCACGGGAGACGTTGTTGGACGCGTACTGTTCTCGCCAGGACGCCATCGCTCGAGTCGACAACGATGGCGGCAGCGAGCCAGAAAAAGGCGTCGCGAAACCGGTATTCGAAAATGGCGATGGTCGCGAGCAGTGCGAGGACCGCGCTGCTGGCGGTGTAGAGATGAGCGAGCCACGGAAGTGCGACTGTCACTCGGCCAGTGTAGGGCGGGCCTTGACGGCCCGCCATTACAAACGCCTGACGACCGCCGGAAAATCGCGCCACACCGGCACGCCGCAGAAATGTGACCCCTCCGTGCAGCGTGGTGAGATCAGCCCGTTGCGAACGACGCACGGCGGACCGATGTACCGGCCAATGCGAGGATGTGCCGCCCGCACCTGCTCGATTTCGTCCATCGAGGCCAGGAAGATTTCCTCCTGCGCGTTGAAGCAGGTCCGCAGCGTCCATTTATGGAGCAGCGCGAGGAGCGATCCGGATTCGACGAATCGAAGTGTCTTCGCGTTGGGCAGCACGTAGAGGGCGAACTCGAGCGGGACACCAAGCTCCAGCAACCGGTTCTTGGCCGTCCATGCTTCACGCATCGCGCATTCGTACACCGCGCGCGCTCGCGGATTGCCGGCAATCAGCCGCGGCGTGATGTAGTCGGGTGCGGCCGTGTCGGCAAAGGTCATGAGCGGTCGCGACGCAGGCACCATGCGATGACGCTGGTCTTGTGAATCCGCTGTGTGGCTGAGACGCTTCTCGAACACGTAGGTCGCATGATGCAGTGCGCGCATCAACGGCGAGTGATACGAGACGTTGAGGACGTCGAGACGATAGCGGTTCTGTGCCGGGTTCATCACCCGCTCGATCGCCTCGTCATCGCACATCTCGTCCGGTAACAGGCCGAACACCGATCGAACCGCCTCGGCCACGATCGCTTCAGCTTCCGGCGAGGCGTCGCGCAAACGCGACCATCGACCGTTCAGCCGTGAATCAAATGCCGCCGCGTACGCGTCGCCGTCGTGGCGTGGGCTCGGGAAGCTCGCCTCCGGGAGTTCGCCGCCATCGATCGGATCGAGGCCGACTTTCTCGAAGAAGAACGGATCCGACGCCCTCACCTGGCGCACCATCTCGCCGACGACGAGGCGTGTCTCGTACGGTGCATCGCCGCTGTTCACCATCCGGTGGAGCCGGTGGAGAACGATGCCGGAGATCGTGTGGACCATCGAGGTAAACGCCGCAATCGGGATCACGTAGCGCGCCGTTTCAATGGCGCGTTTTTCGGCGTCCTTCTCGATTTGCTTCAACCGATCCGGCGAGGTCGTCGGACGGACGTACCGCAACTCCTTCAGAATCGCGAGCGCATCGTCCTTGAGGAGCGCCGACAGCTCCGCGTACCGGTCCCAGGCACGCACGATCGCCGTCTCGTACACGCTGAGCGCCTCGCCCACCAGCGGCGGCACGAACGCGCGCGGCTCCTTCAGCTTGACGTAGCGCTGACTGGACTGTTCGGAGTTGTAGAACGGATAAGAGTGGAGAAATGTCCAGACGAACTGCCGTGAAATGTTTTCGAGCCCGAACTCGAAGGTTGCGTGCTGGTAGACGGTGTGGTGTCCTGCGTCAAACGTGAGCGCGCCGATCGTGTCGCGCTGTTTGTCCGTTATCTCGTGCGGGCTGATGACGCGTGGCGAATAGCACGTACGAGCGGCGGCTATCGCTCCATCGAAGGGTTCAGCCGGCGCGTTGCGAAGAGTAACTCTGGGAGGCGCGGTCTCGAGCACGCAGCGGGGAAATTATATTTGTGATTTGTGATTTGTGATTTGCGATTTGGCGCTGACTGTGCTGCAGGGCTTATAGCCTAAGTCTCAATCGTCGGTATCTTTTGCCCAGAAGCGCGAGTATTCATCGAGAAAGGTGAGCGTGTTGAACGATTTCATCCGATCGAAGAACAGCAGGCCATCGAGATGATCGGTTTCGTGCTGGGCGATGCGAGCGGGGAAATCTTTCAGCGGAAGCTCGATGGCTCGGCCGGTACGATCGAGCGCCTTGAGGCGGATGTCCGTGTAGCGAGGAACCATGCCGCGGATATCGGGGATGCTCAGGCATCCTTCCCATCCTTCCTCGATCACCGAGCCGTTGGGAACAATCTCGGGATTGATGATGACGGCCGCTTCGCTCTTGGCGTCGGGATCCTCGTCGAGCAAGGCCACGAACATGCGAAGGCCTTCATGCACCTGCGGGGCGGCAAGGCCGACGCCGTGGTACTCGTGCATCGTGTCGATCATGTCGTCGATCAGCTTCTGAAAGGCGGCGCTCCTGATATCGGCCTTGTCGAGCGGCCGCGCGCGCTCGCGGAGGACCGGATGGCCCATGCGCGCGACTTTCAGAATCGACATGAAGCAAGATTATACGGTGTTCAACGAGGTCATCCGGTTCTGCGCGCGCTGCGGCGGCACGCTCGAAGCGCGGGTGCTGAAGACCACGGAGCCTGAACGCCTCGTCTGCGTACGCTGCAGCTTCGTTCATTACGTCGATCCGAAAATCGCCGTCGGCACAATCATCAGCGACGAAGACGGGCGGATCGTTCTGGTGAAGCGAGCGATTGAACCGGGTTATGGCAAATGGGTGTTTCCCGGCGGGTTCATCGATCGCGGCGAGACCGTCGAAGCCGCGGCGGTGCGCGAAGCGCGCGAGGAATGCGGCCTCGACATCCGCCTCGATCGCCTGATCAACATCTATTCGTATCCAGGTGTTGCGGTCATCATCATCGCCTATGCGGCAACCGTGGTCGGCGGGTGCCTCGGATGCGATGACGAGGGGCTCGAGGCACAGCTGTTCGATCCGGAGCAGATTCCCTGGGACAACCTGGCATTCAGGAGCACCAGGGAGGCTCTGGAGGAATTTCTTAAGCTACCGTGATCTCTTTCGCCAGATAGACGTCCTGAATCGCGTTCAGCAGACCGACGCCTTCTTTCATCGGCCGCTGGAACGCCTTGCGGCCCGAGATCAGTCCGGCTCCGCCGGCGCGTTTGTTGATCACAGCGGTCCGCACCGCTTCCTTCAGATCGCTCTCTCCCGCTGACGCGCCGCCGGAGTTGATGAGCGGCGATCGTCCCATGTAGCAGTTCGCGAGCTGATACCGGGTCAAGTCGATTGGGTTGTCGGTCGTCAGCTGCGAGTACACGGCCTTATGCGTCTTGCCGAAGTTCAGCGCGGTGTAGCCGCCGTTGTTCTCCGGCAGCTTCTGCTTGATGATGTCCGCCTGCAGCGTCACGCCAAGGTGATTGGCCTGGCCGGTGAGATCCGCTGCAAGATGGTAGTCAACGTCCTTGGTCTTGAATGCCGCGTTCCGCAGGTAGCACCAGAGCACGGTGAACATGCCGAGCTCGTGCGCATGCTCGAACATCTCGGTCACTTCCTGAATCTGCCGTTTCGATTCTTCGGATCCGAAATAAATCGTCGCGCCGACGCCTGCGGCGCCCATGTTCCACGCCTGCTTGACGCTTCCAAACTTGATCTGATCGAACGAGTTTGGATACGAGATGAACTCGTTGTGATTCAGCTTCACGATGAACGGAACCTTGTGCGCATAGCGGCGGGCACTGGAGCCAAGCACGCCGAGCGTGGACGCAACCGCGTTGCATCCGCCTTCGACACCCAGCTTCACGATGTTCTCTGGGTCGAAGTAGGCGGGGTTCGGCGCAAACGACGCGCCGCCGGAATGTTCGATCCCCTGATCGACCGGCAGAATCGAAACGTAGCCGGTTCGAGACAACCGACCGGTGTCGAACAGCCACTGTAGGTTTCCGAGCACGCGAGGCGGCCGATCGGACGAGGCGACGACGCGATCGACGAAATCGGGGCCGGGCAGATGCAGCCCGTCCCGCGGAATGGTGCGGCACTGATACGTCAACAACGACGCGTCACTGCCGAGCAGGCTCTCGATGCGACTCAGCGCTTCTCCCGTCGCAACTCCACTTACTGCAGCCACCTCGCACCTCCAACGGTCGATCCTACAACAGGGAATTGAAAGTCCTCCACGAGCGCCTCCGCCGCGGCCTTGTTGACAATCTCGTCGATGGGCAGCGCACGCTCGGCGGCTTCGACGTGTGCGAGTCGTCCGCGGGTGAGTGGATTGCGCGGCGTAAACAGCGTGCAGCAATCCTGATCCGGCACGATCGAGATCGGATAGGTACCGAGCGTCCGCGCCTCGGCGATGATCTCTTGCTTGTCCATACCGATTAACGGCCGGAACACCGGCAATGTCGCGACGCTGCCAATGACCTGGAGATTGTCCAGGGTCTGAGACGCGACCTGACCAACGACATCACCGGTGACCAATGCTTTCGCACCGCGTGCCACCGCGATCTGCTCAGCGATCCTGAGCATCAACCGGCGATACACAATCACGCGCATCGGTCCAGGCACCGCCAGCACCACCTGTTGCTGAATGTCGCCAAACGCGACGAGGTACAGCCTCGAGCGCTGCTGCCACATGGTCAGCAGTCGGACCAGTTCGCGGGCCTTCTCGATGGAGGCGCGCGAAAGGATCGGATAGCTGTGGAAGTGAACGAAGCTGGCGACACAGCCGCGCTTCATCATCCGATGCGCGGCCACGGGCGAATCGATGCCTCCCGAGAGCAGACAGGTCACCCGACCTGCTGTTCCCGTTGGGAGGCCGCCGGCGCCACGCTCTTTGCCGAAAAAGTAAAACGCTTCGTCCGTCAGCAGATCGACGTGGATGGTGAGTTCCGCATCGTCGAGATCCACCGCCCAGCCGCGCGCCTGTTTGATGCGTCCTCCGATCTCACGTTCGACCTGGGGCGACGTCATCGGAAAACGCTTGTCGGCGCGGCGAACGCTGACGCGAAAACTGCGGCACGTCCGATCGCCGAGGTCGTCGAGAATCGCCCGCGCGATCGCATCGATGTCGAGCACCGTCCGTCGCGCGAAGGAGAAGTTCGCAATCCCGAAGATGCGACCAACGCGCTCGGCTGCCGTTTCCCTGCTGCTGCCCGGTCCGAGCCGGATCTCTACGCGCCCCATCAGCGCACGAACGTCGACGAGGTCAAGGTCGGAGAGCGCGCGCCGTAGATTTCGCACAAGGCGGCCCAGGAACCACGGCCGGTTCTTCCCTTTGAGCGCGAGCTCCTGGTAATGAACGACGATGGACGTCACCACTCGATTTCCGAAACTCCGGCGCGATGATTCACGGCCCGCGCCATCACGAACAGCAGATCCGACAGCCGGTTCAGGTAGACGATTAGAATCGGATCGACGGCTCCGCTTCCGAGACCGATGACTCGACGTTCCGCGCGGCGGCACACCGTGCGCGCCAGATGCAGCGCCGCACCGGCCGCGGACCCGCCGGGAAGGATGAACCGCCGCAGCGGCGGCAGCGTGGCTTCGAGCCGATCGATCGTCAGCTCGATCCGCTCGACCGCGTCGCTGCCGATCACGACTTTTTCGACGCGCGAGGCAATGCGCGTGGACGGATCCGCGAGGCGGGCGCCGACGGCAAACAGGTCCTTCTGCAGCCACTCGATGGTCGCGCCGATTTCTTCATCGACGCCGGCGGCACGGGCGGTGCCCAGACAGGCGTTCAGTTCGTCGACCTCGCCGTAGGCATCCACCCGTGCGTCGGCTTTCGACACGCGGGTGTTGTCGAACAGCGACGTCTCGCCCGTATCCCCGGTCTTCGTGTAGATCTTCAACGCGTGAAATTATAGAGGCGGATGTCTGCCACCTCCCTGCCGTCACCCGACGCCCGTCAGCGTTTCCGGCGTGCGATTCTCGGCTGGTATCGACGCCACGGCCGAGACCTGCCGTGGCGACGCACCAGCGACCCATATCACATCCTCGTGTCGGAAGTGATGCTGCAGCAGACGCAGGTCGATCGCGTCGTGCCCAAGTATCACGAATGGCTCGACAAGTATCCGTCGCTCGAGGCGCTGGCGTCCGCGCCGGAGGACGAGGTCTCGGAAACCTGGCGGCCGCTCGGCTACAACATCAGGCCGCGACGGCTGCACGCCATCGCACGTGAATCGGTGGCCCGTTACGGCGGGCAGCTTCCCTCCGATCAGCAGACCCTGCTCTCCTTCAAAGGCATCGGCGCCTACACGGCGGGTGCGATCCGGAGCTTCGCGTTTCGCGAGCGTGCGGCCATTCTCGACACCAACGTCGCACGGGTGCTGTTTCGCGTGTTCGTGCGACGCGGCGATGCGAAGGCTCACGCGATGAAGAAGCATCTGTGGGCGATGTCGGCAGCGCTCGTGCCGCGCAAACACGTCTTCGATTTCAATCAGGCGTTGATGGACCTCGGGGCCACGGTGTGCGTCGCGCGCCGGCCGAAATGCGAGGCATGTCCAATGACGAGCTTGTGCAGCTCGTTTCCATGGCGTGAATCCAAGCGCAGGCGATAGGAAGGCTTGCCCAAAAAAGCTGCGCGGTTGAGCTTTCCTCGCGGAGAACGCGTGCTACCGTAGCTCGAAACCCCGGTAATTTGTCGCCAAACAGGGGTGGAGTGCCGATGAACCGAGTCGCGCAGAAACTCGAGAAGCCCGAGGGCTCAGCCGGCGTCGCTCGACAGACGCGTCAGCACGATCTCCGCCACGTCAGCATTCTTTTGATCGATGACGACCCGCAGGCGCAGGCGCTCATCGAGATGGCGCTGATCGACGCGCATTTCGAGCGCAAGATCGAGGTGGTCGCGACGGCCGCCGCCGGCTTGGAGCGCATCAAAGCTGATCACCACGACATTTATCTCGTCGACCAGCGCCTGCCGGATGGCACCGGGCTCGACGTCATCAGAGCGGCGAAACATCTCGGCGCCGACAAGCCTTTCATCCTGATGACGGGGTACGGAAGCGGCGCCCTCGACGAAGCGGCGCTCCGTGAAGGGGCGGCCGATTATGTCGAAAAGCATCTCGTCGGCGCTCATCTCGAGCGGTCAATCCGGTATGCGCTTCGAAACTGGCAAGCGAGCCGGCAGCTCCACGATCGGGAGGAGCAGCTGCGTCAGTCGCAGAAAATGGAGGCGATCGGCCGGCTCGCCGGCGGCGTCGCACACGACTTCAACAATCTTCTGACGGCGATCATCGGCTACACCGACATGATCGCCGAACGATCGGATCTGGATCCGGCAACGGCGCGCGAGGTGCGCGAAATCCGCCTTGCCGCGGATCGGGGCGCGGCGCTGACACGTCAACTGCTTGCCTTCAGCCGCAAGCAGCTCCTGAATCCGACCGTCCTCAACGTCAACGAAAGCGTCGCCGGCCTTCTGCATATGTTGCCGCGTCTCATCGGCGATCACATTCATACCGACGCGCGGCTCGCCGCGGGGCTCGCCTTCGTGAGAGCTGACGCGAGTCAGATCGAGCAAGTCATCGTCAATCTGGTGCTCAATGCGCGTGATGCGATGCCCACAGGCGGCTACGTGACAATCGAAACCGCCAATGTCGAGTTGACGGAGGCTCATCTCGCGGCTGAAGGGCTCGCGCTCGAACCGGGCCGGTACGTGATGTTGTCGATTACCGACACAGGGGTCGGCATGGACGAGACGACGCGCGCCCACGCCTTCGAGCCGTTCTTCACGACAAAGGCGAAGGAGAAAGGCACCGGTCTTGGCCTGGCGACCGTTTACGCCATCATCGATCAAAGCGGCGGCGGCATCGCGATGGACACGGCGCCGGACCGGGGCACGTCGATCAGGATCTATCTGCCGGTCACCGACGCGCCCGCTCCGATCGAGCGGCAGCACGCCTCACCGAGTGCGACCGAAGGAACCGAGACCCTGCTGCTCGTCGAAGACAACGATGCGATCCGTGAGATCTCCGCTCAAGCGCTGCGCCGCCGCGGCTATACCGTGTTTGAAGCGCGCAATGGAGAAGAGGCAATCGACTGGGCGTCCAAGTCCGCGGTTCAGGCCGACATGCTCGTTACCGACGTCGTCATGCCCGGAATGAGCGGGCCGAATCTCGCCGCGCGTCTGATGCAGCAAACACCTGACCTGCGTGTGCTCTACATGTCGGGCTATACCGACGACGCCACCGAGGTGCATGGGGCGTTCTGGGGCGGGGTGCCGCTGCTGCAGAAGCCGTTCACGCCATCGCAGCTCGCCGAGAGCGTGCGTATGGCGTTGGATCACGATCCGACGCAGTGACGCGCGTCATCGTCGTCGCCGCCGTCATCGAGCGGCAGGATCGATTCCTCGTCACACGGCGGCAGGACGGCGTTCATCTCGCGGGGTTCTGGGAATTTCCGGGCGGCAAGGTCGCGGATGGCGAATCGCACACCGAGGCGCTGTGCCGGGAGATCCACGAGGAGCTCGACGTCAACATCGTCGTGAGGGACCTCGTACTCGAGACGTCTCACCAGTACCCCGATCGCGCCGTGACGCTCTTCTTTTATCGTTGCGATCTCGTTGGTACGCCGCGGCCGATGATCGGACAGGAGATGGCCTGGGTGGCAGGCGACGAGTTGCCTTCCCTGAATTTTCCGCCGGCCGATGATGAATTGATTCGACGGCTGACGGATTGTAGAGGCGGGCCTTAAGGTCCGCCTCTACGAAACAACCGCGCGGGCGCGTAGGTCGCCGAGATCCACCTCGACCCCAGTTCCTGGAGTCAGGAAATCACGGTGCAAATAACCGAGGGCAATGGCGCCGAGCCGTGGTGATTTTGCGGCGCTGGTAACAAAGCCGATCTCGCGATCGCCGGCGAACACCTTCGCGTTCGGTAACGGCGAATCACCTTCGATCTGAAGCTGCACCAGCTTTCGCGCCACGCGACCGTGTCCGCGGTGAAGAACGCGGATGATGACCTCCTGTCCGACGTAGCAGCCTTTCGTCATTGAGATCGCGCGGTCTTCGATCCCCGCTTCCAGAGGAATCGTGTCGGACGTCATGTCGATGCCGAAGACCGGGTAGCGGGCTTCGATGCGTGCCGCGTCAAGCGTTGCCGGCGTCGCGCGCAGCGCTCCTTGTTCAGCGACCGCGCGGGTCACCTCATCCTGCTGTTGTGCGTCCGTGAAAATCACAAACCCTGGCACGCCTAGTTGATCGATACGCGCGAGCACCACCGGCATTCCGGCGAGGTCAACGCGAGCGTTCTGGTATTGCGCCCAGCTCTTGTAGTCCTCATGCCCGAGCATTCGAGCCGCAGCGGGGCCGTGAACCCACACGGAGCGAAGGGTGTCCAGCGCCGCGATCTGGACATCTTCGGTGAAGTGGAACTGCTCGAGACGATTGGCGATCTGGATGACGTCCGCGGCGGGGAGGTCGAGCAGCATCATGTCTCCCGACTCCAGCACGTGAAGATCGCACAGCATCCGTCCTTGCGGCGTCAGCCATGCGGCGTAACAGCCGCGCCCTGGAACGAGCGATGCAGTGTCGTTTGTCAGCAGTCCGTGAAGAAACGCGGCGCGCTCCGGACCAGCTACCGCGACCTGTCCCCGGGCAGCAATTGCTCCGATTACCGCGCTTTCGTGGAGGGCTGCGTAGTCGTCGGGGGAGGTCATCCGCGGTGCTTCGTTGAAAGCGCGCCTAACTGATACGATTTCGTAAGGTGCGCACGTTCCATTCTACTTGGACGCTTCTGCTGGTCCTGGCGCTGCCGGTATTGGCGCAGCAGGCACCCCCTGTTCCCGCCGCTGTTTCAGCAGCGGTCGGCTACACCGTCTTCGTGCGTGGAACGCCAATCGGACATCAGGACGTCACGGTCCGGTCGGATGCGCAGGGGCTGGTCATCAGCGGTCAAGGACAGATTGCCGCGCCCGTCAACGTCATCACCCGCCGTGTGGAGCTGCGATACCGGCCCAATCTCGATCCTCAATCGCTCGCCGTCGAGGCCAGGGTGGGCGATATGGACATCACGCTGAACACATCGTTCGACAACGGCTCGGCGGTTTCGAAAGGGATGCAGGGCGCGACACCGGTTGACGCGACCGACATGGTGGCGCCGCTCACGGTTCTGCTTCCCAACGTCTTCCTCGGTTCGCACGCCGTGCTCGCGCGCCGGCTGGCCGGCGAGTCCCCAGGAACCGAGTTGCGAGCCTTTGTGGGTCCCGGCCCGGGTGCGCAGATCGTGCTTCGCCTCCGCAGTGAGAAGACCGAGCAGATGCAGTTCGGCACCTCGACGTTCGACGTGCACCACTACGAGCTCACATCCGATAACCTCGGGATGCCACTCGAGTTTCATCTTTATGCCGACTACGTCGGGACGCTTCTACGGGTGACGATGCCCGCCCAGGCGGTCGATTTCGTCCGCGATGACATTGCCGGCGCGATGTCACGAACCCGCGTGACGTCGAATGCAGGCGACGAGGCGGTGGTGATTCCCGCCCCCGGCTTCAATCTCGGCGCGACCATTACGCATCCGTCCAACGCTGCCGGTCGCGTACCCGCGGTCATTCTGATCGGAGACGCTGTCTCCGACGATCGCGACGGAACGGCATTCAATGTGCCGGTCCTCGCCAACCTTGCCGGATCCGTCTCACGCGCGGGATTTCTTGCCGTGCGCTACGACAAACGCGGCTATGGCCAGAGCGGCGGCCGCCGCGAATCGGCGACGATGACCGACCTCGCCGAGGATGTTCGCGCCATCGTGAAGTGGGTCAGCGACCGGAAGGACGTAGACTCGAAACGTATTGCCGTCATTGGTCATGCCGAAGGCGCCTGGGTGGCCATGCTGGCCGCCGCGCGCGACAGACGCATTACGGCGCTTCTCTGCATCGATGCGCCGTCATCGACCGGCGCAGACCTCGCGCTCGAACAGCAGCAGCTCGTCCTGGATCGGCTGAAGGCAACGCCTACGGAGCGGGCGCAGAAAATCGACCTGCAGAAGAAAGTTCAGGCGGCCGTCCTCACCGGCAAGGGATGGGAAAGCGTGCCCCCGGAGTTGCGCAGACAGGCGGACACGCCGTGGACGCACAGTGTGCTGACGTTCGATCCGGCGCGCGTCATCGAAGACGTGCGGCAGCCGATCCTGTTCATCCACGCTGCGCTCGATCGGCTGATACCCGTCTCGCATGTCGACAGACTGGTCGATCTCGCGCGAAAGGAAAGCAAGTCGAAGTCCGTCGAGGTCGTCACCGTGCGCGGCGTCAATCATCTTCTCGTCCCGGCAATAACCGGCGAGCCCGAGGAGTATGCCTCGCTGCCGGACTTGAACGTCAGCACAGACATCACGACGGCCATCACCGACTGGCTGACCAAGACGCTGCCCGCTCCCACTTCACGACGATGAATACTCCGCGGATGGTCGCGGGCACGGTCGCCGTCCTGGTGCTCACGATGAATGCATTCGGTCAAAGTGCGCGTCCGGCCGCGAAGGGGATCACGCAGGTGGCCGGCATCCGTGTCGGTCATTTCACGCTGCCCGGCGGCCTCACCGGATGCACGGTCGTTCTTGCGGACGGCGAGGGCGCAATCGGCGGCGTCGCACAGAGAGGCGGCGCGCCCGGCACACGCGAAACCGATCTCCTCGACCCAACCAATCTTGTGGAGCGTGTCAACGCCGTAGTCCTCACGGGTGGCAGCGCATTCGGTCTCGACGTCGGCACAGGCGTCATGAAATTTCTGGAAGAGAAGAACATCGGCTACAAGACAAACGCCGGAGTCGTGCCGATCGTTCCGGCCGCAGTCATCTTCGATTTGCCGTTCATAGGCGCCTCGAAAGCACGTCCGACGGCTGACTGCGGATACAAAGCGGCAGCGGCGGCGACCAACGGCCCGGTCGCCGAGGGGAATGTCGGCGCAGGCGCCGGCGCGACGATCGGCAAAATCAACGGTGGCCGGACGGCAATGAAAGCAGGGATCGGTTCGGCGGCAATCGCGCTGCCGAATGGCCTCATCGTCGGCGCGCTTGTCGCTGTCAATGCCGTGGGTGACGTGATCGATCCATCCAGCGGCGCCGTCGTCGCCGGTACGCGCGACGCTGGCGGAAAGCTGGCGGATGCCCGCAGGGTGCTGCGCGCCGGTACTCAGACGACGACGCCGCGCCCTGGCGAAAACACGACAATCGGCGTCGTTGCGACGAACGCGAGGTTGACCAAGCCGCAGGCTGCGCGCATGGCGCTCATGGCGGACGACGGATTGGCTCGAGCGATCTTTCCCTCACACACGATCGGCGATGGCGATACCGTGTTTGCGCTGGCGACCGGAGCCTGGAATGGAACCGCGGACGTCAGCACCGTCGGTGCGCTGGCGGCTGATGTCATGTCCGAAGCGATTGTGCGTGCTGCCGTAATGGCGAAGGGCTCGGGTGGCCTGCCCGCGGCGGCGGATCTCGGGACCGTTCCTGCGCGGTTCAAATAGATCTGAACGTCCACCTCACGCTACTCATCGTCTATTCCGTTGCGCTGGTCGCAATCGGCATGTGGGTCGCGCGCTTCGTGCGCGGGAGCGCCGACTTCTTCGTCGCTGGCCGTTCACTCAGCGCCCCGCTGTTGTTCACGACTGTGCTGGCGTCGAACATCGGCGCGGGCGCAACCATCGGAGCTACCGGACGCGGCTACTTCGACGGCATCAGCGCGTGGTGGTGGAATGGATCGTCGGCGATCGGATCCATCTTCCTCGCATTTTTCATCGGTCCGCGTGTGTGGCGCGCAGCGAAGGCGAACAACCTGTTCACAACAGGTGACTTCCTGGAACTGCGGTATGGCGCGCTGGTACGCGCGCTGGTGACATGGCTGATCTGGCTGGGCACGCTGTCGATCTTCGCCGGACAGTTGATTGCCGGCGCCGCCGTCCTAACCGTTGTCGCGGGTCTGCCGCGGTGGGAGGGCACGCTTATCAGCGCGTTCGTCGTGACGACGACATTCATGGCGGGCGGGCTGCTCGGCACGGCATGGATCAATGTCGTGCAGCTCGCGGTGCTGCTGGTCGGGTTCCTGATTGCCGTCCCGACGGTGCTCGCAAACGCGGGGGGATTCAGTGGCATCGCGCAGGCGCCAGATGTCCCGGCGACATTCCTCGACTTCCTGCATTCGGGAGGTCCACTCTCGGGCTGGACGCTCCTGGTCTTCATGCCGGCGTTCGTCATCTCACCGGGTTTGATGCAGAAGGCATATGGCGCCGTCAACGAGCGCGCGGTGCGGATCGGAATCGGCGTCCAGGCCGCCGCGCTTGCGGTATTCGCATTCGCGCCAGCGCTGCTCGGCATGGCCGCACGTGCCACACATCCCGGCCTCGGCAATCCGAACATCGTGCTGCCAACGGTTCTCGTCGAACAGCTGCCGCCGTGGTTGAGCGCACTTGCACTCGCCGCGGTCTTCTCTGCCGAGGTCAGCGCATGCGACGCAATTCTGTTCATGCTGGCCACGTCGCTGTCTCAGGACCTGTACAAGCGGTTCCTTCAGCCAGAAGCAGACGACCGTGAAGTGCTGATGATTGCGCGGCTCGCGTCGTTCGCCGGTGGCGCCGGCGCCGTCGTACTGGCGCTGCTGTTTGAAACCGTCCAGGGTGCGCTCGCTGTTTTTTACGCGCTGCTTGGAGTGAGCCTCCTGGTGCCCGTTGTCGGCGGAATCTACCTGCGACGAGCGGGCGCCCCTGAGGCGCTCGGTGCCATCGTCGCGGGCAATCTCACGCTTCTCTTGGTGCGCTTCGGTCCACCGCGCATCTTCGGGTCGCTGGATCCGGTACTCGCGGGTCTCCTGGCCTCTGCAGCCGGCTTTGCGGCGATCTATGCGGCGAGGACGCGCAGCACTCGCAGCGAAACCTAAAGGTTCGTGCCGGGGGTGACTGGTAGGATCAACGTCGACATGAGAACCCACCGCATCGCAGTGCTTGCCGGCGACGGCATTGGCAAGGAAGTGATTCCAGCAGGCATAGAGGTCCTGAAAACAGCGGCGGCACGCGACGGCTTCGCGCTGGAGTTCACGGCGTTCCCATGGGGCTGCGATTTCTATCTGCATAACGGCCGCATGATGGATCGCGACGCGGTCGATCAATTGTCGAAGTTCGACGCCATCTATCTCGGTGCGATCGGCGACCCGAAAGTTCCAGACCACATTTCCGCCGGCGAATTGCTGCTGCCGCTGCGGCGCCGGTTGGTGCAATACGTCAACCTGCGACCCGTTCGTCTGCTGGCGGGCATCAGCTCGCCGCTCGCCGGACGCACCGCCGCGGACATCGACATCGTGTGCGTTCGCGAGAATTCGGAAGGTGAGTACTGCGGCGTCGGCGGCCGGGTGCATGCCGGGACCCCCGACGAGCTGGCTGAGCAGACGGGGATCTTCACCCGGCGCGGCATCGAGCGCATCGCGCGGTACGCGTTCACACTGGCGGCGTCACGTCCACGAAAGCTGCTGGCGAGCGCTACCAAGTCGAACGCCCTGCAACACTCGATGATGCTGTGGGATGAAGTCGTCGAGCAGGTTTCCAAAGAGTTCCCCGACGTGAACTACCGCAAGTACTACGTGGATGCGATCGCTGCTCGTTTAGTCACACATCCGCAAACGCTCGATACGATTCTCTGCTCGAATCTATTCGGCGACATCCTTACCGACATTGGCTCCGCGATCTCAGGCAGCCTTGGAATCGCCCCGAGCGGAAACATCAATCCCGAGCGGACTACGCCCTCGATGTTCGAGCCCATTCATGGTTCGGCGCCGGACATCGCGGGCAAGGGAATCGCGAATCCGATCGGCGCCATCTGGGCTGGCGCGATGATGCTCGATCACCTTGGCGAGCGTGCGACCCACGACCGCATCGTCGCGGCGATCGGACGCGTGTGTGCGGAAGGAGCGATGAGAACGCCGGATCTCGGAGGCAAGGCAACGACGGTGCAGGTGCGCACCGCTATTGTGCAGGCGGTTACGGAGGAAACCCGACAGCCAGCTTGACCGCAGCGTACTCCGGGTGCACCTGGCCGTCCGCACACCGGATGACGAGCGGCGGCTCGACCCACGTGCGGTCGTGCATGTGGGGCGGCAGATCGCGCCGCCGTGTCATCGCGAGCAAGGCGATGAGCGGACGCTCACCTTCCCGGAAAACCACGGGTCGTCTACGGACGATCGTCAGCGCGGCAACGGCGACCGCTTCCTCCATCCGGGCACAGTCGATCTCCGGAAAGACACAAGCGAACACACCGCCGGGCGCAAGACGTTCCCCTGCGACGCGGGCGTAATCACGGACGTCGCCGCGCATCTCGAAGCGCGAGGCAGCTTTTTGCGGATGCTCGCTCTCGATACCGCTGCCCGGCGGGAAATACGGCGGGCTGCCAAGGACGAGATCGAACTGTTCGTCGGCCACGAACGTATCGGGCGAACGCAGATCCGCGAGGCGAATCTCATAGCGATCTACCAGACCGTTATACGCGGCCGACTTCCTGGCGAGCCTGACGCTCTGTTCCTGCGCTTCGATGGTCACGAACCGCGCCCCCGGCAGACGCCATGCGGCGATCATCCCGACCGAGCCGACGCCCGAACCCAGATCGAGCACTCGTCTCGCCGACGGCGCCCACGTCGTGCCGTACCACGCAGTCAGCACATCGTCGGTCGAAAACCTGTGGCCGTCTCGGAGCTGAAACAGTCTGAAGTGGCCGCTGATCGCATCCAGCGTTTCGTCGGGCGCTACCTCAGGCGATGCGAGTGCACCGGGCGGAAGGATTCCCGGTTTTGCCCACCCTTTGAAATGAGTCTCGATGGAGGCTGACACCTGATACCTGAAACCTGATACCTCTTGTGGGACAGGCTACCATTGGAAGTGATGGCGCGCTCGACTCCAGTACCCGCGATAGCCGGCGTCATCGAACGTCTCGAGGCCTTCGTGCTCGAGCGATTTCCGTTTGCGCTCGGCGCTGTCCAGCGCGCCGCAGCGCGCGTTCCCCAACCCGCAACACGTGAAGCGTTGACTCGTGCAGTCGAGACTGAGCTACGCGCGGTCGACGTCCGCGACCTCCCCGAAACGACTCCCGGCGTCGCATCGGCGGCGCGGTGGAGGGACGCCGTCAGAGAGCTGCTCGATGCGATCGACGGGTTCTTCGCGCGTGAGACGATTACCGCGTCACTGACTCGCGACGAGAAGCTCGAGATCATGCACGGCATGGTGCTGATGCGCGCGCTCGACAATCGCCTGAAGTTGCTCTATCTGCAGGGCGACGTGAAGTACGGCAGCGCCGGCGTGCAGGGCAAAGGCTTCCGCTCGCTCGGGCAGGAAGCCATTTATGCCGCGGGGATTCGTCTTCGGCGCGGGTCTGCTTATCGCGACGACGCTGATGGCTGGCGCGGAGACGTCGTCTGTCCACTCATCCGCGACAACGCGATCGTGCTCGCGATGCACAACGATCCGTGGACCATCCGGATGATCCTCAACGCGCAGATCGGCAAGGCTGGTCCGCCGATGGATGGACGCGACATTCACGTCGCGGACTGGGGGTGGGGCATCCTGCCGCCGACGGCGCCGCTCGGAATCAATCCCGTCAACATCGCCGGCGTGGCCATGGCGTTCGCGCGTGAAGGATCCGAGCGCGTTGCGATTTCGCTGGTCGGGGAAGGCGCCTCGTCGCTTGGCGAGTGGCACGAAGCGATCAACGCATGCGCGGTCAGAAAGCTGCCGGCGATCTTCTGCATCCAGAACAACCAGACGGCGCTTTCGACGCCGTTGCACGAGCAGTCCGCCGTGCGTGTTTTTGCGGACAAAGCGGCCGGTTACGGCGTGCCCGGCATTACTGCCGACGGCACAGACCCTGAGGCAATTGCCGCCGCGTTCACGTGGGCAGCGGATCGTGCGCGAGCGGGACAGGGACCGACGCTCATTGAACTCGTGTCGATGCGGATGTGCGGCCATGCGCACCATGACGACATGCTCTATCTCGGCAAGGAGCCGCCGGTGTCGTGGGAGTGCGCGCCGGTCGCAGACGGCGCGTACGTGAACCGCGAACAGTACGAATACTGGTCGACAAAGGATCCGATCTCGACCTACGCGGCGAAGCTGCTCGACGAAGGGATCTTGCGGCCCGGCGATCTCGACGCGTTCAAGCGCGACGCAGAAGCGATGGTGGAACGTGAGGTGCGCACGCTCATTGACGCGCCCTGGCCGGAACCCGCAAGTGCAGGGGAGCGCGTTCTCGCCGATGAACCTCCGCGCGTCCATGTTGAGCCGCTCGATCCGTCAACACGGCTGCAGATCAATCTGAACCCTGGATTGCCGCCGCTCGAAACCGGCTTGCCGTTCGATCGAAAGGGGATGACGTTCCTCGAGGCGGTCACGGCCGGCGTCGCGGATGCGCTGCGCGCCGATCCTCGTGTGTTCGTGTATGGCGAGGACGTCGGTGGCCTGTATGGCGGCGCATTTCTCCTGCTGCGGCCGCTGTTGAAGGAATTCGCTGATCGCATCATCAACTCGCCGATCGCAGAGAACGCAATCTTCGGCATTGCCGTCGGAGCGGCAATCGCCGGCCAGCGTCCAATCGCGGAGGTGCAGTTCAACGACTTTGCGGCGACCGGGTTCAATCAGTTGGTGAATAACGCGGCAAAGCAGCGCTACCGATGGGGCGCAACGATTCCAATGGTCGTCCGCATGCCATGGGGCGGCCTCCGCCACGCCGGTCCGTATCACAGCCAGAACACCGAAGCATGGTTCTACCGCACACCCGGCCTGAAGATTGTGGTGCCTTCCTCGCCGGAGGACGCGCGGGCGTTGATGGCCTCGGCAGTGGCAGATCAGGATCCCGTTCTCTTTTTCGAGCACATCGCGCTCTACCGCGATCCGCGAATCAAGCAGGTGCTGCCGTCCGAGGCGCCGAAGCCAGTGCCGATCGGCAAGGCGGCGCTGCGCCGCTCCGGAAGAGACCTGGCGATCATTTCGTACGGCGCGTACGTGCACGTCGCGATGCGTGTGGCCGAAAGACTCGCGGCCGACGACATTCAGTCCAGCGTCCTGGACCTGCGTTCGCTGGCACCGCTCGACAGGGACGCCGTGCTCAGCGTCGCGCGCCACTGCAGCAAAGTGCTGATCGTCCATGAAGACACGCGGACGGGCAGCGTCGGGGAGAGCCTGGCGGCCATCATTCAGGAGGAAGCGTTCGAATCGCTCGACGCCCCGGTCCGCGTCATCGGTGCGCTCGACACGCCCGTGCCATACTCACCTCCGCTCGAGGAATATTTCCTCCCGTCTGAAGAGCGGGTGGAGCGTGCCGCTCGCCTGCTGGTGACCTATTAGTGCGATGTATCAACTGATGCTCTGCGACACGGCGCGACAGCCCATCGACAGCGGTTCTGCTGGGCGCGACAACGGAGCGCCCAGCAATGCGTTGGGTATGACATACCAGCAACCATGTGGATTTTGAAAACTGTCGGCGAGGATGAACCCGAGAAAGTGTTCCGGATTCTGCCTGGAGGCGTCCGCACCCTCGGACGCGCGACGGGCGCTGACTTCAGCATCGATGCCGCGCTCGTCTCTCGCATTCATTGCCGGTTGATCGCCACGGCAGGTGGGGGTCTCGAAGTGCGCGATCTCGACAGCACGAACGGAACCTTCGTCAACGGCAAGCGCGTGCAAACCGCGCAGCTCGCCTCAGGCGATCGGATTCAGATTGGGCGTGTCGAATTGATCGCCGTCTGCGACACCGATTAGCGACGCGCCGCCAGATACTCCAGGACGAACGGATTCGTCTTTCGCTCCCTGCCGATGGTTGTATCCGGCCCGTGGCCTGAGTGCACGACCGCATCGTCTCCAAGGGGGAAGAGCACCTCGGTAATCGACCGCAGCAGCGTTTCGTAATCACCGCCGGGAAGATCTGTCCGCCCGATTGAGCCGGCAAACAGCGTGTCACCCACGAACAGATCCCTGCCGGCGCTTCCTTTCTTTCCGATCTGGAGACAGACGCCGCCAGGACAATGGCCTGGCGTGTGGTGGACGCGGACTTCGTAGTCGCCGAAGTGAATCGAGCTCAGGTCGTAGAACACGTCGATGGGCGGCTGGCGGCGTACCTTGAAGCCGAACATCGCACCCTGCTGCTCGACGCTGTCGTACAGGAGCAGATCGTCCTTATGCAGGTAAACCGGCGCGTCAACCGCGTCCTGTGCCGTGCCGACTCCGGTGATGTGGTCGATGTGGGCGTGAGTCAGAAGGATGTACTTGATCTCGAGTTCGTGATCGCGGACCGACGCGAGCAATCCGTCGACTTCATCGCCGGGATCGATGATCACGCCCTCGCGCGTGCGCTCGCAGCCGACGACGAATCCATTCTTGTAGAACGGGGGCTCCGCGCGAACTTCGACAATCATTCACTACAATCCTACCTATGATCGTCTGCGTCCTGGACGACCTGCTCTTCTCTGTGAAGATCTCCACCACAGCAAAAGCGGTCGGGGCCGATGTGCACTTCGAGCGGACACCCGGTATGGCGCTCGCCCGCATCAAGGAAAAACAACCGTCGCTCGCCATCTTCGATCTGAACAGCGCGCGGCTCGATCCGCTCCGTGTGATTGCACAGTTGAAATCTGATCCGGAGACGCGCGGAATCAAAACGCTCGGATTCGTCTCCCACGTTCACGCGGACATAATCGCCGCTGCGCGCGAGGCGGGGATCGACGAGGTTCTCGCCCGCTCGGCGTTCGCCGATCGGCTTGGCGAGATCCTCTCATCGTAAGAACCACCAGGCGAGCGCGCCGGCGCCGAGCAGAATCGCGGTCGCCGTCAGAATGACGCGTGTGACGTTGTTCGACGACGCCTCGTCGTGCTCCTCGTCGTCGCTGAGCGTGCCCCGCGCGTCGAGCAACGCATCGACGCTCCGCAACTGCGCGGCAAAGGCTGCGGCGCTCTGGTACCGATTGTCCGGGTTCGGCGCTACGGCTCTCAACACCACTTCATCGAGCTCCGGCGGCACGTGCGGGTTGGTGGCACTCGGGGCGGCAGCGCCGCGATGCATTGGACGCTTTCCCGTCAGCGTCTCGTACATGACGGCGCCGACGGAGTAGATGTCCGAACGTTCGTCTGATGGCAGTCCCCGCGCTTCCTCCGGCGCAACGTAGTCGTGGAGCTCCGCCGTGTCCGCCGCGGCGAAGCCATCGCGGGACGCGAGCGCAAGCGCGGGGATCTTCGCGTGTCCCTTCGCCGTAATCACGACCGAGTCCGGGCTCAGGCCGCAATGCGCGTATCCACAGGCGTGCGCGTTGGCAATCGCGTCAGCCATCTGGATGCCCAGTTCCAGCGCGCGGCGGACGTTCATTGGCCGTCCGCCCATTTCCTGCCTGAGCGACTGTCCCTTCAGATATTCGAAGACGACGAAGATGCGGCCGTTGTGCTGGCCGACGTCGAAAAGGGTGGTGACGTTTGGATGCGACAGCGCGGACAGGCCACGGGCGCTATCGATGAAAGCACGGCGCCCTGCGATGTCGACGAAATCAAATGGCAGAAGCCGGATCGCCACGGTGCGCCCCTTCTTCGTATCGCGGGCGCGGAACAGCTCGCCAGGTCCTGCGGGCTCCAGCCGTTCCAGTAAGTTGTAGTGATCGATGACCGCGATCGGGCCAGGGACCGACGTCGTCATTCAGGCTTCTGTTCGATGACTGTCTGAACCAGTTCCTTCGCGTCGCCGATCTGCTCGATGACGAGCGCGATGTCGAGCGTCGGCCGTCCAGGCATGCGTGAGCTCTGGCAGTACACCGTATGCTGGCCGATCATGGCGAGCGCATCGGTGAGCAGATCCATTGCGACGGCGAGCCGGCCGCGTCCCTGACCCATCATCGTTTCGTGCACTTCGAGCGCGTTCCGGTGTTTGTCGAGCGCGCTCATCTCACCCTTTCCTTGGCGGTTTCGAGGGACGAATCTCGACGCGGCTCGGCAGACTTCGTGATGGATGGCCAAGCAGGTCGACAACTACCTCCGCGACGTCATCCGGCGACAGTTTCCACTCAGCGCCTGCGGTCTGGTGACCACCGAAGTTGGTATTGACGGAGCCCGGCATCACGTAGGCGACGCGAATTCCGTCGTGGCGAACCTCCTGCATCAACGACTCGCAGAACGCGTTCAGGCCCGACTTCGACGCACAGTACGCCGCCGCCTCCGGAAACGCATTTTTCCCGGCGAGACTGCTGATGCTGATGATCCAGCCACCTCCGCGCTTTCGCATGTGTGGCAGCACGGCACGGCAGCAGTAGAAGACGCCGGTGAGATTGGTGTCGATGACGTCGTGCCACTGCTCGACCGACATGCTGGCAACCGGCGTGAATACCCCCACGCCGGCATTGTTCACGAGAATGTCGATCCCGCCGAATCGTGTCGCGGCAGCGGTGAACGCACGCTCGACGTCCGCATAGTCGCGCACGTCGGCGCGTTCGGCGACGACCGAGGGACCCAGTTCGCGCGCCGCCTCGGTGAGCGGCTTTTCTTGTGTGCCAGTGATCATCACGTTGGCACCGGCACTCGCGAGCGCGCGCGCGATTGCCAGACCGATGCCGCGCGATCCGCCAGTGACGATCGCCGTCTTCCCGCTGAGTGCCGCCATGCTCCCGGTAGAATACAGCACCGGTACATGTCAACCATTGCCGTCTTCGGCGCTGGCGACATCGGCGCCGCGTGTGCGCACGCGCTCGCATCCTGTGATCGCGTACGTCGCATTGTCCTGATCGACAGCGCTGCCAGCGGGGCCGCCGGGAAGGCGCTCGACATCCAGCAGGCGGGCGCGATTGCCGGCTTTCACACGCGGCTTGAAGCAACGGCTGATGAAACGCGGGCCATTGGGTGCGAGGCTCTGGTCATCGCCGATCGGTTTGCGGCCGGGTCTCCCGAGTGGCAGGGCGAGGAAGCGCTTGCCCTGGTCAGACGCGTGGCGGCCTCGTCAGACGTACCGATCGTGTTTGCCGGCGCCGCACAAGCAGGAGTGATGCGCGCAGCATCACAGGAACTTCGCATCGCTGCCCGCCGCCTTATCGGGTCGGCGAGTGAGGCTCTCGCGTCAGCGGTCTCTGCCATCGTCGCAATGGAGGCTCGCTGCTCGCCCGTGGACGTGTCGGTCGCGGTCCTCGGAGCGGCGCCGGATGCGTTTGTCATCCCATGGAGCGAAGCCTCGATAGCAGGCTATGCGCTCGAGCGGACCGTCGCGCAGGTGCAACTCCGGCGAATCGAGGCACGCACAGCGAAGTTGTGGCCGCCGGGACCGTACGCGCTCGGAGCGGCGGCGGCGCAAGTCGTCGAGGGGATGCTGGACGCAGCCCGCCGATCGTTCAGCGTTCTGACAATCCTGGACGGCGAGTTTGGCGTCCGGAATCAGGTGGCGGCCGTCCCGGCGCTGCTCGGACCGCACGGCGTGGCCCACATACGTACCCCCTTGCTCAACAGGCGAGAACAGGTTCAACTGGATACAGCCCTGGGGGCCTGATGCGCAGAGTTCTCCTCCTTGTTCTCCTGCTCGCGCCCGCGCTGACCGCGGCGCCGCCGGCCATTGATGCCGAGCGCCTGATCGGCCACATCCAGTTCCTCGCCTCCGACGATTTGAAAGGCCGTGCATCCGGCAGCCCGGAGCTCGAGCGCGCGGCTGATTACATCGCGCAGCAGTTCAAGGACATCGGTCTGGCACCCGGCGGAGAAAACGGAACATGGTTCGAGCCGTTCGAACTGATGGCCGGACTTACCGTCGGTGACGGAAATTCGCTTGTCGTGTCGGACAAGGGTCAGTCGATTCGGTTCACGCTGGGGTCCAGCTACTATCCGCTTTCGTCGGTGCCAAACGAGAGTTCTGCGACTCCGTCGGATCGTGAGGAGAAACTTCCCCTTGTGTTCGCGGGCTTTGGTCTGTCGGCACCGGACGTGCGCTACGACGACTACGACGGCGTGGACGTCAACGGCAAGGCGGTGATCATCTTTTCGCACGAGCCGCAGGAAACCGACCCGAACAGTCCGCTGAACGGCAACCGCCCCATGCCGCAGACGACGGTCTACAAGAAGGCAGAGGCCGCGCGGAACCGCGGTGCTCGACTCCTCCTTGTGGTCGGCGACCCTTCGCACGCGACGGACCAAGGGCTTTACCGCTCGTTTGAGGTCTCACCCGACGCAGACGAGGCTGGGTTGCCGATACTCCGTGTTCGACGCGACGACATCCAGCCGCTGCTCAACAAATGGTCTCTCGACGCGCTCGCGCGCCAGATCGACCGTGACCTGCGGCCGCGATCACGTCCGCTCAAGGACGCGACGGTCGATTACACCGAATTTCTTTCCCGCAACAGGCGCACGGTTCGCAATGTGGTCGGTGTACTGCCGGGATCCGATCCGGCGAGAGCGCGCGAGGCGATTGTGATCGGCGCTCACTACGATCATGTCGGCCTGGGAGGCCGGTTGTCGGTAACGCCGGAGCGCGCAGGTGAGATCCACAACGGAGCGGACGACAACGCGTCGGGAACGGCGTCGGTCATCGAGATGGCGCGCGCTGCGATCGCCGATCGCGCGCGGTTTCCGCGGACGTTGATTTTCGTGACCTTTGCGGGCGAAGAGCGCGGACTGCTTGGCTCTGTGCATTACGTCCGTTCCCCAGCTCCCGTCCCGATCGCGAGTACCGTCGCCATGTTGAATCTCGACATGGTCGGCCGATCGCGTGGGGCGGTCGACGTCAGCGGTCTCGACAAGGGCGCCGTGAGGGACGATTTGATGGCTGCCGCGCAATTGGTCGGTAACCTCGAGATCAAGCAGGAAGGCCCAGGCGCCGGCCGCAGCGACGACTCATCGTTCATTGACGCACGCGTGCCGGCGATTAACTTCTTCACCGGCTTTCATGCGGACTATCACCGGCCGACTGACGATTGGGAGAAGATCGAGAAGGCTGGAACCGCGCGGGTGGCGACACTGGCGCTCGAATTCGCTGCGCGCCTTGCCGCGGACCCGCGGCTCTCCCGATAACCCTTACGAAAACGCTGGCGTGGGGCCGTGCAGGTTCAGGCCGCTGGTGAACGCCTGCAGGCGCTCCCGCAGCAGCAACCGTCCACGATGCAGACGCGACTTCAGCGTCTGGTCCTTCACATGAAGGCGGCTGCTCGCCTCCTCCGTCGTCAGCCCTTCGATGTCGCGCAGGACGACCGGCACTCGGTAGATCTCCGGGAGGTCCTGGATCGCTGCCATCACCGCGCGGCGGAGCTGCGCGCGCAGCAGCTCTTCGTCAGGCATATGCGACCAGTCGGCGACCTGCAGGCTGGCCTGACGCGTCTCGTCCTGGTCGTCGCGGGCCCGCTCACGGTGCTGGGCCGCCCGTTCGAGCTTCGACGACCGCAGCCGGGACATGGCGGTATTGAACGTGATCCGATAAATCCACGACGAAAGCGCGGAGTCGCCGCGAAACGCTCCGATCTTGCGGTAGACCTTCAGCAGCACGTCCTGGGTGACTTCCTCGGCGTCTTCCGGGTTCTTCATCTGGCGCAGCGCCAGCTGGTAAATCCGTGGTCCGTAACGCTCCGCCAGCTCATGCACGGCCGCTTCGTCGCGGGCCTGCAGCCTCGCGATCAGCCGGCGGTCCTCGGTTCTGGTCATGTCTGTCCTCATCGATAGTGAGAACACCGACTTATTCGGTCTTATTCCCACCGGGGTCGGACCCCAGGTGATGGCCGCCACGGCGGTCAGACCCCATTCATGACCCGACTCAACCTTGTGATCCGTGCAAAATACAGGGGCCGTTGGTCCTCGCAGCCATCCTGGTCGTCGCGGCGCTGATTCTCGTAAACGCCGTCTACGTCGCCGCCGAATTCGCCGCCGTCAGTTCCCGACGCAGCCGGATCCGCCAGCTGGCCGAGGAGGGGAACCGTCTCGCGTCCTGGCTGATGCCGATCCTTGAGCGCCCGGTGCTGCTCGAGCGGTACATCGGGGCTTGCCAGATAGGCATCACGGTATCCGGCCTCGTGCTCGGGGCGTACGCGCAGGCCACCATCGCCAACGCCCTGACACCGTGGGTCGCCTGGGCAGGCTTACAGGAAAGCACAGCTCAGTCAGCATCGATCGCCGTGGTCCTGGTGCTGCTCACCGTGGCGCAGGTGATCTTCGCGGAGCTCGTTCCACGATCGCTGGCGCTGCGGTATCCGACCAACGCGGCGCTCTACGCCGTCGTCCCGATGGCGCCGTCGATGTGGCTGTTTCGCCCCTTCGTTACCTGGTTGAACGCGACCGGACTGGTTCTCCGCCGATTGATCGGCGCACCGCCACGAGCCCACCGGCACATCCATTCACCCGAGGAGATCGAGCTCCTCATTGCCGAGAGCCGCGATGGTGGGCTGCTCGAACCCGATGAGCATCGCAGACTGCGGCGTGCCTTGCGGCTCAATGCGCGCCAGGCGAAGCAGCTGATGGTGCCGCGTCCGGAAATCTCCGCGATCGACATCAACACGCACCTCAGCGAAGTCATCCGCCTCGTCGTTCAGAGTCCCTACTCGCGGCTGCCCGTGTACCGCGAATCGATCGACAACATCGTCGGCATGCTGCACACGAAAGATCTGGTGCGAAGACTGGTGAGCGGGACCTCCAATGACACGCTGGAACGCATCATCCGGCCAATCGCGAGCGTACCCGAGAGCGTCACGGCAGATCGTGTCCTGCGATATCTCCGCGAGCGGCGCACGCACCAGGCGCTGGTCGTCGATGAGTTCGGCGGCACGTCCGGCCTCATCACGCTCGAGGACGTGCTTGCCGAGCTGCTTGGTGACGTGGGCGACGAGTTCAAACCGGGTGAGCCGGTTCCCGAAACGCTGCCGGACGGGCGTTACCGCCTCCCGGGGCAGATGCCCGTCGATGACGCGGCGGCCTTTCTGAACACCAAATGGGACACGGATGCGGCCACGGTGAACGGGTTGGTGACTGAGGCGCTTGGCCATCTGCCGACGCCAGCCGAGCGCGTCATCATCGGCGACTTCGAATTCGAGGTGGAGGACGTCAGGCGACGGGCGCTCGTTTCAGCGCTGGCACGCCGCGTTCGGCCGGAGATGCACGAAGAGGATCAGCCGTGAGCGCGGCGCTGTTCACCTTTGCGATCATTCTCGCGCTGCTCCTCGCCAACGCGTTGTTTGTCGCCGGCGAGTTCGCGATTGTCGGCGTGCCGCGCCCGAGCATCGAGCGCCTGGCATCGCTCGGAAATGCCCTGGCCCGACGAGTCGTCCGCATCCTCGACAGTACGAAGCGCCGCGATCGTTACCTCGCCACCACGCAGATCGGCGTTTCGCTGGCGAGTCTCGGTCTCGGAATGTACGGCGAGCACGTGGTTGCGGAATCGATAGCCGTGTGGCTCGAGCCGCTGAATGTGTCCAGATGGGTGGCCGCCCACACGATTGGCAGTGTCGTCGCGGTTGCGATCCTCACTTACGCGCACCTTGTGATCGGCGAGATGGTCCCGAAGGCGCTCGCCCTGCAGAGCGCGGAACGGACCGCGATGCTGGTTTCACCGGCGATCGAAGGAATCGGAACCGCAGTTCTTCCCCTGGTGGTCGCGCTCGACGCACTGCGTGCGTTGACCGTCCGCGCCATCGGTATCCGCGGCGAAGTGGCGGAAGAAGAGCGATACCACAGCACCGAGGAGCTGCAGCTCATCATTCAAGAGAGCCAGGAGGAGGGCCTTCTGCGCGGCGAGTCTGGCCGCATCCTCAGAGAGCTGTTCGAGTTCGGTGACCTGAAAGCATGGCAGGTCATGGTGCCGCGCGTCCATCTCGTTGCGGTGCGCGTCGGAACCACCGCGGACGAACTGCGCGACATCGTACGCACCCGGCCACACACACGCTTTCCTGTTCACACCGGCGATCCGGACAACATCGTCGGCATGGTTCATATCAAGGATGTGCTGCGACACATCGTGTTGGAACAACCGGTTGCCATCGGCGACGCGCGTCCCGTTCCGTACATTCCTGCGACGACGCCGCTCGACGAAATGCTGGCCGCGATGCGCCGCGCGCGCGCGCAGATGGCGGTCGTCATGGATGAACATGGGGGAACCGCGGGCATCGTGACCATTGAGGACCTCTTTGAAGAGGTCGTCGGCGAGATTGACGAAGGCCGAGGGCGCACGCCGATCTGGCGAGACCCATCAGGGCGGCTGCTGGTCCGCGGTACCGTTCGATTGAAGGACGCTGGCGATGCCATCGGGAGGTCGCTCGAGCATCCGAGCGTGCAGACGATTAGTGGTCTGGTATTGACGCTGCTTGGACGACCCGCCGCGGCCGGTGACGTGGTGAGCTGGAACGGAGTGCGGATTGAGGTAACGGCTGTGTCCGGACGGAGTGTCGTCGACACCGCACTTACATATCGAACACCTCCGCGAACCGACGTATAAACCGGTCTTCGACCTCCTCGATGGAGAGTTCTTCACCGAGCAGTTTACCGAGCGAGGTGACGCCGCGGTCCGCGATCCCGCACGGAACGATCAACTGAAAGTCTTCGAGCCTCGTGTTGACGTTGAACGCGAAGCCGTGGCTCGTGATCCAGCGGGAGATACGCACGCCGATGGCGCCGATTTTTTCAGTTCCGACCCACGCGCCTGAAAATCCATCCACGCGATGCGCCGATATGCCGTAGTCCGCACAGACGCGAATCATCACCTGTTCGAGATCGCGAACGTATCGATGCACATCGCACCGGTCTGGACGCAGATCGAGAATTGGATATCCGACGATCTGTCCAGGACCGTGATACGTCACATCCCCGCCGCGGCCGGCTTCATGCACCTCAACGCCGTGCATCGCCAGCTGTTCCTCGCTGGCAGTGATATGCGAACGGCTATCACGCCGGACCCCGAGAGTAATCACCGGCGGATGCTGGAGAAGCATCAGCAGATCCGGAACGCGCCCGGCGCGGCGCTCTTCGACGAGTTCCTTCTGCAGATCGAGCGCCTCCCCGTACGGAACAAGCCCGAGGCGGCGAACGTCGAGAGTCCGTGACGTCGACGCGCAGCCGTCAGCAGTTGTTGGCGTCAAAGCACTCCAGGTGTTGCTTCACGTCGGCCATGAACTCGTCGGCGACGGCGCCATCGACAAGGCGATGGTCATACCCCAGCGTCAGATACGCCATCGTCCGGATCGCGATCGCATCATCGATGACGACGGGGCGCTTTTCGATTGTCCCGACACCGAGAATCGCAACCTGCGGCTGATTGATGATCGGCATGCCGAACTGTGCCCCGAACGGACCAGGGTTCGTGATGGTGAAGGTGCCGCCATGCACTTCGTCGGGATTCAAACGCTTCGCGCGTGCGCGCTCGGCGACATCCGCAATCGCGCGACTAAGGCCGAGGACGTTCTTCTCGTCCGCGTTTCTGATCACCGGCACGATCAGACCGTCGTCGAGAGCAACCGCGATCCCCAGATTGATGTCCTTCTTGTAGACGACGTTTTCGCCGTCGATCGACGCGTTGAGGATGGGATGTCGATGCAGCGCCTCGACGACAACGCGTGCGATGAACGCCATGTAGGTAAGCTTGACACCTGCCTGTTCGTATTCCGCGCGCTTCTGCTCACGAAGTTTCTCGATCGTCGAAAAGTTCACGTGAAAGACCGAATGCACGTGAGCAGACGTCCGTTGGCTGAGGACCATGTGCTCGGCGATCTTCTTCCGCATCACGGAGAGCTTCTCGATGCGGTCGGCTCCCGTCGGTCGCACCTGCACGGGCCGGGCGGCACGTGCAGGTTGGGCCTTCTCTGGCTCGCCACCGGCCGGCGTACGCGCCGTCTGAGGCAACCGTTCGCCGCCGCGCTCGATGTATCCGAGGATGTCGTGTTTGGTGACGCGACCGCCGATCCCAGAACCCGCGATCTGCGCGATGTCGACGTTGTGCTCTTTGGCAATGCGCCGGACCAACGGCGACGAGCGCTGGCGGCCGTTGTCAGACGGCTGCTCCGAAGTGATGGCCGCAACGGTCTTGTCGGCAGGCGTCGGAGCAGCGGTGCTCTGGCCGTCCGGTTGCTGCGTTGCCCCAGCAGCAGGTCCGGGTTCGCCAGCCGCGACTGAAGACTCGCGCACCTCGTCCGCCTGGCCAATTTCAGCGACGACGCTGTTGACTGCGACGGTCTCGCCTTCCTTGACCTTGATGTCGGTAAGGACGCCAGCCGCCGGCGAGGGAATTTCGGCGTCTACCTTATCTGTGGAGATTTCAAAAAGCGGCTCGTCACGCTCGACGCTCTCGCCGACTTTCTTGATCCAACGGACGATCGTCCCTTCCGCAATCGACTCCCCCATCTGGGGCATCACGACGGGCGTCGGCATTCTCACGCTCCTGGCTACCGGCCTCGGGCTTCAGGAAGTGTAGCGCCCCTACAAATGAATCGGCGCTCCGTGCGTCGCATGCGCTGCTTCACCAATCGCTTCGGAGAAGGTGGGATGTGCGTGGATTGTCTTGACAAGCTCTTCCACGGTGCACTCGAGCCGCAAGGCGAGAACCGCTTCGGCGACAAGTTCGGTCGATCGCGGCCCAATCATGTGGACGCCGAGGATTTCGTCGTACTTCTTGTCCGCGACGATTTTCACGAAACCCTCGGTCTCACCCGCCATCTTCGCGCGTCCAAGCACCCCGAATGGGAATGAGCCGACGCGAACGTCGTATCCCTTCTGCCGCGCTTCCGCCTCGGTTAGACCTACACTGCCGATCTCCGGGTCGCAGTACGTGCAGTTCGGGACGTGGTCGTAGTTGATCGGCCGCACGTCCTGGCCCGCGAGTCTTTCGGCAACCAGGATGCCCTCGGCGGAGGATACGTGAGCAAGCTGTGGGTGCGGCCTGTCACCGAGTGTGATCACATCGCCGATGGCCGACACGTTGGGCACCGACGTTCGATAGAGCTGGTCAACCTTGATGTAGCCGCGCTCCATCTTGATGCCTGCGTCCTCGGCGCCGAGGCCGCTGGTCACTGGCCCTCGGCCCGTTGCGACAAGGAGCAGCTCCGCCGTCAGCTTCTGGGACTTCCCATCCGGCGTCTGCGCCTCCACTTCCACGCCACCCGCACCTGCCGACGCTTTGGTGACCTTTGTTCCGGTTAGAGACTTGATGCCCTGCTTCCTGAAAGATTTTTCGAGCTCCGCTGAAATCGCTTCGTCCTCGAGCGGCACGAGCCTGGGTAGCAGCTCGATGATGGTTACCTCGCTCCCGAACCGGCGGTAGATTGAGGCGAATTCGACGCCTACCGCGCCGCTGCCCATGATCACCAGTGTCTTCGGAATCTCCTTGAGGGCAATCGCTTCGTCGCTGGTGATGATTCGTCGATGGTCGATTTCGATACCGGGAACACTCCGCGCCGAAGAACCGGTCGCAACAATGATTTCTTTCGCTTCGAGCGTCTGTCGATCGCCGTCGGTGACGTCAACGGTTCCCTTCCGTCCCAGGCGTGCCGTTCCTTTAATCCAATCGATCTTGTTCTTCTTGAACAGAAACTCCACACCGCGCGTCAGGCCGTTGACAATGCGGTCCTTGCGCGCCTGGACCTGATTCATGTCGACGACGGGAGTCACCGCGGGAATCGTGACGCCCCATTCCTTCGCGTCCCGGATCACTTTCAGCGCATGGGCGTGTTCGAGAAGCGCCTTGGTGGGAATGCAGCCCCAGATCAGGCAGGTGCCGCCGAGCGCCGTTTGCTTTTCGACGACCGCGACTTTCTTCCCGAGCTGCGCGCAGCGGATTGCGGCCACGTATCCGCCGGTCCCGGCGCCGATGACCACAACATCGTAAGAAGTCGCCACGAAGGCCTCACGTTATCGAAGGAAATTCGTAGGTGTCAAGGAGCCGCGCTATACTCGCGCCGCTGATGAGCGATCGACGCAAGACAGTTCTCATTGTCGACGACGACGAGGGAATGCGCGACACGTTGACGGCAGTTCTCAGGCGTAGCTTCCGCATCCTGAAAACCGCCACCGGCGAGTCGGCTCTGCAGATCATGGAAAAGGAGGACGTCGATCTGATGATGCTCGACGTCCGATTGCCCGGCATCAGTGGTTTCGAGGTCCTCAAGATCGTCAAGGAGAACTACTCCTACGTCGAAGTCATCGTCATCTCGGCCCTGAAAGAGCTGGAGATTGCTGTCGAGGCGATGCGGCACGGCGCCTATCACTACATCTCGAAGGACTTCGATATCGAAGGCGTTCGAACGCTCGTCAACAATGCGAGCGAGCGGCAGGACCTGAGCCGGCACGTCATGCGGCTCAGCGCAGAGGTCGCCGAGCAGAACGACCGTGAGTTCATCGTGGGGCCGAGCCGCACAACCCGGGACATCATCGACCTGGTCCACAAGATCGCCAAGCTGTCGGCGACGGTGCTGATTCTCGGGGAGAGCGGTACCGGCAAGGAGCTGCTCGCGCGACTGATTCATCGTGAATCGGGCGATCCAGCCAGTCCGTTCGTCCCGGTCAATCTCGCGGCAATCCCGAAGGAACTCGTGGAGAGCACCCTCTTCGGACATGAAAAGGGTGCGTTCACGGGAGCCATCCGTCAGCAATTGGGCAAGTTCGAGCTGGCGGGCGGCGGAACGCTGTTTCTCGACGAAGTCGGAGACCTGCGGATCGAACTTCAGGCGAAACTGCTGCGCGCGATCCAGGAGGGTGAAATCGAACGCGTTGGCGGGACGCATCCGATCAAGACCGAGTTCCGCCTCATCGCGGCGACAAATGTCGACCTAGATAAGGCGGTCAAGGAAGGGACGTTCCGGGAGGACTTGTATTGGCGACTGAACGTCATTCCCATCCGGATGCCGGCGCTTCGCGACCGCATCGAGGACCTGCCGGAGCTCGCGCGATTCTTCATCCGTCGGTACAACCAGAAGTTTCGCAAGAACATCCAGGGGATCGCCGATTCGACGCTCCGGATCCTCAGCTCGTATTGGTGGCCGGGCAACATCCGCGAACTCGAGAACTTGATCGAGCGCATTGTGGCCATTTCCGATAAGGACTGGATTACCGATGAAGACCTGCCGTACGAGCTGCACGTCGCCCAGCTCGATACGGAAGGCCCGTCGGGTGAAAACCTGCTCGAGCGTGCGCTGAACACCTTCGAGCGAAACTTCCTGATCCGTGCGCTCGAGAAATCGGGATGGAATGTAACGGGTACGGCCAGGACGCTCGGCATTCCGCTCAGCACGCTGAAGTTCAAGATGGACCGCCTCGAGATCCGGGAGTACGCGAAGAAGATTCGCGGGAGTTAGACGCTCGAGCGGCCAAAAACCCACCAAAGACTTGCCTGTAGCGGCCTAAAAATTGGCCGCTCTTAACGCCGCGTTTTTCACAAGAAATTTGCGGATCCCCCCGAACGCCGCCGCGAAGGCACAAGTTGTTGGCCGCGCGACGCTGAGAGCGAGCTCGCTTGCTCTGAGCGCCGACAGTCGACACGACGCGAAAAACTCCTAACAAATTCAACGATCTCGGCACGCAACAGACGCGTCACGGAGTCACTGGTATACGCGTTGCTCAGTAAAACTACTGAAAGGCCGTGGTGAACGCCCACCGTGTCTTTCTTCTCAAGAAATCAGCAGTCGGCATTCGGAAGGCGGTTCGCGCTTCGGAAAAGGGTCTTTATGCAGACCTCGATGTTCAACCTGCAGGTACCGCTCCCGGAGAGTAACGAGGTGTTCCTGATGAACACCTTCTCCGACGCGCAGCTCCTCGTTTCGACCGATGTAGCCGTCCTGCTCGATCGGATCAAGAACGGCCAGCGCACGTTCACCGCCGAGGAACGCGAGGCGGTCGAAACGCTTGTTGAGAACGGGTTCATCGTCGACAACCGTGACGACGAGCAGGGGGCGCTGAAAAACTACTTCACCGCAATGCGCGAAGACACCGATCAGCTTCGCGTGACAGTGCTCACGACCCTCCAGTGCAACTTCGCGTGCGACTACTGCTTCCAGGGCGACCACGGCGACTACAACAAGTTTGCCGCCAAGATGACCATAGAGCAGGCGGAGGGGGTTGCACGCTGGATTGAAACGCGGCTCGACGAGGTGCGGCCGCAGAAGTTCGTGATGGCGTTCTTCGGCGGCGAGCCGCTGCTGAACCTTCCGGTCATGTACTACCTGGCCGAACGATGCCACGCGATGTGTGAGGAGCGCGGGATCCCGCAGCTTGTCAACGTCATCACCAATGGCCTCCTCCTGACACGCGATGTTGTGCACCAACTGGTGCCATACGGCCTGAACGGCGTGAAGATCACGCTCGACGGCGACCGCGACACGCACAATCGCATGCGTCCGCTTCGCGGCCGCCAAGGGACGTTCGATCGGATCATCGACAACGTCCGCGACGTTGCCGACCTGGTTCCGATCACCATCGGGGGCAACTTCGACGAGTCATCGGTCGACAGTTATCCACACCTGCTCGATTTCCTGAAAGAGCAGGAGTTCGCGGACAAGATCGCCAAGATCAACTTCAAACCGATCATCAAAGGCGCCACCACTCCGAAAGGCATCATTCCGCTCACCGTTGTGAACGGCGACAGCAAGCCGCTCAATGGCACGTGCATGACGAGCGCGGGCGCCGGCAAGCTGTCGGAGGTCGGCGGCAGCATGTGCGATTCATGCCACTTCGTCGACGAGAAGATGGCGTACCTGCGCGACGAGACACGGCGTCGTGGCTTCCCGACGCCCGACGGCGTCCATATGGGGCCCTGCGAAATCCATCGCAAGAACGCACACACCATCGGCCCCGACGGATCGATTTACGCCTGCCCTGGATTCACGGGCGAGCCGACCTCCTCGATTGGCCACGTGGACGGGCGGGTCGAGAGCTGGCGACAGGTTGCGGCCGAGCGATTCGAGCAGCTCAGTCCCCACAAAGAGGAGTGTGGCGATTGTTCGTACGTGCCCGTGTGCGGCGGCGGTTGTTCCGTCGCCTCGCACGCGGAAGCTGGTGACATGCACGTGCCGACTTGTCACCGCGGAGCATTCGAGTCGGCGTTAGTGAGCTTGGCGCAGCGGACAGCCGCTGGTGCCAGGATGTGAAGACCCCAGTCAATCAACCCAATTGGAGTAAACTCATGAAGATCACGGTCATCAAGAAGGCGACGACGGATCGCAAGCCCCAGAATTTCTGCCCGTGGATCCAGGACGAAATCGCCGAACCAAAGAAATAGCCGACGGTCGCCCGGCGTCCGCCGGGGCAACACTTGCTCGAAAACGCCGCACTGCCACCCGGCTTAAGTGCGGCGTTGCTTTCTTGTTCCCCCTCATTGTCCTTGGGTGTACCTCGGAACCTTCACAAAGACCTGCCTCCAGATCAGAACTAATCATTGGTAACCCCGAAGGACTCGTCGAAGGAACGGACCTCGGAATTCGCCAGACGGCCGCAGCCCTGAGTCTTGAAAGTCTGACGCAACTGGGGCCTGATGGGCGCCCCGTTCCGAGGCTGGCGGAAAGTTGGTGGTGGACCAACGATGGCAAACGGCTCAACGTCAACCTTCGCCGCGGAGTCACATTTCATGATGGAACGTCGCTGACGGCGCCTCTTGCCGCGAAGATACTCACCGAAGCGATTTCACGTTCTTCAAACCGTGCCCTGTTCATATCGCTCAGCGACGTAACCGGCGTTCGGGCAGAGAACGATCGACAGATCGTCTTCGAGCTGTCGCGGCCGTCTGCATTGCTCCCTGACGACCTCGAATTACCGCTCGCGTTCGGATCCCCACAGGTAGGCACCGGACCGTATCGCATTACGAAATCCGATCAGTCGGAGCTGGTGCTCGATCGTTTTGACAAGTACTACCTTGGAGTTCCACAGATCCCACGTGTGGTCATCCGATCGTTCGACACCGTTCGTACGGCCTGGACCAGTCTGCTCCGTGGCGATGTCGACATGGTGACGAACGTGCCTCCGGACGCGGTCGAATTCATCAGCAATGACGACGTCCGCGTTGTTTCGTTCGAGCGGCGCTATCAGTACCTGGTCGCATTCAACTCGGGCAGGGCGCCGCTGAATTCTCCGGTTGTACGCCGCGCATTGAACATGGCGGTGGATCGCGAGGCGCTCATTCGAAAGGTCTTTCAGGGCCGCGCGCAGGCTTCAACTGGCCCCCTCTGGCCGAAGAACTGGGCGTATAACCGGTCCATTCCCTCGTATCGATTCGACCCTGGCCTGGCAAGATCACTTCTGCAGTCAGCTGGCTTAAAAGCCGATACGAAATCAGCCAAACCCGACACTCGGTTTCGTTTCACCTGTTTGATTCCGGAGAACTTCAACGTAAACGAACGTGTTGCTCTTGAGGTTCAGAAGCAGCTCTATGATGTGGGTGTCGAGATGCAGTTTGAAGTCGTTCCAAGCAAGGACTTCGATACCCGCGTTCGACAGGGACGATTTGAGGCGGTTCTCATTGCGATGATCAGTGGCCCAAGCGTCGGCCGATCGTATTTGTTCTGGCGTTCAGCGGGTCGCGCCAACGGGCTGAATGTCTTCGGTTATGAGAACGAGCAAGCCGAGCGCCTCTTCGACGTTCTCCGTACATCCACCAACGACGTAGCCACGCAGTCTGCATTCACTCGCTTGCAGCAGGTTTTCCTGGACGATCCGCCCGCGCTGTTCCTCGCGTGGGACGAACGTTCGAGAGCCATTCGGCGGCAGTTCGACGTTGAGCAGGAGATCGGTGGGCCTGTAGACCCTGTGTACACCATCTGGCGCTGGAAGCCTGCCGTCGGCCCGCAACTTGCGGTCGCGCGTTGAAGAGAATCTCAACCCGCTTCGCTCTCCTGATGGCCGCCGCGGCGGTCATGCCGCTGCTCGGATACGGCGCGGTATCGATGTACTCGCTGCGAACCGGTGCGCAGGAGACGGTGGTCCAGGGCAACCTGAATGTCGCGCGTCAAGTCAGCGAACAGATCAGCCTGTATGTGACTGGCAGCGTGAAGATCCTGAAGGCGGTCGCCGCTGATTTGCAGCAGACCGGCTTGGCGCCGTGGCAGAAGGATCGCATTCTCAAGAATTACGTACTCGAATTTCCCGAGTTCAAAGAACTGACGTTGATCGACGAGAGCGGGCGTCCAACGATTACGAGCCGCTTGGGAAAACCATCGGTCACGGTGCCGGGCAGCGCGGTCACGAAAATCGACGATGTCCTCATCTCAAAGTTCTCTGTCGACAGCGACCTGCTCCCGACCGCGGATCTTGCAATTCGTCTGAACGATGTTGAAAGCACAGGATGGCTCGTCGCTCGATTGAACCTGGAAGAACTATGGCGAATGGTCGACCGCATTCGCGTCGGCAGCAACGGATATGCCTCGGTAATCACGAGCGAAGGACAGCTCCTGGCGCATGGCGATCCGGATCAGAAATCACGCGTCGCGCGAGGCGACAACATGACCGGTCATCCCTTGGTCACTCTGCTGAACGCAGAGAAATCGGAGCGTATCGCCTCGGCAGAGTATTCCGATGAGCGTGGGGCTTTTCTCGGCGTCGCCGCACGCATTCCATTGCTCGATTGGACCGTCATTGTCGAACAACCGCAGTCGGAAGCATTCGCGATACCGATTGCGCTTCAACGACAGCTCGAAATAGCGATCGCCCTGGCGCTGTTGGCGATGCTCGCAGTGGGTTATTTCTGGGGCCGCAGCTTCATCAATCCGATCCTCGCCTTGACACGCGGGACGCGAGCGTTGGCGGCCGGCCGTCTCGACGAGCGGGTGGTCGTCGGAACGAAAGACGAGCTCGGGCAGCTGGGCGACGCATTTAACAACATGGCCGACCGCCTCGTCGAACTGCAGGAAGACGTCAGAAAGAAAGAGCGACAGGCGACCTTCGGCCGCGTCGCCGTCGGTCTCGTCCACGATATCTCGCATCCGATTCAGAACATCGGCAACAGCTGCAAGCTGATCGTGAAGATGTTCGACGACCTCGAATATCGAGAGAGTTTCAAACGAACCGTCGAACGCGAATTCGAGCAGGTCAAGCGCGTGCTGGAGGACCTGCGAAACCTCGCGAAACCGAAACCGTTGGAGAAATACCCCCTCGACATCAACAAGGCGCTGCACGACACCGCAGAATCGATGTTGGCAAGCGCCGAACGATCGGGATTGTCGCTCGATCTTGAGTTGGTATTCGGCCCCCTATACATCGAGGGCGATCAGTACGCATTGAACCGCATCCACCGCAATTTGCTGACGAACGCATTCCAGGCAACGCAGCCTCAGGGTCGCGTCGTCATCCGGACGCTGCGGCAGAACGAGGAAGCGAT